>Ga0318572_10000384_pt1 | contig 16465 bp, 20 predicted proteins | sample GRESIP089b5f20_FD_202528 | JGI IMG/M metagenome (GOLD analysis project Ga0318572, IMG submission 202528) | Tropical soil microbial communities from Luquillo Experimental Forest, Puerto Rico - GRE.SIPMG.089b5f20 | ecosystem: Environmental > Terrestrial > Soil > Tropical forest > Bulk soil...
ATCAGTAGCATGATGAGGTAAACCAACCTGCAAGTCAAGCCCGATGTTGTGCTAAGAAGTCGCCACTGATGAATCCCCTTCAGCCAGCCAGGTCGGGTTCAGCCGGTACTCCTACTTTAAATGCCCGATCACCCGCTCCATCGCCTGGTCCCGCTTGATCCGCCGTGACACAGGGGCGGGCTGTGCCGGGCCGTGACCCGCAGGAGTTTGTCGCGGCCCTTGTCCGCCGGCCGGAAGCTCGACATTGTGGAGCGCGTTGCCGAAGGACTGTGGAAGGTGCCCGGCGACTTGGCCGCCAGTGCGACGCGCAGCGCCTCGGCGGGGTGGCGGCAGAACGGAAATCGCACCTGCCGATCGAGCGGTAGGCCCGTGTAATCGGCGCCACATGGCTCAACCAGCAACTGATCGGCGGTGGCAGCGTGTTGTGCGACCTGGTCTTCGGGGGCGACGCCAAGCAGTCCATGCAGCAGTGCGCCGACTTCCCGGCCGGACAGGGACTGGATAAGAAACGCGGTCGGCGCGTGATCATCGCCCGGAACCTGCTGACGACGCTGCGCAATCGGGAGTTGGCGCAGGCCGCGAATGACATTGCTGCCGAAACTGGCCTGAAGCATCGCCTGGTAGCCGACGGGCGACGCGTAGCCGCGGCTTCATGGATCGATCCCCCTTGCATATTTAATTGCTACCAATATAATTGCTAGCGTCCAATAAGGGCGAACCCATCTCACTTCAGGAGAGTCACCATGAGCACGTTGTATACCGCCAAGGCCATCGCGATCGGTGGACGCAATGGCACCGTCCGCAGCGACGACGGCCTGATCGATCTGCAATTGGCCCTACCCGCCGGCCTGGGCGGCAAGGGCGGCGCCACCAATCCCGAACAGTTGTTCGCTGCCGGTTACGCGGCCTGCTTCGGCAATGCCATCATCCATGCAACCCGCAACAAGGAAACGAAGATCCGCGACAACGACGTCGAAGTGATCGCTACGGTCGGCATCGGTCCGAACGCCAGCGGCGGCTTCGGGCTGACGGTCGGCCTGGACGTGACCCTGGCCGGCGTCGACCAGGCCAAGGCCGAGGAGATCGTCGCCGCGGCCCATGAGGTCTGCCCGTACTCCAACGCGACCCGCGGCAACGTCGAGGTGACGCTGTCGGTGCATAGCCGCTGAAGCGGCGTGGTGCCGCCAGGTCGGATGCCAGCCTGGCGGCGGCCATCGTGAACCTCACCTGCTCCATCGAAAGGAGACACACATGTCCAGCACCTGCACCGGCTATGCCGCCGAGAATGCCACCGCCTCGCTGGCACCCTTCACATTCGCGCGCCGCCCGCTCGGCCCCGCCGACGTCGCCATCGACATCCAGTTCTGCGGCGTCTGCCATACCGACCCCATCATGAGCCTGGCTGACCCTGTTCGCTATCACCCCGAGGTCGAACATCTTGCGCCCGACGAGCAAGCGGCGCAGAACGATCTCATCAAGAGTTTCCGCTACATCATCGGCAAGACCCACAAGGACCTGGGCCATGCGCAGCGCGGCGTCCACGCCAAGAGCCATGCGCTGCTTTCCGGCGAACTGCGCGTCCACGACGGCCTGCCCGCCGAACTGGCCCAGGGCATCTTCGCCCAGGGCGGTAGGCGCTACCCGGCGATCATCCGCATCTCCGCGATCCCCGGCGATCCGCTGGCCGATGGGGTTTCGGGACCGCGTGGGTTCGCCTTCAAGCTGATCGGCGTGGACGGCGAGCGGCTGCCCGGCGCGGAGGAGGAGGTAACCCAGGACGTCCTGATGGTCAGCGCGCCCGCCTTCGCCGCACCCACCGCGAAGGCGTTCGCCATTAACCTGAAGGTGCTCTCCTGGACCACCGACCGCTTCGAGTGGGCCAAGGTCGCGCTGTCGACGCTGCTGCGTCCGCTCGCCCGATGGCTGAAGCTGCGCTTCGGGGTCGACTCGATCCTGCTCAACGGCGCCGGCGGCTATCCGCTGGTCAATCCGCTGGGCGAGCGCTATTTCACCCAGGCGCCGATCCGCTTCGGCGACTACATCGCCAAGTTGGACATCGTGCCGGAGTCCGGGAATTTCCGGGCCCTGACCGGGCGGCGGATCGATCTGTCAGGCCGGCCCCACGCGATCCGCGAGGAACTTGCGCGGATTCTTGCGCAGGAAGGCGGCGCCTGGACGCTGCGGGCGCAGCTTTGCCGCGACCTGGAGGCGCACCCGATCGAGGATGCCTCGGTGGTCTGGCCGGAAAGCGTCAGCCCCTATCTGCCGGTCGCCACGCTGACGGTGGCGCCGCAGGAGAGCTGGAGCCCGACGCGCTCGCGCAACGTCGACGACGAGGTCTTCTTCTCCCCCTGGCACGGGATCGTGGACCACCAGCCGCTGGGCAACGTCATGCGCGCACGCCGCTCCGCCTACCGGTTCTCAGCCACCCACCGAACCGAGTTGAACGGCTGTCCGCTCCACGAACCCCGCTCGCTGCCCGACCTGGATGCCGCTGCGACATGTCCCGCAGGGCACGCGCATTGATCGAACCGTGCCGCAACAGGAGCCCCCCATGCGAGCCATGACCGTCCAACTACCTGCGCGTCTCGACAGTCTTGCAGCCGCGCAAGAACCCGAGCCCGCAGAGCCCGGTCAACGTGGCCTCCATCTCCGGATTCTTCGCGGATCACCGCAGCATGGCCGCCTACAACGCTGCCAAGGGCGGCGTCATCAACCTCACCCGTAGCCTGGCCGTCGACTACGGCCCGGCGGGGGTTCGCGCCAATGTCGTAGCGCCGGTTCCCGTGCGCACGCCCGCACTGGAGAACCTGCTTGCCCGCGAGGGCCGCCTCCTCGGTCAGTGGGAGGCGGGAACACCCTTGGGCCACATCACCGAGCCGGACGACATTGCCGCTGCCATCGCGTTCCTAATCTCGGATGAGGCCAGGCACATCAACGGAGTCGTGCTGCCTGTGGATGGCGGATTCACCGCCAAGACCGGCGAGCCCGACCTGACGGCCGTGCTGTTGTGACGCCACAAGTTCCTCACATGGATGAACACCGTTCCCGGCGACGACTCAGCGCGGCCGTTCGTACTTGAGCCTTGCCCAGATCCGAGCGACCGGTCGCGGCTGTTTTACGCATTGAGGAGTTAGAAATATAATTGGTAACTACCTAATCCATTTGGCCGTACCGGGAGGCACAACCTTCTGTGCACAATTCCAAACCCTATAGGCATCTGACGGTGAAGACAGCAACGCGCCCCAAAAAGTCCGCACCCGCCAAGGCAGGTGACGATTCGCTCCTGCTGGACCGACAAGTCTGCTTTCCCCTCTATGCCGCGTCTAACCTATTGACGCGGCTCTATCGCCCGGTGCTGGACCCGCTCGGACTCACCTACTCGCAGTACCTGGTCATGCTGGTGCTGTGGGAGCGTTCCCCGGCCAGCGTCGGCGATCTCGGCGAACGGCTGCACTTGGACTCGGGCACGTTGACGCCCCTGCTCAAGCGCATGGAGCAAGGCGGGTTCATCAGCCGGCAGCGAGATCCGGAAGACGAGCGGCGGGTGCTCATCTCCCTGACGGCGCACGGGCGCGATCTGCGCAAAGCCGCCCTGAACGTCCCGGAGACGCTTGCCCTTAAACTGGGACTCGATTCGGGGGCCGTCGATGAACTACGCGATTCAGTGAAAGCCCTGGTGCGCATCCTTGGCAGCAACAACAAGCGGCCGTAGCCGTCCAGTCCACAGTACTGGAGCGTCAACGCCCGTATCCCAAGGACAAGTCCATCTGCCGCGCACGATTTCATTACATCGTCCCGCCCCTCCGAGAAGGTCGCACCAACGGCTCCTTCACAGCCGTCCCAGGCGATGCCCAAGTCGATGAATTTCGTCCGATTTGGACAGGAATTACGAAATCTTTTAAGCGAAAGACGCTATCCGGAGAGCATCCACTCGCCCGATTTCTCAATCGGAATCGCAAAACCGGAACCTCTAATAATCATGTCGCCTCCGGCGACCAATTTTTGCGATCGCAAACCATCGCAACATCGATGTTGTCTCTTTATGTCGTCCCCACCACCATCGAAAACACAGCGCCTTCGAATTCCTATGTGCAATGCGCATATCGCAATGCACATATCGCAATGCACATATCGCAATGCACATATCGCAATGCACATATCGCAATGCACTTTCAGCAGCTTATCCTTCCAATGAGGCATCACGTATCAATAATCACACGTATGATAATTGTAAAAATAAATTCAATTCCCCGCCTGTTTAATTTCCCGATTTAAAATCGTGGAAATCTTCACCGGTGCCTCGCCATGCTTCACCCTGACAAGATCCGCTTCATGCAACGCCTTCAACAGGCCGCGACCCATCAGCATGTTCTCTATACGTCGGGGAAGACGGATCTTGCCGGCTTCGATCGCCTGACGAAGAAATTCTCGGCGGCCTATGGCACTGATCTCAGTCGCCAGGCGAAGCACAAGCGGCGGCGGGCCGGCGAAGCCAGCAGTTATCTTCACGGCGTTCGGCTGAACACCCGTGGTGAGAATGGCCAGTTGCTGGTCGACTGGGTGTTGCTGGCAAGTGAAGGACTGGGCCTGGTAAGCCATCGCGAGCAGTTGCTCGATCTGCGCGATCCACACACGCGCCTGAAATCGCCCGACGAGCGGCACGAGCTTGTGCATGACGGCAAGACCTGGTCATGGAGGCTCACGCACCGCGCCTACAATCAGTACATTGAACGCGTCCACCGCATCGCCTCGCTGTCACCGGCACGACGCCGGCACATCGAAATCGATGGAATCCTGCGGGATGCCGACGCAGAAATTCTGCTCGACCGACTATATGCGGAGCCGGGATTCCGCCTCATTCGCCGGCAAGTTGGCAAGCTCGCCGCCGAATTACGTCGCGACTGGAAACGACTACGACCGGCCAGCGGTCCGCAGCTTTCGGAGAGAACCTTCCTGGCCTATGTGCGATTCCTGCCGGACCAGCCGGTGATTAACGGATTTACGCATGCAGAACGACGCGAGGCCTTCCAGCTCGCATTTTCTGAGCAGGAGGAAACTGGAATACACGCTCCGCCTCCCTGACGCAGACGTGGTATCTCGCGCGTTCGCCCAATCAGGCACGAGCGCTTTTACATTCGCACGTTCGGCATAACCATGCTCCCAGACAATCTTGAGGAGCCGTCTCATGTCAACGTCCGATGCCTTTCAGGCATTTCTCAACAACATCCTGAACAACCAACCCCATCAGGGTCTGATCGATGAAGGCGTTCCCGCGCTACGTCGGCTATTTGCGATTGCGCATGAGGATGGCAGCACGAGTTACGTAGCAGCCCTGTTTCTCCTCGGCCTGTACGATCCGAAACGCTTCCCGCTCCCTCTTACCGATTTACGTATGCTCGACCGGGAATCTTTTGACGACGTGCTACGCGTGCTAAAGATGGACACCCAGGCCTGCTCACACAGCATCGATCACTATTTTGCTCATGGCGCAAAACGATTCGAGCAACTGGCAATCGACTGGGGCTTGATTGATTCATCTGACTAACTGGAATCGCTCTCCTCGTGGCGTCGCCACGGGAGAGGACTCGCGGACCCTGCATCAAAACATCCGTAAGTCGCCACACCCGATCCCCTGGCCGGCTGAAAGCACGCCCTCAACACCATCGCGCAGCCTGACGGGGTTCGATACTTACCCACCCTGGCGTGCGGTGTCGGCAGCAGGCACTTCCGCCCCGAGCCGCTTCAGGCCATCGACAAACCCACCGACATAGTCTGGACTGAACTCTATCAGCACGCCCTTGCGGACCGTGTGCTCGACGGTGACCGCACCGTATCCATTACTTGTCGATTCGTACCGCGGCAACGCTCGACCCGCGAAGAGCCGGATGGCCCGGTGCTGGCGCAAGGCATCCTCCACGACCTTCGCTGGCAGTTCGATCGTCTGGTTCCACGACGCGCCGCTCCCGACGTTGTTGAAGCATTCGAGATTTTTGATCGTTTCGCCGTTCATGTCGGCCACATGACCCAGTGGAACATAGGAGCCGTCGTCCTTCACAAGCCAGAAGTCGATACCGCTACCCGTGTGGAATCCGTGATAACCGTGTACGACCTCCGCGTCACTCGGGCAGCGATCCTGGGGATCGGTCGGGACGTGCGTACGCCACGCGTCCTGGAAGCCGCCATTTGCAATCACGCTGGCAGCGATCCGGTACGCCTGCACATGCCCAGCCGTGTTGAAGTTCGTCGCGACCAGTTGCAGGTTCAGATCCAGCCAGCCGTGGAAATCCGGATCGTTCACAAACTGCTTCCAGTACAGGTGGGGAGCCGCATATGTCCTGACCATGTTGCAGCCGTTACAACCGTTATACCCGCTCGTCACCACTACCTTCGCAGCAACCTCATCCCGCGTAAGCGGAGCGGTATTGATCGCACAACCGCAGATCGAAACCAGCAGCGTACAAGCAAGAAACAGCTTTTTCATATCGTATCGTCCTGTCGAATGACTGGATTGCGGGATCTTTTCGCGGATAGCCGGAAACGTTACTGGGCGAGACCGCCGCGCACTACATCGCTGCTTTCTGCGAACGTGCATTTCTTCACGACACCCTTGTCATCGAACAGAACGGTCAGCGTTTTCTTTTTGACATCGGCGCCGTGGGCCAGCAGGTTCAGGACCGGCACGTAGTTGATGGCCTGCGGCGTGGCGTGGGCATACTCATAGCTCCAGACCTCAAGGCCACTATCCGTAAACGACACCTTGTTTGCCGAACCAAACACCGCCTGAACGTCGGCCTTCGTCGATTTGCTCTCGATGATCGAACTGCCGACCGAGGTCTGGTTCTGATCCTTCAGTGCCTCGTTACCGGCGCTCACGGCACAGCCCGCCAGAGCGGCCAACGCCGCGACCGACGCGGCAACCAGAATCTTCCTCATTTGAATCCCCGAATTGGAAAAGTGACACATAGCGGCAGAAAGCCTTCTGTCCGCAGCAAAAAGATGACCAGCTAGCTGGATGAGCCGAGACCTGACCGGACGATCCCGGTCAGGCGCGTGAGCCATGCGTCACGGTGTGGTATTTCGATTTTTCAATTTCTCAATCCCCGGTATCCACTTTTCATTTTTCCGGCCAGGATCGTAGCCAGACAGCTACGATATTCGTAGCATTTAAGGCGAGAGGTTGCTACGATATTCGTACCATGTCAACTGATGCGAGATCGTCACCGCAAGACCCGATCTCGCTGGACGATGCAATACGGAGGGAGTATTGAAATGAAAGCGCCGATCTTTTCTCGCAGCCGGTTGGCCCGGGCATCGTCCGGAGTTCGCGCACTGGTTGGCCTGCTTATGCTGACAATGATCCTGCTACTCAAGGAACTACTCGATGTTGTCTGGGTCCATTTTCACATCGACCGGTTTATCGCGGACCTGATCGTGCAGATAGCGGCCGCGCCCATCGTTACGCTATTCATCGCACCGATGTTCCGGTTCCTTGCACCGATCTTCCGCGAAGAGCCGTCCTGCAAACCGAAGCCGAACTGGCCGCTTGCCACGCTCTCCCGCTGGAACAGCCCTTTTCCCAGTGCCATACTGGACGGTGATGATGATTTCCCATCGCACTACCACCACCTGCCTGATCCGTCGTGGCACGACGACACCTAGCCCCACGAACATATCGATTCAGCTTACTCATGATCCAATGACCCACCACCGTCGGATCATACGAACCCGTGGCTACCCGCAATGCTGAAACAACATCGACAATGAACGCTGTCATCCGCGAATTCATCAAGGCGGCCCGGGAAAGCCCGAAGCTCTTCTTTCTACCGCTCACAGGCGCGATTGAAGCTATTCGCCGCGAACTGGATCGAGGTTACAACCATCCTGATGCAGACAAACCGGGCAGCGCAGGCTGCCACGACACTGCCCACGATCGACGCTGATGGAAAGCTCCCTGTACGAGCACTTTCCCGCCCCGGCTGCGATCTGCGCCACGGACTGCCGCCATCTGGCTTGCAGCCCACACCCACTACGATATTCGTTGTATCGAAAAAATCCATTAACTACGACATTCGTAACTCTGGAAAATACAGGGTTACGCAATGTCGGCAGCAGGAAATACGGTTTTTGGAAGTCGGCTGAAAGAAGCCCGCCTTCGTGCCGGCCTGTCGCAAAAATCGCTTGGCATCGCGGCCGGCCTCGATCCGTTCGTCGCCAGCACCCGCATCAACCGGTATGAACTGGGTATCCACAAGGTGGATTACCCGTTCGCTTGCCGGCTGGCAGCCGAACTGTCGGTACCGGCGGCCTATTTCTATGCGGACGATGCAGAGCTTGCCGAACTGATCCTGCTTTATGGCCAGGCATCAAAGCGTGCGCGGACCCGGTTGCTGACCGCTGCGCGCGAAATGTAGGCGCGCGCATTCAATATCCTGGGTCTGCCAACATCGGTAACCGCGCACACCGGCGTCAGAAAGAGAAACTGCCGGGTAAACTACCCCGGCAGCGGTTTGCGCCACGTTCTGTGACGACTTTGGCCAGATGGCCGTTGGTCAGATGTTTTTACTACGTCGCGTCTCCGTGAAAAGGGAAGGGCGGCCAGGCCCCTCCCGGATTCAGAACACACTCATACACTTCAAAAAACCGCCCTGGCCTTTCGCTCCGCTTGAACAACCGTCAGGTCTGCCCTTGCATCGCTGCTACTCAGCCAGTCTCCCTCACCCGCGCCTTACCCGGTGCCACCCGGGTTCAATCGGCACGTCGGTGATTCCCACGTTAGTCACACGCGTCGACATGACACGCCGCCGTGCTCGGCTATTGACGATTGGCCCTGAGGGCCTACCCCGCCTTGCGACGGGTTTCAGGGGGTCGAGGTTCCAAGCACCTCCCCTACTTCGCCAGCGCTTCATCACACCCTGACTAACTGATCCGCCTCCCAGCGAACCAGCCAGCGGCTTGCCACGACTTACCCGGATGCATCCTCTCTGCGGATGCAATGAACGGCTTGAGCTATCCAGCGATCTCACCGGCTTGCGCCAGTGAGTACCAGGTGATCCAGGTTTCCCCTCGCACCTCTGCGCCATTCCTGACGCCTCAGCAGCCCACCGCCCGGGACGCCGTCCAACCCTTTCGGGCTGCCCGTCGTCGGGATTTTCACCCGTTCGCACATGACAGGGCTACTTCAGTCACCTGAAGCCCCGTTTCCGTGTCGCCCGACTTCGATACCGCTCCACCTGCTTCGGGGATTGGGTCGAAGGAGAGAATTTCACTCTCCAGCGCCCTGCGTAGCGTGGCGAGCCCGATTATGGGCACCACGCTTCAGCGGCTATTTCCCGGCGATTGGCAGTCGACTGGAAATGAAGTGTACGAACGTGTCTGGGGTTGGCGGCCCCTGCACATTCAGAAGAGTGTGTGGACTGCCGACCCTTTCACAGATCGCATAGCCATCCTAACAGTGATCCTGAAAATCACCATACGCGCGCCTGTTATAGGGGTATTAATCTATCGATGAGGTAATAGGTATGCGTATTCAGTCGATTCCTTTTTATCACCCGGTGTTTTCCATCACCAGTCGTCAGGACCTCAACCATTCCCTTTATGGGTTCGGACATAACTGGAGATTTCCGATGGAAAACATTCCGCAAACGGCAAAACACATCGCATGTGACTTCTTTCTCGATGCAAAACTGGTTTATGCCACCAGCAACCAGACCGTCTTCGATTGCGACGATGAAGTGCTCATCATCCGATCCGATGGCTGCGAAGCACCGGTTGGCTCAGTCGGGCGACTCGTGGTGTTTCACACTCAATACGGAGAGCAGTGGCAATTCCGCCCCTACCGTTTCCCCACATGGCGAAGGGTGCCGGACCTGGACACTCCGTCCAGTTGGGCATGGCGATGCCTGGAAACGGGGGAACTCATCACCACGGCAATCGGTACTGTGCCTGGCCGTGGGCCGGGCACCCCGCTGTCGCCAGATGATGCAGATCATCTGCCTTTCTAACGCAGGGAACAGGAGGGCCAGTTGGCCCTCCTGTTTTTTTCATTCCCTCACTCTGCCCGATGACAGCGCACTCCCCAGCCACCGCAGCATGCTGCAAGAACCCGTCATGATCTCCGCCCAAAGCGGGTTAATGATGCCCCACGAGAGGACAATCCCTGATATAAGATTTTTATACCCATGACTAATATTTACATAAATATAATGGATATTAGGAATCTCGATTTCAATCTGCTCAAGGCTCTGGACGCCCTGCTGGACGAATGCAACGTGACGCGTGCGGCAAGCCGGCTTGGCGTCACGCAGCCAGCACCATCATGGAAGAAAAGGCAAAGTTCCGGGAGAACTTGAGTCGTCGCCACAAGTAATACCCGTTCGGCGCGCGGCAATACTACATACCGCGCCGCCTCAAGCGCCTTGAGATGTTTTTTGTTAGTGCGCCCAGCATGGGCTCACTCCTGCGGGTGCAGGCGTCACAAATCGAAAGCGTCTGCTCAATCACGCCGGCAATCGTTCAATGGAACAACCAGCTCAATTTGGCAATGACGTTGTGTAGCACCGGCCAAATCAGCTTGAGCGCGGCCCCACCCGACGGGAAAGGGCTACGCGCCTTTGATCTTGCGCGACCGCATGTGCAGCGACCTGATGGCGTTAGTCGTAAATACAATTTTACTGATTTCGGGCGCGAACGCGAAAACGGGATCACCTGCTCCCAGGCGCGTCGGCAGAGCGCTGCGATGGGCGGGCATTTGCACGCTACGGGTCCGCTCAAAATAGGCGCTAACGTACCCCTCCAAATGCATAAACCGCGATCAATATCGCCGATACAACAAAAAACCCCCCTTCGAAACCAATCCGCCATTGTATCGGCGCGTGGCGCAACTCCATAAAATCAAGTATCACCAAACGCACCTTTACAAACGAGATAGCCAGCGTCCCGATACCAGCCCATATTCCTATGGAGGCGTCGTGACTAATCAGGTAGCTTATGGCTGTCGCCGATAGCAGGAAGATCAGGGCGCGATTTTGCTGATTCGAGATAACGCTTTTCATATCCTCACCGCAGGAGATAGAGCAGGGCAAAGAGGAATATCCATAACAGATCGACCATATGCCAGTAAATCGCTCCCGATTCCAGGACCGCCATGTTACCGCCGTGGTATCTCCCGTTTCTCACGCCACGCCGCATAACGATCAACACGATAGTTCCGACGATAAGATGCACCATGTGAATCATCGTCAGTACAAAATAAAACATGAAGAAATCGTTTGTGGTCGGGTACAGGCCGTGTAGGAATTTTTCCCTGTACTCAACAAACTTGACGAAAAGAAAAGTGAGGCCGCAGCTGATGGAGAAAGCCAGATAACGGGACGCCGATCTCGACCGATCCAGACGGACACTATTCAGCGCCCGGACCACCGACCACGACCCCACGATGAGAACGACGGTATTGAATGCCCCCAGATTACGATCCAGCGCCTGCTGTGAGGTCTCGTACAGGCGGATCGCTCCTCTACGATTGACAAGGTATGTGATAAAGAACAGGCTGAACAACGTGCATTCAGCCACAATCAGAATCCAGAAATCCCGCACGCCAGGCAATCGCCTGGAATAGTCCGTAGGACTGTCCGATGCCAACGTCGTATCGCTATCGTCGCCAGCACCTTGTTGATGATCGGAGACGTTCACCATTCATCTCACTCTCACGCTCGCGACAACGGAAGTTGAATTTCACGCGCCCGAACCGGACGCGTGCCCCTCTGCCGCCTCTATCGGGGCTCCGACAGAGGCAGTAGAGCACGCTGGTTTCGCCGGGACAAAATACCCGTTCACCGCGCCTCATTGCCTCGGGCTTGCTGGACAGTAAGTGGGAGGGACGATGAACGTCCGAGCGACCGGGAAGCTTCTTTCAGTACATAAATGCTCTGGATGGAGAACCAGACAAACCAGATGCCGAAGCCGAACCAGAAGTTCCACCAACCGTTAATGGCAAGTGGGCCATGGTTGAAATAAGGCATGATTGTTTCGAGGAAGAAGGACGCCGCCGTAAACAAGGCGAGCCATCCGAGCCACGCGGGAAATATCCGATGCTCACTGCGGTCCAGAATGGCGAACAGGCCGATACCAAGCAACTGGACGTTGGTGATGTTGTAGGTCATGTCGAAGAAATACCAGGTCGACAGATGGATCGCCTTGATCGTTTCCGGATCAATCCCGGGCGTACCCGCCCAGCGCGCGCACCATGACCACTCCGCGCAAACATACACGACGAGATAGCCAGTCAGGATGCCGCCGCTCAACTGCAGCAGGGCGAGTAGCGGCACTTTTTCCCTTTGCCACATTTGATAGGCCATGACGATTGACCACGGCATGTAGAGGATGCCGAAGCACGACGCCAGCGCCATGCCGATCAGGACCGTTGAATGCGAGTAATATTGACTAACCAGTTCCGCGCCCGTCAACGTCTGTGGAGGGCACGGATAATTTCTGCCAAGCACGCCCCAGGTGAGCACAAAAGATATCACCCAGATTGGTCCAGCCCACGCTATCCAGTACGCGACCTTTTTAGAAGTTTCTTCATTCATGCGTTTTCCCTCTTGGATATCGTGCGTTGATGTCACTTGACTGTGCCGCGGCCCAGCATGAAATCGCTAGAAACCAGACTTGCGACAATTCGGTCAAGGCGTTCGATCTGAGATCCGCCCAGGCGCTCCCATCCCAGATGTCGTAAAAATGACGCGCGGTTCGTTCTCATAGAGACGATGGTGTTGGTTACGATACAGGCCCGCAATCGCACCTCTTCGTTCCGTGGAGATACACCGAGATGTGCGGCCAGATTCACTGTCAAGGCCGCTTCCAGCGGACCGAATGCGGCCTCGTAGAGTTTGTCATATGCATCAGGGGCATCGGCCGCGCAGCGGACCAGAAAATTCACCCAGGATTGGGGCTCGTCCCCGCCGAACAGAACCTCGAAGTAGGCACTGGTCGCACGGACCAATCGCTCCGCAGGACCAGCCGGCGCGTCAGCGCCCAGGCGCTCAGCGACGCTTTGCGTCAGAACCCGGCAATAATCCGAGATGGACTCCACCGCTGCGTCAAAGAGTTCCGTCTTACCGCCGAAGTGATAGGCGATTGCGGCCAAGCCAACGTCCGCCTTGCCCGCTAGCTGACGGGTACTGACCGCCTCGAAGCTGCCATCCCCAAACATCTCGATCGCCACCCGGATCAACCTGGCCCGCGTCTCCGCGCTGCGGGCGGCATGGCCATTTGAGCGAACGTCTTCGTCATGTTGCACTTCGCGACCCCAATTAAGATCGAACGACTGATCCATATTATCGCGTTGCCGGCGCAGACGTCAACATGAATGAGCTACAGCCCCCAGGGGCCGGAGCATCAAAAGTCGTTTACTTTCAAAACGTAGCGTGAGGAGGTTGTAAACAAAGGGGTTTTCGTCGTTTTCTGTCGTTTTTTCGAGAGACGACGCGTGAGCCAGGAGAAGGAAGTGCGGGCGCTGGTGGCGATATTGTGGACCTGTCGGATACGCGGGTGACGGGACGCCGCGATCACGATCTACTCGATATCGTGGTGCTGTCGCTGTGTGCGGTGATGTCCGGAGCCGAAGGATGGGACGACATCGAAGCGCGGGGAGAGGCCCCCCCGACAGGCGTGGCTAACGCAGTATCGGTCTCTCCCAAGCTCGCCAGATTCGCCAGGCGGCTGAACAGATAGCCGACGAGTGGGAAACCTACGACAACAAACTGGCTGCATAACGCAGGGCCGCGAGCCACTCCCTCGCGCCCGGCACAGATACACCACCCGGCACGACCGCACCATCGTATTCGGCACCTCGCTCGGCCTGACGAAACTGGTCCGAGAAGTCAGTCACCACAACGGGTACATTCTCTGCCCGTTCGGTACAGATTCTCGTCGCGCACCGACCCGCACAGGAGGCATGCCTGCCCTCCTGCTCTTTGTGCGCCCTGAATGGGCGCACTCCTGAGGGTGCAGGCGTCACAAATCGAAAGCGTCTGCTCAATCACGCCGGCAATCGAATCGTTCAATGGAACAACCAGCCAAACAACCTTTGAAGAAGCCCTCGCTGCGGCGACCTCGGCGCGGCTCCGATCGATCTACCTCCGGTCGAACTGATCATCGCCTTCGGTTGCGAGCTGGGTTGCACCGGCTGCTGCGCCGAGTGCGTCGTCGATGGTGGCGCTGACGACGCGCGGATGGCGTTCAGCACGCTCTGATTCGGCGAAGCACGCGCTGGCGTCGGAGAAATCGGCCGGGGCGGCGGTGTCGGTCGAGATGATGGCGGCGGTGAGGGTCGCGCCGCCAGCGTTGCGTTATTCGGGCGCAATCTGTCCTGAACCCTTCCCAGTATCTCGCGATTGGCAGCAATGTCTCGCGAGCCCGGTGCATTGACTGTCGGGCCGGCCAAGCGCCAGCGCGCATCGGCTTCCGAAAGGCGCGTTATTTGACCAACCGCAGTGACGTTGACGGAGAGATGCGTATAGCGGAGTCTTTTGTTCTCAAACGGCGGCTCCATCAAGCCCACGACACTAATCCATCCACCTTCCCACGATTTATCCGGCTTTACGCGTAAAGCGTTCAAGCCATCGCTCCAAATTGCGATCTTGAAGATACGGCCTCGCCACGGTCCGAAATTGACAAAAATGTATGGCTTGCCATTTCTGTCCCGATCGCTTTTCACTTCAACGATCTTCCCTATTACCTCGACCTTGTTGCCCACGCAACGCAAACACGCCTCATAGTCAGTGCCCAAGAGAACTTCGTAGGCGCCTATATATCCCGGCCGCGCCCTGCCTTCGGCCGGTCTACCGACAAGCACCACACTCGCCGGAGGCTGTGGCAGATTTCTGCTTGCGATAAAGTCAGCCAACGTTGGCGCCGCCTGCATCGGCGACGCACAGATTGCGGCAAACGCCTTTACCTTCGGCGCCAGCGCTGCTTTTGACGCAAGAAGTGCAAACCCCGGCGACGAGCCTGGATCAATGAAATCACTTGCACGAAATACGACCGCATCGATTTCTGAGTTGGTCTTTGCCCATATCGACGAATCTGTCCGCAAGGCCTCGATGGACAGCCACAGCGAAATCAGTGAGAAACGGTCAAGTGTCGCGTCGAACGGATTGGCAGCTTTGCGACCAGGATGTTGAAAATTGACCTGTCCAAGCTCCGCGCTACCGAGATCCTTGATCTCTTCGATCCACATGCCGTCGTAGTCGATCAACTGGACACTCGCGCCTCCGCCGGACACCATCAGGTTGCCCGTTTGAATGTCCCCGTGGGCAATGCGCTCTTTTTCGAGAAAGGCTGACAGCGATTCAAGCGAAGAGGCGATCGCCCCAAGCGCCTGCGGAGAGCCGTGATTGTCTTCAAGGAACTCTCCCAGCGTCTCACCCTTTGCCCAAGCCATTTTGACGATCGGATATTCCCCGCCGTCGATGCGAATTCCTTTTGGCTGGAATTGAAAGTCGAGAAAATACGGCGATCGCAGTGTCGTCAGCCGTTTGGAGATGGCCGTGTATCGCCGCTCCAACGCTTTCGACTCTCGATGGAAACAGCGCACGGCGTATTTTTTCGTTCCCGCCGTGACGGTGTAGGTCAAAGCAAAGCCGCCGCTGATAGCTAAGGGCAGCCCCATGCCGGTCGTCCCCACCCTTCCCGCTTTAAGCTCAGGGTCGGCCAGCCACAACGAGTGGTTGTTGAAGGCGTTGTTGTATTGCTCAAGAGATGGATAGGCCATCGCGCACTTCGCGTTCAAACGAGAGAACGAGCAGCGTCGAGTCGTCAACCCGCATGCGCTTTGCCGCTCGCTCTCTCAAAACCAATTCCGCCAATTGCTCCTCGCTTCGCAGTGACGCCAGCTCGCGAAGCCCGTCGCCGTTGTCGCGCGCCGACGAGCGAAGAGCCCATTCGCCCAGAGCGTCAGTCATGCAGAGCAGCCGTGGAGCATTTAATTTGTCGAGGTGAAGCGTCGTGCCGTGACGCGTCCAAAAATCGCTCGCGTCGAGAAAGTCGTTATGGCGCCGGATGGTAGACAGCAGCGACGGACGCTCTTGGAATCGATCGGGATCGTCGAACGGCCAGGCGCGAATCAATTGATCACCGTCGATCAACAGCGCGACACTGTCTCCGACGGCCAGCAACTCGACGGCGTGGTGATCGGCGAGATACTCCCCGCCCAATAGCGTGGCGAAGCTGCCGCGCTCAAAGGCCGCCTGTTTCGACCAGGACATCGCCGGAAAATCATGCGCTTCCTCGTAGTCCGCGAGAATTCCGTCGATCCATGCCGGGTTCACGCCCGGATCTGCTACAAAGCGGTTCGCCAACAATTTGGCCCACAATTTCGAATCGAACGAGTCGCTCGCGCCGTCCGAGAGCGCAAAGCGATTCGAGCCATCCAAGATCGCGAGTGCGTCTTCGTTGGCTGCCGGGC
>Ga0318572_10000386_pt1 | contig 16430 bp, 13 predicted proteins | sample GRESIP089b5f20_FD_202528 | JGI IMG/M metagenome (GOLD analysis project Ga0318572, IMG submission 202528) | Tropical soil microbial communities from Luquillo Experimental Forest, Puerto Rico - GRE.SIPMG.089b5f20 | ecosystem: Environmental > Terrestrial > Soil > Tropical forest > Bulk soil...
GAAAACCGTGGTTGTATTGACGGCCCGGAAGACACTTCCGGACACATTTATGGAGAATACCGGATTGGCCGCGAAATTGCAACCGGCGGACAGCCCAGGGCGTGCTCGTCACAACTATTTCGCCACTCCTCCATCTAACAGAGTGTGAGGAGTGTTACGGGCTCATTCCGAAGTAGCCCGTCGTCTCCGGAGGCATGTTGATGACATCATTGAAGTTCGCCGTTCTGGCTGCGGGCGCGGCCCTGGCCCTGGCACCCGCTGTTTCCTTCGCTGCAAATCAGGGGCAGGGGCAGGCTGTAGTGACGGTTATGGCCAAAAGCAATCGCGAGGCCGATCCTCGCATCCAGGCGCAGGATCTGGACGTGAAGATTAACGGCAGAATCTCCGCAGCGACCGGCTGGACCGCCTTAAGCGGCAGTGAGAGTCCGCTTGAGCTGGTGGTCCTCATCGACGGCAGCGCACGGAGCTCGATTGGCACACAGAACAGTGAGATTGAAAGCCTGATCAGGCAGCTGCCGACAGGCTCCAAATCTGCCCTCGCATACATGCAGAACGGCCGCGCTGCCTTTGCTGGGGCGCTGTCGAGCGATTCCGCCCAGGTGCTCAAGGGACTTCGCCTGCCCGGCGGCTCTCCGGGGGAAAACGGCAGCCCGTACTTCTGCCTTTCGGATCTGGCCAAGCACTGGCCGTCGAGCGACCGCTCGGCGCGGCGCGAGGTTGTGATGATCACTGACGGCATTGACAACTACAGTCCGCGCTTCGATCCCGAGGACCCCTACGTGCAGTCGGCTATCAAGGACTCCGTCCGCGCGGGTCTGGTGGTTTATGCAATCTACTGGGCCGACACGGGACGGATGGACAACGCTCTCAACCTGAGCAGCGGGGGCCAGAACCTGTTGCAGATGGTGGCCGACGCTACGGGAGGCGTGAACTACTGGAATGGCATCGGCAATCCCGTTTCATTCCAGCCCTACTTCAAGGATCTGCTCGAGCGTTTCGATCACCAGTACCGGCTTAGCTTCTCTGCCGAACTCAAGGGACAAGCAGAGGTCAGCAGCATGAAGTTCAACATAGCGGGACCGGCCGCACAGATCACCGCACCACACAAGGTCTTCGTTGAGCCTGCAGCGCAATAGCTGCTGTTCAGTTCAGGGAGGCGGTGCCGTCATCGTCTCCCACCTGAAGTGCTAATCGTGCTTGCGCAGCAGGTTCAGCAGCGTCCTGGGATGCACGGGTTTAGCAAGGATCTCAAAATGATGCCCGGCTTCTTCCGCGCGGCGCAGCAAGTCTGCTGTTGCGGCCTGACCTGAAAACAACACCACGCGGCACTTGGGCATGTCGCGCGTCACGGCCATCGCTACATCCACGCCTGTCATTCCATACATCACAACATCGCTGATGAGAATGTCTGGACGCAGTTCTGGAGCGACTTCAATCGCCTTTTCGCCGCTGTACGCCGTGGTGGCGCTGAAGCCGCTCTGATTCAGGATCTGAGCCAGCGTATTCGCGATGACTTGTTCATCATCTACGACGAGCACGCGCGGCTTTTCTCCGGTTGCAATCATGAAACTCAATCCTCTGCGTTATAGATCGGATCCAGAATTTCCGCGCCCTTGTGGGGATTGAGCAAGGTGACATTTTCTCAAGGAAAATGCCACTCAAGGTCATCGACTTCGAGGAACGCCTGTTCTGAAACCGGTACAGCTGCACCTTCAGGTAGGCTTGAAGGCAGTATCGTTGCGAGTGCTCGTAACGAATATTCAGTTCTGGCGCCGAGTGTGGCCTCAATCATAGCAAGGACTCGGCCCAGATGAGTCGAGCGATACCTGATGCAAGTGCTTACTTTCTAGCCGGTGAGCCTGCGTGCGCTGCGCAACGATTGCCATATCCGGTGACTCGGTTCAAATTCGCATGGATCCTGTGCTGCAATTTATATAACACCGTTTGGCCGGAAAAGTTGCCGTGGCCAAAAGAGCGATTGGGATTGCCGCGAAGCTTACACCACTCTTTCTAAATCGACGTCGGCCACCGTATAGTCTTGATTAATCGATCTACCCGTGCTTTCCCGGAAGGCTGCGCAGTGAGCCCCCGCTTGCGTTGCGCGCAAGAGCTACCGGACGGGTTCTACCCATTGAACACTTTCTGATGAGCGGCTGCTCGCTTTGCCGTGCCGTGGCCCCGCACCTGTAACTGAAATGAGGACTATGAGACGTTCCCTTTCCGCCTTGCTCCTTGGTTCCGCACTCCTGTGTTGCGCTTCGCATGTTTCTCGCGGGCAGGACTTGAACGCGAACTATGACCGCGACCCAAAGCAGCCGGTTGACCAGGCATACAGCGATCGCATTGCGAAGTACACCACCGACAAGGCGTTTCTCTCGCCGTTGGTGAGCTATTTGCCGGCATCGAAGACGGTGCCGACACCGGATAAGGTGCTCGGCGATGTCTCCGGTGCGCCGGACATGCTGCCCTACGCGGAAGACGTGTACAAGTACTTCCGCATGCTCGAGTCTGCGAGCCCGCGCGTGAAGGTCTTCACCATCGGCCACACAGAAGAAGGCCGCGAGATGATTGCTGCGGCAATTGCTGATCCGGAGCTGCTGGCAGGCGCAAAGGAGAATGACGCACGCCTTGCTCAGCTAGCCGACCCGCGCAAGATCGGGCTCGACGACGCAAAGGCCCGTACGCTCATCGACAAGTCGTGGCCCGTTTACTACATCACCGGAACGATTCACTCGCCTGAAACCGGCGCACCGACGGCCCTGATGGAGCTGGCGTATCGCCTTGCCGTGGATGACGCACCGTATATCAAGTTCATCCGCTCGCACATGATCGTGCTTATCACGCCGGTGGTTGAGGTGGACGGCCGCGACCGAATGGTGGACATCTACAAGTGGCACAAGGCGCACCCCAACGAGAAGTGGCCGCACCTGATCTACTGGGGCCACTACGTTGCGCACGACAACAATCGCGACGCCATGGGCATGACGCTGCAGCTCACGCGCAATGTGCTCGACACCTATGTTGGCTGGCACGCGCAGGTGCTCCACGACCTGCACGAGTCCGTGCCCTTCCTCTACGACAACACCGTGGGCGATGCGCCCTACAACGCATGGATCGACCCGGTGCTCTCTGACGAGTGGGCCGAGCTCGGCTGGAACAACGTGGCGCAGGTTCAGCACTTCGGCATGCCCGGCGCCTTCACGCACGGCGACTTCGACACCTGGAGTCCGGGCTACCTGATGTTCCTCGCAGGGCTGCATAACGGCATCAGCCGCCTCTACGAGACGTTTGGCAACGACGGCGCAGACACAGAGAAGCGCATCCTCGATCCGGAGGACTACTCGCGCACGTGGTATCGCCAGAACCCGCCGTGGCCTGTCGTGAACTGGTCACAGCGTGACAACAACAACTACGAAGAGACAGCACTGCTGACCACCATCTCTTACTTCTCGCAGCACACGCATCATTTCCTCGAGAACTTCTACCTGAAGAGCAAGCGCAGCGTGCAGAAGCCGACGCTCGAGGGACCAGCTGCATACGTGTTGCCACCCGATGCCGCCTCCGCCAATCGTACGGCCGAGTTGCTCAAGGTGCTCTCGCGCCAGCATGTCGAGGTCTCGCAGCTGAGCGAAGCCGCTACGGCCACGCTGCCCGGCGAGAAGCGCAGCGACAAGCCGAAGCAGCAGACCTTCCCTGCTGGCTCCATCATCGTCCGCATGGATCAGCCGTACGCGCGCATCGCTGACGCGCTGCTCGACCGCCAGTTCTGGGCACCGGATGACGTGCAGAAGCATCCCTACGACGACACTGGCTGGTCGTTCCGCGATCTGTTCAACCTCAACGTGGTGCGCGTACCTGATGTTGCCATCCTGAAGGCCACGATGAAGCCCGTGACCGATCCTATGGCGCTGACCGGGAAGCTGGAAGGCGCAGGCTCAGTAACGGCAATCAACAACTCTGCGCAAGTCTCGCTGCTGCCGCTGGTCTACAAGCTGAAGGACGCTAAGATTGCGGTTGCCGAAAAGCCGTTCGACGCGGCAGACAGGCATTTCGCCGCAGGCTCGCTTCTGGTGAGCGGGACAGCTGACGACACGCTCAAGTCCGCGCTGCATGATCTGGCGCTCGACGGCACGCGTCTCGCAGCTGCACCCGAAGTACCTACGCACGCCGCGCCAGCGCCGCGCGTTGCGATGATGCACACCTGGCTTGCAACGCAGACCGAAGGCTGGTGGCGTTACGCGTTCGACTCCGCAGGCGTGCCCTTCGACTACATCAGCACCCAGACCGTATCCAAACAGGACGACCTTCGCTCGAAGTACGACGTGATCGTCTTCGCACCGGTCGGCTTTTCGTCGACACGCAACATCATCGACGGCCTGCCGCGCTGGAACAACGCCATGCCGTGGCAGAAGTCGGATCTGACGCCGAACCTTGGCCGCATTGACTCGACCGACGATATTCGCCCCGGCCTTGGCTACGACGGGCTCGAACACTTGAAGAAGTTCGTCGAGCAGGGCGGCCTGTTGATCACGTGCGAAGATACCGCGCAGTTCGCGATCGAGATGGGCCTGGCGCCCGGCGTGAGCGTGGCTCGCGGCGACGCGCGCGTGGTAGGCACGGTGCTCAACTCGGTCTTCGTGGACAAGGCCAGCCCTGTCTCCTTCGGCTACGGTGCCGGTGTCCCGGTGATCAGCGCGAATGGCATGGTGTTTGACGTGAGCAACACGGTCGGGCGCTCGGGCCGCCGCACGCTGATGGATCCCTACGCAGACCGGCCCACAGGCCGCGGCTCCCTTGAGGACAGCGACCGCCCACAGGGGCGTGTCTTTATTGAGCCGGAGCCTCTGGAGAAGGAAAAGCCGTGGCAGGCCAAGAAGCTCAACGAGGAACAGGCTCGCAACAACTTCGGGCTGATCCCGGAAGAGCAGCGGCCGGACGTGGTGCTGCGCCTCACCGGTGGAAAAGACCTGCTGCTGGACGGTTTGCTCGACAAGGCTGGCTCCATCGCTGAGCACGCTATTGTTGTGGACACGCATCTGGGGCAGGGACATGTGCTGCTCTTCGGCAACAACCCGGTCTATCGCGGTGAAACCGTTGGCACCTACGCACTGGTCTTCAACGCGATTCTCAACCATGACCATCTGACGCATCCGGCGGCTCCGGATGCCTCGGAGGAGAAACCCGCTGAGAAAAAGGAATAACCCTCCGCCAACAGGAGAGGCCCGCCGAACGGCGGGCCTTTTCGTTTGCGTCCAACTGTGGCATTCTTTGGCGCATGGGAAATAAAGACAAAGGCCGTAAAGAAACCAAGAAGGCTCCCAAACCCAAGCCGAAAGCAGAGCCGGGCCACAAACACGAAGCTTTCACCTCAGTGCCAACCCGCGCAGTCTGACCCGGTAATCGAGCCCTGCGTGTCGCGCCGCGGATCGAGGCCCTTCCGCTATGGGAGGGCTTTTGTGCGTCTGAGGATACCGCCGCCGCATCTTGTGAATAGACATCTCTGTCTCTGCATTCTTGTTGCGTTTGGTTAAGTATGGCTTTCATCAGCCTCACTGCAGGCTGGAGGTTTCCGCATGTTTCGCATCCCCCGCGCTGTCTTTTTCGCTTTCATGTTTCTTGCCACAGCCGCAGCGCAACAGACTGTGCCGTCACAACGTCCAGTAGTAGGTATTGCGCTCGAGGGCGGTGGTGCGCTCGGTCTTGCACATATCGGCGTGCTGCAGTGGATGGAGGAGCACCGCATCCCCATAGACCGACTGAGCGGGACCAGCATGGGGTCGCTGATCGGCGGCCTGTATGCCAGCGGCAGCAGCCCTGAGGATTTGCGAAAGATCGCGCTCGGCAGCGATCTGCAATCCGTATTCACTCTGGAGACGCCTTACTCCGCATCGAGTTTTCGGCGGCGCGAGGATCGCCGTGAGACACCCAGCATTGTCTCTGTTGGCTTGAAAAACCGTACGGGGCTGCGCAACTCTCTGCTGACGGATGGCGGCCTGAACCAGTTCCTCGACCAGCGATTCTTCAGCTACAACAGCACCGATATCGATTTTGACGCGCTGCCTATTCCTTTCCGCTGTGTTGCAACGGACCTGACGACCCTTGAGCCGCGCGTCTTCCGCTCAGGACCGCTGCCGCAGGCTCTTCGCGCTTCGGTCTCCATCCCGGGCGTCTTTGCTCCGGTCAAGGCTGCCGACGGGCACTTCCTTGTCGATGGCGGTATTGTGGACAACCTGCCCACCGATGTTCTCCGCGGAGAGCTCCATGCAGATGTCGTAATTGCCGTACATCTGGAAACCGGCAAGATGACGGCGTCCGACATCGGCTCCATCGTCAACGTGCTCAACCGTGCGTTTGCCGCAGGTGTTGCGCTTAATGAAACGCAATCGAAGAAGCTCGCAAATGTGGTGCTGAATGTGCCGCTCGGCAGCTACTCGACGACGAGCTATGACAAGGGCGAGGACCTCATCCGCGCAGGCTATGCCACGGCTGAGGCAAACCGCGACGCGCTGCTGCGCTACGCCGTGCCGGAAGCGGAATGGCAGGCATATCTGGCCGCACGCTCGGCGCGTATCCATGTCGCACCCGGCGTGCTCCGCGCTGTTCGCGTGGAGGGAGGCGATAGCGGTGCTACGCACGAAGTGAGGGATGACCTGCAATCGGCAGAGGGAAAGATACTGACGGCCAATGCCTTGCAAGACAAACTCCGTGACGTGCAAGCCGACGGCGAGTACAAGGCCAACTACGAGACCTTCGCTCTACATCACGGGGACAAGCAGGACGATGGCGTGCTTGTACGGCTCTCGAAAGAGCCCGGCGGACCGCCTTTCCTGCTGGTGTCTCCCTCCGTCCAGGCGTCCACTTCGAACGTTACTCGTGGCGAACTCACGCTCAGGCTCGTGGACCAGGGGCTTGGAGGATATGGCTCAGAGTTTCGCGCCACCGGGAGCATCGGCTACCTTACGGATCTCACCGCCGAGTATTATCGCGAACTCACGCACTCCAGCTTTTTCATCCAACCGCAGGTACACGTCCTTCGCCAGCCGGTCTATATCTGGGCCAACCAGAAGCGGATAGCCGAACGATTCCAGCAGAATCTCGAAGCTGGTGTGGAGGCCGGACGCACCGTGGGTAATTCGCTGCAGGTGGCAGCGGCGTGGAACGCGATCGATACACACTGGAGCCTGCGGACAGGCTCAGACGGCGGCGGGTACCTGGCTGGCACCGCGCAGACCGGCTTGCTACGCATCACGCTCGACCGGGCGACCAGCGGCTCTATTTCACCGGATGGCATGCGGTTTTCGCTGGCTGCCGGAGCCTTTTATCATGCGGTCGGCAGCGACAACGCGCCGCTTGTGCAGGCGTCGTTCGCACGCACGCACCCGTTCCTCGGGAAGAACATACTCGGCGTCGGCATGGACGTGAACTCCTATCTGCGTGCGCGTGTCGCCGATCCCTTCCGCTTTACGCTAGGTGGCCCGCTGCGCCTTTCCGCCTCTTCGTTCGATGAGTTCCGCGGCACCGACACGATGCTGGCCCGCGCCGGACTGATGCATCGACTTGCCGCTCTTCCCACAGGTATCGGCCAGGGGCTCTATGCCGTGATGGGCTATGAAGCGGGCGAGATTTGGTCGCCGGAGAGGCGCGCCATCCTGCGGCAAGATGGAAACCTTGGGCTTGTGGCGGCAACGCCGATCGGAGTGATCACCTTCGGCGGATCAGTGGGCGACGCGGGCCATCGCAAGGTGTTCGTCTCAGTCGGTCGCTGGTTCTAGACATTCGCAGAAATACGAAGGCCCTCCCTGCGGAGGGCCTTCAAAAAAACTGCTTGTTGCAGGTGGGCTTTAGCCAACCACTTCGATGCCCATTGAGCGGGCCGTGCCCTTGATGCTCTTGATCGCGGTCTCAACAGAGGCTGCGTTCAGGTCGGGCATCTTCTGCTCGGCGATCTCGCGCACCTGCTTTTCAGTCACCTTGCCCACCTTGTCCTTGTTCGGTGTGCCGGAGCCCTTTTGCAGGCCAGCTGCCTTCTTCAGCAGCACTGCCGCCGGAGGCGTCTTGGTGACGAAGCTGAAGCTGCGATCAGCAAACACGGTGATGACGACCGGAATGATGAGGCCTGCCATCTCCTTGTTCTGCGTGCGCGCGTTGAACTGCTTGCAGAACTCCATGATGTTGACCTGCGCCTGACCGAGCGCGGGGCCGACCGGGGGTGCAGGAGTGGCCTTGCCGGCTTCGATCTGCAGCTTGACGTAGGTTGCGACTTTCTTCGGAGGTGCCATATATTCCTCTGGAACCAGCCACTAGCTCCTAGCTTCTAGCCACTAGCTGGTCATTCCTTCTGCGAATTTTGGTGTTGGCGCTTTAGCGTTCGCTTGAACCAGTGTCCGCTAGGCGACAGTCTGGCTAGAAGCTAGAAGCTAGTAGCTAGAAGCTGAACCAACTACTCAATCTTTTCGACTTTGCCGAACTCGAGTTCGACCGGAGTGGAGCGCCCGAAGATGGTCACCATGACCTTGAGCGTTTCGCGATCTTCGTTGATCTCATCCACCACGCCGTTAAAGTTGGCAAAGGGCCCGTCCGTGATGCGGACGGACTCGTTCTTCTCAAACTTGATCTTAAGCCGCGGCTTTTCCTTGCTCGTCTCGCTGCGGAAGAGGATCGAACTCACTTCTTCCTCACTAAGCGCCACCGGCTTGTCGCCCGTGCCCAAGAATCCGGTCACCTTCGGCGTGTCCTTCAGGACGTGCCACAGGTCGTTGTCCAGTTCCATCTCTACCAGCACGTAGCCGGGCAGAAAGACACGCTCCACCGTCCGCTTTTTGCCGTTGACAATCTCCGTCACAGGCTCCGTGGGGATCATCACGCGGCCCACCCGCTCGCTCAGTCCGAAGGCCGTTACACGGCTCTGGATGGACTCGCGCACCTTGCGCTCGAAGCCCGAGTAGGCGTGCAGGATGTACCACTTGAAGCGCGGGTTGGTCTCCGGCTGCTCAGGCGCACCCGACTGCTCGGGCGAGCTCGGCTGTGCGGTGGGTTGTTCTTGCTCTTCTGCCATAAATGTTCTCGTTTCGCTGCCAGCGCTCTTACTGCGTGCCGCCCAGTCGTGTCAGGATCTCGTGCAGTGCCCGGTTGAAGACCAGATCGACCACAAAAAAGAAAGCGCCGAAGACAAACACCGTGACGATAACAACCGTCGTGGTGGCCTGCACTTCCTTCCGCGTGGGCGTCACCACCTTGCGCATTTCAGCACGCACGTCGCTCAGAAAGCGGGTGATGTTGCCCCACAAGCCTGCTGCGCCCTCTGAAACGTTCGAGAGTGCACCTGACTCCTGCAGCTTGGCCGACCGCTCGTCGCCCTTTTCAATTGCTGCCTTGCTTGCCATGCTTCCAATCCTTGCGCCGCGCTTCAGCTCGGCGCTTCTCTTACAAAACTGGCAGGGGCGGAGGGATTCGAACCCCCAAGTTCGGTTTTGGAGACCGACAGTTTAACCGTTGAGCTTACGCCCCTGTGTGCAGGTCGCAGCGGCACACATTCGTCCGCTACGATCTACTTTACTTCGATTCCTTGTGCGGCTGGTGCTTGCGGCAGCGATTGCAGAACTTCGAGAACTCGAGACGGCCCGTGGTCGTCTTCTTGTTCTTCGTCGTCGAGTAATTCCGCTCCTTGCACACCGTGCACTGAAGATTCACAATTTCCCGCATTTCCGTTTCCTTCCAGTTCTCAATTTCGAGTTCACAGTTACCGCTCTTTGTGCAGCCGCAGTAACTGTGAACCGTGAACTGCGAACTTACTACTTACTTAATAATCTCCGAGATAGTGCCAGCGCCGACGGTGCGTCCGCCTTCGCGGATGGCGAACCGAAGACCCTTCTCCATGGCCACCGGCGTGATCAGCTCGACCGTAAGCTCCACGTTGTCGCCAGGCATCACCATCTCCGTACCCTCAGGAAGCTCCGCCACGCCCGTCACGTCCGTCGTGCGGAAGTAGAACTGAGGACGGTAGCCCTTGAAGAACGGCGTGTGACGACCGCCCTCTTCCTTGCTCAGCACGTACACAGATCCCTTGAAGTTCGTGTGCGGCGTGATCGATGCAGGCTTCGCCAGCACCATGCCGCGCTCCACGTCTTCCTTCGCGATGCCGCGAAGAAGGATGCCCGCGTTGTCGCCGGCCATGCCCTCATCCAGCTGCTTCTTGAACATTTCGACGCCCGTGCACACCGACTTGCGCGTCTCGCGGAAGCCGACGATCTCTACGTCCTCGCCAACCTTCACCTTGCCACGCTCGATACGGCCCGTCACAACCGTGCCACGGCCCGAGATCGAGAAGATGTCTTCGATCGGCATCAGGAACGGCTGGTCCACCGCGCGGTCAGGCTGGGGAACGGTGTCGTCCACTGCCTGCATCAGCTCGTCGATCTTCTGCTCCCACTGCGCTTCGCCGTTCAACGCACCCAGCGCCGAACCACGGATCACCGGCACATCGTCGCCCGGGTACTGATACTTCGACAGAAGCTCGCGGACTTCCATCTCCACCAGGTCGATCAGCTCAGGATCTTCAACCGCATCGCACTTGTTCAGGAACACCACGATGTACGGAACACCCACCTGGCGGGCCAGGAGAACGTGCTCCTTGGTCTGCGGCATCGGACCGTCCGTCGCGGCTACAACCAGAATCGCTCCGTCCATCTGCGCCGCGCCCGTGATCATGTTCTTGATGTAGTCCGCGTGGCCAGGGCAGTCCACGTGTGCGTAGTGACGGTTCGCCGTCTCGTACTCCACGTGCGCCGTCGCGATCGTGATACCGCGCTCACGCTCTTCCGGTGCGTTATCGATCGAATCGAACGAACGGAACGAGTTCTTCGGGTTGTGCTTCGACAACACCTTCGTGATCGCCGCCGTCAACGTCGTCTTGCCGTGGTCAATGTGACCAATCGTGCCCACGTTCACGTGCGGCTTCGAACGATCAAATTTCTCCTTCGCCATATCTCTCGCCTGAAACCCTTTCGTAGCTCGTACTGCCCGATTTCTTCGCGGGGCGCCGGCGTTCCGGCTCCAGCCCCAAAACTAATCCCTACTTGCCCTGCGCCCGGCCGATGATCTCATCGGCAATCATGCGCGGAGCCTCCTCGTACCGGGCGAACTGCATCGAGTACGACGCGCGGCCCTGCGTGGACGAACGAATGTCGTTCACGTAGCCGAACATCTCCTTGAGCGGAACAATCGCCTTGATCACCTGCGATCCGGCGGCATGCTCCATGCCCTCGATACGCCCGCGGCGCGAGTTGATATCGCCAATAATCGTGCCCATGAACTCCTCAGGCACCGTCACTTCCACCGCCATCACAGGCTCAAGCAGCACCGGCGAAGCCTTCCTTGCCGCTTCCTTGAAGGCGATCGAACCGGCGAACTTGAACGCCATTTCGTTCGAATCGACTTCGTGATAGCTGCCGTCGAACAGGCTCACCTTGACGTCGACGATCGGGAAGCCGGCCAGGATACCCAGCTCCAGCGCACCCTGTACACCCTGGTCGATCGGCTTGATGTATTCCTTCGGCACCACGCCGCCCTTGATGGCATTGATAAATTCGTAGCCCTTGCCCGGCTCGTTCGGCTCAATCTTGAGCCAGCAGTGGCCGTAGTTGCCCGAGCCGCCAGTCTGACGAATGTACTTGCCTTCAGCCTCTGCCGCCTTGCGAATTGTCTCGCGGAAGGCTACCTTCGGCTCGCCCACATTGGCTTCGACCTTGTGCTCGCGCTTCATGCGGTCCACGAGAATCTCGAGGTGCAACTCACCCATGCCAGAGATGATCGTCTGGCCCGAGTCCTCATCGGTACGCACCTTGAAGGTCGGATCTTCATCGGCCAACCGCGCCAGCGCGATGCCCATCTTCTCCTGGTCAGCCTTGGTCTTCGGCTCGATTGCCACCGAGATAACCGGCTCCGGGAAGGTGATGGCGCCGAGCGCTACTGCATGCTCCGGCGAGCAAAGCGTGTCGCCGGTCTTCAAATCCTTCAGGCCCACGCAGGCGCAGATGTCACCGGCGTAGATCTCGGTGATGTCTTCGCGCTTATTGGCATGCATCTTCACCAGGCGGCCCACACGCTCCGTCTTGCCGGTACGTGGATTCAGAACCGTGTCGCCGGTCTTGAGCACACCCGAGTAGACGCGGATAAACGAAAGCTTGCCGAACGGGTCGTTGATCAGCTTGAAGACCAGCGCCGACAGCGGCTCAGAGTCCTCAGCCTTACGAACCAGCGTCGCCGCATGATTGTACGGATCGATGCCTTCCACCGGAGGCTTGTCGAGCGGGCTCGGCAGGTAGTCCACCACTGCGTCGAGCAGCGTCTGTACGCCCTTGTTCTTGAATGCCGAACCGGCGATAACCGGGAACACCTTCAGCTCGATGGTCGCCTTGCGGATGCCCGCCTTCAGTTCTTCCTTGGTCGGCAACTCGCCCTCGAGGAACTTCTCGAGCAGCGCGTCGTCGGTCTCGGCGATCGTCTCGATCAGCTGCGCGCGGAAAGCCTCAGCCTTCTTCTTCAGATTCTCCGGGATCTCTTCGACGTCGTACTTCGCGCCCATGGTCTCGTCGTGCCACAGGATCGCCTTCATCTCGACCAGGTCGACAACACCCTTAAAGTTCGCCTCTGCGCCGATCGGAATTTGCAGCGCAACGGGCTTGGCTCCGAGCCGCTTGCGGATCGTGTCGATCACGTGCTCAAAGTCGGCGCCGTTCTTGTCCATCTTGTTCACGAAGCAGATGCGCGGCACCTTGTACTTGTCGCCCTGGCGCCACACCGTCTCCGTCTGCGGCTGCACGCCGCTCACCGAGTCGAACACCGCAACCGCGCCGTCGAGAACGCGCAGCGAACGCTCCACCTCGGCCGTGAAGTCCACGTGGCCGGGCGTGTCGATGATGTTGATACGGATGTTCTGCCACATGCACGTCGTTGCAGCCGAAGTGATCGTGATGCCGCGCTCCTGCTCCTGCTCCATGTAGTCCATGGTCGCGGTGCCCTCATGCACTTCGCCAATGCGGTGCGTGATGCCCGTATAAAACAGGATGCGCTCTGTCGCTGTCGTCTTCCCGGCGTCGATATGCGCCATGATTCCGATATTCCGGCAACGGTTCAGAGGAATGGTGCGAGCCACGTCTTTTCTCTTCCTTGCGGGGTTTAACCCGCGGTTATCGGTCGTTCGTCCAACATGCGGCCCGGCAAGCTGCGCCGGGCCTTAATCCCTCGTGCCGCGCCCTACCAGCGGTAGTGAGCGAAGGCCTTGTTGGCCTCAGCCATGCGGTGCACGTCTTCCTTCTTCTTCATCGCTGCGCCACGGCCATTGGCCGCATCCAGCAATTCATTCGAGAGCTTCTCGATCATGCCCTTTTCGCCGCGGGCGCGGCCGTAGGTGATCAGCCAGCGGATTGCGAGCGAGGTACGGCGGTCAGCGTTCACTTCGATCGGCACCTGGTAGTTGGCGCCGCCCACGCGACGGGTCTTCACTTCGAGCAGGGGCTTGCAGTTCTCAACGGCCTTCTTGAAGAGCTTGATCGCCTCTTCGCCACCGCCGCGCGCTTCCAGGTTCTGCATCGCCTTATAGAAGATGCCCTGCGCGGTCGACTTCTTGCCGCCCCACATCATCGAGTTCACAAACTTCGTCACCAGGGTCGATCCGTAGACCGGATCCGCTACCGTTTCCCGCTTCGCAATGTGCCCTTTTCTCGGCATGATTCCTCAGTTTCTCCGGGCGCCTCTCGCGCCCTTGTCTTCTGCTACCCCAGTCCGGGCCCCATACTCCGTCCCGGAACCGTACTTATTGCCCTGCCACGGCCCTCAACCAAAACGAGAGCCGCACGCAGTGCCTATTTCTTACCTGCCGCCGCTCCGCCCTTGGCGCGCTTCGCACCGTACTTCGAACGGCTCTGCTTCCGATTGGCCACGCCGACCGAGTCGAGCGTGCCGCGAACCACGTGATAGCGAACGCCCGGCAGATCCTTCACACGGCCGCCGCGGATCAGCACAATCGAGTGCTCCTGCAGGTTGTGGCCAATGCCAGGGATGTAGGTCGTCACTTCAATGCCGTTGGTCAGGCGCACACGAGCAACCTTGCGCAGCGCCGAGTTCGGCTTCTTCGGCGTCTGGGTGTACACGCGGGTGCACACGCCGCGCCGCTGCGGCGAGGCCTGCAGCGCAGGCGATGCCGTCTTGTACCGCGGGGCCGTACGCCCCTTGCGAACGAGCTGATTAAAAGTAGGCAAACCGAAACTCCTTACCCGAAAAACCCAAACTCACCTTCGGCCAGCCGCGCGCAGACTCTTCAGGGCTCTTGCACCGCACGCGATTACGCGCACGGGCCTGGAAAGCCCTAGTGTCTCTGCTTCGCGTCTGCCTTCGTTCCCACTACCAGACGAGAGCCGGGACGGTGGCCGGTCGCCGATTCACTTCAATCAGGCCGACTCCGTTTCGCCGGATCCGGCTCGCATAGCCCTCCCAGGTGGAGAAACGCGCGAGCACCGATGCGATGTAACCCCTGCCCTCCGCAAGAAAGAGCCTTTACTGGGGTTTGGGGCTCAAGGAACTACCGCCCCGGGACACAACCCATGCCATTCCTTCACCGGCTGGGCCGCCCTTACGTTTCCATCCTGCAGACACACGAACGGAAGCGTTCTTGCGCGAACCTTCCTACCATAACAAGAAATCGGGGCGGGGTCAATGAAATCAACCCTCGCCCCGCATCTTTCAAACGAAATTTTTACTTGATATCGTGCAGCACCCAGGCCCCGTTCTCCAGCGCAAATTCGGCCGTCCGCTTCTCGCTCAGCGAGTTGCCCGGATTGTGCGCAATCTTCTGCACCGCGTCCGGCACACCCGTCCAGTCCACGGCTTCGCTGAACTTCGCCGCCTTGGCCGCATCCACACCCACCACCGTCGTGTCGGATATGTCGGCCAAGTCCTTCGCCTTCAAGTGATTGGCCGCAACCGTCGTCACCGTCACGGTAAACGTCTTATCCGTCGGTCCGCTCGGCCGCCACTCGATCGTGTCGCCGCCATTGGCCAGTTTCACAGCCTTCTTGCCGGTGTCCGTCAGCTTGAAGTCCGCCCAGTACTTGTTCGGATACACCTTGACGCGATCCCACAGCTTGCCCGTCGCACCCTGGATCATGCCGTCGTCGTTCACTACCACCGTCGCGCCCGCGGGCGCCGTGGCGTCATACTTCGCCTGCACCAGCTTCAGTGCCTGATCGCTGGTCAGTTCCGGGGCCGACTTGCAACCCGCGAGAATCATCCCCGCGCCTAAAAGGACAGCCACACCCAAAGCTTTCATCTGCAACTTGTTCTTCACATTTCCTCCAGCACGCGCGGCGGCTCTTCCGCCACCGACCCGCCATTTTTCCTCCTACTTTCCCTTGATGTCAATGGAGTTGAATGTGACCTTGCGCACACCACACTAAAATTCACGTAAATTTCCACGAAAGCCGCCCCGATACAATGCTTTAGCGCTTTTTGCTCCCCGTCAGCCGTTCCTCGAGCAGCGCTAGAAAGCCTGCTTCGTCCGCAACCAGGCACACCTGGGCGTTCGGCTTGCCCTCCACGCGGCGCGAAAATCCCTTCTCGTCCACCTCCAGCCGCATCGGCTCCGCCGGGCATAGGTCCGGCCTGAACGTATACGTCACCGCCACCGGATCGAACAGCGTCGGCACCTTCGTCTCCGACCCGCTGTTCGCCGCCCACTGGTGATACAGCAGCGCGATCTGGTCTGTCACCGCCGACCCGTGCGCGTAGATCCTATCCGCCTCAGCCGCCGGCAGATGCACCTGGGTCGAGTCCAGCGGCATCACAAACACCGGCACGCCCGCGTCCAGCAGCGCCTGCGCCCCGGCCGGATCACACACAAAGTTCCACTCCGCGTCCGGTGGCCGCCGCTCGCCCTTCTGCCCGTCGTACCCGCGATCCACGCTCCCACCCATCAGCACCACGCGCTTCAGCTTCCTGAACCCCTCCGCATCGCGCGCAATCGCCGTCTTCACATTCGTCAGCGCACCAATCGCAATCAGCGTAATCTCCCCCGGATGCGCCTTCGCCTGCTCCAGCAGAAACGCCACCGCGTCGCCGTGCGCCGTCTTCGGCTCGCGCTCCGCATACGCCTTCTGCGAAAACACATTCTTCGCCTCGGTCTTCACGCCAGCCAGCACCGGCACGTCCCCGCGCCCCGCCGCCGTCAGATACCGCTCCACCAGTCGCGCCCGCAGCTCCGTATCGCCAAAGGTCGTCGTCACGCCCACCAGCTTCAGCTCCGGGCTGGTCAGGATCAGTCCCAGCGCAAACGCATCGTCAATGTCATCGCCGATATCCGTATCCAGAATCACCAGCTCCGGCTTAGCCGCCGTCTGCGCGCCAGCGCGCCCCGCTGCAGCCACCATCAGCAGCAC
>Ga0318572_10000390_pt1 | contig 16396 bp, 14 predicted proteins | sample GRESIP089b5f20_FD_202528 | JGI IMG/M metagenome (GOLD analysis project Ga0318572, IMG submission 202528) | Tropical soil microbial communities from Luquillo Experimental Forest, Puerto Rico - GRE.SIPMG.089b5f20 | ecosystem: Environmental > Terrestrial > Soil > Tropical forest > Bulk soil...
AGGCTGCGGCGGTCGTCCAGATTGCCGAGCAGTTGGGTGACCCCCAGGGCCGCCAGGGCCGCATCCCGTTGGCGAACCAGCGCATAAACCCGCCAGTGGCGGACCAAGTGCGGCAGGGCTCGGCGCAGCACATCGCCGCAACCAATAATCAGCAACCGTTTCATCGTTCGATTATCCCCCGATTCTTCTTATGAGCTACCAAGTCACCCTCCAGCCCAGCGGGCACACTTTCACCGCCGACGAAGACCAAACCCTACTGGCCGCCGCCGATGCCGCCGGCCTGGCCCTGCCCTACGGCTGCCGCAACGGCGCCTGCAGCGTGTGCAAGGTGCTCGTCCTGCAAGGCCAGGTGGACCACGGCGAAGCCCAGGAATGGGGTCTGCCCGCCGAGCAGCGGGCCGCCGGCAAGGCCCTGATGTGCTGCGCCAAGGCCCGCTCCGACCTGGTGCTGGAAACCAAGGAAGTCAGCATCAAGCGCGACATTCCGCTGAAGACGTTGCCCTGTCGCGTGCAGCGCATGGAAAAGCTGGCACCGGACATCATCGGCCTCTGGCTGCAACTGCCCGCCAATGAAAAACTCCAGTTCATCGCCGGCCAGTACATCGAATTCATCCTCAAGGACGGTGGTCGTCGTGCATTCTCTCTGGCTTCGGCCCCCCATGAGGATGGCCCCCTGGAGGTCCATGTGCGCCTGGTGCCCGGCGGCCAGTTCACCACCCACGTTTTCGAGGGTATGAAGGAAAAGGACATCCTGCGTTTCGAAGGCCCCCTGGGTACCTTCTATCTGCGGGAAGAGTCGGTCAAACCGATCATTCTGCTGGCGGGGGGCACCGGCTTCGCGCCGATCAAGTCTCTGGTTGAACACCTCATCCACAGCAAGAACACGCGGCCCGTCCATGTCTATTGGGGTGCCAAGGACAAGGCTGGTCTCTACCTGCCGGACGTGCCCCAGCAATGGGCCGCCGCCTATCCCTGGCTGAAATACGTGCCGGTGCTGTCCGATGCCCCTGCCGAAGATGGCTGGACCGGGCGAACCGGGCTGGTGCATCAGGCTGTGCTCGCCGACTTCCCCGACCTCTCCGGCTTCCAGGTCTATGCCTGTGGTTCGCCGGTGATGATCGATGCCGCCCAGAAGGATTTCGCCGCCGCCGGTCTACCGGAAAACGAATTCTTCGCCGATTCCTTCACCTTCGCTGCGCCCAAGCCGTGACTGCGACGAAGAAGCCCTGCGTCAATTGCACCTGCGCCACCACGGGCTTCTGCCCCCGGGGTGTGGGGGCGAACATTCCCGCCGCCGCTGAAAAATCCACGCCGGTAAAACCCAACCAGGCTTTGCGTGAGCAATTACGGCACTTGCCCGGTAATCGGCGCCGCATGCGTTATTGAAGGCTGTTCCGTACTGAAACGGCCCCTTCGTCCGGGGTTCCTTTTCCAAGCCCTGCGCAGGAAAAATGGTTCCAGGGAAACTCGGGGCCAGCGCTGACGGACAGTTCACATCTTTCACCCGTGCCCTTTTGCCCGATGAGAGGGACGCGCTTGTAACCCGCATTCCTCCCATTCGGCATTTATTGCCGGCGTTATTGCCGATGCAGTGATGTCTATTGGGCGCTGCTCAGGGATTTCCTTCAATTTGCTGACATGGCATGGCTGTTGCTGTGGCAGGGTATCGGGATTTCCCGAAGTGTCATGAGGAATGGGGGAAGGAATGTCAGTCAGTGCCATAGGCGCGTATTCCGGCGTTGCCAACGCCGGTTACACCAATCGAACGAACGCTTTTATCGATAGATCGGCAGCGGTCCTGAACCAGAAAACCGTCAACGCCTCCACCGTCACGATTTCTGCCGAGGCGCGACAAGCCGCTGCCAGCGATAGCGCGGACGCAGTGGAAAACTATCGGATGCCGAACTGGATGGCATCGTTGCTGCCGTCCAGCACCGTCTTGAGCAATGGAGACGAAACGATGGCGAAACAGGCGTTCAGAGAAAACCATAGCGGCGAAATCGCCGAATATGCCGGTTATCTTGACGGGGCCTGGTTTTCATCCCTGAAGGAACAGGGCGTCCAATCGCAGGGAGATTACGTCGGCAAAGTACTTCACTCGTCGGGCGACAACAGCGCGCTTCAGAATGCCGTTGCGGGGAAATTGCTCGCCAATCCAAGGGCGGTGGAGTTGATGGGCATCCTCGGCATCGAGCGTCCGGCGGTGGCCTGAACGGGATTCACCCCCCTAGATAGGCCGCCCGTACCCGCGGATCGGCGGCCAGATTGGCGGCGGTATCCACCAGGGTGATGGCGCCGCTTTCCATGACGTAGCCCCGCTGGCAGGTTTCTAGGGCCAGCCGGGCGTTCTGTTCTACCAGCAGGATGCTGACGCCCTTGGCGGCGATGGCGCGGATCAGTTCGAACACCTTCTCCACCATGATCGGCGCTAGCCCCATGGAGGGCTCGTCCAGTAGCAGCAAGCGGGGGCGGCCCATGAGGGCGCGGCCGATGGCCAGCATTTGCTGTTCGCCGCCGGAGAGGGTGCCGGCCAGTTGGCTGTGCCGCTCCTTGAGGCGGGGCAGCAGGGTGTAAATCTCTTCCATGTCGCGGCTGATGTCGCTGTCGCGGCGCAGGTAGGCACCCATGGTCAGGTTTTCTTCCACGCTCATACGGGCGAAGACGCCGCGGCCCTCGGGCACCAGGGCCAAGCCCTTGCCGATCAGGGTGTGGCTTTCCTCGCGGTCGATGCGCTGGCCGGCGTAGTGAATCTCACCCTGGCTGGGCAGCATGCGGGCCAAGGCCTTGAGGGTGCTGGTCTTGCCGGCACCGTTGGTGCCGATCAGGCAGACCATCTCGCCTTCATCCACGGCGAAGGACACGCCCTTCACCGCGGCGATGCCGCCGTAGTGAACTTCCAGGTTGAGGGCGTCGAGCAAGGGTCGGGTTGCCTTATTCATGAGCACCCCCGAGATAGGCTTCGATCACTTTCGGATTTTTCTGGACTACCTCCGGTACGTCCTCGGCGATCTTTTCACCGTAGTCGAGCACGGCCAGTCGGTCGCACAAGCCCATCACCAATTTGACGTCGTGCTCGATCAGCAGCACCGTGAGGCCATCGTCCCGCAGGCCGACGATGAGCTTGCGCAGCTCGGCGGTCTCGGTGGCGTTCATGCCGGCGGCGGGCTCGTCCAGGGCCAGCAACTTGGGCTCCGTGGCCAGGGCCCGGGCGATTTCCAGGCGACGCTGGTCGCCGTAACTGAGGTTGCGGGCCAGGTCGTTGGCGCGATGGGCGATGCCCACGTAGCGCAGCAGTTCCTCGGCCCGGCGCTGAATGGCCGCTTCTTCCTGGCGATTTTGCTTAGTGCGGAACATGGCGCCGAGCAGGCCGCTGCGGGTGCACACATGGCGGCCCACCATGACGTTTTCCAGGGCGGTCATGTTGGCGAAGAGGCGGATGTTCTGGAAGGTGCGGGCAATGCCGGCGGCGGCCACGGCGGAAGGGTTGCCCAGTTGCAGGGGCTGGCCGTTAAACAGTACGTCACCGCCATCCCGGGAATAGAGGCCTGTCAGCACGTTGAAGAAGGTGGTCTTGCCGGCGCCGTTGGGACCGATCAGACCGTAGATTTCGCCGGCGTTGATGGTCAGCGACACATCTTTCAGGGCCTGAACGCCGCCAAAACGTTTGCCGATGGCGCGGGCTTCGAGCAGCACGCTCATGCGACTTCTCCCCGCTTCTGTTCCAGCTCGCGGCTACGGCGCTTCTCCGGCCAGAGGCCGGCGGGGCGGTAGAGCATCACCACCACCAGGGTCAGGCCGAACAGCAGCATGCGCAGTGTTTCCGGGTCGATCAGCACTTGGCCGAAAATCCATTGCTGCACCGGTGTGGCGGCATAGCGGAAGAATTCAGGCAGGAGGGTGAGCAACAGGCTGCCGAGGATGACGCCGGGAATATGGCCCATGCCGCCTAGTACCACCATGGCCAGGATCATGATGGAGTCGATCAGCTGGAAGCTCTCGGGGCTGACAAATTGTTGGAAGCCGGCGAACAGTCCGCCGGCCACACCGCCGAAGCTGGCGCCCATGGCGAAGGCGGCGAGTTTGATGTTGCGGGTGTTGATGCCGCAGGCCTTGGCGGCGATTTCGTCTTCGCGGATGGCTACCCAGGCGCGGCCGATGCGGGAGTCTTCCAGTCGTACCGACACCACGATGATCAGCAGCACCAGGGCCAGGAACAGGTAGTAGTAGAGATTCAGGCTGGGGATGGCAAAGCCGAACAGGTCGAGGCTGCGATCCAGGGCCACGGGGCCCAGGTGGATGCCGTCGATCTGGGTGATGCCCTGGGCGCCGTTGGTGATGTTCACCGGCCGGTGCAGGTTGTTCATGAAGATGCGGATGATCTCGCCGAAGCCCAGGGTGACGATGGCCAGGTAGTCGCCCCGCAGGCGCAGGGTGGGGGCGCCCAGCAGGATGCCGAAAACGCCGGCCAGCACAGCCCCCGCCGGCAACAGCAGCCAGATGGGCCCGTGCAGACCGTCGGGGAACATGGCGGCGATGGCGGGGAAATTCTGGGTCAGATGGGGGCTGGAGAGCAGGGCGTAGAGGTAGGCCCCCACGGCGTAGAAGGCCACATAGCCCAGGTCCAACAGGCCGGCGTAGCCCACCACGATGTTGAGTCCGAGGGAGAGCAGCACGTAGAGCAGGGCGAAGTCCAGCACCCGCACCCAGGCCGGGCCGGCGGCGGCACCGACGACGAAGGGTAGGAAGGCCAGGCTGGCCGCAACAAGGGCCACGCCCCACCAGGGCTTGTCGGTGAGCAGCTTGTTCATCATGCCCGCTCCGCCACCCGCTCGCCCAAAAGACCCGAGGGACGGAAGATCAGCACCACGATGAGGACGATGAAGGCGAATACGTCCCGGTAGTTGGAACCGAATACGCCGCCGGTCAGGTCGCCTACGTAGCCGGAACCCAGGGCTTCGATCAGACCCAGCAACAGGCCGCCCACCATGGCGCCGGCGAGGTTGCCGATGCCGCCCAGCACGGCGGCGGTAAAGGCCTTGAGGCCCAGCATGAAGCCCATCTGGTAGTGGGCCACGGAGTAGTTGACGCTGACCAGCACGCCGGCAATGGCGCCGAGACCGGAACCGATGACAAAGGTCATGGTGATCACGTGATTGACGTTCACCCCCATCAGCCGGGCGACGGCGGGATTCTCGGCAGTGGCACGCATGGCCCGACCGAGACGGGTGTGGTGCACCAGCCAGAGCAGGGCGCCCATCATCAGGGCGGAGAACACCACGATGATGATCTGGGCCGGGCTGATGCGGGCGCCGGCAATGTCGATGGGCGTGGTGGGCAGCAGTTCGGGATAGGGGTGGTAGCCGCGCCCCCAGATCAGCACCACTAGGTATTGCAGCACGATGGAAACGCCGATGGCGGTGATCAGCGGCGCCAGGCGCGGGGCGTTACGCAGGGGGCGATAAGCCACTCGCTCGATGGTGGCGCCCAGGGCCATGCAGGCGGGAATGGCCACGCCGAGAGCGATCAGCAATTGCACCGCCAAGGGCAGGCCGCTACCGGCCAACAGCTTGATGACCGCCAGGGTCACCATGGCGCCCACCATGACCACCTCGCCGTGGGCGAAATTGATCAAGCCCAGGATGCCGTACACCATGGTGTAGCCGAGGGCCACCAAAGCATAGACGGAGCCCAGGACGATGCCGTTGATGAGCTGCTGCAGAAGGGTTTCCATGGGCCGCGATATTAAGGGAGGTGACATGAAAACGGCGCTTGAATAAGCGCCGTTTTCTGAGGGAGATGCCCGTGTTTACTTGGCCGGGGCGGGGGTGGCGCCGCCGTTGATGGTTTCCACCGGCACCCACTTGCCGCCCTTGACCACGTTGATGGTGATGGGGCCGTTCTTCAGGTCGCCCTTGTCGTCAAAGGCGATGGGGCCTGTAACACCGTTGAACTGGACCTTCTTCAGTTCGGCCAGCACCTTGGCAGGTTCGGTCGAGTTGGCTTTCTTCATGGCTTCGGCCAGAACGAAGACGGCATCGTAGCCCATGGGTGCGAACAACTCGACTTCAACACCAAAGCGTTTCTTGAACTTGTTGAGGAAGACTGTGCCGCCGGGCATCTTGTCCTTGGGCAGGCCAGGGATGGAGGCGACAGTACCTTCGGCGGCATCCCCAGCTTGGGCCAGCAAGGCCGGTGTTTGAATACCATCGCCACCCATCAAGTGGGTCTTGAGGTCCAGGGCCTTGATCTGTTTGAGCATGGGACCTGCCTGGGTGTCGATGCCACCAAAGAAGATCAGGTCTGGTTTCTTGTCCTTGATGCTGGTCAGGATGGCAGCGAAATCGTAGTCTTTGTCAGTAGTGTGTTCATGGGCCAGTACATTGACGCCGGCGGCCTGGACGGATTTTTCAAAAGCTCCGGCGAGTCCCTGACCGTAGGCGGTGCTGTCATCAATGATGGCTACATTTTTCACCTTCAAGGTGTTAATGGCATAGGCGGCGCCTGCCGGTCCTTGTTGATCGTCATTGGCGACGACACGGAACGTAGTGGCATAACCCTGCTGGGTATAGCGAACACCGGTGGACCCCGGGGAAATTTGAGGGATGCCCGCTTCGGCATAAACCTTGGAAGCGGGGATGGAACAACCAGAGTTGAAGTGACCCACTACCGCAACAACCTTTGCATCCACGAGTTTTTGGGCAACAGTGGTGGCTTTGGCAGGATTGGCTTCGTCGTCCTCCGCCATCAGTTCGAACTTGACCTTCTTACCGCCGATTTCGAGGCCTTGGGCATTCAACTCTTCAATACCAAGTTGGGTCCCATTTTTAATGTCCAAGCCAATATGTGGCTGCGTCCCGGTTAGAGGTGCAGCCAAACCGATCTTGATGGTATCACCACCGGTACTGGCGGCTTCCTGTTTGCCGCAGCCGGCGACGATCAGGGCCAGGGCGGTGGAAAACAGCAGGAAGGAAGAACGTTGTTTCATGGACGGGGGCTCCGGAATATGGGCAACCATGGGATTCTTGCGGCCGCAGCCGGTCTTGTCAATGCGGAATTCAGGCGAAAAAAAACCGCTCCGGAGAGCGGTTTCGCGTCAAGCGGCGGCTTACTTGAGGGACAGAATCCAGCCCACCAGCTTCTTGGCGTCGGCTTCGGTCAGGCCGGAAGCCTTGTTGGCGGGCATGGGAACGGTGCCCCAGGAGCCGGAGCCACCTTCCAGAACCTTCTTCACCAGCTTGTCGGTGTCCTTGGCGGTGTACTTCTTGGCTACGTCCTTGTAGGCGGGACCAACAACCTTGGCGCCAACTTGGTGGCAGGCCATACAGCCCTTGGAAGTAGCCAGGGCTTGTTCGTCAGCAGCGTGGGCGGCACCGGCGAACAGACCAGCAGTTGCAATCAGGGAAATCAGGGAAATCTTCTTCATGACGGACTCCAGAACGTGGATGAAAAAAGCTTGAACAGTTTATAAGGTTTTCGTGGCCTTGCCCATCCTCAGCGGCTTTGGGTCACAGTGGGGGCGCTGGGTTAACGCCTGTCCAGCAGCTTGCGTTGACCTGCCGACCTTGGCAAACGTTCCTATGCTGCACTGCACATTGTCACCGTCATGAACGGGTCGCTTTACCAGCGCTTTGTGCAGCGCTATAAACGCGAAGAAGAAAGAAGAGGAGAAAACATGACCATCAAAAACATCATGGTGCACCTGGATCAGGGCGCCCGTACCGCCGTTCGGCTCAAATTGGCCGTCGACTTGGCCCGCCATCACCAGGCTCGCCTGGTCGGCGTGTTCGGCCAACGGGGCCAGGCCCAGCAGGTGGGGCTGGTTTCGTCCTGGCCCAGCCCCGAATATGCAGCGGCGGCGGAAGCCAGCCAGGCCCTGTTCTGCGGCGCCGTCGGCGATCTGCCGAGTTGGGAATGGGTGGACATCAACCGGGGCAGCGATACGGAAGTCATCCGCCTGCTGGTGGAAAACGGTCGCCATTTCGATTTCATCATCCTCGGCCAGCACGAGGAAAACTCCCAACATCTGCCCAAGGATCTGGCGGAAATGATGATTCTCGACAGCGGCCGGCCGGTGTTGGTGGTGCCCTATGCGGGCACCTTCGACGACGTTTTCGCCCATCCCCTGGTGGCCTGGAACGACGCCCGGGAAGCCGCTCGGGCTCTCAACGACGCTGTACCCCTGATTCAGTCCGCTCAGGAAACCGTGGTGGTGCGGGTGGCCTGGGAGAACAAGGTGACCCGGGAAGAGAAGGCCACGCTACTCAAGCACCTGCAGGCCCACGGAATTACCGCCCGCTACGAGGTGGTGACCCCCAAGAGTGAACGGGTGCAGTTGATGGATGCCCTACTCAACACTGTTTCCGACCAGGGGGCGACCCTGTTGGTGATGGGTGCCAAGGGCAACGGCAACAACCTGTTCAAGGGCCAGGGGGCCGGCACCCGCTACATCCTCGAGCACATGACGGTGCCGGTGTTGATGGCCCACTGACCGCTACCGCATCAGTTTTTCGAGATACAACCCAGCGGGGCCGAAGGCGACAACGCCTTCGGCCCTGTCGTTTTCAGGGGCGGCCGAGGAACAGGTAGATGGCCCGATAGCCGCCTTCGGCGGCACCCAGGGCGATGTAGGCGGGGCCGATCGGCGTATCGGCGGCGAGGAACAGGCTGCCGGCCTTGCGCAGACGACTCCAGTCCATCTGGTTGCGATCGGCCCAGGCATTGCCCATTTCCACCGAGCCGCCGGCGTAGAGGGCGCGGCCGAACGGGGTGATTTCCGCCAGCCGATAGCGGTAGGTCAGTTTGGTCAGTGCCAGGAAATTTCCGTCGATCTGGTCGTCCCGGTAACCGGACAGGCGTTGGAAGCCGCCCAGACGGAAGTCCGAATAACCGATGCGGCTGCGGTCCATGAAGCCGGCGAACTCCATGCCCCATTGCCAGGTGCTGCGGCCGCTGCTGAGGGCGCCGGTGCCCGTGGCCTGCCAGCGGGTATAGCTGGCGGAGGTGATGGCCGCGGCGGCGTTCGATGATTCGGAATGGTTGCGGGCGTTGAAGAAGGAACCCGCCACCCGCCAGCCTTCCCGGGGGAAGGCGGCGTTGTCCAACTGGTCCAGCACCAGGCTGCCGGTGAGGCCGGATTCCTTGAAATCCACGGAAGCCGCCCCTGGTGCGCCGATCATCTGATCCGCCCGCAGGCGGCCGCTGGCGACGCCGAGCCGGGCTTCGCCCAAGGTGCCGAAGAGGCCCACGGGCGTGCCCAGGTCGATGCCGATACGGTCGAAGCCGCCCTGCCAGCGGGAGACCCGTTGATCCCCCTGGAACACGTCGAGGGTGCGCCGTTCCACGTCAACGTGGGGAGCGACGAAGACCTTGGCGCCGGGACCCAGGGGCTGGAAGAACTCGCTACGCAGGCTGCGGGTGCGGCCCAGTTGCAGGCGGTTGCGCCATTCGCCGCCCCAATCGTTCACCCAGGGCAGGCGGTGGCCCAGCAACAGATCGAAGCCGGCGCCGCCTTGCAGGTCCGTGGAGCCACCCAGGCCCAGGCGCAGGAAGTGGGGCCCCCATTCCTTTTCCTGGACTTGATAGACCACGCCGAAACGGTCGTTGCCCACCGTCGCCTCCGTCAGGCGATAGTCCACTCGCTCGAAGTCGCCCCGGCCCAGCAGCCGAGCCGCATCGTCCTGAAGCTGGGCGTCGTCCACCTCCTGGCCCGGCTCGGTGACGATGCCCCCCAGCAGGGCCTCGCCATTGCTGCGCTTGGTGCCTTCAATCTGGACAAAAGCCAGCTTGCCCCGCTGACTGGCCGTGCCCGGCCGGGCCGCCAGATAGGCCTGCCAGGCGCTGTCATCGAGGGCCAGGGAGGCCAGGGCCGACTCCACTTTTTTCGCCGCCGCCGCACCGGCGTCAATGCCGGCCATGGCGTGAGGAAAGTCGAGGGAACTGAGCTTGCCCAGTTCCGGCGTGATCAGCACGTCCTTGGCCGTCAGCTTGGCCAGCTGGGCCTTGACGTTCTGGCCAGCGAGGATAGAGATCATCTGCCGCGTTACCCCCAGCACATTACCCAGGCTTTCCTTGGAGGCCAGGGGCGTGCCGATGTTGACGGCGATGATCACGTCGGCGCCCATGGCCTTGGCTGCATCCACCGGCAGGTTGGCCACCATGCCGCCGTCGCCGAAGACCCGGCCTTCCACCTCGATGGGGGCGAAGGCGCCGGGCACCGACATGCTGGCCCGCATCACCTGGGCTAGGTTGCCGTGATCGAACACCACTCCTTCGCCGACCACCATGTCGGTCGCCACGGCGCGGAAGGGAATGGGCAGCTTGTCAAAGTTGTCGATGGCCGACACCCGTTGGGTCAGGCGGGCCAACATGCGCTCGAAACCGACGCCGCCCACGGTGCCCTTGGGCAGACGTAACTGGCCGTCGCCATAGCCCAGTTCCAGGGAAACGGGAAAGTCGAAGTCCTCGTCCTTCTGCTGTTGAGAGCGTTCCCGACGGGGCGGCTTGTCGTCGAACTGTTCGCCCCAGTCGAGCTTGCGCACGATGCGCTCCAGCTCGTCGGCCCCGTAACCCGCCGCGTAAAGGCCGCCGACGATGGCGCCCATGCTGGTGCCGGCAATGCAGTGGATGGGAATGTGTTGCTGCTCCAGTACTCGCAACACGCCGATGTGGGCGATGCCCCGGGCGCCGCCGCCGGAAAGCACCAGACAAATGCGCGGTGCTGCCGAGGTGATCGGGGAGGCCGGTGCGGTGCTAGATGGAGATGGAAGCGGAGAGGCAGCGCCGACGGGCGCAGCAAAAACGGCCAGCAGGCTGCAGAATAGGGCGAGTTTTTTCAGGGACATGGCGGCGGCATCCGGAGACAGCCGCCATTATCCGTTTAGCGCAGCTTGATGACCACCCGTCGGTTGCGCGGTTCCGGTACGCCGCTGCGGGCCGGGACCAAAGGTTCCCGTTCGCCGCGGCCCACGGTCTGGATCACGTCCTTGGGGATGCCGGCGCCGATCAGCAGGTCACGCACGCGCTGGGCCCGTTCCAGGGACAGCTTGTCGTTGTAGGCGCTGTCGCCCACGGCGTCGGTATAGCCGATGACCACCACTTCGGGGGCCGGGTAGTCCTTGAGCAGCTTGATGATGCCCGGCACCAGGGCCCGGGATTGGGCCGTCAGGCGGTCGCTGCCGAATTCGAAATTGAGTTCGATGCGTTGCGGCCGGGGCGGCAGACCGTCGATGACGGCACCGTAGCGGGCCTGGATTTCATCCCGGTCGGATTGGCGGGCTGCAGGGGCGCCGCTGCCACCAACGGAGGCGACGGCATAGGCCTGGGACAGTTCGGTGGTGCCGCCCTTGGTGATCACATCCACCCGGCCCACTTTGCCGTCCTTGTCGGGCAGCAGCACGATCTTTTCATTGGCGCAGGCGCCCAGCAAGGTCGTGAGGGCCAGGGCGGCCCAGGTCAGGCGATGCTTCATGACAGGTTCAGTTTCCCAGGTCGACGATGAACTCGGTGCCGCGAATACCCAGGGTGGCCGTGGGTGTGGTGACCTTCATGGCCGTGGGCGAGGACTTGGCCACCAGGCCCGAGACGAAGGCGGAAATGCCCTTCAGCACCGAGATGACCACGCCACCACTCTGGGTGGCGGGGTTGAAGGCGAATTCATTGAGGATCAACTGGCTGTTGGTGTTAAGGGAGATCAGGGTGTCGTCCCGTAGCGTCACGGCGAGATGGCCGTCGCGGCCGGTGATCAGCTTGTCCTGGGGGTAGAGCTTGTCGCCGACGGCGATGGGCAACTGCTGGCCGCTCCGTTCCACGAAGGCGGGCCCGCTGACGACCTTGGCCGTGCCGGCCCATTCCAGGGCCAGGGCAGGCAGGGCTGGAAGCAGCAGGCAGAGAGTCAGTGACAGGCGACGCAGGAAAGAGGCCACGATGGGAACACCGGAAGTCCAAAACAGGAATGCTGGGTACTTTACGGGCTGATGTGAAAAACGCCAATGGCGTTCTTCACGGTGGCGCGCGGCATCGTGACACCGAAAGGCTTGACGCCTTTCGGTGGGGGTGAAAACCGCGGAGACTTCGCTGGGCAGTTAGCGGCGCAGTTGGCTGACGTCGCGCACGGCACCGGTGTCGGCACTGGTGGTCATGGCGGCGTAGGCCTGGAGGGCGGCGGACACTACGCGCTGACGGTTCACCGGCTTCCAGGCGTCCTTGCCCTTGGCGTCCATGGCGGTGCGGCGCTGGGCCAGTTCGGCTTCGCTAACCACCAGGTTGATGGTGCGATTGGGGATGTCGATCTCGATGCTGTCGCCTTCCTGCACCAAACCGATGGCACCGCCCTCGGCGGCTTCGGGAGAGGCGTGGCCGATGGACAGGCCCGAGGTGCCGCCGGAGAAACGGCCGTCGGTGAGCAGCGCGCATTCCTTGCCCAGGCCCTTGGACTTCAGGTAGCTGGTGGGGTAGAGCATTTCCTGCATGCCGGGGCCGCCCTTGGGGCCTTCGTAGCGGATCACCACCACGTCGCCGGCAACCACTTGGTCGGCGAGGATGGAGGCCACGGCGTCGTCCTGGGATTCGAACACCCGGGCGCGGCCGGTGAATTTGAGGATGGAATCATCCACACCGGCGGTCTTGACGATGCAGCCCCGTTCGGCGATGTTGCCGAACAGCACGGCGATGCCGCCGTCCTGGGAATAGGCGTTGGCCTTGTCGCGGATACAGCCGTTGCTGCGGTCCATGTCCAGTTCGGGGAAGCGACGGTCCTGGCTGAAAGCCACCTGGGTGGGCACGCCGCCGGGGGCGGCCTTGTAGAAGCTGAACACGGCGTTGTCGTGGGACTGCATGATGTCCCACTGTTCCAGGGCACCACCCAAAGTGCGGGTATGCACGGTGTGGGTGTCGCGGTGGATCAGGCCGGCCCGGTCCAGTTCGCCGAGGATGGCCATGATGCCGCCGGCACGATGCACGTCTTCCATGTGGTATTCCTGGGTGGCGGGGGCCACCTTGGCCAGACAGGGCACCCGGCGCGAGAGGCGGTCGATGTCCTGCATGGTGAAGTTCACGCCGGCTTCCCGGGCCGTGGCCAGCAGGTGCAGCACGGTGTTGGAAGAACCGCCCATGGCGATGTCCAGGGTCATGGCGTTTTCGAAGGCATCGAAGGTGGCGATGGAGCGGGGCAGCACGGAAGCGTCGTCCTGCTCGTAGTAGCGCTTGCACAATTCGACCACTAGGCGACCGGCGCGGAGGAACAGTTCCTTGCGGTCGGCGTGGGTGGCCAGCAGGGAGCCGTTGCCGGGCAGGGACAGGCCCAGGGCTTCGGTCAGGCAGTTCATTGAATTGGCGGTGAACATGCCGGAACAGGAACCGCAGGTGGGACAGGCGGAACGCTCCATAGCATCCACCTCTTCATCGCTGTTGCAGCTGTCGGCGGCTTCCACCATGGCATCCACCAGGTCCACCTTGCGGAACTGGCCGTGCCATTGCACTTTGCCGGCTTCCATGGGGCCGCCGGAAACGAACACGCAGGGGATGTTGAGGCGCATGGCGGCCAGCAGCATGCCCGGGGTGATCTTGTCGCAGTTGGAGATGCAGACCATGGCGTCGGCGCAGTGGCCGTTCACCATGTATTCCACGCTGTCGGCGATCAGGTCGCGGGAGGGCAGGCTGTAGAGCATGCCGCCGTGGCCCATGGCGATGCCGTCGTCGATGGCGATGGTGTTGAATTCCTTGGCAATGCCGCCGGCGGCTTCAATCTCGCGGGCCACCATCTGGCCCAGGTCCTTCAGGTGCACGTGGCCGGGCACGAACTGGGTGAAGGAGTTCACCACCGCGATGATGGGCTTGCCGAAATCGCCGTCCTTCATGCCGGTGGCACGCCAAAGGGCGCGGGCGCCGGCCATGTTGCGGCCATGGGTGGAAGTGCGGGAACGGTATGCGGGCATGACGGACTCCGGGATGCGCTGAATCGAGCCGTTCATTTTAGCGCCGCCGCCGGGGTGCCGGGGGCGGGAATGACCCTGACTGGGGTACGGTCGGGAAAAGGAGGACCAACCCGTACCGTACCCAGCCCTGGCTACTGCGAGCCGATGACTCGCCAAAACCATCGGCAACGGCATGGTGATGGTCGCGACCCTTCAACTGCCTGACGTTGAGCGTCTTTACACAATTTATATGCCGCTCGGGACAAACTCTGCCCGGTCTTTACACCGCCGGGACTAAGCTGTCCCCATCGATGCCGGGAGGATTCCATGGATTCCACCACCCCTAGAAGATTGCCGATTTCCCCCTACTTGCTGGCCCTGGCGGTCTGCATCCTGACCACCTTCGTCTGCCTGCCCCTGAGGCCCCTGCTGGACGTGGCCAACATCGTCATGCTGTTCCTGCTCGCGGTGTTTCTCGTGGCCCGTCTGCTGGGCCGGGGACCGGCCGTGGTGGCAGCCTTCCTCAGTGTGGGCCTGTTCGACTTTTTCTTCGTCCCGCCGCAACTGTCCTTCACCGTCAGCGATGCCCAATACCTGATCACCCTGGCCGTCATGCTGGCCGTGGGCCTGGCCACCACCCATCTGACCGCGAGTATGGGCGAACAGACGGCCCTGGCCACCCGCAAGGAACATGAAGCCCGGGAGCTTTACGAAGTGGCCCGGGAACTGGCCGGTGCCCTGACCTTGGGCCAAGTGGCCGAGATCAGCCAGCGCTTCCTGGAAAGGGCCCACCGCATCCGCTCCACCCTGTTCCTTATCCATGCCGACGGCGAGCTGAAGACCGTACTGCTGCCGGACCATCCCCACGGCGCCATCGAAACCGGTTTCATCCGCACGGTGATCGACCGGGGCGAAATGCTGGAGATCGACACCTTGGCCGGCAGCGGCATGGCCGCTCTCTACTTTCCCCTGCGCACGGCCCTCCAGGTGCGGGGCGTGCTGGCAGTCTCGCCCCTGGACCAGGATGAGGATGCCCTCCACGCCCTGCGTCCCCTGCTGGGCACCCTGGCTTCCCTGATGGCCATCGCCGTGGAGCGACTGCACTACGTGGACGTGGCCCAGGACACCCAACTGCAGGTGGCCTCGGAGCGCCTGCGCAATTCCCTACTCGCCGCCCTTTCCCACGATCTGCGCACTCCGCTGACGGCACTGATTGGCACCGCCGACACCTTGGCCTTGGCCAAGCCGCCCCTGCCGGCTGCCCAGCAGGAAGCCGCCGAAGCTCTGGGCGAGCAGGCCCGGGCTATGGGCAAGCTGCTGACCAATGTGCTCGACATGGCCAAGCTCCAGGCGCCCCATGTGACCCTGCGCAAGGAATGGCTGCCCTTGGAAGAGGTAGTGGGCTCGACCCTGCGTCTGCTCGGCGCCGCCCTGGCCAACCACCCCTTGCGGCTGAACCTGCCGACGGACCTGCCCCTGGTGGAATTCGATGCCGTGCTGTTGGAGCGGGTGTTGTGCAACCTGTTGGAGAACGCCGCCAAATATTCCCCCGCTGGCGCCGCCATCGACGTGACGGCCGAAGCGAAGACACCTTGGCTGACCGTGACGGTCAGCGACCGGGGGGCAGGTTTCCCTGCCGAGAAGGACGGCGAGCCCTTCGACCCCTTTGCCCTCTTTGTGCGGGGCCTGGCGGAATCCTCTACCCCGGGTATGGGCCTTGGCCTGGCCATCTGCAAGGCCATCGTAGATGCCCACGGTGGCACCATCGCGGCCCTGGCTCGGGACGGCGGGGGCGCCGAAGTGCGCTTCACCCTGCCCCTGGGTCTGCCGCCGGCCATCGAGGAGGAACGGCTATGAACAGCGACGTGCCCGTCCGCATCCTGATCGTCGAGGATGAACCTCAAATCCGCCGTTTCGTGCGCAACGCCCTAGCCGCTGAAGGTTGGCAGGTGCATGAGGCGGAGACTGGCCGCCAGGGTTTGTCCGAAGCCGCCACACGGACGCCGGACCTGTTGATTCTCGACCTGGGCCTGCCCGACATGGATGGCGTCAGCCTGGTGAGCGATCTGCGTCATTGGTCCTCCCTGCCTATCCTCATCCTTTCCGCTCGGGACGGTGAGCAGGACAAGATCGACGCCCTCGATGCCGGCGCCGACGACTACCTGACCAAGCCCTTCGGTATCGGCGAACTGCTGGCTCGAGTGCGCGCCCTGTTGCGTCGCCGGCCCTCGGGGGGGGAGGGTTCCTCCCAGTTCGCCTTCGGCGATGTGGCCGTGGACTTTTCTCGTCGCAGTGTGACCCGCCGGGGCGAAGCGGTGCACCTGACCCCCATCGAATATCAGTTGCTGTCCTTGCTGATCGCCAACGCCGGCAAGGTCATGACCCACCGCCACCTGTTGCGGGAAGTGTGGGGCCCCACCTACGCCGAGAGCAGCCACTACCTGCGGGTCTATGTGGGCAACTTGCGGCGCAAGTTGGAAGACGAC
>Ga0318572_10000391_pt1 | contig 16362 bp, 18 predicted proteins | sample GRESIP089b5f20_FD_202528 | JGI IMG/M metagenome (GOLD analysis project Ga0318572, IMG submission 202528) | Tropical soil microbial communities from Luquillo Experimental Forest, Puerto Rico - GRE.SIPMG.089b5f20 | ecosystem: Environmental > Terrestrial > Soil > Tropical forest > Bulk soil...
GAGTAAAATCAACTGGCCGAGACCGACGCGTAGGGCTTTTATCAACATAGAGACTACCTTGAACGGCGAATGGGAGTGGGCAAGTTTACTCTTTCCAAGATCCGACTGCCCCCGGCATAACAAGGGCGACCGCGATGGGCAGCGAATGACCGTAGTCGGGCCAGCCGCGGTGGTCGGGAGCGGCCGAGGGCGTGTGAAAACGCGAAACCACTCGGTTTTCGGGTGTCGCTTCACCCTTCCCAGACCGCTTCCAAGCCAATGCACGACGATCTGGAGCGTGGTGTTTTTCCAATGGAGCGTTTGGCGTGCGTTTTTACACACGCTCGGCCATGAGCGGTCGTTCAGCCGAGCCGTTGGAAGGTCATTCGAGAGTCCGTTTTCACACCGGTCGCAGACGCTACAGGGGACGCGTTGTGGCGCCGATGCCGCGGATATATCTTTTGGCAAGGCTACGAGTGGTTAGCTTCAGGTATGGCGGTCTTGGAAACGCATAGTCTGCAATTCGAATACTTGAGCTAAGTTGGATGCTCAACCTGGCTTGTGTTGGCTACGTTCCATGCAATCTCGCCATGTGTTTGTTGGACCTGTTGCTTGAGATGAGCGGCTGCTTCAAAGGCGCACGCGCTGTAAAAATCCGACCTCGAGGCGGAGGATTGTCCGACGACGTTCTGTCAAAATACCCGCCTAATCCTTCTGACCGATCGCGGAATGGAACTCAGACAACTACGCTATTTTCTCAGCGTCGTGGAACACGGAAGCATGGGCAAGGCAGCGCTGGAACTCGGCGTGGTGACCTCGGCATTGAGTCAGCAGATCAGCCGTCTCGAAGGCGAACTGTCCACGCGTCTGCTGCAACGCACCTCGGGCGGCGTCGTTCCGACCGACGCAGGTTTGGCGTTCTGGCGTCAGGCGCAACTCGCGCTGCGTCACATCGACGATGCCGCGCTCGCTGCACGCTCAGCCCGTCTGTCGGGCCATGTCAGCGTCGGCATGGCGCCGAGCACGGCGAGCGTGCTAGGTGTCGCATTCATGCAGGCCATGCGCTCGCGCTATCCCGATGTGCGGCTGCACATGGTCGAAAGTCTCTCCGGCTATCTTGCGTCCATGCTGAGCGCGCGTCAGATCGATCTCGCCGTGCTGTTCAGTGAGGAGTCCGCGCAACGCTGGAGCGTGATGCCGCTGCTGGACGAGCGCATCCGTCCGGCTGAAAAATCTCGGCAGGCTTCCGCTCATTCTTCCCAGCGGCACGCACGGGCTGCGTTCGCTGTTGTTATCAGCGTTCAGGCGCGCCGAATACGAGCCGAACATCGTCGCCGAAGTCGACGGCCTTGCGCTCCTGATGGACTTCGTCCGCACCGGCATCGGCGCGACCATACAGCCTGGCGCGGCGCTCGCAAGGCCCGAGAACGTGATACTGACGAGCGTGCCCGTCGCGGAGAAATACGCCACGCGGCCCAACATGCTCGCCAGCATCTCCGACGACGAACTGTCTCCCGCCGGTCTCGCTGCGCGCGTGGTGCTCGCCGATGTCGCCCGCCAACTGGTGCAGGAAGGCCGCTGGCCCGGTGCGCGGCTGCGGGAGCCTCGGCCTTCACAAAAAGTGAAGACCTCTTGACGGCTGGCTGGTAGCGACGCGGGCACGAGACCTTTACGATTTGTCCAAAAGGAGACAAGTCAGATGGTCGATGTGCTCGTAATCGGAGGAGGCAATGCCGCGCTGTGTGCCGCATTGATGGCGCGCGAAGCGGGCGCCTCGGTCCTGCTTCTCGAATCCGCGCCGCGCGAATGGCGCGGCGGCAACTCACAACACACGCGCAATCTGCGCTGCATGCACGATGCGCCGCAAGACGTGCTCGTCGATGCCTATCCGGAAGAAGAATTCTGGCAGGACCTGTTGAAAGTCACCGGCGGCATCACGAATGAGCATCTCGCGCGGCTGACGATCCGCGCGTCGTCGTCGTGCCGGCCGTGGATGCAGAAGCACGGCGTGCGCTTCCAGCCGCCGCTGTCCGGCGCGCTGCACGTGGCACGCACCAACGCGTTCTTCATGGGCGGCGGCAAGGCGCTCGTCAACGCGTATTACCGCAGCGCCGAAGCGCTCGGCGTCGATATCCGCTATGAAACGCCCGTCGATTCGCTTGAACTCGACGGCAGCCTCTTCATCGCGGCGCGCAGCGGCAGCCAGCGCTTCGAGGCGCGCGCCTGCGTGCTGGCGGCAGGCGGCTTTGAATCAAATCGCGAATGGCTGCGCGAAGCGTGGGGGCAAAACGAGCGCGGCGAATGGCCCGCCGACAACTTCCTGATTCGCGGCACGCGCTTCAACAAGGGCGTGCTCATCAAGCATATGACCGACGCCGGTGCGGACATGATCGGCGACCCGTCGCAGTCGCACTGCGTCGCCATCGATGCACGCGCGCCGCTGTATGACGGCGGCATCTGCACACGCATCGACTGCGTGTCGCTGGGCGTCGTGGTGAATCGTGACGCCGAGCGCTTCTACGACGAAGGCGAGGATTTCTGGCCGAAGCGCTATGCAATCTGGGGGCGGCTCGTTGCGCATCAGCCGGGGCAGATCGGCTATTCGATCATCGACTCGAAAGCAATCGGCCGCTTCATGCCGCCGGTGTTTCCGGGCGAAAAGGCCGACACGCTGCCGGAACTCGCGCGCAAGCTCGGGCTGCCGGAAGCGCGCTTCATGGAAACGCTCACGCGCTATAACGATTCATGTCGTGACGGCACCTTCGACCACACCGCGCTCGACGACTGCCACACCGAAGGTCTCGCGCCGCCCAAGACGCACTGGGCGCGCCGCATCGAGACGCCGCCGTTCTACGGTTATGCGTTGCGGCCAGGCATCACGTTCACGTATCTCGGACTAAAGACCAATGACCGCGCGCAGGTTCACTTCGGCGGCAAAGCCAGTGAGAACCTGTTCGTGGCCGGCGAAATGATGGCCGGCAACGTGCTCGGCAAGGGCTATACAGCGGGCGTCGGCATGTCGATCGGCACGGCCTTCGGGCGCATTGCCGGGACGCAGGCCGCGCGCGCCGCACTCAAAACAACGGAGGCAATCAGTGCAGCAGTCTGACGCGCTCGCGCCCGAACGCACGCGCACGGCGTTATCGGTCGATACGAAAAAAACTTCACACGGCAGCACGGCGCGCGTGATCCCCATTGTGCCGATGAGCGCCGGCGAAACCGAAGTGGCACGGCAGATGCAGATCTGCAACGCCTGCCGCTACTGCGAAGGCTTCTGCGCCGTGTTCCCGGCCATGACGCGCCGCCTGGAATTCGGCAAGTCGGACGTCAACTATCTGGCGAATCTCTGCCACAACTGCGGCGCGTGCTATCACGCGTGCCAATACGCGCCGCCGCACGAATTCGGCGTGAACGTGCCGAAAGCGATGGCCGAAGTCCGGCTCGAAACCTACACCGAATACGCGTTTCCCGCGTCGTTCGGCGCGCTGTACAAGCGCAACGGCCTGACTTTGTCGGTTGCACTGGCGGCCGGACTCGTGCTGTTTCTGCTGCTCGGTACGGCATTGCACGGCGGCTTGTCGGGCGATGTCGCGCCAGCGAACTTCTACGCGATCTTCCCGCACAACCTGCTCGCGGCGATGTTTGGCATCGTTTTCCTGTTCGCCATGCTCGCGCTCGGCGTGGGCGTCACGCGCTTCTGGCGCGACGTGTCGGCAGGAACGGCGAGTGCGAGCGCGCCAGCCGTCGCGGAAGCGGCCAAGAACGCGCTGACGCTCAAGTACCTGGACGGCGGCCATGGCGACGGCTGCAACGAAGAGAACGATGCCTTCACGCTGGCGCGGCGCCGTTTCTATCACCTGACGTTCTACGGCTTCATGCTGTGCTTTGCGGCAACCGCAGTCGCGACGCTCTATCACTATGCATTCGGTCTGGAAGCGCCGTATCCGTTTCTGAGCGTGCCGGTGCTGCTGGGAACCGCGGGCGGCGTCGGACTGATTGCGGGGCCGGCGGGACTGCTGTGGCTGAACCTGAAACGCGTTCCGGAGCGGGGCGATGCCCGTCAGCGTCCGATGGACCGCGGCTTCATCGCGCTCCTGCTTCTGACGAGCGCATCCGGTCTCGCGCTGCTCGCGCTCCGCACGACCTCGGCGATGCCGTCGCTGCTCGCGATTCATCTCGGCATCGTGATGGCGCTGTTCGCCACGCTGCCTTACGGCAAGTTCGCGCACGGCATCTTCCGCTCGGCGGCGTTGCTCAAATCGTCGATAGAGAAGCGGCAACGCAACACACTGAGCCTCAGTTCGGATTAGCAGTCACCAGGGCGCCTTGGGCGCCCATCACTATAGATAAGAAGCAGGAGACGCAATGAACCGCACAGAATCGATCGCCGCTACGTCCGGCGTTTCGCCCATGGCGAGGGCCGCCGCCGTATTGCGCGTGACCAGCGGCAATTTCATCGAACAGTTCGATTTCTTTCTGTTCGGCTTCTACGCGACATCGATCTCGAAGATCTTTTTCCCGTCCACCAGCGAGTTCGCCTCGCTGATGCTCACCTTCGCGGTGTTCGGCGCGGGCTTTCTGATGCGTCCACTCGGCGCGATCTTTCTCGGCGCGTATATCGACAAGGTCGGACGGCGCACCGGGCTGATCGTGACGCTGTCGATCATGGCGAGCGGCACCATTCTGATTGCCTGCGTGCCGGGGTACGCGACCATCGGCCTGCTCGCGCCAGCGCTCGTGCTGCTCGGGCGTCTGTTGCAGGGCTTCTCGGCGGGCGCGGAACTGGGCGGCGTGTCTGTCTATCTCGCGGAAATGGCGACGCCCGATAACAAGGGCTTTTACACGAGTTGGCAGTCGGCGAGCCAGCAGGTTGCGATCGTCGTGGCGGCGGCTATCGGTTACGCGCTGAACCAATGGCTGTCCGCGCAGCAGATCGGTGCATGGGGCTGGCGCGTGCCGTTTTTCATCGGCTGCGCGATCGTGCCGTTCCTGTTCATGCTGCGCCGTTCGCTGCAGGAGACCGCAGCGTTCGAAGCGCGGCGGCATCATCCGCAGGCGCGCGAGATTTTTGCGATGCTGCTCGGCAACTGGCGCACCGTCATCGGCGGCATGCTGCTGACGGCGATGACTACCACCACCTTCTATCTCATCACCGTCTATACGCCGACCTTCGGGAAGTCGGTGCTGAAGCTGTCCACCTCCGACAGCCTGATGGTGACGCTGCTTGTGGCTGCATCGAATTTCGTCTGGCTGCCGATCGGCGGTACGATCTCCGACCGCATCGGCCGCAAGCCGCTGCTGCTCGCCATTTCCATGCTGGCGATCTTCACGGCTTATCCGGCGCTGTCCTGGCTTGCCGATGCACCGAGCTTCGCGCGCATGCTGATCGTGCTGCTGTGGTTCTCGTTCTTCTTCGGCATGTATAACGGCGCGATGGTCGCCGCGCTCACCGAAGTGATGCCGGTCGAAGTGCGCGTCGCGGGCTTCTCGCTGGCGTTCAGTCTCGCGACGGCGCTGTTCGGCGGCTTTACGCCGGCGGTATCGACGTATCTGATTCAGGTCCTGCATGACAAGGCCGCACCCGGCTACTGGCTGAGCTTCGCTGCGCTCTGCGGCTTGTGCGCGACGCTCGGGCTGTACCGTCGCCGCGCGGGCAGCAACGCGTCGGCGGCATCGTCGGCCTGATAGCGATTGCATCGGCGCGTTTCCGTAGCCCCGGCTTCGCGCCGGGCTTTCGTTTTTCCAGCGGCGACAAGAAGGGGCGGTGCGGTCCAGCTTGCGCCACCGCTCCCACATCAGCGCCTTTTGAGGCTCGGTGTAGTAGATCCTGCGCCGCTGTTTCATTTGCAACACCTCCACTGCTTACGTAGCGTCTAGTGTGTTGCATCGACCAGTTGAATCCACCGTCGGTTTCTGTCAGTCGCGGCAGGCGGTAGTCGGCCAGAAGCGGACGGTCGTAGGATCGTCAGAACTGCGTCTATCGTGGCAGGTTAATTCGGGGTAACGTTCCTCTTGTACTTTTGACGAGCACGGCAACACGCGGAGGCTGTGATGTATCGAAGCGTAGACGTCAATAATTTTCGCTCGCCATCGGCTGACGAGAGAAAACTAATCTCCGAATTGACCGCTGCCGAGTTCCCCGGGCGAGCGGAAGTGATCGAGCAACTTGACCAGTGCGTTGTGCGACTGATCGATGAGGACGGCAGTCTTGAAATATGCTTGCTCTACCCAATCGTCGCGCCGGTGTTACATCGCATTCCAACTGAGCTATACGGCCCAGATGTTGACGGGGTTCAGATCAGCGTTCTCCTGCATGTTGTTGATGGACTGTGCCGCGAGATCGAAATTTACAAGGTCGACGGAACTACTATCCGACGAATGCCGGAAATTTGGGAGCGGTTCATTCCAGAGCCGGACGAAACCGAATGACGTTTAGCGACACGCCGATAAGATCCCATCAGATCCGTATTGCGGATGCACCCGAATTCTTGCTGGACTCTGTGAAATAACGAAAATGATCGCTACCAAGGAAGGGATCACTCGCCGCCTTGGCATTCTCGTTGGTCTTGAGGTGAGCGGATACCTGGAGAGGACGAATGGTGACGAATGACACTGTCGCACTCATCGTAGATCCTGAATTTGGCTCTCGAATTCGAGACGTTGCCGCGAGGGTACGGCACACATGGGTCGTTGCTACCCCCACGAATGTTGTCGTTGCAAAGCAAATCTGGAGCGCATCCCCGAACCCGCCCGGGCTCAACGAGGAGGGTGGCGTTACTACGTTCGTTCAATATGGTGCGGATCGAGAAGGCTGGTGCGACGCAATCCTAGATTCTGTCGACGAGCACCACAACTCTCATTCGTGCAACCGGGGTTACTCGGTCATGGAAGTCTATGGGATTTCAATTTCCGAAGGAATGCGAACGGTATTCGTCGAGTTTGGGTTCTCGGTTTTTACGGCAACGGACTATGGTTTTTTTGCACGTAAGCGTCAGCCTACATAAAGGACGGGAGGCCACCCCCTAATGACGAGCGAAAACGATCTTAACGAACGAGGCGTCCATGGCCCGGCGATGTTCGTTGTCGAAGTTTACGACCAAGAGACGGAAAGCATCGTCCAGACGTACAGCCTTGATGTTCCGGACATCTCGGACCTTTGCAGAATCTTGAGGATCGAATCCTTCGACTCTTGGGCGTGCTATGAGTTGGACGAGCGAGATATCGAGTCGCTCAGTGCGGTCTACAGGCTTCGAATAGAACGTGACGGATTGACGCAATTAAGACTGAGGCGGGGTTGCGACGAACATCCGTATTTGCTTCATACGAACCGCGAATTGTTGCTGATGCTAGAAGGACGCAAGCCGTTCAGCGCTTTCGAAGACGAGGACGGATTGTCCGGCAAGCCTTCAAGGTTCTTTCCCGAAGCAAAGTTCGACGCCTTCGTGGCGGAGGGCCGTTTTGTGAAGCACGAATATCTCGAGCCGTTCGAGGTCGACGCGAATCATCAGATCAGAAGGGTATTCTATGCGCTACCCGGAGAAGCGTGGAGAATCCCTGCCTACATGCTGTTGATTGAAACGTGGAAGTGCTCTGGGTGGAACGAGGGCTTCGAAAGAATGCAAGGTTCTCTGTTAGGCTACTCAAAGGAAGAAAACGATATCCATATCGCACTTCAACAGAAGCGTGTCTTGCGTCGAGGGTAGCTGAGAGACATGATCTTTGCCGTGGGAGCGCTTCGACACCGCTACGGCGAGGCCACGAATGTCCGGTACTCGAAAAATTGAGCGTCCGGTTCGGGTCGGGTAGCGACCGCCCGAAGCGGCGCACACTCAATCTCCCTTCGTCTGAAAGGAGATTGTCATGGAATCCGACAATGCTGTCGTTGGCCATCGTGTGCCTTGGAACAAGGGCAAACTCACTGGGCAGAAACCGCCACTAAAGCTCCGAGAAATCTGGGCAATCCGGACGCGGCTTCAGATGACGTCAGACGTTCGTGAACTCGCGATGTTTAATCTCGCGATTGATAGCAAACTTCGGGCGTGCGATCTTACACGGCTGCAGGTACAGGACGTCCGTCACGGAAGCAGCGTGGCCTCAAGGGCAACAGTGATGTAGCAGAAGACTCAGCGGCCGGTCCAATTCGAAATCACGGAACAGACCCGTGAGAGCCTCGAAGCCTGGATCGAAGCGCGAGGACTAAAGGCGGCGGATTTTCTGTTTCCGAGCCGGTTGCGTACGTCACCGCATCTATCGACGCGGCAATATGCCCGGCTGGTACATCGCTGGGTTGCATCGATCGGCCTTGACGATACCGCATACGGTACCCACACGATGCGCCGCACAAAGACTTCACTCATCTACCGGCGGACGAAAAACCTTCGGGCAGTGCAGTTGCTGCTAGGGCATACGAAGCTGGAAAGCACGGTTCGCTATCTCGGCATCGAAGTCGACGATGCCCTTGAGATGGCAGAGCAGACAGAGGTTTGATGGCATCTTGGCCGGCGAGCGGTCGCTCGCCGGCCAGGAGGCGTCATTCGGCCACCTCCACGCTCGGGCGCTCAAACGGCTGCTACGCGTCAGATATTGGGCGTTCGGAGGTCGGTGCCGCGCGCCCAAATACTGGTACCGATGCCTGAAAGTGGCTGCGAAGATCAAAGGTCTTACTTGAGCTTCACTCGAAAAACGAAAGCAACAGCGGGTCCACCTCTTGGCTGATTATGAACTTCTGGAAAACCTCGCGGCCAGCTTCCGTTGGCTCAACAAGGTCCTTCCTAGCCTTAGGCACCTCCAGCAGTTTCTTGTTGAGAAGAAAGTCGATGAAGGAGCGGGCAAAGGGCACGTCAGCATGCGCAGCACCGCGCTGTTCGAGGCCCCGCCGCTGACGGAGGGATTGTTTTGTTAGATTCTCGATTACTTTGTAGACGATCGAAAATCGAGGATGATGCCAAAGGACGTAGTAATCTGGAACGTTATCCAGTGTCTGGATGGACATTGATACCGTCGATTTTTTCAGCGAACCCTATGACTGCGCCATCCTTTTGGGGTCTGGCAGTTTCGGGGATGAAACTTGTAGCGCGAAACTGTTCGATGAATGGCTAATTCCGATCTGTGCCCCATCTCTTTTGGCAAGCGGTCACGTGAACTTGTCAGAAGGAGAGATCATCCATCCTTCGCCCGACAAAAGAGACTGGCGGCGATGGCTGACTGGAGCAAAAATTGACGCGGACTTCGACATGACGCGTGGCCAGGTTTTTGACACTCTTGAACAGGGAAATGTTGCCGCGATCGCCGGACATGGTGTCTCGATCGGCGATTTAGCTCTGTGTGCGCAGTCGATCGAGAGAGGGGAGCTTGCTATCCCGTTCAAAACCGCCGTATATACGGGCGATGGCTATTACATGGTCTGGCCTGAACGATCCAGCAAGGATTCGGGCATTCGTCGGCTCCTGACCTTTTTGCAGGGTGTCACCCCTTCAATCGACTACTCTGACATTTCATATGTCAAATAAGTCGAGGCGCCGCCCCATCCGATCTTGGTCGAGGGAGACAACGCGCCGTCACGCTTTCGCCTTCCGACGGTTGAGTGAGCGCTTTCGACTGCTCTGAAGGGCGCTAACGGTTCGAGTAGCGCCCATTGCTCCGGACGCACGCTGGATCTCCCTTCAATTAAAAGGAGATTGTTCTGAAGACGTTGGCCAACACCGGTTCGTCGCGGGTGCTGTGGAGCACACGGAGATTGACCGGCCAGAGGCCACCGCTGAAGCTCAAGGAGATTTGGGCGATCCGAGTGCGCCTGCAGCTTTCGTCCCGCGTGCGGGATCGGGCCATGTTCAGTCGACGGCTGTCTGTCACATCAGCTTTGAGTGCGTTTGCGTGCATTCGGCCCGCGAACGCCGCTCAAGTCGACCGCACTGGTCGTCAGCCCAATTACACGTCAGAGGCCGAGCTTGCGTTCGCTCATCCACTTGACAATCTTCGGATCGCGATGCGAGAAGAAGCTGCTGGTGCCTGTTTCTAGCGTTGCGACGGCCTTCATGTCTTCATCGGACAACTCGAAGTCGAAGACGGTCAGGTTTTCCAGCATCCGTTCTTTACGCACGGACTTTGCGAGCGCGACGATGCCGCGCTGAACCAGCCATCGCAGCACGACTTGTCCCACGGTCTTGCCGTAAAGCTCCGCAATCGCCAGCAGTTTCTCGTTCTGGAACAGGTTGTTCCGTCCTTCTGCGAAAGGTGCCCAGGCCTCAGGCTGCACGCCAAGCTCGCGCATGAACTCGACGTTCTCGGCCTGCTGGTGGAATGGGTTGATCTCGATCTGGTTGACCGCAGGCTTGACCTCGTTAAACGCCGTGATGTCCATGAGTCGATCCGGCTGAAAGTTGCTCAGTCCGATCGCGCGCAATTTGCCCGCGCGATGCGCCTCCTCCATCGCGCGCCACGCGCCGTGAACGTCCGAGAATGGCTGGTGGATCAGGAACAGATCAAGGTAATCCAGGTCGAGTCGCTTCAGCGACTTGTCGATGGCCATGCGGGCGCGTTCGTAGCCAGCATCCTCAACCCACAGTTTGCTCGTGACAAAAAGCTGGTCGCGCGGAACCCCGCAACGCTTGAGGCCGCGCCCGGTGGCCTCCTCATTCTTATAGGACGCAGCGGTGTCGATGAGACGATAACCCGCCTGTACCGCGTCCACGACGCAGCGTTCGCATTCCGCCTCGTCGGCAATCTGGAAAACACCGTAGCCGAGAATCGGCATCTTCATTCCGTTGTTCAGGGTCACGTATTGCATGGTCAGTCCTTGAGTCATAGCATTGCAATCGCCGCCATGGCGGCTCGCCGCTTTTGTTGGTGAGTAGCCGGCATGTTTCTGGTCATCTGCCGACTCGCGCCTGCAGGGCGGCCGGGTAGCGGTCGCCATGTATCTTGACGCTCGCAAGCGCCTGCGCAATGTGCTGAAGGTCCGTCCCGGTCAGTTCGACCGATGCTGCGCCCAGGTTTTCTTCCAGACGATGTAACTTCGTCGTGCCGGGAATCGGAACGATCCACGGCTTCTGGGCGAGCAGCCACGCGAGCGCAATCTGAGCCGGTGTCGCACCCTTACTCCGGGCGATCACCCCAAGCGTGTCGACGAGTGCCTGGTTCGCCTGAAGCGCCTCCGGTGTGAAACGGGGGACGATGCTACGGAAATCGTCCTTCCCGAAGGTCGCGTTCCTATCGATGGCGCCGGTGAGAAAACCCTTGCCGAGTGGGCTGAACGGCACGAAGCCGATGCCGAGTTCCTCCAGCGCGGGCAGGATTTTTTCTTCCGGCTCCCGCCACCACATCGAATACTCGCTCTGGAGAGCCGTCAGAGGCTGCACGGCATGCGCACGCCGGATAGTCTGCTCGCCGGCCTCTGAGAGGCCGAAGTGCTTCACCTTGCCCGCCTGGATGAGATCCTTGACGGTGCCAGCGACGTCCTCGATGGGAACTTCCGGGTCGACGCGGTGCTGGTAAAGCAAATCGATGACATCGGTCTTCAGGCGTTTAAGCATGCCGTCAACCGCCGAGCGAATGTGATCGGGGCGGCTGTTGAGAATCTGCTGCTTTCCGTCATCACCGAAAGTAAAGCCGAACTTGGTGGCGATGACCACCTGTTCGCGGACGGGTGCCAATGCCTCGCCGACGACCTCTTCGTTGAGATACGGACCATAGACTTCGGCGGTATCGAAAAAGGTTACACCCCGGTCGAAGGCGTTGCGGATCAACTCCACGGCGCGAGCTCGATCAGTGGCGGGGCCGTAGCCGTGACTCAGTCCCATGCATCCAAAGCCGATCGCCGAAACCTCCAGTCCCGAACGGCCGAGTTGTCGCTTGTTCATGTGTGCTCCTTCCTGTAGACGATCTGGGCGGGGGCCCAATGCTCATCACTTTAGGAGACGCAGTTTCAAGCGACTAGTCGATTTGACCTTGCATCAGTAACAAGCTCAGGTTGATACTGGCGTTCTGCGCACCCTTGTTTTTATGCTTTTGCAAAAGGATTGGCCATGCCCCCCAACGACTTCAAGGCTATCGCGACGTTCGCCAAAGCCGTCGAACTGGGTAGCATCCGGCAGGCTGCGCTGGCGCAAGGCGTCACGCCCCAGGCGGCCAGTCAGGCCATCGCGCAGCTGGAACAGCATTTGGGGGGCCGCCTGTTGCATCGGACGACGCGTAGCCTCGCCCTTACCGAGGAAGGGCAGCGGTTCCTTGAGAACACGCAGCCCGCTCTGGCGGCACTCGAAAGAGCGCTCGCCTTGGCGCGAGAGTCCAGGGATGAGATTGCGGGGCCGTTGCGCATCGTTGGACCGAAATCGTCATTCGCGGCTATCCTCATGCCGCTGCTCGACGAGTTCTGTCGCGAGCACCCTGGTATTGAGCCAGATGTCCAACTCGATGATGGCATCGGCAACTGGGTGCTCGATCGTGTCGATGCTGGCTTCCGGATCGGGGTGTCGGCCAGTGAGGGGGTAATCGGTCGGCAGCTCTTTCCGATCCAGATGATCGTGTGTGCAGCGCCGCGATATCTCGACTTGCACGGAACACCATCGACTCTCGATGAGTTGACGGCACACCGGTGTAGTGTGTTCCGCCATTCGGTCACTGGCAAGGTAGCACCCTGGTACCTGAGCGTGGATGGCAAGCTCGAACACCGGCAGATGTCCCCTGCGTTCGCGACCAACGACAGTGAACTCGAACTGCAGGCCGTTCTCGCCGGCCAGGTTATAGGACAGCTTGCGAATTTCTCGGCGGCATCCCATATCCGGGCTGGACGACTGGTGCCGGTTCTCATCGAGCATATGAGCACTCACATCGGGTTGCATCTTTACTACGGAAACCGGACTGCTCAGCCCAAACGAGTGCGGGCATTTCTGGATCTCGCCTTTGCCCGCCTGCATGACTGCAATGATTACGTGCTCACCGACAAAGAGGTTGCGCGGTTTAAGTCACGAGCGAAAAATTCGAGCCGCGCGCGGTAGCATTCTCGGTCTGTTCGGCACGGATCTCGCGTTCATTTACCGTGCGACCAAACCCGGATGCGAAGCGGGCATTGGCCGGCATTGATCGAAGGTCGGCAGTGGGTCGACGGCTGTCTGTCACATCAGGCGGGTGGCGGCCCGCAACCGGTCAGATCGGGGCGCCGGATAGGCATATGAATTGGCGCTCGATTCAGCGTTCGCAATAGATCGCAAGCCAGACGGTTGGCTCTTCCGCATGCGTCCACGCGACGCGATGCCGGCAATGCGGCTCGATCAGCACGTAGTCGCCCGGACTCATGTCGTGCAGCATCGAGTCCTCTTCGAACTCGAGCGCGGCCGCCCCCGACAGCAGCACAACCCATTCGGCGCGCGAGTCGTCATACCAGAATCCCTCGGGACTCGCGTGTCCCATCGACACGATCCGCTCCACGTTCACGTGCCGACCTGTGACAAGCATGTCGATCCGCTCATCGACGCCGCGCGTCCCTTCGAAGCTGAACAGGTTACCGGTTTGAAGTTGCATTGTTCGACCTCGCGTCAATTTTCGTGTGAAAGCGGTTGACTCAAAGGCGTCGTGAAGACGTCCACTGTAGCGCGGGAGCCGCCGTTGCAGTGGACTTGTTTCCGAGACCAGAATTCTTGCAGCGCCCAGCCTATACTCCATTGAATATGTCGAACACCTGCCGAGAAGATTCGGAAGTTCAAACTTAAGTGCACCAATAAAACGGGATCGGGGCGCCGTACGCTGCCCTCGTCAGGCTTCGCTGTCTCACCGAGTCCTGATGCCTCGTTAGGTCAACAAGCTTCCATCAGGTTGTCGAAGTGGGGTCGTCATAGTGTTGCTGGACTGATAGCTGCTCACTTCTCCCGAGCCCGAAATGAGCGATGTAGCCCCGCCGATACCGCGCCGTACTGACGTCAATCCAAAACCGCTCGGCGTCGCCGCTATCTTGATCATTGCCGGAGCGTGGTATCTCGCACAAACCGTCAATGCCCGGCAGGCCGCGCTTTACTTGGTAGGCGCATTGCTTGGCGTTGTGTTCTATCACGCCGCGTTCGGCTTCACGTCGGCGTGGCGATTATTCATTGCCGACGGTCGCGGCGCTGGTCTGCGCGCCGAGATGGTCATGCTCGCTGTGGCAGTCACGCTATTTTTTCCTGTCCTCTCGGCCGGTTCGCTATTCGGCATGCCGGTGACTGGCCATGTGTCTCCGGCGGGCATCTCGGTGGCGGTCGGTGCGTTCCTGTTCGGTGTCGGTATGCAGATCGGTGACGGATGCGCCGTCGGAACGCTGTACACCGTGGGCGGAGGCGGCACGCGCAAGATCGTGACGCTCGGCGCATTCATCGCAGGCGCGCTCATGGCGACCGCGCATATGGCGTTCTGGGCCGCGCTGCCTGCGTTGAAGGCGTTTTCGCTCATCGAGGCGCTTGGCGTCTGGCCCGCGCTTGCAGTCAACTGGATCGTATTCGCGGCCATCGTGGCACTCACCATTTTCATTGAAAGGCGACGCCACGGCCGACTCGTCGCAGCGCACAGTCGAACGGGCCGCAATACGTCGACGTGGCTGCACGGACCGTGGCCCCTCATGACGGGAGCGGTTGCGCTCGCCGGTCTCAACTTCATCGTGCTGGCGCTGTCAGGGCAGCCGCTGATCCTCACGTCGGCTTTCGCGCTGTGGGGCGGGAAAACGGCATCGGCCCTTGGCGTCGACGTTGCAAGTTGGCCATTTTGGGCGAGCAACAGCCAGGCCGCGGCGCTCGCGGCGCCGCTTTCGCATGACGTGAACTCCGTTATTGACGTCGGCATCGTGCTGGGCGGCATGCTTGCAACAGCGCTGGCCGGCCGCTTTGCGCCGGTATGGCGGTTGCCGGTGCGCTCGCTCGTCGCCGCCATCGTGGGCGGTTTGCTGCTTGGCTATGGTGCCAAGCTCGCGTATGGCTGCACGATCGGCGCGTACTTCAGCGGCATCGTCTCGGGGAGCCTGCACGCCTGGCTGTGGCTCACGGCGGCATTTTTCGGAAACGTGCTTGGCACGCGTCTTCGTCCGCTCTTCGGGCTGCAAGTGGAGCAGCTCAAGTCCACCGCTTGTTAGATCTTTACGCTTTAGCGGGCAAGAAGGCTCTGCCAGACAAAAAACACCGCCAGTCCGAAGGCAATCGTGAGCAGGGGGCGGCGCGTGAGCGCCGAGACGCCGCATGCGGCAAGCGCGCCGACGAGCTGCGGGTTGCGCCAGGTCAGTTCGGCGTCGCCGCCGTGCGGCGCGACGGCCATCGGCACGATGATGGCCGTGAGCACGGTGACGGGCACGAACTCAAGCGCGGTGCGCACAAGCGGCGGAAAGACGACGCGTTCGCCGAGCACGAAGACGGCTGCGCGAATCAGACAGGTGATGATGGCCATGCCAAGGATAAGAACGACGTAGCTCATCGCCTCACTCACTCCTTGTCGCGGCAAGCCGCTCATGGGATCGCGACAGCACGACGCCGACAGCCACGCCGCCTGCTACGGCAACCAGCAGCCCGAGCTTGTACGGCCAGTCGTGGCAGAGCCAGGCGAGCGCGCCGGCGGCCACAGCCGCAGCTATATAGCGCAGTGCAACGAGTTGCGGCACGACGATCGCGATGAACGTGGCGACCATCGCGAAGTCGAGGCCAAGCGACTGCAGGTGTGGAAAGGCGGCGCCGAACAGCAGCCCGACGAGCGTCCAGATCTGCCAGTTGGCGTACATCGCAAGACCAGAGCCCAGAAAGTAATGTGGGCCGATCGCGCCGGGCGGCGCAAGCCGGTAGTGGTTATAGGTGACGGCGAACACCTCGTCAGTCAGGAGGGCGGCGAGCGTCCAGCGCCAGCGTGGAGACAGTCGTGCAACGTAAGGCGCGAGCGTCGCACTGTAGAGTAAATGCCTCAGATTGACGATGAAAGTCGTTGCCCAGACGACGATCAGGCTTGCGTGGCCGGCGAGGAGCCCGAGCGCGATGAACTGCGCCGAGCCGGCGAAGACGGTGAGCGACATCAGCTGGCCGTGCCAGAGATGCAGCGGGCCAGAGGTGACGAGCGTGCCAAAGATTACGCCAAAGGGGGCCGCGCCGACCATCATCGGGATCGTATCGCGGGCGCCGTTGGCGAGTTCCTTGAGCCATGTAGGAGAGGTCGACATCGTGCGGACGAGGATAGGACTCCGAACGCTACAATTAAACCATCGAACATCTTTGCCTCGGCCAACGGTATCCGCCTGCCTTGCACTTTTTGATGAATCCCTTCGTGGGCCACCGTCGGAAAACGCATTGACTAACTATAGGCGATCAACACGTTTTCACAAGCCGATCGAAAGCCGTCCATATGCCAACCAGGTTTTCAGGGTAACTCGGCGTCGAATACTACCGA
>Ga0318572_10000397_pt1 | contig 16214 bp, 20 predicted proteins | sample GRESIP089b5f20_FD_202528 | JGI IMG/M metagenome (GOLD analysis project Ga0318572, IMG submission 202528) | Tropical soil microbial communities from Luquillo Experimental Forest, Puerto Rico - GRE.SIPMG.089b5f20 | ecosystem: Environmental > Terrestrial > Soil > Tropical forest > Bulk soil...
GTCCTCGGCGGCGAGATGTACTTCCGCACCCTGGTCGAGTACCTCACCTACTTCGCCGGCCGGTTCGCGGTGCCGGTCACCGCGTTCGGCCCGCCGGGCACGACCTGGGCCCGCGACCGGGCATTGCTCTGCCGTGCCCTCGGGCTGCCCGAGGACCCTCGGGTCGGCGACCGGGCCGCGCTCGAGCGGAACGGGGCCGGCTCCATCGAGGGGGTGCTCTACTACGCGAACGCCCACACCATCGGCGTACGCACCCAGGACGCGCTTTACCGGTTCCTGCGCGGCTTCGCCAAGCCGGCCGTCGCCGCCCATCACCTGTTCGCCGAGGATGCCGACCCCGCGCAGGCCGAGCAAGCCTGGGGGTCCTGGCTCAACCGGACGCTCGCACCCAGTTAGCAGCAACGGAGGATATTCCATGAGTACCGTCACGTCAGCCGACGGCACGACCATCGCGTTCACCCGGGCTGGCCAGGGGCCGCCGCTGATCCTGGTCGACGGAGCCCTGTGCAGCCGGTCGTTCGGCCCCATGCCCAAGCTCGCCGCGCAGCTCGCGCCGCACTTCACGGTGTACACCTACGACCGCCGCGGCCGCGGGGCCAGCGGTGACACGCCGCCGTACGCGCCGGACCGCGAAATCGACGACATCGAGGCGCTGGCCGCGGTGGCGGGCGAGACAGGCGGACCGGTGTTCCTGCACGGGACGTCGTCCGGCGCCGGGCTCGCGCTCGAGGCGGCCAAGCGCATCCCCGCGATCGCGAAGCTGTCCGTGTACGAGCCGCCGTTCATCGTGGACGGTTCCAGGTCCCCGATCCCCGACGGTTACCTGGCCGAGCTCAGCCGGCTGGTCGCCGGCGGGCGCAGGGGCGACGCGGTCAAGACGTTCATGCGGTTCGTCGGCACCCCGGCCGTCTTCACCGCGGTGATGCCGCTCACGCCCGTCTGGCCGAAGCTCAAAGCGGTGGCGCCCACCCTGCCCTACGACATCGAGATCATGCAGGACCACCAGCGCGGCACGCCGCTCGAAGATGCGGAGTGGGCCCTGGTCAAGGTCCCGGTGCTGGTGGCTGCCGGCGGCAAGAGCCCGGCCTGGATGGCCAACGCCACGCGCGCCCTCGCGGACACCCTGCCCGACGCGCGGTACCGCACGCTGCCCGGCCAGAACCACATGGTCAAGCCGCAGGCCATCGCGCCCGTGCTGACCGGGTTCTTCCTCAGCGGCCACGACGACTAGGAAAGGAAACGAGGATGCGAAGGATCGCCGCGGGGCTGTTCGTCTCGCTGGACGGCGTGGTGGAGTCACCGGAGAAGTGGACGGGCCCGTACTTCAACGACCAGGTCGGGCAGGCGGTCGGGGCGCTGATGGCGACCAACGACGCCATGCTGCTTGGCCGGACGACCTACGAGGGCTTCGCCGCCGCCTTCGGCGGCCAGTCCGGCGGCATGGCCGATCAGATGAACAACACGCCGAAGTTCGTCGTGTCCAGCACGCTCACCTCGGCCGACTGGCAGAACTCCACGCTGATCAGCGGCACGGGGGAGGACCTCGCCAGGCACATCCGCGAGCTGAAGCAGCGACCCGGCCGGGACATCGGCATGAGCGGCAGCTCGACCCTGGTCGGCTGGCTGCTCAGGCACGGCCTGCTGGACCGGCTTGACCTGCTCGTATTTCCGGTGGTGGTGGGCAGCGGCAAGCGGCTGTTCAGCGAGCCGGACGGCCAGGTGCCGCTCACCCTGGCCGGCTCGGAGTCGTTCAGCACCGGTGTCGTGCACCTCACCTACGCCCCGGCCGCGTGAGCGAGCCGGTGCCCTGGCGGGTCTACCGCGACCCGGCCGGCCATCCGTTCTGCCTGGCCGTCCGTTAGCCCCGATCAGACCGGGCGGCCGTCCTCCAGGTAGACCAGGCCCTGGCCCCGGGTGGCCGCCTGGACCCGCCGCCTGACCGGCCCCCTGAGCAGGGCGAGCGCGTCGGGCAGCGGGACCAGCCGGGACTCTGAGATCTCCTCGGGCTGCACCTTCAGGCCGGCCAGCGCTCCGTCGCTCGCCTGCCCGCAGTCGAACAGGAACCTGATGCCCCCCGGCCGGCCCGGCCGGGGCCGGCGAAAGTCCATCGCGGCCAGCCGTCCGTGGCTCACCTCGATGCCGGTCTCCTCCCGCACCTCCCGCTGGCACGCCTCCCACGGCGACTCGCCGTCCGCCTCCATGACGCCGCCAGGGATCGTCCAGCCGCTCTTGTAGGTCGGTTTGAGGATCAGCAGCCGCCCCTTCCGGTCGAAGATGAGCGCGCCTGCGGACACCGGGATAGCCGGAAGGGGGATCGTTTCCTCGGTCACCTCGTGAAACCTTTCCTGCCCTGCTGTGCTCCGGGCCCCGTCAAGGTCGGTCTCTCTTGGGGAGCTTGCTCACAACGACCGAGTAGGAGGCGTCGATGGCCTCGAGCAGCTCGTCGTCGGGAATCGAGCCGCCGATCCGCAGTGTGTTCCACCCGGAGCGGCCGACGTAGGCCATCGCGGACGCGTCGCCCGGGTACCGCAGCAGCCATTCGTCGGCTGCATCCCGGCTGGCCGCGCACTTCAGACCGACGGAAGAGGCGTCACCCGACCCGAAGAACGCGAAGATCTTGCCGCCGACCTTGGCCACCACGTCGCCCTCCCACGGCTCGTCCTGCCAGGCGCCCGGCTTGGCCAGGCAGTACGCGAGCAGGCTTTCCCACGTCATAACCGCACATTAACGCGGCGGGCCGCGTGACGCGCCGCGGGCGATCGTAGAATTCAGCGGGGAGCAATCCGGGGGTGACGGGGGAGGAATGGGCAGATCGGGGCCGGTCGGGTTCGACCTCGACATGACGCTGATCAACTCGCGTCCGGCCATCCTGGCCTCGTTCGCCGAAGTCGCCAGGGAGACCGGCACCGCCATCGACCTGGACGCGGTGGACCGGCGGCTCGGCGTCAAGCTGGATGACGAGCTGGCGTTCTGGTTCCCGCCGGAGCAGGTCGCCGCGGCGGCCGGGATCTACCGGCGGCACTACCTGCGGCTGGCGGAGCCGATGACGACCGTGCTGCCCGGTGCCCGCGAGGCGATCGCCGCGGTCCGGGCGGCGGGGCAGCGGGCGGTCATCATCACCGCCAAGCACCCGGTGTCGGCCGGGCCGAGCCTGCGGGCCGCCGGGCTGGCCGCCGACGAGCTGTTCACCCTGGTACACGGCCCGGAGAAGGCGGCGGTGCTGCGCCGCCTGCGGGCCGTTGCCTATGTCGGCGACACCCCGCCGGACATGGCCGCCGCGGTGCAGGCCGGCGCGCGGGCGGTCGGCGTCACGACCGGCTCGTTCACCGGCGAGGAGCTGGCGGGAGCGGGGGCCGAGGTGGTGCTCGACTCGCTGGCCGGCTTCCCGGCCTGGTACCGCTCCGCCTAGGCACCCTGCTCTTGAACACTGGCCCTCAGACACTGGGCCCTTGAACACTGGACGCGACGGCGGCCACCACCGCGTAGGGCAGGTGCCGCGGGTGCACGAGCAGTGCCCTGGCCACCTGGCGGATCCGCGGCCGGTGCGGGATCAGCGCCTGCTCGCAGTGCCGCCAGGCGGCCACCTCGTCGTCGCCGAACCTGGCCGCGATACCGCGCCGGAACCGGCGCGCGTCGCCGCCGTCAGCGCGCCAGGTCGGCAGCCACGAGCGCAGCTCATCGTCACCGGCCGGCATCGACCAGTCCCGCAGCCGTTCGGCGATCTGACCCGCCGCGTCGACGATGAACGCGTTGTCACCGTCGGACTGGATGCGATGGACCCGGCCCTGGCTGCCGGAACCGTGACGGATGCTGGCCGAGCTGAACCGCGCGCCGACGGCCAGCGCGGCCACCGCGTGGCCGGCCTCGTGCCAGGCCGTCCGCACCGCCGCGGTCCGGGCCGGGGCATAGCTGACCGCGACCCCGAGGTCGTAGCGCTGCCTGATCCAGGTATCGTGCACGATAGACTCGTCGTCGTAGCGGACGAGCCGGTCCAGTTCGGCCTGGATCTGGGCCAGGGCCCGGGCCTGCGCGGGCGTCACCGGGGCGACAGGACGCAGAACTCGCTGCCCTCCGGGTCGGCGAGCACCGTCCACGGCACGTCCCCCTGGCCGATATCGAGCCGGACCGCGCCCGCCTTCGTCAGCGTCAGGACCGCGGCCGCGTGATCCTCGTCCTGGTACGGCGCCACGTCCAGGTGGATCCGGTTCTTGACGAGCCTCGGGTCCGCCGACGGCAGCAGTTCCAGGAACGGTCCCAGCCCGTCCGGCGACCGCAGCGACAGCCCGCCGGCCGTCGAGCTGGCCGGCGTCCAGCCGGTGGCCAGCGCCCAGAACCGGGCCACCCCGGGCGGGTCGGCGCAGTCGGCCACCACGGCCGCGACCGGGCCGGTGTCCTGGTAGACCGGCCGCGGGTCGAGTACGCAGAACTCGTTGCCCTCCGGGTCGGCCAGCACCGTCCAGGGCACGTCGGCCTGTCCGATATCCGCGGGCACCGCGCCCAGGGCGAGCAGCCGCTCCACCATGGCCGCCTGGTGCCTGACCGATTCCGTGGCCAGGTCCAGGTGCACCCGGTTCTTCCCGTTCTTCGGCTCGGGCACCGGCACGAACACCAGCGGCAGCGCCGACGGGTCCGGGTAGCTGAACCCGGGCGGCCAGACATCCACCTCGTCGGGCTCCTCCGCGGCCACGGCCCAGCCGAGCGCCTCGGCCCAGAACCGGGCCAGCCGGGCGGGCTCGGCCGCGTCGACAACCAGGTGCACCAATCGAGTAGGCATGCTCAGTAGCACTCCGCATCAGGGTCAGCGCGCGGTGATCATGTAGGGCTTGGGCTGCCTGGTCAGCCACTGCCAGAAGCTCCGGTACCGCGGCCGCGCCACGAAATGGCCGCTGCCCACCCTGCCGGTGACCATGATGCGCAGCTGGACCGGGACGTCGGTGCCCCACGGCTCCCTCACCTTGACGCCGCCGCTGCGGATGGTCACGTCGTCGGTGTCCACCACGATCCCCGGCCGGGTCATCAGCTTGACGGCCCCGCTGCGCACGTCGATGTCGAGCCTGAGCGACGGATGCGTGATCACCGCCCGGGTAAAGTCCAGCAGCACGTGGCCGCTGGTCACCTTCACTTCCATCCGCTGCGGGACCAGCCACCGCTCAACCCGCTTGACGTGCCCGCTGCGGGTGTCGATGCGCACCACGTCCTTGGCCTGCTGCGCCGTCGCGGGGCTCGTCACCGACCCCGTCGCGGGCAGGTCGGCGACCAGCCGGGCCAGCTCGCCGTAGGTCCGCGCGGTCATGGCCTGTTCCAGCCGCTCGTCGAGTTCATCGGCGGTCAGCCGGCCGTCTCCGGCGGACACCCGCAGCATCTCGACCACCCGGTCCCTGTCGTCGTGCGAGGCGCGCAGCTCGCTGCGGGCGACCTCGTCGCCGGGTTCGGATTCCGCCATGGACAGAACTTTAAAGCAGCGACATGCCCGATACCACGCACACCGCACGGCTGCCTCCTGCCCGTGACGCCCCGTCTTGACAATGCCGTCTTGGCAGTGCCGTCTTGGCAGTGCCGTCTTGGCAGGGCCGTCTTGACAGTGCCGTCGCGGTGCAGTGGGCTCGTACGGTGGGCTCGCAGGGCACTCCTCCGGTCGGGGCCACCGCCCTGCCGCGGGCTCCCGGCGTCTACCGCTTCCGTGACCGGGCCGGGCGGGTCCTCTACATCGGCCGCGCGGTCAGCCTGCGCCGCCGGGTGCTGTCCTACTGGGGAGATCTCGGCGACCGGGCCCACCTGACTCCGATGGTGGCCCGCATCGCCCAGGTCGAGGCGGTGAGCTGTGATTCCGCGCACGAGGCGGCGTGGCTGGAGCGCAACCTGCTCCAGCACCGCCGGCCGCCGTGGAACCGCGCCCCGGGCGGCCAGGAGGCGGAGGTCTGGATCAGGCTCAGCGCGTCCCCCCGCACGCCCGGCCTGACCGTGGTGCGCCGGCCGGTGACGGGCGACTTCGGCCCGTACCTGGGCGGCCGGAAGGCTCGCGACGCCGTGTCCGGGCTCGGCCGGGTCCTGCCGCTCGGCTACACGGCGGACGGCCCGCCGGGAGCCGAACGTGACCTGGCCCGGCTGCGCGGCGCCTCGCCCGGGGCACGGACCGGGCTGGCCCTGGCCATCGTCGCGGTACTGGACCGGGATCAGGCCGCGGTGGCCGCGCTGCGCGCGGAGCTGACCGCGCGCCGCGACGCGGCCGCGGCCGCGCTGGCCTTCGAGTTCGCGGGCCGCCTGCAGGCCGAGCTCGAGGCGCTGGAGTGGGTAACCGGGGAGCAGAAGGTCACCAGGGCCCAAGACGACGCCGACGTGTGCGGCTGGGCGGACGGCGTGCTGGTCTGGTTCGAGATCCGCGGCGGCCGGCTGCGCGGCTGGCGGCAGGGCCCCTGCGGGGCCGCCGCCGCCCGCCGGCACCTGGCCGGGACGCCTCCCGGCTGGGCGGACTTCGCCCACCGCAACGCTGAGCTGGCGGCGCGGCTCAGGTCGTCCGCTGGGTGAAGCTGAACCAGTTGCCCGAGTCGTCGCGCAGCAGCGCCTCGATGCCGTAGGGGCGTTCGGCCGGCTCCTGGATGAATTCGACGCCCCGCTCGGCCAGCGTCGCGTGATCGGCCTTGCAGTCGGACGTCGCCATGACGCCCGGCGACAGCGCCCCCTTCGCGACCAGCGCCCGGACCTGCTGCGCGGTCTCCTCCTCGAGCATGGAGTGCATCGGGTCCAAGAGCAGCAGTTCCTGGTTCTCGCTCCCGGGCGGCCTGACGGTCAGCCAGCGCATGCCGCTCTCCAGCTCGATGTCGTTGGTCAGCGTGAAACCCAGCTGCTCGGTGTAGAACTTCTTGGCCGAGTCACAGTCCAGCACCCAGACCGTCACGATGGAGATTCCGGTGATCATGAGCCATCACGCTCCTGGGTAATGAGCCAGTTGTTGCCGTCCGGGTCGTCGACGCCGAACCAGCGCCCCCAGTGCGCGTCTTCCACCTGGTTGTTCGGCTGCACCCCGCGCTGGGTTAGCTCGGCGTAGGCGTCGTCCGCGTTCTCGCAGGCCAGCGCCAGCTTCGCCGATCCCGGCGGCATGCTGTCGCCGAACCAGGTGACCAGGGTGATGTCGGCGCCGCCGCCGGGCGGAGTGAGCATCACCCAGCGGGCTCCCCCGCCCGCGCTGCCCGCGGTCGCGGCGTCCATGACGACGTCGAGCTTCACCGTGAAGCCCAGCATGCCGGTGTAGAAGTCCTTGGCCTTGTCCTGGTCGGTGACCGGAACGCTGATCAGGCTGATGTGCTTGAGGTTCATGCCGCGACTGTACGGCCCACCCGGGCGGCGGCGCTTCTCAGGAAGTGATGCGTTCGGCGGACCTAGGTTCCGGCAGGCCGGCCCGCCACATCAGCGCAAAGCAGCCGGGGATGGGCGCGGGGCCGCCTCGTTCGGCGGCCTGTCTCCGGTACTCGGTGGGGGACATGCCGGTGAGCTCGGCGAACCGGGCGCTGAACGTGCCCAGGCTGGTGAAGCCGACCAGAAGGCAGATCTCGGTCACGGTCAGGTTGGCCGAGCGGAGCAGTTCGCAGGCACGCTCCACCCGCCGCCTGGTCCGATAGCGGCCGGGTGTCTCGCCGTAGGCCGTGCGGAAGGCGCGGATGAAGTGCTCGCGCGAGTAGCCGGCCCCGGCGGCCAGCGCCGGGATGTCGATCTGCTCGGCGTAGTCACGGTCGATCCGGTCCCTGGCCCGGCGCAGCATCCGCAGCGACACCACATCCGCCGACCTCAGCAGCCACCTCCCTGTGTCTCCCTCCACCCTAGCGGGGTCCGGTGCCACGTTCACTGGTTCCCCGGCGGGCCGGGGACCGGGGTGAGTTCTCGTGGCGCGGGTCGGCCGAGCGGGGTGCAGGCCGCGCCGAGCGCGCTCATGAACAGGCCGATGACGGGGAACCAGATCAGCATGAAGAGGTACGCGTTCGCGCCGCCGCCGGCGTTGGCCTCGTAGTGGTACGCGGCGATCGCGGTCAGCTGGTGACCGTGGTTGAGCCAGCGCAGCAGCCATGCGGACCTGAGCATCAGCGCGATCGTGCAGGTGCCGAGCGCAGTGGTGAACAGCGCGGCGATCCCGTTCGCCAGCGCCCCGGCGGCAAGGCCCTGGCCGATCCTGACGCTATGGGGCAGCGCGCCGCCGCCGGGGCCGCGGCCGCGCCGCGCGGCCAGCAGGGCGGCCAGGGCCGGCCCGCCGAACAGCAGGATCCAGGCCAGTGCCACCAGCGGATCGGCCGTCGATCCCGGCAGCCACGGATCGGTGGCCCCGTTAGTGAGCCCGAGCGGTGCCACCGCGTACATGACCACGCCGAACAGCAGGCCCGTGCCGGTGCCGATGGCCAGCGCTCTCTGGGTCATCTGGCACCGCCGCGAGGTCAGGAACAGGATGACGCCCAGGTACGCGATGGTCATCAGTATGAGCGGGATCTCGCCCGCCCAGGGCGGACCCCCGGTCGACTTACCTGGCACCGCGCCGCAGTTCTGGGCGTTGTTCCAGCCCTGGGCGGTACAGAAGATGTACCGGTACGCGGGCCGGGCCGGTACCAGGTTGGCGAACGCCTCCACGATGGTGAAGGCCGGCATGAGGGTCAGGATGGCCGTGCAGGAGAAGACGCGCAGGAACCGGCCGGCCCGGCTGGAGGTGGCCGGCCCGAAGAACCTCCGGGCCAGCAGCGGCAGCCCGGCCAGCAGCAGCACCGTGGCGATCACGTGGAACTGGCTGACCGCCGCGTGGCCGACCCCCGGCTGCGGCCATGCCGCCCAGGCCGCGGCTCCGGCGGCCGCCCCGAACAGCGCCGCGCAGCCGAGCCGGCGCGGCATCAGCGCTTCCCGGACGAGGATCCAGGCCCCGCCGGCCCGCCAGGCCAACCTCGCCGGTCCCGGCGGCACCTCGTGCGCTTCGGCCCAGACCGCCGCCGCCCAGTCCCGCCGCCCGGCGGGCAGCAGCCACGCCGCGGCGCGCCCGGCCGCAGCTACCGCCCGGTTCAGCCTGTTCATGGCACCACCCCCACGACCGCGCCGCGGACCGTCGGCGTCCGCGCCGCCTTGATGGCCGTCGGCCTGGCCGTGCTGGCCAGTGCCTCAGTGGCACTGGCCAGCACGGCCGCCGTCAGCCGGTACAGGTGACGCCGCGGCCGGCCCGGCGCGGGCTCGTCCTGCCAGCAGGCCTCGACCAGGCCCCGGCCGGCCGGCCGGATCGGGATCGGGATCGGGATCGGGATCGGGATCGGGTACAGCGTGCCGGATTTCAGGCCCGTCTGCTTAGCCAGCGCGTACCCGTGCTGCCACTGCGACGGCTCGTCGCGCAGCGCGGCCAGCACCGACAGCGTCTGCGCGGAAAACCGGGGTGATGACGTCACGCACGTCACTCTACATAGGTAGAGGCCGGACGTCTACGTTCACCACGCAGAACGGGTTTCAGCCCGGCCGGACCGGCGGTCCGTGGCTATGAAGGACCTTGGTCTTGTCCTTGTTCCACGCTGTCGTCGTCCCGTCGGGGTTGACGACCAGGGTCCATCCCCACCGGTGAATCACAATCTGGTGGTGGAACGGGCACAGCAGCACGCAGTCCTTCACGGACGTCTTCCCGCCGTTGGCCTTGTGCTGTGTGTGGTGCACCTCGCACGCCGAGCCGGGCTGGTTGCAGCCGCCCGCCCACCGGCAGCGCTTGTCCCGCAGCATGACGGCGTTCCGGATCCCCGCCGGGACCGTCTCGGCGTACCCGATATCCAGAGGAAGGCTCGGCCCGGCCAGCCGGGCACCCAGCTGCCGGCGCCGCAGGAACGACGCCAGCCCGCCCGGACCCGAGAGAAGGTCCACCGCCTTGCCGATCACCGCCTGCTCCAGCGCCGCCCACGCCGCGTCCCGCGTGTCATCGCGCCGCGCGTCCAGCTCGACGCAGAGCCGGACCAAGTCCTCCAGGGCGTCGACGTTGACGTCACCGGTGACGATGGGCGCCATCGCCGCGTCGCAGGCGATCGCCTCGGCCGCGTCGCCCTCCAGCCACGCGCCATCGTCGTCCCCCCGGGCGCGGTGCGCCGCCCACTGCGCGCGGACCTGCGCGGTCCACTGCTCTTGGAGTGCGGAGCTGCCGTCCAGCCGCAACAGGTCCGCCAGCGACATGTGCGCCCACACCTTCACCGGCTGCCCGGCCCGCTCCGGCAGCAGATCCGAAGCTGCCAGGCGGCGCATGGCCTCCTGCAGCGCATCGTGGTATCGCTGCTCCCGGGTCCGGTCATCCTCCGCCCCGGCCGGAGCCGACAGCGCATCCAGCACCTTGTCCACCATCGCGGCGCACTCCGGGGTCAGGTCCCCGGTCAGCACCCCCGCACCCTGGAAGGTGGTCTCCAGCCGCACCCCCCGGTCCCCGAATGCCCGGTTCTGGTCCTCATCCGGCAGGTCGGACCGGACCCGCTCGTACATCTCCGCGAACAGCGCCGACAGGTCCGCCAGCCCCAGCCCGGCCGCCGCCGCCTTCACCAGCAGCTCATCGGACTCCTGCCGGAACTTCTCCGGCAACCGGTCGGTCCACTGGCAGATCGCCCGCCCGTACGACTCCGACAGCTCCTCGGCCGCCAGCGCAGCGATCACCGCCGGATGCACCCCGTACCGGTTCGCCCACGCGGTATGGCTCGCGGCCGCACCCCGGGTGATCCCGGTCTTGTGCATCAGCCAGGCCCGGGCGCTGTAATCCGCGTCGGCCGAGTAGCCCTTGCCGATGGTGAACGCGGACAGGAACGACGCCCGCGCGGCGGTGGCGACCGCGTCGGTTCGCTCCAGCCCCCGCAGGCACTCCGCCTGCTCCTCCGCGGCCAGTTGCGCGGCGTCCGCGGCGGCCAGGTAGCCCAGGGCGGCGCGGGCGATGTCGATCGCCTCGCTGACGCTGGCGAAGGCCGGGGCTGTACCCACCTGGTCACCTCCCTCCCTGATGCTCGCGGACCGGCGGACAGGGCTCCTTTCTGCTGGTCGGAAACTGGTTCGATCCTATCAGCGGACGAGGACATTTTCGGGAGAAACGCGCCTGTTAGAAGCGTATTACTCGAAAAAGATAGCTATGATCTGAATGGGTGTCGCGGGACACCTGGGACTCAGCTGGCGAGGCTGCCGGCGTTCCCCGCTCGGGCCACTGGCGAGGCTGCCGGCCTCCCCCGCTAGGGACAAAAAGGCGTCTTTACTCGATCCGGCTGGCGATGGGTGTGCCAAGCTCCACCGTCCGGCTCACCGTGCACAGCCGGTCATGGGACTTCTTGACCGCGTCCGGCAGCAGCGCTCGCGCCTTGTCGCCCTGCTCACCCTCGGGGAACCTGATCCGGAAGGTCACCACGATGTCGGTCAGGTGGTTGCCCGCCTCGTCGCGGACCTTGTTCGCGTCCACGGCGATCTCGAACGCGTCGGGCTCGGCCCGGCGTGACGTCAGGACGTCGACGTCCGCCGCCGTGCAGCCGCCTATCCCGGCGAGGAGCAGGTCGACCGGGGTGAAGTCGGTGCCTCCGCCGGAACCGATGGTGATCTGGCCGCCGCGGTCGTTCGTGACGAGGTACCTGGTGCTCCCGGTGCGCTCGAGCCGTACGCTGCGGTGCGCGGAATCTGTGGTCATGCTGGTCACCCTGTCACAGGGCAAGGCATATGCCGCCCATCTGGGCATCGGCTACCCGTGCCAGAATGAGCCGACATGGAGGAGGGGGGCCCCTCGCAGACCGCCCGCCGGGTGGCGGCGCACCGTCTGGACTTCACCCGGGTACCCGCGGACTACGGCGATCCAGCCGCCGACCAGGCCCTCGCCGTTGACGTGGCGGCCGGGCACCGGGCTCCGGCCAACCGGATGCACGACCACCTGGCCGCGCGTACCTCGTTCTTCGACCGGGTCGTCGTCGGCGCGCTCGACCGCGGCATGCGGCAGGTCGTGATCGGCGCGGCGGGCTACGACGGCCGCGCGTTCCGGTACGCCAAGCCAGGTGTCCGCTGGTTCGAGGTCGACCACCCGGCGACCCAGCGGGACAAGCTCGAGCGGCTCGAGCGGCTCGGCCTCGACGCGTCCCATGTGCGGTTCGTCGAGGCCGACTTCACGCGAGACCCGGTGGCCGACCGGCTGCTCGCGGCCGGATTCGACCCGGAGGCGCCCGGCCTGTTCCTGCTCGAAGGGGTCGCCGTCTACCTGGAGCCGGCCGTCCTGGAGAACGTCCTCAGGCAGTTCCGGCAGGTCTCTGCGCCCGGCAGCCGCCTGGCCATCAGCGTGTCCTTGTCCCGGCCGCGCGGCGACCCCGCCCGCGCCCGCTTCCAGGCTACGGTGGCCGCGCTGGGGGAGCCGGCCAGGTCCACGTTCGAGGCCGGTGAGGCCGAAGCCCTGCTGGCGTGGACCGGCTGGCATCTCGTGGCCGCCCGGGACGATGACCAGCACGCGGCCGCCCGGGACGATGACCAGCAGGCGGCCGCCCGGGACGATGACCAGCAGGCGGCCGCCCGGCGGGAGCGCCTCCGCGCGGTCGGCCTGCTCCTGGCCGGCGCCGGCCCTGCCACGGCCGCGCCGCCCCAGGCCCGGCGCCGAAGGGACCCGGCTGCGCGACCTCCCGGCGCTGACCGGCACCTCCAAGGAGGCCGTCAGGTGGGCACTGGGCATCCTGACCCGGGGTGGCCTGGCGGCAGAAGAGCCGGACCCGGCCGCCAGCCGCGGCAAGGTCGCCCGGCTCACCGCCCGGGGCCTCGACGCGCGGCGCGTCTACCACGGGCTAACCGGCGCGATCGAGCGGCGCTGGCACGAGCGCTTCACCCCGGACGTGACCGGCGCCCTCCGGGCCTCGCTCGAACCACTGGCCGCCGGTGACCCGCCTTCCCTGTTCGCCGGGCTCGAGCCCTACCCGGACAACTGGCGCGCCTCGGTCCGCCCGCCCGTCATCTTGCCGCACTTCCCGATGGTGCTGCACCGGGGCGGATACCCCGATGGCAGCTGACCTGCTTGCGCACTCGTGAATCCAGAGGTTAGTGTTCCTGTTGCGCCTTGAACCCGAGGAAGCCGGTGAGAGTCCGGCACGGTCGCGCCACTGTGAGCAAGCCCTGGGCTTGCGAGTCAGGTCTTCGGGTAGCGCGCCGCTCCACTGGACGAGGGGACGCACGATCCCCGGAGGAGGATCTGATGGCCGTCATCTCCACTCCACGCACCGCGGCCAAGCCGGTCGCCCTGCCGATCTCCAAGGGCATGCTGTGGCTGCTCGGCGCCGCGCTCCTCGCGGTCGCGGTGTACTACTTCATCGGCGTCGACCAGGGTGCTACGTCGGTGTTCGGCAAGTCCATGGTCATCCACGAGTTCGTGCACGACGCGCGGCACTTCCTCGGCTTCCCCTGCCACTGACCGGACCGGATCCGCAGCAGGCATGGAGAAGAAGCTCATCGTCCGCGGCATCCTCGCGGGCGCGATAGCCGGCCTGCTCGCGTTCGCCTTCGCCCGGATCTTCGCCGAACCGGTCATCACCCAGGCGATCAACTACGAGTCGGGGCGGGACGCGGTGGTGGCCGCCATCGACAAGGCGGCCGGGCTGCCCGTCCCTGACACGAGCCCGGACATATTCAGCCGAACGGTCCAGGCCAACATCGGCATCGGCGTCGGGATGATCGCGTTCGGTGCGGCCATGGGCGCGCTGTTCGCGGTGGCCTACGCGCTGTACCTGGGCCGGGTGGGCGGCGTCCGGGCCCGGACCCTGGCCCTGCTGGTGGCCGGCGGCGGGTTCGTGGCCATGTACCTGGTGCCGTTCATCAAGTACCCGGCCAACCCGCCGTCCATCGGCCATCCCGAGACCATCCGCCAGCGCGGCGAGCTCTACCTGGTCATGGTGGTGGCCTCGGTCGCCCTGCTGGTCCTCGCGGTCTGGCTCGGCCAGCGGCTCAAGGCCAGGTTCGGCACCTGGAACGCCGCCCTGATCGCCGCGGCCGCGTTCGCTGTCGCGATCGGCGCGGTCATGGCCATACTGCCGGACCTCGGCCAGCTGGCAGTGAACCAGCACCTGTACGGCAACCACGCCACCGAGACGCCGCTGCCGGTGACGAACGCCCGCGGCGTCATCGTCTATCCCGGCTTCCCGGCCGACGTGCTGTTCAGCTTCCGGCTGTACTCCGTCGCGGCACAGCTCGTGTTGTGGACCGCCATCGGTCTCATCTTCGCGCCGCTGGCCGACCGGCTGCTCGCCCCCGGGCCGGCCCGGGCCGAGCTGCGCCGGCCGCGGGAAACCGCCGGAGTGTGACCGGGGAATCCGCCGCGGCCCGGCTGCGGGCGGACCTGGCCGCGCTCGGCCCCTACTTCGCGGTCGACGTCCACCGCCCCGGCGCGCCGCTGCGCTCGCCGTGGCAACCCCTGGGCGAGCTGATCGGCTCACCGGACGCGCTGGCCGCCAGGATCGGCGAGGTCCGCGGGCGGCTCGCGGCGGCGGCCAGCTGCCCGGCCGCCGACGTCGAGTTCCGGGTAGCGGCCACGATCGCGCAGCTCGGGCTGTGCGCGCGGCTGCTGTCCCCGGCCCTCGGTGCCGCCGCGCTCGGCCAGGCGCTGCCCGTTGATACCGCGCAGGCCCGGTGGGTCCCGGCTCTCGGCGGCCCGTTCCGGCTGTCCCTGCCGGCCAGCACCGCCGAGGCCAGCACCGCCGAGGCCAGCACCGCCGAGGCCAGCACCGCCGAGGCCAGCACCGCCGAGGCCAGCACCGCCGAGGCCAGCACCGCAGCGGGTACGGCCGCGATCGGCGAACTGCTCGCCGGTCCCGTTGCCCAGATCGTCCGGGTCGTCGAGGCGATGGCGGTCTCCCCGCAGGTGCTCTGGGGCAACGTCGCCTCGGCCGTCAACGGCGCCGCCACCATGATCGCGGCGGCCAGGCCGCACCTGACCGACGCGGCCGCCGAAGCCGCCGCGGCGATCCTCACATACCCGGCGCTGACCGGCACCTACCAGGGCCGTCCGCTGGCCGGCTTCCGCCGCGGGAACTGCTGCCTCATCTACCGCCTGTCGCCCGAACGGCCCGCCTACTGCGGCGACTGCGTCCTGGGCCAGTAGTCCCGGTGAACTTCCGTCACTCCGGCACCGCCCAAAACGGATCCTTACGACGTGGATGCCACATCCAGGTTGTAAGAACAGCATGGCTGGGACATCCACGCCTTATGAACGAACCCCGGCCACGTATCACCAGTCCCGGCAGTGTGCCAGAAGCGCAGGAACATCACGGGCAAGGCCGGGGCACGCCTGAGCCGCTTACCTGCGCGTTCAGGACTTGCCCGCGAGTACGTCAAGGATCGCCTGGCCGTACCTTTCCAGCTTGGTGTCGCCGACGCCGTTGATCTGCCTCAGCTCGTCCAGCGTCGACGGCGGCGAGGCCGCGATGAGCCGCAGGGTCGAATCGTGGAAGATCACGTACGGCGGCATGCTCAGTTCCCTGGCGACCGACGTCCGCCACGCGCGCAGCCGCTCGAACAAGGGCTCCGCTTCGGGTGGCAGTTCGGTGTCCGCCGCCCGCCCCGGCGCGGCCGCCTGCGCCTTCGCGCCCGTCCCCGAACCGTCCGCCGCTCCCCGCCTGCTCCGCGGCAGGGCCGGCGCCTTCGGCGGATCCCGGCGGAACATGACCTGCCGCCCGCCGCGCAGCACCTCCCCGCTCAGGTCGGTCAGCGCCAGCGTGCCGTGATCGCCCTTGACCGCGAGCAGCCCGGAGGCCAGCAGCTGCCTGACCACGCCCCGCCATTCGCCCTCGTTCAGCTCCCCGCCGATGCCGAAGACGGACAGCGAGTCGTGTCCGTAGGAGAGCACCTTCGGCGTCTTCTTGCCCAGCAGGATGTCGATCGGCTGCCCGGCGCCGAACGACGGCCCGTTCAGCCGCCCCAGCCGAACCACGGTGGAGAGCAGCTTCTGCGCCGCCACCGTGCCGTCCCAGACCGAAGGCGGCGCCAGGCAGGTGTCGCAGTTCCCGCAGGCCGCCGCTCCGGTCTCGCCGAAGTAGGCCAGCATCTGCTGCCGCCGGCAGCCGGCCGTCTCGCACAGCGCGAGCATCGCGTCCAGGTGCGCCACCAGCCGGCGGCGGTGCGCGAAGTCGCCGTCCGAGTCGTCGATGAGACGCCGCTGCTGCACCACGTCGGCCAGGCCGTAGGCCAGCCACGCGGTGGCCGGCAACCCGTCCCGCCCGGCCCGCCCGGTCTCCTGGTAGTAC
>Ga0318572_10000398_pt1 | contig 16179 bp, 19 predicted proteins | sample GRESIP089b5f20_FD_202528 | JGI IMG/M metagenome (GOLD analysis project Ga0318572, IMG submission 202528) | Tropical soil microbial communities from Luquillo Experimental Forest, Puerto Rico - GRE.SIPMG.089b5f20 | ecosystem: Environmental > Terrestrial > Soil > Tropical forest > Bulk soil...
GAGGAGGTAGAGGCCGCGCCGTCGTCTGGAGCGACCCCGGGTGAGGCGCCGCCGAGGAACCGCAGCACGGCGTCGATAGTGGGCCGGGCGTCGCCGTACCAGGGGATATGCGCGTTGCCATCGAGCGGGACGAGCTCGGCTGACGGAATGACCGCTGCGGCCTGCCGCCCGGCCTCGAAGGGAACGGCGCGGTCTCGGGTGCGGTGGAGCACGACCGTCGGACACCGCACCTTCGGCGCGTCCTCCCGGGCGTCGAGGTCATACGTGAGCTGGAGGAGACGGGCCGCCATCTCGGCCGTGGCTGAGGCCCGTTGCTCGGCCGCGAGGTCGTTCGCCTCCTCGACCGAGATTCCAGGCGCGAAAATGTCCGCGAGCGCCTTGGCGCCGACGCCCCAGCTCGCCCGGACGAGGGCCATGAGCGCCGCCTTCATGTCGGGGGAGGCGAGCGCTCCTCCGTTCACGTACCCGCCGCAGAGCACTAGGTGCGTGACCGCGTCGGGATGGCGCGCGGCGTAGGCGATCCCGGTGGGTGCGCCGCACGACTGCGCGAGCAAGGCGAGCCGCTCGAGCCGTAAGTGGCGCACGACCGCGTCGAGGTCGGCCAACTCCGCTTCGAGGGTGAAGTCGCACCGTTCGCGGTCGCTGAGCCCCGCGCCGACACGGTCATACCGCACGACGGTGTGTCGAGACCCGAGCGCGGCGAAAAAGCCGCGGAAGCGAGGGCGCTCCCAGTCGTGCTCGACGTGGCTAACCCACCAGGCGGGGCACACCAGCGGCGGCCCCGCTCCGGCGACGGCATAGGCGATCCTCCGCCCGCCGTGCCCGGAACAGTACCGGATTCGCTGCTCCAAGGGCTCCATCCTCCCGTTGCCCAGCCATTTCGTAAGCGGCAGTCCCGCGTCGTCGCCGAGAAGAGAGGGACCACCCCTGAAGGGGCGCGGACGCAGCGTCAGCCACGCGCCGTCGCCGCCGCCGCTCGACGAGAACGGCGATCGCGGACACCACGACGAGCGCGGCCTCGGGCTTCATCACCTGGAGCGTGAACGGCCCGCGACCATCGACAACCAACCCGACGAGCCGCACTGCCGTCACGACGGCGTCCCGGTGAAGTGGCAGCTTCCTGACGGGAACGGTGGGTACATCGGAGATCTGGGTACGGTGACCTCCATCCGGTTCCAGGAGGCCGCCTGCCAGGGATTTGGCGCCCTGGAGAACGCCTTGCCTGTCGATGCGAGCGCGAGTGGTGCATCCGGGCTTCGATATGACCCCGCCGCACGCCAGTTCATCTACGATTGGAAGACCATCAAATCGATGGCTGGCAAGTGCTACGTGCTGGCTCTCGGCCTGAATGACGGGAGCGCCTACACGGCGAACTTCTCCGTAAAGTAGATGCCTCCATGAGGACTGATGGGGGCGGGTCCGTCCGTCCCGTACCAGTACTGGCGCAGCGTCGGAGGACCTGACGCGACGTCGAGAGCAGGTCACAGAGGTCCTCGATGGCTTGAGCCCTCGGAAGCTCAGCGACTCGAAGGAGAACTCACAACGGGCTACGCGGCGTGGGACCTGGGCAGAGTCACCTCGAACATCGAACCGTGCCCAGGCTCGCTCGAGACACGAATCTCGCCGCCATGGGCCTCGACGATGTTCCGCACGATCCAGAGCCCGAGTCCGAACCCGCCGTAATGGCGATTCGAGACGGCTCGCTCGAAGCGCTCGAAGATCCGTTGCTGATCATTGGGGGCAATCCCGATGCCCTCGTCGCGCACGACGATGTGCGCCGTCGCTTCGTCCGACTCGGCGATCACTTCGACTGGCTTTCCCGCTCCATACTTCACTGCGTTCCCGAGCAGGTTATCGATGATCTGCTCGAGCCTCATCGGGTCCCAGCGCCCGGTGATGGCCTCGCCCACACGCAGCTGTAGCTCGCTGTTGGCGCGCGCGAGGGTCTCTCTCCACCGTCCCGCAGCATCTTGGACCACTGCGCCGAGATCGACCTCCTGCCGCCGAAGCACCAGCCGACCCGCGGTAATCTGCGTGATGTCGAGGAGACCTTGCACTAGACGGGAGAGGCGCATCGTCTGACGGTGAACCGCCTCGACGCGAGACCGCTGCGTCGAGAACGGCTTGTCCCCGGCGCGTTCGAGCCCGCGGAGGAGCATCTGACCCTCGAGGCGGAGCGTCGCGATGGGCGTCTTGAACTCGTGCGAAGCGATGGAAAGGAACTCGTCCCGCACCCGCACGTCGTCCCGAGCCTTCTCGTAGAGATGAGCTCGACGCTCGATGGCCTTGCGTTCGGTGACGTCGCGTACTGCGGCGATGACGTAGACCTTCCCGTCGTCGTGGAGCGGCGAGAGGCTGATCTCCGCCGGGAACTGCTTGCCGCCCCGGCGTAGCCCGGAGAGATCGCGGCCAAGCGCCATCGGACGGACGTGAGGCGACGCCGAGTAGGCCCCGCGATCCGTCGCGTGGCCCTGACGGAAGCGCTGGGGCACCAGGAGCTCGACGGGCTGCCCAACTGCCTCGGCACGCGACCAGCCGAACATCTTTTCCGCGGCGCCGTTCAAGTGGACGATGCGACCGTCCCCAGTGTCAACGATGACCATCGCGTCGGGCACCGACTCGAGCAGGCTGAAGTCCACGCAAGCGGGCGTAGTACTTCAGCGCGTGCGAGGCCATCCCCAGGGAGGGCATCAACGAGCGCTTACGGGACCGGCTACTCCTCATCCGCTCCGGAAACAGTGATCGCCGCGTGTATCGCGACGGTCGCCTTCATCGGTTTCGGCTGACCCTTGCAGGTCAGCTGTCGGAAGCGCCACAAGTCGCATTTCATCGGACGAGGGCGCCGGCATGGACGGCTACCGTCGGCTCACCGCGCGGAGGGATACTGCTAAGTAGTACAGCTACCTGGTAGTATGGCGCCGTGAAGCGCCGCTTCGTAGAGTCTTCCGGGTTCAGCGAGGATCGCCGACGCCTCGAGCGAGCCCGGGAGATGTCTCACGACGACATGGTGGCGCTGGAGCAGAGCATCCTCGCCGACCCCCAGGCGGGCGACCTGGTGCCCGGGACAGGTGGGCTCCGGAAGATCCGGCTCGGCCAGCGGGCGGTCGGCCGCGGAAAGAGGGGCGGCGTGCGCGTCTACTACCTCGACCTGCCGCGCCGCGGCGTCACGCACCTGCTCGCCGTCTTCGGGAAGCGTGAGAAGAGCGATCTCACTCCCGCCGAGCGCCGGCAGGTCGCGGCGCTCGTGAAGGAGCTGAAGAAGGAAGAGGAAGAGCCATGAAGCGGAAGACCACGAAGACCACCGCGTTCTCGAAGCTCAAGGCCGGTCTCGAGGACGCGATCGCGTACCACCGCGGCACGCGGCAGCTCACGGTGCGGGACGTCGAGCTGAAGCCGCCCGCGCCGATGGGTGCGAAGGAGGTACTGGCCGTGCGCGCCCGGCTGCGGGTCTCCCAGGCTGCGTTCGCCCGGATCCTGAACGTGAGCCCGCGAACCGTGCAGGCGTGGGAGACGAACGCGCGGCGCCCGTCCGACGCGGCGCTCAAGCTTCTGTCGGTCGCCAAGAAGAACCCGGAGGTCCTCCTCGGCTAGATCGACCGGGATGGCGGTTTTACCGCGAGCGGATCTTGGCGGAATTTTGCCGTGAACCGTGTCGATTTCCTGCGAGTTCGGTTGCCTCCCGTGGCTGACGTTTCGGCCGTAAATCGCCTGAATCCTTCGAATCCGTAGTCCTGACGCCCACCTGCACTATATGTAAATCCGGACTACGAATCCGAAGGCCACCTCCCGCAGGTGTTTTCCACGTTCGTCTGGACGTAGCTTCACCGTCATCTTGAAGTCGTGGGAACCGCATCGGGCGCAGGATCACGGGTTAACCGAGAGCTTGCCGAGCACGCGGTTCACGTAGAGCCGCAGCCGACTCCTCTCGGGCACTTCTCGCGAAGCCACCAGTCGCAGCAGCTCGTCGAGCGTCATCATCGGATCGCCCGGAGCGGCTCGAGGCCCCGGCGCGCGTCGAAGCAGATGGCGAGGTGACCTTCGCGCGCCACGAATTCCGGGCGAACCCTCGTCGACGTCAGCTGCTGCCTAATCGCTCCTCGCCCCGTGCCACTCGCACCGGTACTCGCCGCAGGGTGCGCCAGCCACACGGCAGGCCGCTTCCGCGACGAGCACGGTTTCGGCGACCGGCCAACTCGAAGCCCGCGCTGCAGGCATCCGGCGACCGTCCACCAGTGATCATCGATGATCACGCCGGCCGCGTCGACCGTGCGGATCACGACGGCGTTACTCGCGCAAGGTTGGTACTCGCGATGCCCCGCCGACACGTGGTACGTACGGTACAAATACGGCACCATGTGGCGAGAGGCGACGAGCGGGCAATCGTCCAACTCGCAGTTCCTCACCCGCGGATCGAGTCGTGCCGAACACCACAATCGTCCACGAACGAGTCGCGCTCACTTTCAGGCACTAGTTCAGCGAGACCAAGCACCACCCTGCGCCAAACGAGCAGTTCGCCGACCGTGGCATGCTCCCCGGTTGGCTTGAGCGCCTTGAGGGTCGCAGCGATCATCGATCGCTCCTCACTAGTCATGCGGAAGCCTTTGACGTGGGAGATCGAGCTGGCAGCGGGCTGCTCTACTTGAGCGGACTTCCCGTGCAGGGGTCGATCCCGTGCGCTTCTGCCAGCGCGCGAATCGCATTGTAGAGAGCCTCGATACGTACGCGAGTGCCTTTTCCCTCGCCCCACCTTCCCGGGAGCTTCAGCCGGGTCTCGCAGGCCTGATTCAGAAGGCGCTGTGCGACGCGGCCTGCATGCATCCTCTCGTCCAGAGGGGTGATGTTGCATGACTTCCCCACGTGCTCGAACTTGTCCTTCGGACGGTAGATGCGAATCGCGGTGTGCAGGGAACGCGGGTCGATCCCCGATTCGAACCCGTCCCGTACCCCCGATGCCATGAGCACCAGATCGAAAGCGCGCCGAAGGGCTTCCGGAATTGGAAGCGGTTGCGTCAAGGCTGGGTCGTGATCCTTCCCCGGTCCTCCGTTCGGGACTTCGCCACGGACCCGATATTCCTTGAAGCCAGCGCACTCATGACCATCTGACGCTTGAGCGAACTTCTCACCGCAGTGCGGACAGGTCCAAGCCACGAATTCTCCACGTGTGGACGTTGTGAGACTTGTTCGGCCAGTATGCCATCTTGTTCGTGACGGCGCCGCTGACCCAGAATGCGGCGCTCAGTTACTAGGTGAGGTGGACATGAACGACACGGCACTCCGTGGACCGCTGCAGGAGGTCGCGGCGTTCCAGACTGGCGTGGCGCGCCACTGGATCGAGCGTGCGGACGAAGTCCGAGGCAAGCACGCGTTCGAATTCGTGGCGTACTTTTCCGCCCTGAACGCGCTGTACTGGCTATGGGGGCTTCTCGATGAACTGGAGGCCTCGACGCCAGAGGAACGCAACGCAGTCGAGCGAGCGCTGAAGGACGGCAATGTGCCAGCGCCGCTCGCGAGTCGCGTGTTGAATGGTCTTCGAGGCATGAAGGGGGAGAGCAGGCTTCTCGCGAATCTCGTCAGCAACATGCCGGAAGCGAGTGCCACAACGTTTGTTCGTGAGCACGCCGGCTTCATGCGTCACCTCACCGAACGGGGTCCGATTCGTGAGATGGGAAGGCGCTCACGCAGCGACGCGGTCTTAGACGATAAGACCGGCAGGCAGCTCCACCGCAAGCTCACGGCCGAGAACTCGTCTAACGTTCGCGTTCAGGCGGTCGCGGGCATCCTGTATCTCATCCGCTGCAACCTGGTTCACGGGTCGAAGATTAGCGATGCTCTCGATGGTGAGTTGTTGAGCCTGAGTGTCCAGCCGCTTCGAACGCTTGCGGAATGGGCTTACAATTTGACGGAAGCGAGACTGTGAGCCTCTACTTTGCGTACGGTTCGAACCTCAGCCCTCGCGCCCTGGTGACCAGGTGCCCGGGCGGGAGAATGGTCGGAGCCGCTCAGCTCGCCGGCCGACGTCTCGGATTCACTCGGGTCTCCCGAGCCTGGGGTGGTGGTGTAGCGGATCTGATCAGCGACCCGCGTTCATCGGTCTGGGGAGCACTCTTCGAACTCAGTGAGGACGACCTTGAACGCCTCGACGCGTATGAGGGCGCGCCGAGTGCGTACTCCAGGGAACGGGTCACCGTCATAAGACCGGACGGCCGCGCGGAGAAGGCGTGGTGCTACTTCGTAGCGAGGAAGGAGCCCGAGACGCTTCCGAGCTTCCGCTACTGGAAGGCGGTCGTGGACGGAGCTCGCGAAGTGGGACTTCCCTCGGAGTACGTCGCGCAACTCGAGTCGCTTCCACACGCGAGGACCGACGATTGAGCCGGGTCGTCGCAACGAGGGGATGGCATGAGCTTCACCGTCGGGCGGACGTTCGAAGTGACAGGCTGGCAGGGCACCGGTGGAATCACTCTCGGCCTCCGTTTCGGGTCTGAGAACGCGGGAGCCTGGGTCGACCGGAGCTGGAATGAGATCCAGGTGGAGTTCGATGGGGTCTCGCATGGGTTCGCGATCCGGCCATCGTTCTGGAGGAAGTGCCCCGAGATCCGGGGAGCGGCGATCACGACCTGGATGCGGCGCCACGGACTCGCACCGTGGCCGAAGAACCAGCCGCCGCACCTGAAACTCGTCTACCTCGGTCAGAATCGGTACCGCGCCGAGTTGCCGACACCTGGCCTGGAAAGATGATCACGTGGTCGGGGCGGCGCGCTCGGCCGCCTAGCGTCGACGCGCGTGCAGAGTGAATTCATCCGGCCGCAGCGATCGCCCCGCTCCGTGTCCCGTATCCGTCTTTCACTGAATGTCCACGAAACCGGATTAGCCCAGTCATCGTAACGCCGACCTGCCGCAACCCGGCGTCTTCTCTTCCCTTGCTGATCGCTGTCAGGCGGACTAACCACCGGCCACCTGTGCTCTGGCGTCCCGCCACGCCCGCCGACGACGAGGCCATCGTGACGATGTGCCTCGCGCTCAACGATGAGGACCCCGGCCCTCGGCCGGTGGAGCCGGCGCAGGTGCGCCGAACGCTCACGGCCCTCAGGACCGAGCCAGCCAGGGGCCGGGCCATCGTGCTCGAGGAAGCCGGCGCGCCTGTGGGTTACGCCCTGCTGGTGTCGCTCTGGTCGAACGAGCTCGGCGGCGAGATTTGCAACGTGGACGAGCTCTGGGTGGCGCCGCATCTGCGCGGCAAGGGTTACGCCACCACGCTCCTGCGGTCCCTCATGAAGGGCCAGGGTCCATGGCCCGGGGTACCGGTGGCCATCGAGCTCGAGGTGAGTCTGGTGAACCGGCGCGCCCGGGCGCTCTACGAGGCGCTGGGATTCGAGCCGTATGGGAACATCATGCTGCGATGGCGGCGGTAGACGTCGTCGCCTCAGCGCGGGTGATCGAGCTCCGCCGCGCGCTGGACGATGTCCGAGTAGACCCGCGCGTCCACGTCGGTGTGCCAGTGACCGGTGAGGCGAGCGAACGCGGTGAGCCCGAGGAAGACGGCGGCGATGCCGGCCGCGATCGCCCACGCGGGCCACCGCGTCCGGCGGCTCGCCGACAGCGCCAGCGTGTCCTTCACCGGGCAGGCCGCCACGCACTCGAGGCACCCGGTGCACTCCGGCGACGCGATCGACGCCTTCACGTCGACCGGCAGGCGCGACGGGCACGCCCGGGCGCACTTCCCGCAGTCGATGCACGACTCGGCGTCTCGCCGGATGCGCACGGGCGAGAGCCATGACACGAGGCCGTGGAGCGCGCCATAAGGGCAGAGATACCGGCACCAGAAGTTCTGGACGAGCACGGACGCCGCGACCAGCACCGCGATCACCACGGCCGCCGTCGTCCCCATGTGCCGGAAGAAGTCGAGCAGCTTCACGTCGGCGACGAGCCCGTACGGGCTGTCGAGGAACGCGCGGATCGCCTCCACCGACATGCCCGCGACCGCCCAGAGGAAGAAGGCCAGCAGCGCGTACTTGAGCGCGCGCAGCGGCCAGTCGGCCCAGCTCGGCAAGGCGAACGTACGCCGGAAGAGCCGGCGCCCGAGCTTCCACAGCCCCTCGGACAGCGTGCCGACCGGGCAGAGCCACGAGCAGAACGCCTTCCGGAAGAGGAAGGTGATCGCGAGGAACGCGACGAGCAGGAACATCCCCGCCGGGAACCGGCGCGGCGGCTCGCCGGTGAGGAGCGCCGCCTTGAGGTTCATGAGCCCGGCGATCGGGAGCCAGCCCTCGACGCCCGGCGGGCGCGGCACGTAGGGGAGCTCCCCGCCGGTCTCGCAGAAGCGGACGAACGCCCAGAACTGCACGCCGATCGCGACGTTGAGGAGGAGGAACGCGAGCTGGAACGCGCGCCGCCAGCGCTGCGTCCGGTCCCGAGGCGCCCGCACGAAAGCCTTCCTCTCGCGCGGGGCCGCGATCTGGACCAGCTCGACGGCTCCCGCCGGGCCGTGCCGCCCGTCCCGTGCGGCGGGCGGCACGCCCTCCGGCGCGATGTGGACCCGGCGCGTTATCGGGACCCCGCTCCGGCGGCGATCGCGCGCGCCGGCGCCCCGGGCTCCGCCGACTCCACCGCGGTCAGCTCGGGCCGGAGCGTCAGCAGGTGCTTCACCGTGAGGAAGACGCCCGCGACGACCATCAGCCCGTGAAGGACGACGATGAGCATCCAGAACCGCATCGGCTGCTGGGCCACCATGTATGGCTCGCCGCGGATCCGCTCCAGGTACGTCTGCAGGACCCCCGCCACCGCGAACGCGAGGCTCATCCCGACGATGCCGAGCGTCTGGAGCCAGAACCCCCATCGGCCGGCGCGCTCGTCGTAGCGGCCGTCGGGCAAGCCCTTGAGCCGCGGGATCGCGAAGTAGAAGAAGCTGAGGTTGAGGAGCGCGTAGGCGCCGAAGAAGGCGAGGTGCCCGTGCGACACGGTCACCTGGCTCCCGTGCGTGTAGTAGTTGATCTGCGGGAGCGTGTGAGCGAAGCCGAACAGGCCGGCGCCGACGAAGTGCAGGACGGCCATCGCGCCGACGTAGAGCCACGTGAGCCGCGGCGCGAGCGGACGGTCGTGCTCCCGCGCCGAGCGCCACGTGTCCCAGAGCATGAGCAGGATCGGGAAGGGCTCGAGCGCCGAGAAGACGCCGCCGATCCAGAGCCACGCCTTCGGCGCGCCGAGCCAGTAGTAGTGGTGGCCGGTCCCGGCGATGCCGGTGAACAGGAAGAGGCCCAGCTCCACGTACAGCCACTTCTCCACCACCTTGCGGTCCACGCCGGTCAGCTTGATCAGCATGAACGCGGCCATCGCGGCGGTGATGAGCTCCCACGCGCCCTCGACCCACAGGTGGACGACCCACCACCAGTAGTACCAGTCCATCGCGAGGTTCCGATAGAACGGCATGCCGAACAGGTACATGAGCGCGAGGAACACGAGGCCGCCGAGGAGCGCGCCCTGCAGGACGTTCCAGCGGCGCGCGCGGAGCAGCGTGACCCCGACGTTCGCGAGGAAGAGCAGCGCCCCGGCGACGACGAGGAAGTCGAGCGTGGTCGGGATCTCGAGGAGCGGCCGGCCCTGCGTCCACCCGAACAGAAACCCGACCAGCGCCGCGACGCCCGTGCCGACGAGCAGCACGAGCTGAAAGATCGCGAGCCTCGGCCAGGCGAGCTCCGTCTGCGCCTCCTCGGGCACGAGGTAGAAGGTCGCGCCCATGAACCCGAGCAGCATCCAGAGGACGAGCAGGTTCGTGTGCATGGCGCGGCTCGTGGCGAACGGGAACACGTCCACCACGGCCTGCGGCACGGTGATGACGTACTGGAGCCCCACCCAGAGCCCCATCACGACCTGGAGGGCGAAGAGGAGCAGCGCGACGACGAAGTAGGGGTACGCGACCCGCTGGGTCTGGAAGGTCATGGCGTGCTCCGGTCCGCGGTGAGGCTGACGACGAACTCGCCGATCATGAGGCGCTGTCCCTCGGAGAGGTGCGGGAACCCTGGCATCCGCGAGCCGTGCGAGACGGCTTCGGGATCCGCGACGTAGCGGGCGATCCACGCGACGTCGCGCCGGCCGCCGATCCACTCGAAGCGCGGACCGGCCGTCCCGCCGGTGCCGCCGATCGAGTGGCACGCGAGGCAGTTCTCCTGCTGCACGAGCGCTGCGGCGGGCGAAAGCGACGCGCTCGCGAGCACGCGCTCCGTCGAGCGCCGCCAGCGGTTCGGCGAGTCCTGCGGTGGCCAGTCGTGGTTCTCGATCCCGGAGACCCAGCGCAGGAAGGCGACCAGGTCCTCCACCTCGGCGGGTGAGAGGTGCTGCTGCGGCATCTTGCGGTACGAGTCCGCGAAGACCACCTCCGGCGCCTCGAGCCGCCGCCGGATCGCATCCTCGCCGAGACGCGCGTAGGCACGGGTGAGGTCGGGCGCGTAGTACGCGCCGAAGCCGAGGATCGTGTGGCAGTCGTTGCAGTTGTGGCGCTCGAACGCGCGCTTGCCCGCGACCACCTTCTCGTCGAGCGCGTCGGCGTGCGTGAGCGCTCCGAAGCTGCGGTGGGTGTGGACGGTCATCGCCAGAAACACGGCGAGTGACGAGAGCGTTCCGAGCCAGAAGATGGCTTTGGCCATCCGTTCGCTCATGGCGTTCCTCCAGGCGTCGGTGCGGCGTGTGGTCCGAAGATGAAAAGCAATCGCCCGGCCACGGCGAAACGCCTGGCAGGCTCGGTGGTTACGGCCGCGGGGCCCGGTCGGGTCACCGAAGCCCGGGTGAATGATCACCGAAATACGGGTGCGCCACGATGGGGCGGTGGCCGCCGCGGCCTGGCCGATTCGACGCCGAGCGCGCTGGGACGCGGAAAGCCGCGAGGTCCTGCTGCCGGCATGGGCGGTGCACTGGATGCCGCTTGGAGGAGGACGACATGCAAGGCTTCGATCGCACCGCGACCCTCGCCCAGCTCGTGACGGAGCACCCGGCGGCGGCTCGCGTCTTCCAGAAGCACGGGATGGACTACTGCTGCCACGGCGACGTGAGCGTCCCCGACGCCTGCCGCGCCGTTCCGCTCGATCCCGAGGCCGTGTTCGCCGAGATCGAGGAAGCGCTCGACGCAGCCGCGAACGAGCCCGCGGGCGACGGAGATCCACGCGCGCTCTCGCTCGATGCCCTGATCGAGCGGATCGTCGAAACCCACCACGCGTACCTGCGGCACGCCCTCCCGTACATCGAACCGCTCCTCGCGAAGGTCGTCGCCGCGCACGGCCCGCGCGACGCGCGACTCGCCGAGCTCCGCGCCACTTTCCTGGAGCTCTCGGACGCGCTGCTGCCCCACCTCGATGACGAGGAGGAGGTCCTCTTTCCGGCGCTGCGCTCGGAGCGGCCGGACCGCCTCCTGGTGAATCGCGAGCTCGAGGGGATGCGGGCCGACCACCTCGCCGTCGGCGACCTGCTCGCGCGGATCCGGACGCTCGCGCACGGCTACTCGATCCCGGAGTGGGCTTGCACGACCTACCGCGTGCTCATGAGGGAGCTCGAGGCCGTCGAGGCTGACACTCTCCGGCACGTGCACCTCGAGAACCACGTGCTCGCGCCGCGAGCGTCGCGCAAGGGCTGCTCCGCCACATCAACGTGCTAACCCATCGTTTCCAGACCCATTTACGCCCCCACCCCAGGGCGGCTTGCGTTGAGGTAGCAAAATGCTACCTTACCGTCGGGCCATGGGACAGCCGGTCAAGCTCTCCGAGAACCTCGTGCTGGACGCTCGCGTCGTCGGCGAGACGTCCGAGCGGTCGATCGCAAGCCAGATCGAATTCTGGGCGCGCCTGGGGCGGGCTGTCGAGTCGGTGCTGCGCACCGAGACCGTCCTGAGGCTCAAGAAGCGCGGAGAAGCCGTCCCCCTGTCGGCTGCGCTGAGCTCGGTCGATACGCCGAGCGGACGCGAGCGCGTTCGCGCGCAGCTCGCATCGCGGCAGTATCCTCACTTCGAGCCTGCGGTGGATCGGCCGGGCCTGATCGTGAAGATCGATGAGGACGGAACGCGCACGGTCGGTCGGTTCGTCAACCGGCAGTTCCGACCGGTTTCGCTCCAGTGACATCGCCGCTCGACGCCCGCCCGATCGTCGTCGCGGTGGCGGGGCCGAACGGAGCCGGCAAGACGACGTTCTACGCCGCGCATCTGGAACGCGTAGGGCTGCGGTTCGTGAACGCCGACGACCTCGCGCGCGAGCTCGAGGTGGACGCCTACGAGGCGGCGGAGGTCGCGAAGCAGCTCCGAGAGGCGCTGCTGGCGCAGGGCGAGAGCTTCGTCTTCGAGACGGTCTTCTCGGATCCGGTCGGCGACAAGCTCGAGTTCCTCCTGCGGGCGAGCGCGCGCGGGTACACCGTCGTCCTCTGCTTCATCGGGCTCGACTCGCCGGAGCTGTGCGACGAGCGCGTCGCGATGCGCGTGCTCCAGGGCGGGCACGACGTGCCCACGGAGAAGCTCGTCGCGCGCTACCCCCGAACCCTCGAGAATCTCGCCCGCGCCATCCGCGAGCTGCCGCACGTGCTCGTGTTCGACAACAGCGACCTCCTCGAGCCGTTTCGGAAGGTCGCCGAGCTCGAGCACGGCAAGCCCGTCGTGCTGAATCGCCCCTTGCCTCGCTGGGTCCCCTGGCCCTGATGTTGTGTTGCGGCGGCGTCGATGGGCATGCCGGCGGTCGATCTGTCATGATGGGCGCGGTCGGAGGGGGATCACAGGAGCCGCGTGAAGCACCTTCTCCGAGTTCTCCCCGTCCCCGACAAGGCTGACCACGTCGCCCTCACGCCCAACCCGGCGTCGAGCATGATGCTGCAGCGCCTCGACGCCCTCGGGGTGGAGACGCTGTTCGATCGGTTCGATCAACAGCACCCTCAGTGTGGCTTCGGATTGACGGGGCGCTGTTGCCGCATGTGCCAATGGGGCCCGTGCCGTGTCGGGCCCAAGGCCCCGCGCGGCATCTGCGGCAAGGACGAGAACACGCTCGTCGCGGGCAACCTGCTGCGCTCGCTCGCCGCCGGGCTGGCCGCCTACACGCGCCACGCGCACGAGGTCGTGCTGGCGGTCGACGCCGCCGCGAATGGCACCCCGCACCTCGCGCTCAGGGGCGAAGAACGCGTGCTCGATCTCGCGGCCCGGCTTGGCGTCTCCGTCGGGACGCGAAGCTCGGCGGACGTGGCGCGCGACGTCGTCGCGGTGCTGCTCGAGGACCTCGGGCGCATGCATTCGCGGCCGCTCCGGATGCTCGAGGCGTTCGCACCGGCGGAGCGCATGGAGGTTTGGCGTGCGCTCGGCGTGCTTCCGCGATCGGCCTCTTACGAGATCGTCGAAGCCCTCCACATGACCACGTTGGGCGGTTGCTCCGATTGGACGGCGCTGGCAGAGCAGCACCTTCGAGCCGCCCTCGCCTACTGCTACGGACCACTCTTCGGCTCTTCGCTCGCCACGGAGATGCTCTTCGGGATCCCGCAGCCACGCACCACCACCGTCAACTACGGGGTCCTCAAGCCTGACCACGTGAACGTGCTCATCCACGGCCACTCGCCCGTGATGGTAGGGGCCCTCCTCGAGAAGCTCCGCAGCCCGGAGATCGAGCTGCTCGCCCGCGACGCGGGGGCGACCGGGATCGTGATCGGGGGCCTCTGTTGCACGGGCGAGGAGCTCCTCGCGCGCCACGGCGTTCCATCGGTCACCAACGCCGGCGGCCAGGAACTGGTGCTGGGCACGGGCGCCGTGGACGCGATGGTCGTGGACATGCAGTGCGTCATCCCCGGGACGAAGATCCTGGCCGACTGCTTCGGAACCCAGCTCATCACCACCTGTCGCTCGAATCGGATCCCGGGAGCGCTGCACGTACCCTTCGATCCCGAGAAACCGGAGACCATCGACGCTGACGCGCTCACCATCGCACGCGCTGCCGTCGAGGCCTTCGCCAGGCGCGATCGATCGAAGATGAGCATCCCTGATGTCCGGACGACGGCCACCGCGGGCTGGAGCTACGAGAACGTGCTCGAGCGATTCGGCGGGTCGGCTCACCTCGTCGAGCTGCTGAAGAGCGGCCGCATGAAAGGCATCGCTGCGGTCGTGGGATGCAACAACCCCAAGGTCCCGTACGAACGCGGCCACGTGACCGTCGCCGAAGGTCTCGTCAGGGAAGACGTGCTCGTGCTCACGACGGGTTGTGCCGCGCACGCGCTGCTCAATTTCGGGCTTTGCGACCAGACCGCGGCCCGCTCAGCCGGGCCGGGGCTATCGGCGATCTGCCGCGACCTCGACATCCCGCCGGCGCTCGCGATGGGCGGTTGCATGGACAACACGCGCTCTCTTCGCCTCTTCATCGAGATCTCCCGCGCGGCGGGAGTGCCGATGAAGGATCTGCCGCTCCTCTTCGTCTGCCCCGAGCCCGGGAACGAGAAGGCGGTCGGGCAGGGGCTCGCGTTCCTGATGCACGGCGTTTCGACGCTGATCGGGTTTCCCTTCCCCGTCCCACTCGCTGCCCCCGACACGGCAACCGACCCCCATGCCTCGACCTCGGGTTGTCGCGACGTGGCGGCACTCCTCTCGGGTGAGGAGGGGCTCGCGAGGCTCGTTGGAGCGAAGGTCTTCACAGAGACCGACCCGGCGCGGGCCGCTCGGATCGGCACGCTTCACCTGGAAACGAAGCGGACTGCCCTCGGATGGCCCGCACGCGAAGCGCACGAGGGTTGAGGTCATCGCGAGCGGTCGGGCGCAGGTCCGCCCGCGCCCCGGCAGCACCTGCCCCAAAGCGGGACGGCCCACGTCGCCGTTCACCGGTGTCATGCGAGGACGGAAGCGGTCGTCAGACGACGAACGCGCGAATGGTCATCTTAGAAGCTCTACTTCCTGCGCTGGGGGGCGCGCCGTGAGAACGATTACCGTCATTTCCTGCCTTGGCTTGACCGCAGTGATGGGGTGCGGCGGTAGCTCGAGCAACTCGAGCAACCCGGTCGCTCAGTCGAAGACGTTCACCGTGACCTTGAGCCCGGCCAACGAGACGCCGCCGTGCACCAAGGCCGGGGCCGCCGCGACCGGCGTCGCCACGATCACCATCCCCGCCGACGATTCCTCGGTCGCGGTCTCCGTGACCTACACCGGCCTCTCGGGTCCCGCCGTGGCGGAGCACATCCACTCCGGCACCGCTGCAGCCGCGGGCCCAATCGTCCTCCCCTTCTCCGGGTCGCTCACCTCGCCGATCAACATTTCCCTCACGTCCGCCAACTACGTAGCCGCGGCGGGTGCGCCAGCCGACTTCGCCACGTTCGTGGCGGCGCTCAAGGCCGGTGGCGCGGGCTACGTGAACGTCCACACCGCTGCCTGTCCTGCCGGGGAGATCCGGGCCGAGATCGAGTAGCGGCGCGGATTCGCCGGTCGCCTCGGAACCGCGAACCGCACGAGCCGGCGCATCGCGCTCGTGAACTGCGATGCGAGGGACCCGGTGGCATACGGGAGCCCGTGGCGCTCGCAGATCTCCCGCACCCGCGGGGCCATCTCGGGGTAGCGCGACGCCGGGATGTTCGGGAACAGGTGGTGCTCGATCTGGAACCCGAGGTGGCCGCTCAGCACGTGAACGATCCGGCTCGCCTCGAAGTTGGAGGAGCCCATCACCTGCCGCGCGTACCACCCGGCCCGATCCTCGCGCGCAAGGTCCTCCTCGCGGAACGTCGCCGTACGCTCGGTGAGGTGGCCGCAGTAGATGATCGCGTAGGCCCAGCCGTTCCGGATCGCGTTCGCGAGCGCGTTGCCAGCGGCCACCTTCGGCGCGAACGGCCCCGCGAGCGCAGGGTAGAACACGTACTCGGTGAGCCCCTTCCGCGCGGCCTTGCGGACGAAGGCCCACGCGTCCCGCGCGGCCTCGCGCGGCTCTCGCCGCGTCGGGGCGGGCGCACGAGACGGCTTCGGGCCGAGCGCCTCGAGGAGACCGAGGTCATAGGCGCCGATCGCGTATTCGAAGAAGAGCCCGCTCACGGGGCTCAGCAGCGGCTGGAGGAGATGGAGAGGCCTCCACGGCACGTCGGCCGAGAAGCGAAAGGCGTCGTAGCCGAAGTCGCGGTCTCGCCCGATCACGTTCGTGAAGACGTGATGCGTGGCGTTGTGCGCCCGCTTCCAGCTCCTCGCGGTGGCGGCCAGGTCCCACTCGT
>Ga0318572_10000400_pt1 | contig 16163 bp, 14 predicted proteins | sample GRESIP089b5f20_FD_202528 | JGI IMG/M metagenome (GOLD analysis project Ga0318572, IMG submission 202528) | Tropical soil microbial communities from Luquillo Experimental Forest, Puerto Rico - GRE.SIPMG.089b5f20 | ecosystem: Environmental > Terrestrial > Soil > Tropical forest > Bulk soil...
GACTACAAGAGCCTGTATCCGTCGATCATCCGCACGTTCCTGATCGATCCCGTCGGGTTGATCGAGGGCCTCGGCCATCCGGACGACGCAGAATCGGTGCCCGGATTTCTCGGCGCGCGCTTCTCCCGCACACGTCACTGCCTGCCGGACATCGTGCGGCACGTCTGGGAAGGCCGCGAGCAGGCGAAACGCAAGCGCAACGCGCCGCTGTCGCAGGCGCTGAAGATCATCATGAACGCGTTCTACGGGGTGCTCGGCTCGACCGGGTGCCGTTTCTTCGATCCGAGGCTCGCATCGTCGATCACGATGCGCGGCCACGAGATCATGCACCGGACGCGCGAGCTCATCGAATCGCAGGGGTACGAGGTCATTTATGGCGATACCGATTCGACGTTCGTGTGGCTGAAGCAGCCGCATTCCGACGATGACGCCGCATGCACCGGCCGCGCGATCGTCGATCATGTGAATCGCTGGTGGAAGACGCACCTGCATGATCGCTTCGGGCTGGAGAGCGCGCTCGAGCTGCAGTACGAGCGGCACTACCGGCGATTCCTGATGCCGACCATACGGGGCGCGGAGGAAGGCAGCAAGAAGCGGTATGCGGGCCTCGCGGTCATGCAGGACGGTAGCGAGGATGTCGTGTTCAAGGGGCTGGAGACGGTACGGACCGACTGGACACCGCTCGCCCAGCAGTTCCAGCGGGAACTTTACCGGCTGGTTTTCAAGCGGGAGCCGTATCAGGGCTTCATCCGCGAGTATGTTCGCAAGACGCTTGCGGGGGAATTCGACGAGCTGCTCGTGTACCGGAAGCGCGTGCGCCGGCCGCTGAGCGAATATCAGCGCAATGTTCCGCCGCATGTCCGCGCGGCGCGTACTGCGGATGCGTTCAATCTCGAACGCGGGCGTCCTCTCCAGTATCAGCGCGGCGGATGGATCAGCTATGTGATGACGACCGCGGGCCCGGAGCCGCTTGAAACCCTGCGGTCGCCGATCGACCATGCGTTTTATCTGAGCCGGCAGCTTCAGCCGGTGGCGGATGCGATCCTGACGTTTCTAAGCGATGACTTCGAATCGGTGATTTCGGGGCAGGGGCGGTTGTTTGCGGGTTAGTCGGGACGGTCACCAGAGTCCAATTTCGGCAGCGGCTGAAAGCCTGCGTCCCGGCGCCAATCGACCGCAACTCTGAAACAACTCAAAAAGCTTTGTATCCTTGCGCCATTCAACTGCCTCGTCCTTGTCCAGATAGAGCTCTTGCTCGATCTTTGCGGCCCAGTCAGCAACGTTACTTGTTTCGCTTGCTGCAGCTTCGAGGACCTTGAGCCGACGGACAACGAGCGCAGTACCATTGTCCTCTGCCGACCAGATCGCTTCGTCTGCTCCCCATTGCAACCATCGCATCATGTCCGGCCAACGGAGCGTGAGCGCGATCCAGCGGGCATACTGCTCAAGCGAAGGTGCACGCCAGAAAGGATCGACACGCCGCCGCTCGTTCCGCAGAGCCAGGTAGAGCCGTGCCAGATTGACCATCCGCTTAATCTCACGAGGATTGCCCGCGCTATAGTGCCCGAGTTCGCGGATGATGCGTCCGACATCTTTACTGTCGCCTGGGGGAAAAGCAGTTGCATTTAGATCAGGCTGTTGCGCAACACTGCTGCCGGTACCTGCAGGATCATCAGGGCCACTGGTGCCTTCGCCGACCGGAAGCGGGCCGTCTGGCGTCACTACCGTGACGCTGGATGAGACAGACGGGTCGACGGATTTAAAACTGGTCGCTGCACCCAGCGATTTAAGAAACTCACCAATATTCCGCTGAGGCGGGATCGTGAATGGCAATTGGACGAACTTGTCCATGAAGCGCCAGCCAAGCGGCACGCCGCGCTCGTAACTGGGCAACCTTTCGCGGATTTCCCCGTGGGCCTTTTCGAGCGCCGCGGCGATCATCTGCGGATCCATGCCGATCACGAACATGCACCGGTAAGTGTCACTCGCCAGGAGCATGTTTATGCCCTCCACCACACTTGCGATCTTAGTGGGAGAGCAGCGGTCGAGATCGTCGATGAAGATCACGATCGGTGTAAACGTGTCAGCGCTTTCCTTCGGCGCTGCGGCCAGCACCCGTCTCAGATCGGCATGTATCTGGTGAATCGCCCCGACCGACTGTGCATAGTCCGGTACGGTGAGGTATGGCGCCAAACTAAGTTCGGCCGGTTCGGCGTGAGTATTCTCACGGGTGGACCAATAGCGCAACGCGAGATAAGCCGAGAGAAGAACGGGGCCGATAATGCCCCCCCAATACCCCATCTTGCTGATGTTCGTGGCGAGCGGGCTAAGGTCCGGGAAAACGGTTTTGGCCGCCCCCAGGCCGAACAGCGAAAGAATGGCGCCGACACCCACCACAAGCGCGTGCTTGCCATGCTCCCACCAGATGGAAAGCACGCGGTCGTAAATCTTTCGGCGCACAACGCCATCATCGATCCGGGCGAGGTGCAGGCGGAGGAGAAAGGCCTCACGCTGCACAATCGGGAGCCGGTCGCTGATCTGCGATACGATCGCGTCGACCAATCCTGCCCAGACCTGCTCGCAAGATTCGTATTTCCAGGCATTGAACCAAATCGTTAACAGCCCTTCTCGACGAGACGAGTCTGTCGCAGGCCCCTCATTCTTGGATGCAGTCGTCGTATAGGCGTCGTGCCAAAAGTCGGGGCCAATGTCCTTCTTTTTCTCAAGAAACTTCAGAACCGAGCCGAGGCTGAGCGCCCCGGCTACAGCCTGCCCGACCTTGGGGCGATGAGCATTGCGGACATCCTCCGGGTCGAGACGCTCCCGGATCATCTGCATCAGCGACGACTTGCCCGCACCCCAGGGTGCCTGCACACTGACACTAAGCGGAGCAGGCGTGCATGGATTGGCAAGGAACGACGCGATCGCATCTGCGTAGGTCGCGTAACCGAGGCGGTCCTCGTTCGACGCGGCATCGTTGTGCAAGCTCATCAGAACCTGCCCGGTCAGCACGTCCTCATACGCTTCGAGGAGCGTGTCTGGGTCGATATCCATCAGGCCCAGATAGTCCACATAGATGCCTCGGCTTTCGAGCAGTGCACGGACGAGATCATCGACAATGAACTGCTTGCGGCCGGATTTTCTGGCGCGCTCCGCTGCACGGTCCAGGATGGCGCTGGCGTGGAGCGTGGCCCGTATGAAATGGCCGCCCTCAATCTTTTCGGGAACGCGCCAATCCCGCTTGAAAAGCTGCTTCCACGCCGTTTCGTAGCGGTCACCGGCCAGCTCATGAATCGCGGCGCCGAAGGCCCCGGCTGCACGGTCACGGCCGAGGCGCGCGAAGGCATCGGTTTGCGCGGCATCCGCAAGCGCGAACAACAACAATTCAGTGGTAAGCGCGGGCTCATTCTTCGACCATCCGAGCGCGTGTGCAACTGAGAGCACCGCCCCGGCGGCAAGTGAAGGACTCCACTTGTCCTGCGACTCCGAAGCTGCGTCCGGCAGCGACGACGATGGAACTAGTCCCTCGATAGCCGCGACCAGGGCATCGAAGCCATTGGTTTCCGGTCCGGGCGTCGAAATCGTGACCGAGGTCTCTGGTCGGTTGGCCCAGCCGTTCCGGATCAGCACCTCAAGCATGATCCGGAAGCTCTCGACCAAAGGCAGCCGCCCGGTTCCGGTGCCCATCAAAGGCATCCAGAATGTGCGCAGCGACTGCAGCCGACTATCGCGCAGACATTTCTCGAAATTGTGTTCGAGCAGATGCAAAGCCGGCCCGTCACCAACCGTCACAACGTAGCAGAGCAGGGTTCGTCCGGCTGGCGTGATGAAGTACCCGTCCTTCAGATCCTTTTCGGCTGGCAGGCTCTTTCGATCGAGGCCGAAATATTTGAGCACGTTTTGATTGAGTCTGCCGGGCGATCCATGTGCATCGATCGAAAGGAATGCAGCGTCGCCTTCGGGCGTGGCGAGCGATGCCACCACGATGGTTTCGCCAAGCCTCGTGTCGATTCTGTCGCGCATATCCATGCCGGCCCCTGATCCAGATTTATCCCGTAGTGCAGGTCGCAAACCATTTATCCACTGCGTTAAACGCAATGCCGCATTTGGTTTGTGTGAAGAATTGTCGGCGATTTGGAAGGGTATGTCGATTGACTAAAACCGACTGCGGATTCAACCGGTCGATGTTCCCGCGGTCCGCGACCGGCTCAAACCGACCCACAACCGCCATTTTGGCGAGCGCGGAGTCGATGGCAGCTTTCAAAGTTAAGACGGCCGTTCGCTCGGTCACGTTTATGCCCGCTTTCAGGACCGACTATGGCCATGTGCCACGTTACTGATGGCTATTCCAGTGCAACTCGCGCCCCCGGTTCGGCCAGTCTCATTATTCCAGTATCTCCACTCTCGCGAGACGCGTCCGAGTCTCACTAATTCCGTTTCCTTGCACCACCACTGTCGAGTGACAGCTTTCGTGAAAACGGCAACCTTGATTTCGCAGGAGTTTTTCACTAACTGGAGCATCGACGTCCGGGATCAAGTGACAGCATTGACGACAAAACCTGACATCTCAGCCACAAAACCCGAAAAAATTGAGCGCCCCAAGTCCGTTCAGCAGGGCTTTGCGGCGCACAGGAATCGGTATCAAGACATCAGTTCGTACTCGCGCCAGGCGGCAATCGGACGAAGAAAAGGAACGGGTGCTCGCCGCGATCGACCAGAAAATTGCCGGGGGCTTACAGCTGTTCCAGTGTACGTCGCTGCGGGTCAACTTTGTAGCGCCCAAGCGGTGAAAGTTCATCAGGCTTGATATGAAGCACCCTAAATTTGCTGGCGTCTTTGCCGCGCTTCTTTAGCTGATCGAGTGCCGCCGCCTCGGCCTCAGCCTGGGTGGCATGAGGACCCTTGTGCAGCGAGATCTCGTGATGGACGTGAGCGATGTGGCCGCTGTGCGCATCATAAACTATGCAGACCAGATGTGCAGTTGGTTTGAGTTTGCCGCCCGTGTTCAACATGTCTAGTTCCTCCCGAAAATTAATCAAACAGGAATACCGTCAACAGGGCTGTTGCAGCCTGACTACCTCCAACATCAAGCTCCGCAGTAACCACAGTCATCTGGTCGGCGTCCACAGCCGGCGGGTAACCAAAGTTAGGGTCATAGCTAAAATCGGTGGGCTGGTTGGGTCCGTCTGGGACGGGACGGGTTTCAAAGTGGGTGATCCCGATGCCGGTATAGCCGCCACCATCGGCGAAGCTCAGTGCCGTCTGCGCGAAAGCATATTGTGGATCGAAGCGGATAGTGTGGCTGGTAGAGTTTCCATTGCCGCCGGAATCCCACGCCCACATCCAGTTGTAATAATAGCTATTAATACTCATGATTTTTCCTTCCTTTTATGAGTGAAACGGGGCGGGTGAATTGAAATTCCTTCCGCACGTGGTAGGCGTTCGCATCGTAGGCGTCTGCCCGATACTGTTCGATCAGCTGCTCGGCAACCTGCTTACGGTCTTCGCCTTCTGTAAATCGCTTAATCCGGTCACCCAAACTGAATGCATTGATCAGTGTCTCCCTAGTGCTTTCCGAACTTGACGCTGCTAGGAAGCCATTGGTCGCGCGGCGTCCTCCTTCGCTCCCGGCGGCTGCCGACATGGGGGCGCATCTGATAAGCCAGCCGGCCTTCAGCAGTGATCTGGTTCCAGCCGCCTCCGAAAGCAACGTCGAAGGCCCCAATATATCCGCCCGCCAGAAGGGCAGGAACCGGCTTTTGAAGACGTTCGCCGTGATCGAACCTCGCACTTCCTGCATTGCGAAATGCTTCAAACCACGCCGGATAGACAAAATCTGAAACCGCCACGCCGTTGATGTCATAGCCGAACTGGTCTGCTTCACAGGCATCGCATACTTCATAGGCGTAAAGCACACCCGCCGTAGCGCTCGGCTGCACGAACACCGTCAAGTTGATTTCGGGGTCAGCTAGCATCTCGAGCAATTCGTGACTTGCGGTCACGGTCCACTTGGCATTGTTTTGAATGTCAGTCCCCGCAAACACCTTCCCAAGTGGGAGACCTTCGTTCGTGACATCGTGGTAGCCGAGCGCCCCGGCCTGATCCGAATTGTCGAGGATCGTGAGCCACCACGAACCGCCGGCAGGCGCGGCCCCCGTTGGTATGAAAGTGAGGTCCGCATCGATTCCCCAGGCAGGCGCGAAGTCTCTATGTACCTGGGTTTGCAGGGCGGGTACGGCAGCCTGGACTTGGGCGTCAGTCAATACCGTGCTTGCGTTGATAATCGAAACGCTGGTAGTAGCCATGTCACTCTCCTTTCTTGCGATCTTTGCGTTCAAACCACGTTAAAGGATTCAAAATTTTCGACGGAAACCTTTGCTCTTGGAAGCTACTTTGCCCCGCTGGAGATTCTGTCCACCATCGCCTTAACCGCTTTCATCTGGTTGCCCATCCTGGTCGCATAGTTCACGTCGTCATACGCAAACCAGTCCCAGCAACCTTGGGGATTGCTCTGACTCTCGGGATCGCCATCGCCGACGTAAATTTGCGGGTAAAGCACAATGATGCTATTCGTGTCGGCCCACTGGTTGTAGCCGGTGTTCTTGACGTACGTAGTTCCAAAAGGCGTCATCCCGGAAGAATAGTTGGGATATTGCTTGCAGCCATGGAAGACCACATGCAGTCTGCATACCTGACCGTTTGCACAGTTGGCCGGTACGTAAATCCAGCCAGTGTTTGCCATGCTGTGCTGATGGGGGTTGGCAATGAATTCGCTCTGGTCAAATTCAACAAAGCGTTGCTCGGCCAGAGGTCCCGTGCTTTTGGGGTTCAGCGGGCCGTAGATCCACTTCAGTAATTCCCCCGCTGCATCAAAGTGGCAGTTGTTGATGAACGGATCTCCTTTGAAGTTGCAGACATTTCCAAAAAAATCTGTCGGCATCGCATGTTCCGCAGGCATAGTCTTGACGTAGTTGATGTTCGGCGAGCTGACGAAGTGCTTATAGTAGGTCTGCAGATCATTCATCACAGACTGCTTGACTACAGAGTCCGTAGTACCCGAGAACATCCAGATCTTCTGGTTGGTCAGATTGGACGTTGGGTCGATCACCTGCTTGCGCGCATTCTGATCTGTGATCTGGATGAGTGTTGAGACGTCTGTTGGCATCAGGGCGAACATACAGGCTATCTCGGCAGTGGGCAGACTTCCCTGCGCGCAACTGTAAGGCCCACCGGCTATGATCCCCGCGCCCTTCAGAATCGATGAAAAGGCAACGTCGAATTGAACTGCCATGAATCCGCCCGCAGAGAGGCCGGACACCGAGGTCTGATGAATATCGACGTTGAATGCTGGAAGTCTGGCAACTTGGGCATTCAATGGCCCCAGGTGGAAGAAAGCCGCGAGCAACGCGACTGCGCATAGCGCCTTGCCCAGGACAGTGCGATAGAACATTGGCCTGCTCCTTGAACTAACGTGCTCAGGGCGGTATGGTTCCCGCCCGGCACAACACGTAAACGTGTCACGCGGAACCGTCAATAGCTGTCGCTATCGGATCGTTCCGGTCCTCATCGCGCCGGTATGTGGCAGTGTGCCGAATAGGGAATGCAAGCTGCAGAGTTTTCTTTTAAATTGGATGAATGATTGGATTCATCGTTGCAATAAGCTTAGTAACTACATTTGGCCGATACAGTTAGCGTTTTCCCGAGCGCGCAGCTAGTGTCTTTAGGCATCGAATTTGCCGGCGGATTTTTCGCCGATTTGACACACTGCTAGTGTATTGGCGCTGACGCGATTCACTTTGGCGCAATGAAACAACATTCAATCGATGCTCGAATCATATAGAGGGTTGGCTTGGATTTCCTGAATATCTGAATCTTCGAATATTACGATTACCCGCATCGGCAGATTACAAGCTTCGCTTCGGCAACGGTTGCAACGCCGACGCCCAATCGTCAGTCGGCGCTGCATGGACATGGGAATTCCCCATCGGTCACGCAGTTGAGCATACGGTCGTGTACCGGCTTTTGACCCGTTATGGTGATCGAGTCGTTCAGGCCCGCTGAATCGGCGGCCTTCGGCTTTCTCACGGTACCCTGGAGCGCTTTAACGAAAGGATATTCTGCGCAAACTGGAGCAGCCTCCATCATTCGATGGAGAGAGTCGCGACGCGTCAGTTGTCATTACCGCGGACGATCGTCATATGCCTGACGAGCCGAACGCGGTCTATTGCGCACAACGTTGATCGCTGCAAGCCTGTTGTCAGAATGCACGCCAGAGGATAGCCGGGCACCCGCGCTTGTGCCAATTCCCGGTCGGACCACAACAGGACACGGCGCAGACGTGGCGAGCGTCCCATTTGCGGGGCGGAACAGGCAATTGAGTGACCTTTCTGACGTATTGGCGCAAGGCTGCAGTTGGCCGCGTGCCGCCCGACGCGACGGCAAGGAGCCGATCGCCTCCCGCCATCTGGCATCACCTGTGGGACATTCCGACTGTTATGACCAGCCGGTTTCACGACCTTCAGTCGTCTTGGATCGGTCAGCACGCTGTGGAGGGCCGTGGCGGGCGTGTGGGAACGGAAACCCCTGCATAATATGCACATGCAAGCCCAAAACCTTGAACGCCTTGTCACCGTCACCATGCCCTTCGGCAAATACAAGGGCCGACTCATCGCCGACCTACCCGGGAATTACCTTAACTGGCTGGCCCGCGAAGGGTTTCCGAAGGGCGAACTCGGCCGTCTGCTCGCGCTGATGCACGAGATGGACCATAACGGCCTGAAGGGCCTGCTCGAGCCGCTGCGCCAACGCGGATAGCACCAGACGGAGGTTGATCGTAACCTCTGCGCAGCGTTGACCGCGCCCCGCCTGTCTCATGAGCTCCCCCGCCACCCCCGAGGCGCACGTTCGGCAAACCAGATTGCGACCGACATTACCGCGATGCCCGTCAGTTGCAGGCTGCTCAAATGCTGGCCGAAGAAGATCCGGTCGACAAGGATCGCAACCGCCGGATACACGAACTGGAACAACGCGATGCGGCCCGTGTTCAGGCGCGCCATGCCGCTGTACATCAACGTGTAGGCCAGACCGGTGTGAATGATGCCGAGCCCGGCAAGCCACAGCCACGAGGCGCCCAACGCGGGCCAGCCGTGCTGCACCGGCCAGATCCACAGTGTCAGCGTGCCGATCGCGCATTGCCACCAGGCGAGGATGCCCGCAGGCAAGTCGCGCAGACGCCTCGCGATGATCGTGACACATGCCATGCAGAACGCGCCTATGAGACACAACGCGACACCGAGCCAGTAACCTTGCCGACCGTCGCCGCTTGCCGGGTGCTCGGCGATTCCCGTCGCCAGCACGAGGCCGAACATCGCCACCGAGACCGCGCCAATGCGCCGCCTGCCGATCGATTCCTTCAGGCACAGGGCGCCCAGGACCAGCACCCACATCGGCTGAACGTGAAACAGCACGATTGCGACCCCTGCCGACATCCGCTCGATGGCGGTGAAGAACAAGCCCCAGCTCAACACCATCAAGGAGCCGGCGGCCAGCACCCAGGGGCCGGTCGTTCGCGCAAGCCGCAGAGATCGCGTCTGGCGACGCCATGTCACCCAGAGGGTCAGGCCGACCAGGCCAAGTGCGCAGCGAAACCACGTCGCCGTCAACGGATCGGCGTGGGCTTCGCTCACAAAGATGCCGATGGTGCCGAGCAGCGCGCAGCCGAGAACAAATGGCCATACGCCAGTCGACGGGTGGGTCGACGCGAAGCCGGAGGCCGCGCCGCGGATGTGCTGGTTCGTATTCATGCACCCAGTGTGTACCGCCGCCAATCGAACGAAAAGCGCATAATTCGAAGGTGATCCATTCGAATTTCGAAAGTTGGTGAAAGCCATGAAAAACCGCGATATGCAGACAGACTGGCTAAGATGCTTCGTCGCCGTGGTCGATGCCGGTTCGCTGTCGAGCGCCGCAGGCGAAGTGCATCGCTCACAGTCCGCAGTGAGCATGCAGCTCAAGAAGCTGGAAAGCGCACTGGGTCTACGGCTCATCGAGCGCGGCTCACGCACGCTCGAACTCACTGATGACGGCCAGACGCTGCTCGGTTATGCGCGTCGCATTCTCGACCTGCATGCGGAAGCGCAGATTGCGCTACAGGGCGAGCAACTCACCGGACGCGTGCGGCTCGGCGTGCCCGACGACTACGCCGAGAAATACCTGACGCCGGTGCTCAAACGGTTCGCGCCGCGGCATAGCGGTGTCGAAATCGAGCTGATCTGCGAGCAATCGACGTCTCTCATCCCGCGCGTGGCGAACGGCGAGCTGGACATCGCGCTGGTGTCGCGCGATCACGCGCGGCGCGGCACGTTGCTGTTCCACGAACCGATGGTCTGGGTCGGCGCCGCGCAATTCGAGCTGTGGCGACGCGATCCGATGCCGATCGCCGTATACGAAAGTACGAGTCTCGCGCGACGCAGTGCGATCCATTCGCTGGCGCAGCAAGGGCGTCGATACAAAGTGGTCTACAACAGTTCCAGCCTTGCCGGGCAGATCGCGGCGGTCGAGAGCGGGCTGGCCGTCGCGGCGCTGACGCAATGCAGCGCCCCCGGACATCTGCAGATTCTTGGCCGCGACGAGGGTTTGGGCCCGCTCGAACCGATGGAGGTCGCGGTTTACAGAAGCCGCGATTCGCGCGGCTCGAAAGCCGTCGATACCCTGTACGGCTTGCTGGTCAAGACACTGCGCCAGTCAGCGCCTGCCCTTGCATAACACGCACATGCAAGCCCAGGACCTTGAACGCCTTGTCACCGTCACCATGCCCTTCGGCAAATACAAGGGCCGACTCATCGCCGGCCTGCCCGGGAATTACCTCAACTGGCTGGCCCGCGAAGGGTTTCCGCGGGGCGAGCTCGGTCGTCTGCTCGCGCTGATGCACGAGATGGACCATAACGGCCTGAGGGGCCTGCTCGAGCCGCTGTGCCAACGCGGATAGCGCCAGTCAGGCGCCATCGGTACAGTGCGCCACGCCCCCCCGAAAAGCCGAGGGAGCCTCAAATCATATACCCGTCAGGTATCGATTTCATATCGAATCGGTGTTGGACTGGCCATTTCCCGATCGTTACCATCCAAGAAACAGATTGCAATCCAAAATGAAATAATGCAACACGGAGACACCCCCTGACCATATCCCTCACAAACCGAAACGTAGGGTCTATATCTCAACCGACAGGCCCAGACCTTGTCGCGCATGAAGCCCCACCTCCGGTTCATCCACGTTTTCCAAAGAAAGAAGCTTCCTTTCAAACTGCCTGACCAACGGGCCAAGCACTGAAAGAATGTAAGAAAAATCAATCCAATCGTACTTATTGGTTAGTCATACATAGAAATCATAAATATTCATATTTCACCCTGGAGACTGTATGAGATTGCACCATCTCGTTGGCGGAGCCTTGCTCGGATTCGCGACGACCAGCTTTGCACAAAGCAGCGTGTCGCTGTACGGCATTATTGATTCGGGCGTGGAATACATTTCACATGCCAATGCTGCTGGAAAGAGTGTCGTGCGTATGCCCTCCATCACGGGCGAACTGCCGTCGCGTTGGGGGATTCGCGGATCGGAGGATCTCGGCGGCGGCTATAAAGCCCTTTTTGTCCTCGAGAACGGCTTCAATGTCGCCAATGGCACGATGGGACAAGGTGGCCGTCTCTTCGGTCGTCAAAGCTGGGTCGGTATCGAAAGTCCATACGGCACCTTGTCGTTCGGTCGCCAGTACACCATGACCTATCTTGCAGTGCTCGACGCCGACTTGCTCGGCCCGAACATTTACGGCTTGCCTTCGCTCGATGCATATATCCCGAACGGTCGAGCTGACAATTCGGTGGCGTGGCGCAGCAAGTTTGGTGGATTGACGGTAGGTGCAATGTACTCGTTCGGTCGGGATTCGGCAGGCACCGGTAATTCGCCGGGTCAAGGCACGTGTGCCGGCCAGACGCCCGGCGACATGACTGAGTGCCGCCTTTGGTCGGCGATGCTCAAATACGATTCGACATGGTTCGGGGCAGCCGCATCCTATGAAGAACAAAGAGGCGGAGGCAGTAGCGCGGCCGCGAATTTCTTCGATGGTGTTAAACCTGTGACGCTTACCGCCAACGGTGACAAGGATGATCGCGCCCAGGTCAATGGCTATGTGAGCGCCTATGGCGTGAAGCTCGGCGGTGGCTGGATCGGGCGTTGGGTCGACACCGATTCGTCGGGCGGGCCAAACCTGCACTCCAATCTTTTTTATCTCACCGCAAATTACTACGTCACGCCGGTTGTCTCCGTTGATGGCGGGGTTTACCACATCACCGTATCAGGCCAGGATGCTCGTGCAACTTTGGGTGTCCTGCGCGGAACCTACTTCCTTTCGAAGCAGACCGCCGTCTACCTTCAGGGCGCGTACCTCGCGAACAGCGCGCACGCTGCATTTACGATCAGCGCAGGCGGCGGGGGCACGACACCCGCTCCTGGACAAGGTCAAGTCGGCGTGATGGCTGGCGTTCGCCATATGTTCTGATCGACCTGCCTCGGGGATGCCTATGCCTCCCCGAGGCACGTTCTTCCCTTTGCTGGCCCAGGCCCGGATAAAGGTCAAAGCCAACAGTCGGCTCTTATATCCCCCCCAAAAAACTTGCGCGCCCCCCTTACCTAGCCACCCGCTTATCGTTATAATTTTTATAACAACGAACCTGAGAGAACTCGCTGGAGTTGGAGTGGAACGCGTCGTCCGGGCCGACCGGTTGGCTACAGCACGCCAGCCGGTTGGTCGTGTTCCCGGTCCGGGGCTCGCATGCCATCCACGCTTACTAGACGTTACGCCCCCGTCGGAAAAGAGGAAATCGGGTATGGCACGGAGCATGACCCGCTCGCACCTGAGATAGATGAGCAGGCCCCGTCCACGCCAGACGCGCAAAGTGATCCTCGCGCCCATGCCGGGATCTCATATAGCAGTGTGGCGCGCCATTGCCGATATCCACCCAAAATTTCGAGGCAAAAATTGAGATTTTTATCCGGACTGGTTGGAATCCTCTTTTTCCTGTATATCACCTACTATCTCTTCAGTACCGTATTGAGTGCAGCAGGCACACTATGCCTGATTGGCGCCGCCACGCTGTTTTTCCTGAAAAAGCGTGGCCGATTTATCTCCAGCACGAAGGTACAGATTGCATTGTTAGTGTTTGGTGTGATCCTGCTTCCCGCCGGCATAAAACATCGACTGAATCTTGAGAATATTGAGGCCCAGCAATCTGCTAAAAATTCAAAACTCAATCAAGAAAAATCGGCCGCACTGGATTCATTGATCAAGTCACGCTGCGGAGACTACCCTTACGTACCGAATGAAATTCGAAACATCGGTCACGCCGTACAGGACTACAACAACTCCGTGGGCGCCTATACCAATTCTGCAGATCGACTTGATGACGCACTTGAAAAACGAAAGCAGGAATATAGCAAGTGCGAAGATCGGGTGCGAAGCGAAAACAATTAAGATCGCCGAGGCCATTCAGGGCCGCAACTCCCTGACGCAGGGCTAACGAGTAACGCCCTCCATCGCCAGGGCGCGAAATGACGAATACTGCGATCGAGTTATTGGGTGACGCGACAGTGGAACGCTCGCGTCACCGCCTGCTTGCCGATCGATGAAGTCGCAAAACCAACTCGCCACGAGCGCGCCCCTTGCGCCATCGCCTGCCGACAGCAGCGTGCCCGGTTACCTCAGCTGATTGTCATACGCGTGATTTAATGCCAACCGGATGCGGAACATGCCATTCGTAAGGTGCGAACGGCTGGGGTGTTTCGGCAACAGGACAAGCATCCCCTTGAGGATATACAGCACGATCAGCGTGCCGGCCAGATCGCCCGCAAACATCATGAAGAACCCCTCGCCGAGGTTGTGCGTCTCCCCTCGCAGCGCAAACCAGATATGGTGCAACAGCGGATTCGCAATCGAATAAGCGACGGCCAATACAAGAAGCCGCTTCGGCGTGAGGTTCGTCAATGACGCGCGCAGGCTGTAGTGCTCCAGCGCAAGCCTGTAGACCAGGTAAGGCGCCAGCGAACCAAAGATCGCGCCCGCGATTGCGCGCAGCGGGTCGTGCGGAAACCAATAGAAAAAATCCACCAGCAGACCGGCAACCAGCAGGCCAATGAACCCGTCCACCCCCACCAGCAATGTGCTCAGAAGCCGGACGCCGGACGGAAGAAAAATCCAGTTGATGCCTCGTACAAACGACGTATCCGTGAAAACCACCTGATTGATCCAAAGCGACACCACAAACGCAATCACGGTGCCGGTGATCGACCAGAAATGTAACCGTAAGCTAGACATTGCGGTAAACTGCCCATGCAAGATTATTATTGAGCGAATCATAGCGCGCCCGCGTGTCACAACGCGACGCACTGCCTCGACAGCGCAAGCAATGACACGTCCCGCTGACATCTATCTACGATTTCTGCAACTGGCCGAGGCGCTGCGTGGTTTGCCGGCGCTGCCGACGCTAGACCCGCTCGAGGAACGGATTCTCGAATTCGTGGCACGCGTGTCGCAAACCGAAGAGCGACTGTCAGTCCGGGACATGATGGCCCAAAGCGAACTCGGCTCGCCCGCCACGCTTCACGCCCGCATCACTTCGATGCGCAACAAGGGATGGTTGCGGCTCACCGATACCGAGGATGCGCGTCGCAAGCAGATCGAACTGACACCTGCGGCCTTGCGCCATTTCGACAAGCTCGCCGAGGCCTTCGCCAAAGCCGCAAAAGGCACTTGACCACCCTGCATTCGGGCACCGAGGCGGCGATCCACTCATACACGCTGTCGCAACGCTTCTGCTGCGCGCAACGATGCAATCACCAGGCCGATCAAGGCGGCCACTCGCGTCATCAGTCGGTGTTGAATCTCCGCCACTGCATCGGAGACATTTCATACCGTCCCCTGAACGCTCGACTGAACGCCGCTTCGGACGTGTATCCGACCCGATTCGCAATATCGGAGATCGGGGCGCGGCTGTACCGCAACAACTCTGCAGCCCGATCCAGACGCCAGGTCGTGAGATAGCTCAGCGGTGCCTGGCCCACGACACGCTGGAATCGATCCGCGAAAGCCGAGCGGGACAGATTCGACAACTCGGCCAGGTCACTGACGGTCCATGCCCGGCCGGGATGGGCATGAATGGCGGACATCGCAGGGTTGATACGATCATCGATCGCACCGGATAGCCAACCATGGCCGGTCGCGCCCTCCGTCGCCCAAGTGCGCAGCAACTGGACAAAGATGACGTCGAGCAATCGGGAAATCATCGCGGCGGCACCCGCGCGCGGATTCAATGCCTCGTCGAGAATGAAATGGCAGCTCAGCTCCAACCATTCGAAGGGCCGCTCTCGCAAGCCCTTCAGGACCAGCACGGGTGGAAGCACGGACAGCAGGCGTTGTGACAACACGCCGTCGAAACCGAAATCCCCGCATAGCCAGGTGATATCCCCATGCCCGATCGTCAGGCGCTCCCGGTCGTAGTACTGTGGCGCGAGATCTGCGAGGAGGCTTGCGGGACGGCCCGGCCGGTCCGATATCACGTGGCCGTGACCATGCATCAACATGACCAGGTCGCCTTGCGATGCGTGGTATCGCTCTTCAAGCCCCTCTACTTCGATCGCCACACTGCCGCTTCTGATGATGTGCAAACGGTACTTTCCGGCCGGAAAGCGCAATCCGAAAGGCGCCGATGCCGCGCACGTGAAGACCGTGTTGCCACGGATGCGGATCAACTCCAGCACATCCGAAAATGCATCTCGCTTGAAGGCGAAGGGATCGACTCCGTCGTCCAGCCCGGTCGGCGTTTCAGCAAAGAATTCCGGCTTTTTGGCCATGTCGCGTACTGGAATGGTCTCTATGATGGACGCATCATTGACCCAGAGCGGCCCCGAAGTCAAAGACTATTCTTCTGGTGCACGGCGCCCGCATCAACAGTGGCGAGCATGGGTCGGGCGGCTCCCGAAAATCTCGAAGAGCCACGGGCACGGTTTTCTCGACATGACACTCATGGGAGCAGGCATATGCAGTCAGAAGCGCGTACCGACACGGTCGTACTCATCCACGGTCTCTGGATGACCCCCTTGTCGTGGGAGCATTGGG
>Ga0318572_10000404_pt1 | contig 16076 bp, 13 predicted proteins | sample GRESIP089b5f20_FD_202528 | JGI IMG/M metagenome (GOLD analysis project Ga0318572, IMG submission 202528) | Tropical soil microbial communities from Luquillo Experimental Forest, Puerto Rico - GRE.SIPMG.089b5f20 | ecosystem: Environmental > Terrestrial > Soil > Tropical forest > Bulk soil...
AGATAGGCCGCCGCATTCCCAATCTGGAATTGCCGTGGCACAACATTCACACCCTGATTACTGATGAGGCACTGCCTGCAGAATCCAGGGAAATCATTCAGGCCAAGGGTATCACGCTGATTTGTGCGCCCGCTGGCAGTGACAGCGCAAGGAGAAAATAATGTGTGGCATCGTAGGCGCCATTGCGGCGCGCAATGTAGTTTCCATTCTGGTTGATGGCCTCAAACGCCTGGAATACCGCGGTTACGATTCTGCCGGCATCGCAGTGCATACCGGAGATGCCATCAGCCGCGTACGCCGTGTCGGCCGCGTGGCCGAGATGGAGGCCGCTGCTGCTACAGAAAATCTGCAAGGCAATCTGGGTATCGGCCATACCCGCTGGGCTACCCACGGCGGCGTAACCGAGCACAATGCCCACCCGCATATCTCCTTCGGCAAGATCGCCGTGGTTCACAATGGCATCATCGAAAACCATGAAGAGCAACGCCAGCGCCTGAAGCAATTGGGCTACGAGTTCACTTCGCAGACCGATACCGAAGTCATCGCCCACCTGGTACATCACTATTATCAGGCAGGCGTCAGCCTGTTTGACGCCGTCAAGCAAGCCACCCGCGAGCTGACCGGTGCCTACGCCATTGGCGTCATCGCGCTGGACCGCCCGGACGAACTGGTATGCGCCCGTATGGGCTGCCCGCTGCTGGTGGGCCTGGGCGAGGGCGAGCACTTCATCGCCTCCGATGTCTCCGCCATCCTGTCTGCTACCCGTCGCGTCATCTTCCTGGAAGAGGGCGATATCGGCCTGCTTACCCGCGATAGCGTTGTCCTACATGACAAAAATGACCAAGTGATCGAACGCGCCGTGCATGTGTCCGACGTATCGCTGGCCTCGCTGGAACTGGGCCCGTACAGCCACTTCATGCAAAAGGAAATCCACGAACAGCCAAAGGCCCTGTCCGACACCATCGAAGCGGTGCTGGAAAACGGTTTTGCTGCCGGCCTGTTTGGTCCACGCGCTGCCGAGCTGCTACCGCAAGTGGAAGGGGTGAAGATTCTGGCCTGCGGTACCAGCTATTACGCCGGTCTGACTGCCAAATACTGGATCGAAAGCATTGCCGGCATCAGTTGCGATGTGGAAATCGCCAGCGAATACCGCTACCGCGCCGCCTTTGCCAACCCCAAGCATCTGGTGGTCACCATCTCCCAGTCCGGCGAAACCCTGGACACCATGGAAGCGCTGAAATACGCCAAGGAACTGGGTCATTCCATGGCCTTGTCCATCTGCAATGTGCGCGAATCCGCCATTCCGCGCGCCAGCGAACTGGTGTTCTACACCCGTGCCGGTGCCGAAATCGGCGTGGCCTCCACCAAGGCCTTCACCACCCAGCTGGTGGGCTTGTTTGCGCTGGCGGTGATCCTGGGCAAACTGCGTGGCCGGGTGGATGCCGATACTGAATATGGTTATCAGGACGCGCTGCGCCAGCTGCCGGGTTCGGTACAGCATGCACTGAATCTGGAGCCACAGATCAAGACCTGGTCCGACAAGTTTGCCGCCAAGCAAAACGCCTTGTTCCTTGGCCGTGGCCTGCACTACCCGATCGCACTGGAAGGCGCGCTCAAACTCAAGGAAATCTCTTACATTCACGCCGAAGCCTACCCGGCTGGCGAGCTGAAGCACGGCCCGCTGGCGTTGGTGGATGAAAGCATGCCGGTGGTGGTGATCGCCCCCAACGACGCTTTACTGGAAAAGGTGAAGTCGAACATGCAGGAAGTACGCGCCCGTGGCGGCGAGCTGTTCGTGTTTGCCGATCTGGACAGCCATTTCAGCGAATCTGATGGCGTGCACGTGATCCGCACCCCGCGCCATGTCGGCGTACTGTCCGCCATCGTTCACACCATTCCGGTGCAGCTGCTGGCCTACCACGTGGCCCTGGCCCGTGGCACCGACGTGGACAAGCCGCGCAATCTGGCCAAGAGCGTGACGGTGGAGTAAGGACTTGTCCTCTGGTTGACTAGTGTAGGCGGTAAATAGAAGCGTTGGTTTTGCGTTTCGTAGAAGCGTGGGTTTTCGTAGCCTCAGTTGCCCGGAAACCCACGCCAGCATTGTTTCCCAACGTATTTATTTGTCGCGACATTTTCCAGCCAGAATTGCACAAGAACCACCCCCCATTCTTTTTAGAATTCGCCCTGGGCGCCACCGCCTAACCTCCTCTTGCTGCCGTAGCGTTGCCTACTCGGTACGGTGGCATTCACGTCTTCGGTATGACTCACAAGCGGATTTTATGAGTAGCACATGTATGGGCTGTATCCGTATAGCTTAAAACCCACGCCTTCGGTTGTGCAGGGCGATGGCCATCTGGGCTCCTCCGTCTTGGGCGTCTTGGGTGATGTGTGGTCTGCAGCCTGCGATGGGGGTATAGCTGGTAAGGGCTGTTGACTGACGTTGGGAGTGGGGTCTACAGGGGTGGCAGCTTGCTGTAAAAATGTAAGTTAATACGTACTTTTTCGTCGAGGAGCGAGTGACGACGCTGGGGGCATGGCAATGATGCTTGGTTTGTTTAGTCGCCGCTTGCAGGTGTGGATGCTGCGGCCGAAACCAAGTCTCGGTATTCAATAAAGGCGTCCAAACTTCTGCTGCGCAGGATAACGAGGCATCGTAGGAAGTCGGGTAGGAATAGATTTCCAGACGTTACGTGAGCGGCGAGGGTCTTCTGTGTGAAGCTGGCGCCAAGCGTGGTGAGCCGAGCGGCAAGCTCATTGATGCTCACCGGTGGGATTTGACGGATTTCGCTAAGAATGACAGCTTTAGCACGCTCTTCCCACGGGGTTGTAACATCAAATGCTGTTCGCCAAAGCATAGGCGGCTCGGCATCAATCACATGAAGAATCTGCAGGAACAACGCCAGGCGTACCCTTCCGAGCGCGACACGAGACGCCAGTGCTTTTTCGTCTTCGTGCATGCCAAATGTAGTTGCTAACCGCCTGGCGAGCTCGGCATAGCCCACATCTTTTCGCATGAGGGCAACGCGAACGACACGGGCAGCCAAGCTTGCCCAAGGAGCAATTTTTTCGCTCACAAATTTCCTTGTGTTCTAGAAATTTACGTCTATCGTTTACGCTGTAAATACCTACATTTTTATAGGAGAGCTCTCGCCGCCTGGAATGGGTAAGGACCCTGCTATCAGCGTTGGCGTAGCTCAATTGTAGGAAGGTCGGCTGTTTCTGCCAATGGTTGGTGTGATGGCTCGCATGTGGGTTAAGAAGGGAGCTCATGGCGAAGCGGAGTGAGCAAAGGACGTTATGCGTGATGGCTTGGCGGTTTGCAAGCTGAGTTAAGCGAGGGCATTGCAGCAGGCCGGTTGTGTGCGTGCGTACAGAACTGTTGAGCGAACGTGTGCCCTTGCTTTGGGGTGAGAGTGCACAGTAGAATGCGGATTCTTTTGTTTTATACGAAAACGCAAAAACCCCGATATTGCCTCATGGTATACCGGTAATTGGCGTTTTGTCAACTGACCCGTTACACCTTTTCTCAATCACTCTGGGCTGGAGCAAAAGCATGTAAACGCTAATTCGATAGCAGCACCAACAACTTGTGCACCACAAATGAAAATGGAGGGTTTCCGGTTGGCGCCAGAAATCCCTCCACTGAGTTTGTTTTAGTGGCAAGCCAAACTGAAGCCGCCCAAACCCGAATCAGATGGGATGGTTTCATGCATGGCGTGCTCTGTCAACCCCTGCAGCCATTTTTTGGCTTCAGGGGGGCGAAGCTATGGATGCAATCAATGGAAATGACTATCCGTGTCAAGGATGGCGGCCGCCTATACTCCCGCCGCCCAGACTCTTTTATCGTAAGTTGCCCGTCCAGGGGGAACACCTACTGCCCGTTGCCTCATCGTTGTTCCCGGTGCGGCTTGTATGCGCCATGGTTTGAAGCTGCCTTTATCGGTGGCCGCCATGCATAACTCACTGGTCACCACGGCTTCCCGTGTCCCGCAAGTGATGCCGCGGGAAGTTGTCATGAGTTCCATTTCAGTTGCCGTGAGCGACCTATTGAGCCCCCGCATGGCCGAAATCATGCGGGTATTGCCGGCCACGGAGTTGCGCAACAAGATGCGGAGGCCGGCGGTGCCTCATGCAGCAGAACTGCGAAAGGCCGACCCCGAGACCAAAATCCAAGCCCTCTCCAGTTTCAGCGGGGCCTATCTCCCGCTAACGGAGACACTGACGTTCACTTCGCAGGTTCTAGCCAAAATTCGTGAGGTATACCGCGCCAAGCAGTTTGGTTGTGAGGAATTTCGGCGTTATTTCCACGCAACCGCGGAGGTTCTGCATGGTGAGAGATTGCGACCACTGCCAGCATGTCTCAGCTCTATCACCGACACAGGATTCTGGCTGACAGGCCCCTCATTAATGGGGCGAACTGCGGCTTTGCGGCGGTTGGTTGAAATCTTGGGTAGGCCATTTTTGGTCGAGGGAGAGCACCCCGCCCCGCGATGTATGTGGGTGATGCCGGTTCTTTACCTAACCTATCCAACCTGCGGAACTCTCCGGGGAATGCTTCGGGATATGCGTGAGCGCGTGCTGTCGGTTGTTGGAGGTTACGACACCGATATCAACGCACTGTCCGAGATAGAGGGAGGGAATGGCGAGAATGTGGCGATTGCAATCTGCACCCTGCTGAATGTCGGCCTGGTTGTCCTCGATGGTGGTGGCTTTGCAAACGTCAATGGCCATACAGCGGCCATCTTGCAATTCCTGCTTAAGTTGCGACAGCACACAGGCATCCCAGTGCTCATCTCAGGCACCAGCGCATTCATGTACTGCACAAGCTTCATGGGAACTACGGCCTCTAACCTGGTCAACGGCCCTGGTCTGCATCTCGACCCGATTCCCAAGCCTGCTCCGTTGGTAGATGGCGTGGTTCCGAAAGCCAGAGGTGTCTGGCGGCAAGTGGTTACCTGGTTATGGCAGGAGGGAGTGCTTCCAGAACATTGTGAGATGCCGGCTGCGCTTCCTGAGTGGGTATATGGCGTGACATTTGGCCGATTTGGTTGGCTGGTTCAGGGGTTTCGGGCGCTGCACGTCACGCTCGTGACGACACCTGAGATGCAGCAGCCAGACCGCCTTACCGAAGACGCCGTGAGGCAAATATTTGAGCGGGCGTTACAGCTGCATACCGGTGCCCGAAGTGCCATAGCGAGGACGCAAGAAGTGGTATCTGGTAAAGGCAAGCTGGCTGTCTTGAAGAATCTCGACCACCTTCCAGCGGCACTTTTTGAAAAGCCTCAGGTGCACGAGTGGTTGGACGAAGCAATCTTGAGTCGGATATGACCGCCATGAATCGGAACATTTTGGTAGCGCCGCACTTCCCTGACGGAGAGATTGTGAATGCCTTCCTCACTCGCATACTGAGTTATGGCGGCGTGCACTCTTTGTCTCTGGCATGCCGCCAGCTTCTCAATAGACGCCCCAGTCTTGATGGAATGCCGAATTACCTTGGCTTATTCCATCAAGAGCTCGGCTATCTTTATGGCGATATCGATACGCTCATCGATAAGCATACCGAATTCAACTTCATTTGCTGCGGCCTGCCCAAGGCGAAGTTTTCTGCTCAGCGGGCTAGGTTGATTGATATGTACAAAGGGCCGGTTCGGCTCTGCCGACTTCCTTTACTTTTTGGTGTCAGTGAACAGAGTTATCTGCAATGTTCTGAATGTGAAGAGCAGCAAAAAAGAGAGTTTGGATTCTCATTCATCCATCGGCGCATGGGTGTGCCATTCGTAAATGTCTGCCCCATTCATGGTGTTCCTTTGTGTACCAGCAAGAGACAGTTGCTACTTTTTGATGCCCACTGCCAGTCAAAGCCAAATAGTTATCAAGTGGCTATGACTATGGAACTCGGGAAACGCATTGAATATTGCATGGAGACGCCTGTGTATTTATCAAGATACGACAAAGATAGTGTTATTGATTTATTCAAATTATCAGGTTGGATAGATGATAACAATCGGTTCCACCTTATAGATTTTACACGGAAGTTCTCGATTTTTTTTGATGGAGCATTTTCGGATGAGCGTTTAAAAATTCTATGCCAGTCGGAACGGCATATTGAAAATGCGATACGTGCGCTATTGCGTAATGAAAAAAGTATCCACCCAGAATGGTGTGTGTTATTTGCTTGGTTTGCGGAGCAACAGCCATACACCGGTCCAGCCCAGTCCACGGTAGCCATACCCATTGAGGCAGCGCACAGAAGATTGGTAAGTCCAAAGGTAATGCCGTTGCGTGAAGCTGTTGCTGCCGAGCTGGCTAAACATAAGGCCCTGCAGGCAACAGCAATGGCTATGGGAATTAGTGCCTCGCTACTCAACGTGTTGTGCAAACGTTATGAAATTAATGTCAGTTGGCGTCCTAAAACTTTGAAGGAATCTATTGCTAACCAAATCAAGAAAGAGCTAGTGGATGGTAAGTCACCGTCTGAAGTTGCTGCAAAATTCCAAATTTCGCTAACAAGCGTGTACCGCCAACTTGCAATTTTGACAGACGTACCGCTTCCTCGCGAGAAAGCGCTGAGTGCTCGCATAGAGTCTGATAAGGCGGAATGGCTGAATGCTATCCAGACAAATCCTGAAATGTCTCGCAATAGTTTACGGAAGAAATATCCAACATTATGGATGCGCTTATATAGAAATGCGCATGACTGGTTTGTGGCCAATCAGCCTACTTTCCAGTTGCCTAATAATGGAGTGCATGCAAGCCCGCCATGCAAATTACTTTGCAACTTAAATAGCGCGCTCGCTGAAGCAGCTGATGTTTGTACTGCGCCAGATAAAAAGCGCATCAACATGTCCCGCTATCGTTTCCAAGAACTTACACGAGTCCCTATCTATGCCTTGAAGAAGTGTGAGGATAATGGTTTTGTGGAAAAGCGCGAGGAGCTGCATGATGATTTTGTTCGAGCGCGTCTCAAGCGCCTTGCTGGGCTTGTCGGTAGACCATGTGCTATTGCAAAGAAAGCTGGCCTCCGTGAAGAGACCATTCGTAAAGTATTAAAGAAAAAAACAGATTGATTAATTAAATTTAGGGGATTGCCAGTGGTGCGTAGAAATCCGCAGTTGTTCACCATGCACATGGTGCCTGAAGAAGACGTGACTGGATTTATTGTGCGTCAGTCATTTGAGAGGAGTCAAGGAAAGGTTCTTATACGGCCAAGCACTGTAGCGGATTCTACAAGACGACCAGGATGGGTATTCCCCTCAGGGCTTGGCCACCTTGGGGAGGAATTGCAGGCCAAACTTCCACCTGTTGACGAATTAATTGATAGTCATACTCGATTTCCGCTTTATGCAAAATTCTTGACGGAAAAAGATTCAAAAGCATTACGTGAGCATCACAAGGGAATCGCAATTAAGGGGGTGGCCGCTCGTGTTGGTATGACGAATGGTGCTTTCCGAGGAAGGATGACTATGTGCCCAGAGTGCATGGAGCGCGACATCCACCAGAATGGTTATGCCATCTGGCACCGACTTGCCTTGATGCCGGGAATTTTGGCGTGCCCAGTACATAAACGACCGCTACTCACGTTCTGTGAGGCCTGTGAAGCTGGTCATCGTCGTGTACGGACGAACTGGCGTCCGATGAGACGCTGTGTATGTGGCGGCCATTTGAGGGTAGTAGCAAGGCTAGATAACAAAACGCAAGAAATGGCCATATCGGTCGCCAGTATGGCCGACCAAATTCTTCGAGGAACGGGCTCTTCAGTGGTGTCCTCGGAGTCTGTCACACAGGCTCTGCACCATTACTTTGGAAACTGCCGGCGTCTGCATCACAGGTTGAATGAAGCGCTATATCAGGCTATTGGACCTGATTATCGCTCATTCCTAGGTATCGGCTTGGATACCTTGAAGCGTCTGGTAGGTTCTTTGGGTCACTATGGTCCTATTCGCAATCCCATTCAGAATCTTGCGGTCATACATGCGGTTTTTGGCGGATTTGATAATTTCTCAGATGTGCTACGAGCAGGCCAAGAAACGGCTGGTATTCGTTTTTCTAATCCTGAGTCGGATAAAAAAATCCCCGACAAGCGCCGAAAGGATAGGCATCGAACGAAAGAGCAATACATTGAATGGGTTGGTGGTCTTCCGTGGGAGCAGCAGGCTAATCTTAGGTTGACGTATCGAAAATGGTTACTTGAATTACTGCATGAAAAGCCAGCCATTTATAGAGCAGAATTAAAATCGCAACCTGGTAGTAAGGCTGCACTCCGTTATCTGTTGAATGTCGATAAAGCATGGTACGACCGCACTCTACCGTCAAGGGACAGAAAACGGTGTTATGTAACTCAAGAGCTTATAAAGCTACGAAAAATTGAGCAGCTTACTAGGCATATACAGAAACGATACGAATTATCTCTTAAAGAAAGACCCATGCAGCGAATCACTAAAGCTTATCTTCTCTCCAATGTATCGTGCGAAACCGCTACTAACTTGGTGCTTGCGAGCGAAGGTATTCAAATGTCACTTGCTGCTTGCTCAGAAACCTTTGCTGAGTGGAAGAAGCGGGTGGAAGGAAACAACCAGAAGCAGGAAAAATGCTCACGATGGCATACCCAAAACGCAGGTTAATTGCTGAGTGTAGTCATCTGCCCTACACCCCGGATGATGCAAAACGCATTCTCCGTACCGGTAAGCTTGACTACGTTGAGAGCTTTCCCCGACCAGAAAATGCAACAGGTTTTTATTTGGCGGATTTGGTTGGCAAGCCGATTCTGTCATGGCCTCCTGAATTGCCGAAACATGACCCGCGTGGGCATCCATCAACACCGAAATTTGAAGCATGGAAAAAAGCACAGGATAGCAAAATTGGTATTGCTGGAAATTACTTTGGCTTTAAAGGTGGAGGGCTTACACCAAACCATTCTGGACTTGAAGAACGCTGCCTCTATCATTTTGGGATGAATCCATTTGTTGTTGAGGTGCGTGCGCAATATCCAGAATGGGAACGCGGCATGTATCAGGAATGCAAAGAAATGAATTTGCGTATGCCAAAACGCGGCGTGATAACTATTGATTTTCTTCTTACTTTGAAAATACCAGGGGGCTCGGGGTTTCACTATCACGCCGTTTCAGTTAAGCCTTATGAAAAGCTAAAACAGCTATCTGTACAGAAAAGGCATCTACGTGAGGTGGAATTGCTTCGTTGGTGGGGTTGCACACACGAAATAATGACTGAACATTCAATTTCCATGCGTGAACATATTAATAACAGACGTCTTTTTGAGTATATGAAAATGGTGAACGATGTTTCAACATATCAGGAGGTCGCATCAAATATGGCGACCATATTGTTGAATGAGACTAAGTTTGAAATATGCGACCAGAGAATTAGTGCCGCTGCAGGATGTTTAGGATTGGGGAGGGATGTAGGCTATCGGATTTTCGCGATTGCGAATTTCTTAGGCTATCTAACACTTGACCATGAACATGAAATTTTGCCTGATAAGCCCTTGCTTTTGGTTGGGGACTGATAATTGTAGATTTTCATGTTGCTGAATTTGACTGGAGTTTAATTGTGGATGCTGCAGAAAAACCGGTAATTATACGCAACAGTAATCTATCGCTTATTGTTGGGCGCGGTAAGGAGCTAATATTTAGGGTCCTTGCCTATAATGAATTGAGTGTCTGCGTTGTTGAACTGGGAGTGGTAAAGGCTGTCAAGGGCAATGCTCTAGTGAGTAAAATATTTATACCGAATCCACCCTCGAAGAAAGTCAGAAATAGAAAGAAATGGGCGCGAAATTTTGTAGATAATGCTCTTGCGAATGGAACGCTTGTACGTGTGGCGGAGTTTGGCATCCCAGAGCAAATGACTCAATGCAGCATCCCTTCAGGAAGTAGTCCAGAATTGGACCGGAGAAGAAGCGTTGTTGCGTATATTGATAGATGTTGGGGTGATTCTGTTTTTTGGAACTGTAAAATTAATGCAAAAGCAGTCGGAGATGCCGCAACTCGATTCGGTGCTTGTGAGGATGCAGTGCGACAGTGGTTTGAAATGCATAAGTTTTATGGGGGACATGAGAATGCACTTATAGACCATCATTGGAGAAAAGGTGCTCCAGGTGTCTCTCGGCGAGATTTACGAAATGCAGATGGGACTCATACGCTGCTTGGCAGGAGAACTGACAGCGAGAAAATGTTTGGGAATAAAGGGCACAAGAGAAAGCGCCTAACCAAGCAACAGCTTGCAAAATACGCTAGCTTTTTAAGGAAAGAAGCATGGGATAGTAATGATAATTTCCCTAAAATATTTCAGCGTTGGCTTGTTAGTCGTGTGGCATTTAATCGTGATAAGGATGGAAACTTAGTAACATATCAAGTCGACCCCAGGAGTTTTTCCGGGGACGATAACATGAAGAGGATTGGCAGGAGACTTCTTAAGCAATTTAGGGCTGAGCGAGATGAAAGTCGGGAAGTTAAGGCTGGTCGAAGAGGAGGCAGTGCTCAAGACATTGTGCATGACCAATTGTCTATTTTGGATATAGATGGAACTCCTGCAGACAATTATCTTCTTTTTGGTAGTGGAGAGGTGAGGATTGACGGGGTTGGGAAACCGACTGTCCTGCTGGCGGTTGACCGGGCAAGCCTGGCTATTGTTGGTTGGGATGTGAGCTTTGGTCCTGAAAATGGTGATGCATATTTAAATTGTGTTTTTTCGGCATATACGCCCAAAACTCGTGAGCTTCATCGGTGGGGTGTGCCATATCTGGCCGGCATGGTCTATGGATGTGCCACTGATTTATTTATTGACAGGGGGCCTGGAGTATCATTGAGGGCACAAACGTCACTTGTTGATAGGTTGCGAGTGGCTGCAAAAATGGCTCCACCGGGTAGCCCTCCATCCAAAGGGCACGCTGAGCAGGTGATGAAGTACTTCCAAGAGGAGCTGAGTAATTTGTCTGGCTCTACATTCAAAACTGGCGATAAGGATGAGGATAGGAAAAGACAAAAAAATGCCAAGAAGGGAGCAGTTTCCTTGGAGGAATTCATGCAAGCCCTGCTTAAGGCAATTAGTAGGCGTAATCTGGAGACCGATGCAAAACATCTTTTGACGCCGGATATGATGAAGAACAACATTGCCGCTTGCCCTGCTGAGATATATCGTTACAACAAAAACCGTAGGCGTGGTGATGCCCAGTGGGACTTGGCTTCAGAAGATATTTTTAGAAGGCTATGTATTTCTCGAAAACAGAAAGCTCCGAATGGAATTGTTACAATCGATGGTAGAAAATATACCTCGGCAGAACTTCAGCTCTATGCACGTACTTTTGAAGCAATGCACAATGGGACCACATGTAAAATAAAAACTTACGAGATGCCAAATGCTCCGTTTGTCTTGTTCTGGGAATTGACTGGTCAAGGACTTGGGCTGCTTGAAGCAACATCGTCGACGAAGAAGATATTCGAGGATGGGTATGGCTTTTTAATAAAATACCAAAATTGCTACCGAAATCACCTGCTTGCAGAAGCAAAATTCATCGCTCGCGAGCACGTCAATGCCGCCATTAGTGCTGAAAGGGCGGCATCTGCTGCAGTGGTTTCGAAAGTCACACAAGCCAAGATAGACAATGTTGAGCGTCACGCAGCAATGGCGGCTCCTGTGGTCGAGACGGTTGGTACACCGAAAGAGCAGGCCCGGATACACCTAGAACGCCAGAAGGTGAAATCCATTATTTCTGAGTTCAATCAGGCTCCTTTACAGGAGAGCGATTTCGCCAAGCCCATTGGTCGCGATAACGACTTGGTTTGGATTGATGACGAACAGGATTTGTTCATCGATGGTTAGCCGGCGGTGCGGGCGGGGAGCATTAGATGCGAGAGACTACAGTTTGTAGCTTGATGCCTCATGGCTGACACTCAGCAGGTATTGACGCACGGTTTTCATGCACTTAGTATAGGTTAGCGGTTGAGCCAAGCCGTGGGCGAGTTGGCGCCCGTCAGTGCACGCACCGGACTTGTCCGGCACGGCAAAGCCAGTCGAAATTCCTGCGATACCTCTCTCTCGGCTTGATGACTCTTGGAAAGCCGGATAACGCGTGCCGTCCTGAAGAGCTTTCCGTTATGGAGTTCATCATGACTGCTTTCTCCTCTACCACTGCCGCCCCTGGCTTCTCTGCCTCTAATTCCGAACAGGAACAAGCTAAAATTTTATGGTCGTATCTCGGTCCTAAGCATCCCCGCTTGACGGAGCCGACCGTACAGATTGTCGTCCGCAAACTTGCACAGAGTCCGCTGGAAGGGCCCAAGCAACTCGCCAGACGACTCCAGCAAGAGCTGTTGCAATTTGGCGTTGCTATTAAGCACACAGCAGCAGTGGAGGCAGCCTCTCGGTTACAGGGGTTCTCAGACTGGCATACGGCCCGGCGGCAAGTTCCTAATGACACGCTCAGATTGACAGTAGTCATGGCGGATGTAACCGAAGATTTTGCTCGCTGGCAAGATTTGGCCATCAGACTCTGTAGCTGGTGCGAAGATTGGGTGGCCCAGCGGGGTCCATGCGTGTTCAGCCTCAGTTTTGCCGCCAGTCACATGGCGATTAATGTTCACGTCAAGCAGCCAGATGCTTCTGAACAGACTTGGCCGTTCCTGTTGGTAACCACCTTAACCGGTAATGGTGAATGGCTGGCCGACGCTTCTGGTGCGCTGGAGAGGCTGCGCCGACATCTAGAGGAACCAGGGAAAGCCATACTGGATGGTCTTGCTGTGTTCCAATTGTGTCGGAGCTTGTCGTCAGGATTGTCGCACGCTAATAGTACAGACCTGACCATGGCCGATGTGGTGAACTCAGAACTTGTCCTGCTTCAAGTGGACCACGAGTTGGATTCGGGCTATGAAATCGCCCGCGGAGATGAGCTGACCTGCTGGTCACAGTTGAAACTAGCGTCCAAAAAACAGGGAGTACAGGCGATTACGTTAAAGGATGGTGCTTGGATAATCGGCGAGGCCCGATATATTTGGCAACTATCCACGATTCGCCCGAAAGACATCAGCCCGGGTCTGCTTATTCAGGAATTTAACGAGGCCAACTCTGCCGCCTTGCTTCGACGTTATCACGCCACAAGTCGCTTCTTTCTACATGGCATACCACATCTTGAGGTTAAGGCTAAGCTTCTGAAAGACTTGGGCGGGCTGAGCGAATGCTACCGTATCGATGTGCCCCGGTTGCTCCGGGAATTGGACCAGGCTGGCTTGACTTGGGAAAGCTACTGCGCAGAAGTTGACGAGCAATTGCCTATGGATTCCCAGCTACCGGTCGGGTTTGTATTGGGCCTCATTGAGCGCTTGCAGCTTCAGGAGCCGAACGTCTTGTTTGCGCGGCCAAACCGTTCGGAGCTTGCTCTGGCAAAAGATGATGTTCTATTGCGCACGCTGCTGCTTCGGGTCGACCATGTGACCTATCGGCTTCCACGTGGCGTGAGCAGTGAGATTCTTGAAAAGGTGCGCGAAGCGATTGATGAACTCAGCACGGGAATGCGGCTGCAAAAGCTAATGGCGGGAGGGACTTTCCTTACCCAAGACGACCCCTTGCCTTATCTGGTGTATGCCAGCGATGCAGAGGGGTTTCGCCTGACGCTCGAAAGTCATTCCATGGTGATGTACGTAGGGATAGTGCCTCGGCTGTTCAGGACTGAAGTGTTGCAGGCTACCCTGCCTCAGGCATTTCCCTTTGCGTTGGGGCAAAGCCTGTTCTTGGACATTGATTTTGCTGAGGAGGCCGCACTATGAATGTCATCGCTCAGGAATTGAGGGCGTGTCTGGAAGAACGGAATCTGGCTGGCTTTCTCGATGGCTTTGAGGCCATGTTGCGGACCGAGGCTCGTCCTCTCGATATCCGCGATATAACACAGCGTATTTTGCCTACGATTCTGCTTGAGCTGCTGCAAAGTCGGCGTATCGACGCGCCTTGTTTGGTGCGCCTTGCGCAGCTTATTCGTAGCAACGTGCTCCTCGTTGTGGACAATGAAGTTCTTGTCGGTATTAACCAGCAACTACCAGCAGCTTGGCGAGTGGTCAAAGATGCAGGGACACCCTTGCCGACTCCTTTGATGACATATTCCGATGAGCCTCCCCGCCGTTCAAAGCGTACCGCTCCTTCTGGCCTGCCTGCGTCCGCGGATACCATTCCTATGCGGCGCATCGTGCTGCACAGTGAGTACGCCCTCGGTGTGGTGAATGTTAGTGACATGATGTCATTTAAGAAAAATGTTTGCGCCAGTCGTCAAGAGCGGGAGTTTCTCAAGGCGGTACGACAGTACTTCCCCAATCTGCAAGCCTACCCCAACGTGCCATTACGAAATTTCATCGAGGTAGAGGGAATGGTCTGTAGATTATCCGAGCGTCACCGTAGCTATGTACGGGCTGCCCAAGTCGATGTGCTGTTGTGCACCCAGGAGGAAGACCCCGTTGTCGGGTTCGAATTGGATTCGGCCTATCACGATGCCGCGGAAGTGGTGGAACGCGACCAGTTGAAAGACGAGCTGTTTTCCTTGGCTGGCATTCCACTGTTTCGTATCCGAGCGGATAACGCTTCACATGTGCGAGCCGAGGATTTTTACGACTTGCTGATTGCTGATGCGGAGTCCTTGGATAAGATACGCCCCCGCCGGCTCCGGCCGCGACGCGACCACGATACCTTGGTGCCTGCATCCTTGCAGGCGAGTGTCATGATGGGCTAAGGGCTGGTACGTATGGGAAACGGCTGCGGAGAGCTCATCCGATGGATAGTTCGTCGCGTGTGCGCCGGCGGACAGAGGTGTCTTGCCAAAGAGCGAGCTTGAGGTGAATCATTCCTTCGCCATCTAACCGCAGCACAAGTCGTTTCCCCGTATCGTTGCTCCGAAGCTTGATGAGCGCGCTAACTCCTAAAACACCGACATGGAGCAACCTATCTGCCCAGGCGGGTGTGGTATTCCATGTCCTGTCTAAAGCAATACGGCTATTCGTCATTACAGGCAAGATTCTGCCTTTAAACAGCTTAAATCCGTTTAATAGGCAAAATCTTGCCTGTTGTGGTGCGAACCATACTACTCGTTTTATTGTTAGGCCGATGCACTGGGCGCGGCTGTTTGATAGCTTGGTACGTTATCGGTCAATCAAGGCGCTTCGGAAAAGCCAAGCGAGTGCAATTGTGGCAGCTGCAAATCTAACGTCAGAAGAAATGGAAGCTGAGCTGGGCGAAAAGCTCAGAAGGCTTCGACTGAACAAGAACATCGACCAGCAGACCTTGGCGGCGCGGGCGGGAATAAGCGTTCGTGCTCTGCGAAACCTTGAGAGCGGACAAGGTTCATCAGTCAATACCTTGCTCAGGGTACTTCGCACCCTGGGCCGGGAGTCATGGCTGCAAACCATTGCCCCAGTGCCTACTATCAATCCGCTCACACTAACTCGAGCTGCCAAGCCACGGCAGCGCGCATCGCAGAAGCGCAAGCCACAGAATAAAGATTGACCTCATGGAAGCCAGCGGTTCTTGAGTATGTCTGCTGTGCGGGCAAACAGTAATCCGCTGACGAAGAAAACCAGCACGCAGTATCCTAAAGCAATCGTTAGGATTGTGCCGGTTACGCCAAGCCCCATAACCCCGACTTTATCAAATGCCTTGAGATACATCGGCCCAACATCCGAGAGAATATTCTGATAGAACGCAGCTTGCGCCCCAGATGCCGCGGCAAGGAACAGTAAGAGCCAGCCAGGCATATCCGCGAATTTGTAGCGACGACGCTTGGCAAATCGGCTCAGCACAGCGCCAAGGTGAAAGCGTAAGAAATTCAGCATTACTATCCCCTCCCATCAATTGACACACTCAAAATACAACTTGGGTCCTCGAGTCAGTTGCTCGAAACCTAAGGATTCCTGGGGAATCCATTGCCCAGCCTTCCATAGCGCAGTCAGGTCGGCGCCAAGCTCGGCGCCGAGCCAGTCGTCCGCGAGCTTACTCAGTCCTGCTTGTCGCTCCGCGAATGCTCGCCTTCGCCCGTTCTTGAGTAGCCAACGATAGAGTTCGAACGCCGGCGTAACCGTGAAGCC
>Ga0318572_10000405_pt1 | contig 16052 bp, 10 predicted proteins | sample GRESIP089b5f20_FD_202528 | JGI IMG/M metagenome (GOLD analysis project Ga0318572, IMG submission 202528) | Tropical soil microbial communities from Luquillo Experimental Forest, Puerto Rico - GRE.SIPMG.089b5f20 | ecosystem: Environmental > Terrestrial > Soil > Tropical forest > Bulk soil...
GCCTGTCGGGCCCATAAGACCTTGGCCGAGCTGTCGCACTGGCTGACCGACGAGGTCCGCAAGGTCTCGATGGTGGTTCGGCAAAGCCCGGTTTCGGTGGTGATCACCGACCTCGATGGGCGGGTCGAATATGTCAATCCGAAGTTCACCGAGGTGTCGGGCTACAGCCTGGAAGACGTCATCGGTCAAAAGATTGGGTTTCTGCGCCCCGAACTTTCTCCCCCCGGTCAGATCGAGGAGCTGCAAGAGGCCTTGCTGGCGGGCAAGGAATGGCGCGGCACCATTCAGAATCACCGCAAGGACGGCACCTCCTATTGGGAAAGCGGCGTGATCGCTCCCATTCGCGACGGCAGCGGAGCTGTGACCAATTATGTCTCGATCAAGGAAGACATCACCCTTCGCAAGGAATATGAGGCGCGGCTGGATTGGCATGCCAATTACGACAGCCTGACCCGGCTGCCGAACCGCACCCTGCTGACCGATCGTCTGAGCCAGATGGTGGCGCTGGCCGGGCAGGGGGATCATCGGGCGGCGGTGATGAGCGTCGATCTGTTGCGGATGCGGACCCTGACGGAATCCATGGGCCATGACGCCGGCGATGCCGTGCTGCGGCAGGCCGCCGAGCGCTTGCAGGCTTTGTCCAGCGAAGCGGATACGGTGGCCAGGGTCGGCAGCGCCGAATTCATTCTGCTGTTGTCGGAAAGCGGCGAAAGCCGCAGCTTGCAAAGCCTTGCCGAGCATATTTGCGACAGCTTGTCCCAGCCTTTCGACGCCAACGGTGCCGAAGTGGTGCTGGGGGCCAGCATCGGTATTGCGGTTTATCCGGACGATGGGGCTTCGCCGGCCGAGCTTCTGCATTGCGCGGTGGCTGCCCATCCCAGCGAAGGCGGCGAGGCGCAAGAGGGCTGGCGCTTCTTCACGCCCGAGCGCGAAGCCAATGCCCGCCGCCGTCTGACCTTGGAAAGCAATCTGCGGCAGGCTTTGCGCCGCGACGAGCTGCAGGTCTATTACCATCCCTTGGTCGAGGTCGAGACTGGACGGATTCTGGCGGCCGAGGCGTTGCTGCGCTGGTATCAGCCCGATCTGGGCTGGGTGTCGCCCGACCAGTTCATTCCCATCGCCGAGGAAAACGGCCTGATCATTCCCATCGGCGAATGGGTGCTGGAAACCGTCTGTCGCGACATGCAGGACTGGACCCGCCAGCAACTGCCGCCGGTGCGCGTGGCGGTGAATGTCTCCAGCCAGCAATTGCGCGACCATAGGTTGGCCGAACATATCGGGCGAATGTTGCTGCGTCATAGCATCCCCACCAGGCTGCTGGAGCTGGAAGTGACCGAGCGCCTGCTGCTGGATAATTCGCCCGACAGCATGGCGGTGCTGCAGGGGCTGAAGGCCATGGGGCTTCGCTTCTCCATCGACGATTTCGGCACCGGCTATTCGTCGATGAGCTATCTGACCTCGTTCCCCTTCGATGTGCTGAAAGTGGACCGATCCTTCATCAACAAGGTCAACAGCAGCCCGCGGGACGCCGCCTTGACCCAGGCTATCGTCGCCATGGCGCATGCCCTGGGGCTGGAAGTGGTGGCCGAGGGGGTCGAGACGGTCCAGCAACTGGCCTTCGTGCGCGATGCGGCCTGCAAATTCGCGCAAGGCTATCTGTTCTCGCGCCCGGTGCCGGCCCAGGATTTCGCGGAAATCCTGGCGCGTCGTGACGGATATACCTTTGCCGTGACGGTATAGCCGTTCCTCTTCGCCGCATATACCTCGATCCGGCCTAGCCTGAATGAACCGACTTTGCACCCAAAGAGGCTTGGCATGGCGAGCGCCCCCACAGTCGTGATCGGATTTTCCGGATCGGTGACTATCCGCAACATCGAAGACTATGCCCAGCAACTGCGTCAGGCGCTGGCAGAGGCGGATCACGTCGAGATTGATCTTACCCAGTTGGACGAGGTGGACTTCACCTTTATCCAATTGCTGATCGCGGCTCTGAATACGGCCCAGTCCCAGGGCAAGACCTTGTTCCTCAGCCAGCCGGTCGGCGGCGTGGTCTTGGACGCCTTGACGATACTGGGTGGCGACAGCGGTGCCCGCCGAGGGTTCTGGTTCAAGGAAGAGGTGGCGTAATGGCTCAACCGGTCGATCCCGTCCAAACCTTTCGCATCGAGGCCCGCGAACTGTTCGAGCAGCTGGAAAGCACGTTGCTGGACATCGAGGGCGACCCTGAGAACAAAGAGCTGATCGACAGTGCCTTTCGCGCCCTGCACACCATCAAAGGCTCGGGTGCGATGTTCGGCTTCGATGCCGCCTCGGCCTTTACCCACCATGTCGAGAATGCCTTCGACATGGTGCGCAAGGGCGAAGCCCATGTCAGCCGCGAACTGGTCGAGGTGGCTCTGGCCGCCAAGGATCAGATGCGCATTCTGATCGACAGCCCGGAAGAGGCCGATCCCATCCGCAGCGAGGCCATTCTGGCGCAGCTGGCGGAACTGATGGGAACGCAGGGCTCTGCCGCTAAGTCCAACGCCGCTGCCGGCCCGGCCTTGCCGGAGGCGACGGCCGTTCACGCCACTTACCGTGTGCATTTCAAGCTGGCGCCCAATGCTCTGACCATGGGCGCCAATCCGATTTTGCTGCTGAAGGAGCTTCGCGAACTGGGCGAGGCCACGGTGGTCACGGTGTCCGACAACGTGCCGCCGCTCGAAAATTTCGATCCCTTCACCTGCTATGCCCATTGGGAATGCGTCTTGACCACCGAGCGTCCGCGCTCCGAGATCGAAGACGTCTTCATGTTCGTCATCGACGATATGGAGTTGAAGGTCACCGAGGTCGAGGCCGAAGAAAAACGCCTGGGCGAAATTCTGGTCGAGCATCAGGCGGTCAGCCCCGACGCTCTGGCCAAGGCGCTGGACAGCCAGCCCCGTATCGGCGGCATGCTGGTCAAGGATGGACTGGTCAGTCACGACAAGGTGGCCGCGGCTCTGGCCGAACAGAAGCATCTGAAGGCGGAAGCGGAAAAAGCCGCCCGCAAGGAAGATGCCGGCATCCGCGTCCAGGCCGAGCGCCTCGACGCCCTGATGGATCAGGTGGGCGAACTGGTGATCGCTCAGGCCCGGCTGCGTCAGTTGGCCAATAATGGCAGCGACATTCATCTGAAGTCGCTGGTGGAAGAGATCGAGCGGCTGTCTTCTCAGCTGCGCGACACCACCATGGGCATCCGCATGGTTCCCATCGGCTCGCTGTTCAGCCGCTTCCGCCGCCTGGTGCGCGATCTGTCCAAGGATTTGGGCAAGGAAGTCCAGCTGACCACCTCGGGCGAGGAGACCGAGCTGGACAAGACGGTGATCGAGCGTCTGCACGATCCCCTGGTGCATCTGATCCGCAACAGCATGGATCACGGCATCGGCATGCCGGATCAGCGGGAAGAGCAAGGCAAGCCGCGCATGGGCACCGTGCATCTGTCGGCGGTGCATTCCGGGGCGCAGGTGCTGATCTCCATCTCGGACGACGGGCGCGGCATCGATCCGGTACGGGTGCGGGCCAAGGCCGAAGAGAACGGGCTGATCATCCCCGGCGCCGAACTGAGTGACAACGAGCTTTACCAGCTGATCTTCCAGCCCGGTTTTTCGACCGCCGAAAAGATCACCAACGTCTCGGGGCGCGGGGTGGGTATGGATGTGGTCAAACGCGCCATCGACAGCCTGCGCGGCACCATCGACGTCACCAGCGCCCAAGGCGAGGGCAGCACTATTACCCTGCGTCTGCCGCTGACGCTGGCGATCATCGATGGTCTGCTGGTGCGGGTGGGCGAGGGGCGCTATGTCATCCCGCTCTCGGCGGTCGAGGAATGCGTCGAACTGCGGCCCGAGGATGATCTGCGGGCCACCGGGCGCGATTTCCTGAATATCCGCGACGTGGTGGTGCCGTTCCTGCGCCTTCGCCGCCTGTTCAATGTGGCGGCGCCGGCTGATCCCTATCAGAAGGTGGTGATCGTCTCGGCCGGTGAGACCCGTGTCGGGCTGGCGGTGGATCAGATCATCGGCGACCACCAGACGGTGATCAAATCCCTCTCGAAGCTGCATGCCGGCGTTCAGACCTTCTCGGGCGCGACCATTCTGGGCGATGGGACCGTGGCCTTGATCCTGGATGTTCCCAGGCTGATCGATTACGGCCAGTCGCATGAATCTCAGCTGAAAGCGTCGTGAGGGAGAGCCGGCCATGAATGTCGCCAATACCGAAACGCGCCAGATGACGGAAATCCTTACCTTGTCTCTGAGCGGCGAGGCCTTTGCCGTTGAGGCGGGGATCGTCAGCGAAATCCTCGACATGGTGCCGCTGACGCTGGTTCCCAATGCGCCGGCCTATGCGCCGGCTCTGATCAATGTGCGAGGTCGGGTGGTGCCGCTGGTGGATTTCCGCGTTCGCCTGGGCATGGAAAGCCGCGGGACCAGTATCGACACCCGCATCGTGGTGGTCGAGGTGCTGATCGAAGGCGAGCCCACTATCATCGGTATTCTGGCTGACAAGGTCTATGAGGTGACCGAGATCGACCTCGAGACCATTGATCAGACGCCGCGCGTGGGCATGCGCTGGCGCTCCGAATTCATCCGGGGAATTGGCCGCCGAGGCGGCGATTTCCTCATCATCCTCGACATTGAGCGGATTATCGCCTGCGAGGCCGGAGCGGTCGAGGGCGAGAATCACAAGGGCACCCCGGAGCGCCAGCGGGCGCTTCAGGCGGTTCTTTAAGGAGGGCGGGGTAACATGCGCTATACAGTCAAGGCAAAGCTAGCCACAGCTTTCGGGCTGGTCATCATCCTGGCGATGGTCAGCGCCATGGTCGCCATCTCCAGTCTGGGGGCACTCAACGAGGAGATGAACAAAATTGCGGGCCAACAGATGCGGCGCCAGCAAGCTGCGCAGGATTTGAAGCTGGCCGCTGAAAAAATGACCTCGGCCCAAAAGGACTTCATCATTGAAACCAATGACGATGCCTTGAAGACGCTGGCCCGTGATTTCCATAAAAACCAGGATGTCTTTGCAAAGCAACTGGCGGATTTGATCGCCGTTGCCAGTGAACAGGGCAAGATCGATCTGGAAAAGGTCGCCGCCGCCAATGAGCGCTTGGTGCCATTGCAGAACGAAGCGACGCGCCTGGGCGTGGAGTTGAACTCCAACAACCGCGCTTATTACCTGATGCGCGAGAAGGGTGCGCCGGCCCGCGAGGCCGCCAGTCAAGCCGTCAGCGGACTGATTAAGCGGCTTGAGGGGGAGACGGGCAGAGCTGCTGCGGTTTCGATGACTTGGCGTCTGCAAACCGGCATCATCATGCTTCATTCGAAGTCGTTCCGCTTCTATCTCAGCAATACGCTTGATGAACTGAACGATCAGGACCGTCAGGTCGGGGAAGCGCTCTCCGACTTGCAGCAAGCACGCGATGCCTTGTCGGCGCTTTTGACCGATCCTGGCGATCATGCCGTGTTCAACCAAGCCAACGACGCTCTGCAACGCTATATCGAGATTGCCAACCAGGCCAATGCCATCAACCGCGAAGGCGGCAATATCAAAGCGGCCGATATCCTGTCCGGTTCCGGCAAGGTTGCCCTGACGTCTCTGCTCGATGCGGTGGACGGCTATGTCAAGGGTGTGCAGGCCCGGACCAAGGCGACCGTGCAGGCCGCCGAGGATCAATATGCCAGCTCCCGCGCCATTCTGATCAGCACGCTTGGCGTCACCTTGCTGGTGTCGCTGACCGCGGCCGCGGTGATCGCCATCTCCATCTCGCGCGGGTTGGGCAAGGCGGTGTTTCTGGCCGATGCCGTGGCCAACGGCGATCTGGATCAGAGAGCCGACGTCACATCCAATGACGAGGTCAAGGATCTGGTCTTGTCGCTGGAGCGCATGGTCGAGAAGCTTCGCTCGGTGGTGTCTGAAACCTCGTCGGCGACTCAGAACGTCGCAGCGGGGTCCGAGCAGTTGTCTTCTGCCTCGGAGCAGTTGAGCCAGGGTGCCACCGAGCAAGCCTCGGCGACCGAGGAAGCCGCTGCCTCCATGGAAGAAATGGCGTCGAACATCAAGCAGACCGCCGAGAACGCCAGCCAGACCGAGAAGATCGCCCGCCAGTCGGCCAAGGACGCCCAGTCCAGCGGCGAAGCGGTGTTGAAAGCGGTGGGGGCCATGCAGACCATCGCCGAGAAGATCACGGTGGTGCAGGAAATCGCCCGCCAGACCGATCTGTTGGCTCTGAACGCCGCCGTCGAGGCGGCCCGGGCCGGCGAGCATGGCCGCGGCTTCGCAGTGGTGGCTTCGGAAGTGCGCAAGCTGGCCGAGCGTAGCCAGTCTGCGGCCAACGAAATCAATGCCCTGTCCACCGATACCGTGCGCACGGCGCAGGATGCCGGGGTGATGCTTTCGAAGCTGGTGCCCGATATCCGCCGCACCGCTGATCTGGTCGAGGAAATCTCGGCCGCCTGCCGCGAACAGGATGTGGGGGCCAATCAGGTCAATATGGCCATCCAGCAGTTGGACAAGGTGACCCAGCAGAACGCTGCCGCCGCCGAGCAGATGTCCTCGACCTCCGAGGAACTGGCGACGCAGTCCGAGGGGCTTCAGGCCACCATATCCTTCTTCCGTCTCGGCAATGCCGTCGTCAACCAGCCGCCCCAGAGCCCGGCCATCAAGCACAAGCCTCAGATCGGTCATCTGTCGCCGGTACGCCCAACCGCTTCACAGCGCCCGCCCGTCTCGACGGCCAAAATCAGTCGGCCGGCAAAAACCGGAAAAACGCCAAAATCGGCGGCGGTGCCGGGCAATGGGGCAGGAGTCAAGCTGGACCTGGATAGTACTGATACGGAGTTCGAGCGTTATTAGCGCTCAGTTTGAGGCTTAGAGGGAAAGCAAGGGCGGGAACAAAGAAATAATGCCAAGCGTCGAATGACGTCTCTGGCGGTGTAATGGGAGAGGTCGACATGCGCTATACCATCAAGGCGAAGCTCGCCACGGCCTTCGGGCTTGTCATCGTTCTTTCACTGGTCAGCGCCCTGGTCGCGATCTCAAGCCTGAGCAAACTGGATGAGGAGATGAATACGATCTCGGGTGTGCAGTTCAAACGAATGCAGCAGGCCCTGGAGATGAAGGTCTCCTCCGAGCGGTTGCAGGGGGCGCAAAAAGATGTCGTCCTTGAGAGTGATGATGAAGCACTGAAGGTGGCGGCCCGTGAGTTCCACAAGAGCCAGGAGGCTTTCGCCAAGCAGATTAATGACCTGATCGCCGTTGCTTCCGAGGATGGCAAAGCGGAACTGGCGAAGGTTGCTGCCGCCAACGAGGCATTGATGCCGTTGCAGAACGAGGCGGTTCATCTGGGAGCCGATCTGAATTCCAACAATCGAGCTTATTATCTGATGCGCGATAAAGGGTCGCAGGCGCGTGGAGCTGCGGCTGGCGCGCTTGACGGCCTCATCAAACGGCTTGATACGGAGACAGGCCGCACTGCCGCAGTCACCGCAGCTTGGCAGTTGCAGAACGCCATTTCCATGGCGCAAACCAAAGTCTACCGTTTCATTCTGAGCAATACTTTCAGCGAGTTGGCGGACCAGGACCGTATGGCGACAGCCAGCCTTTCCGACATCCGCCAGTATCGCGACGCTTTAGCGGCATCGCTGACGGATCCTGGCGATCGTCAAGTCTTCGGCCAGTTTAATGAAGCGCTGGAGCGTTATCTGGATTTGGTCAATCAATCTGTTGCCATTAACCGGGATGGCGGCAATCTGAAGGCGTCCGATATTTTGAACGGCCCTGGAAAAACGGCTTTGGGATCCCTGCTGACTGCGGTGGATAGTTACGTCAAAGGCGTACAGGACCGCACCAAGGCCGCCGTGCAGAATGCCGAGGAACAATACACCGTTTCCCGCACCATTCTGATCGGTGTGTTGGTGGGCAGCCTGCTGATCTCGCTGATTGCCGCCGTCATCATCGCCGTTTCCATCTCGAAGGGGTTGGGCAAGGCGGTGGCATTGGCGAATGCCGTAGGGATCGGTGATCTTGACCAGAGCGTCGAGGTTTCGTCCAATGATGAGGTCAAGGATCTGGTCACGTCACTGAACGCCATGACCACCAATCTGCGCACCACCGCTACCGTCGCCGACAAGATTTCCGGTGGTGATCTGACGGTCAGCGTCAAGCGTCTGTCGGACAAGGACTCTTTGGGCATCGCTCTGGAAACCATGGTCGAGAAGCTGCGTTCGGTGGTGTCCGAGACCTCGTCGGCGACCCAGAACGTCGCAGCAGGGTCCGAGCAGCTGTCTTCCGCATCGGAGCAGTTGAGCCAGGGTGCCACCGAGCAAGCCTCGGCCACCGAGGAAGCCGCCGCCTCGATGGAGGAAATGGCGTCGAACATCAAGCAGACCGCCGAGAACGCCAGCCAGACCGAGAAGATCGCCCGCCAGTCGGCCAAGGATGCCCAGGCCAGCGGCGAAGCTGTCTCGAAGGCGGTGGGGGCCATGCAGACCATCGCCGAAAAAATCACGGTGGTGCAGGAAATCGCCCGTCAGACCGATCTGTTGGCTCTGAACGCCGCCGTCGAAGCGGCCCGGGCCGGTGAACATGGCCGCGGCTTCGCCGTGGTGGCCTCGGAAGTGCGCAAGCTGGCCGAACGCAGCCAGGCCGCGGCGAACGAGATCAACGCTCTGTCCACCGATACCGTGCGCACGGCGCAGGATGCCGGTGTGATGCTCTCGAAGCTGGTGCCCGACATCCGCCGTACCGCCGAACTGGTCGAGGAAATTTCGGCGGCCTGCCGCGAACAGGATGTGGGGGCCAATCAGGTCAACCTCGCCATCCAGCAGTTGGACAAGGTGACCCAGCAGAATGCCGCCGCCGCCGAGCAGATGTCCTCGACCTCGGAAGAGCTGGCGTCGCAGTCGGAAGAGTTGCAGGCCTCGATCTCCTTCTTCCGGGTCGATCACAGCGGCGCCGCCTCGTTCCATCAGCCGATGGCGAAGGCGCATAGCCAGGTGGCGCATATCTCTGCGTCGCGTCCAACGGCGTCGCGTCCGGCGCGTCCGACCGCGCCTGCCGCCAAGCCGCAGGCTCCGGCCAAAAAGACCCGGGAGCCGAAACGCGAACCCAGCCTTGGCAATGGTGCCGGGGGCGGTGTTGTCCTTGATATGGATGGCGACGACTCCGAGTTCGAGCGTTACTAACCAGAGCCAGTGGAGCCGATCATGAGCCAACCAGCCGCGACGGGAAAACGAAGCCTGAGCCAACCGGCCAACAGTCAGTTCGTGACATTGGGGATCGACCGGGAAATCTTCGCCGTCGGTGTCGAGCATGTTCATGAAATCCTTGACATGCGGTCCATCTCGCGCATTCCCAACGCGCCGGGATATCTGATGGGGATGATCGATGTCCGCAGCCGCACGGTCCCGGTGGTGGACCTGCGGGTGCGGCTTGGGTTGCCCGCTATCGAGGCCACTACCAGTACCCGCATCGTCGTGCTCGACGTGCGGGTGGGGGCGGTGGAGATGTCGCTGGGACTGCTGGCGGATCGGGTCTACGAGGTGACGGACCTGTCGGAACATGCCCTGGAGCCGCCGCCCGAGATCGGTATCCGCTGGAACTCCTCCTACATCAAGGGCGTGGGGCGGCGGGGCGGTTCATTCGTGATCGTGCTGGATCTGGAAAATCTGTTTGCTAGTGACGAGGCCGCCTTATTAGGCAATATGGTTGCCTGACCGAACGTTCGGTGGAGAAGAAAAAACCATGCCAGACGGCCAAGTTAGCCTTGATCCGAAGTCGTTGGCGCCGACGCTTGAGCGGCTGGACAGCCCCCTTGGGCGGTTCACAGGTTCGAACGAGAGCGTCTTCCTTGGCATCGGTCATATTCTAGGAACATCGGTCGAATCCTTCGGACGGATGGGGGCGGAATTCGCTGGGCTGGCCGGCGAGCTGCACAGCCACGAAGCCGGCAGCGCCGCCACTGCCTTGCAGCAGGCGTCGCAGGTGATTTCCCAGATGTCGGTCGATCGTCTGCGGGCGTCCTTCACCATGCTGGCGCAGCTGGAGGCCGGGGCGGCGGTGGTGGAAAAACAGCTGGGCACCCTGCACAGCATCATCGGCGAGATCGGGGCCCTGGCCATCAATGGCAAAATACAGGCGGCTCTGGTGACGGCTGGCGGCATCGATTTCAGCGTCTTCACCAAGGAAATCGGACGGCTGGGGCAGTTGGCCGAGGCATCGACCGCCCAGGCTTCGGGCCGCATGCGTGAAGTGCGTGGGGCGGTGGCTTCGGCTCTGGCCGCCGCCGCTGCCTTCGAGCAAGGCGAAGCCAAGGAGCTGGAGGCGGTGCGAGGCCGGGTCGGGGCCAGCATCGAGGCCATGACCTTGCGCCGCCGGACAGTGGCCGATGCCGCCGATTCGGTGTCCAGCCGATCCCAGGACATCGCCCAGCGCATTACGCAAACGGTGGGCGAGCTGCAGATCAACGACAATGTCAATCAGCGCATCGAGCATGTGCGTGACGCTCTGCGGGCTTTGGGCCAGGGACGGGCCTTCCCCCAACTGGATGCCGGACGCCAAGCCTCGGCGGCGGCGGGGCTGCTCAGGCTGGCGATCGCCCAGCTGGAGCATGGAACGCAGGATTATGGCTCGGAGGTCGCCAGTCTGGTGCGCAACCTGACCGGATTGGCCGAGGATGCCCGCAATATCCTCTCGGATGCCGAGGGGGCGTTCGGCGGCGGCTCGGGCGGAGTGTTCGTCGATGAGATCGAGGCCGATATCCGCCGCGCCGCCGAACTGCTGGCGGTGTTCTCGGAAGGCCGTGACCGCACCCGCGCGGTGGTGCAGCAGGTTTCGGCGGCCATCGCCGCCATGAGCGACGATCTGGAAAGCATCCGTTCGATCGATGCCGATCTGCGCATCATGGGGCTGAACGCCACCTTGAAATGCGGGCGGCTAGGCAATGAAGGCCGAGCGCTGGGGGTGGTGTCTCACGAACTGCGGGTATGCAGCAAACGCACCGAGGACAGCTCCCATATCATCGCCGAGCAGCTGGAAAAGCTGATGGCGCTGTCGCAGCAGATCGCCTCGGGCGCCGATGGCGAAAGCGGCGACGGCGATCCCGGGCAGATGCTGTCGGAAACCTTGAGCGCCCTGTCCAGCATGGGGCAGGTGCTGGAACAGGCCTTGGGAACCTTGCGTACGGAATGCGGTGGCGTTGCGGGCGAGCTGTTCTCGGCAGCCAAGGGAGTGACCATCCATCACGAGTTGGAAAGCGTCTGCCGCGATAGCATTCGCGGTCTGGCGGCACAGCTGTCGGGGCTGGAGCCGGTGCCGCCGCTGGATCGGGAGGGGCATCAGGCGATCTATGATCTGATCTATGCCAGCTACACCATGAACCGCGAGCGCTTCGTCCATAAGGACTTTGCCGCTGGCTATCTGGAGATCACCATCGAGGAACAGGCCGCTCCCACTGCCGATGATGGCCTGGACGATCTGTTCTTATAAATCCCCGGTCTTCAGCCGATAGCCGACGCCGGGGTCGGTGACCAGCAGGCGCGGCTGGGTGGGATCGTCTTCCAGCTTTTGCCGCAGCTGATTGACATAGACCCGCAGGTAAGCGGTGTCTTCGGTATGGGCCGGACCCCAGACTTCCTTCAGGATCAGCTTATGGGTCAGCACATGGTCGGGCTGACGGGCGAAGAAGGCCAGCAGATCCCATTCCTTTTTCGACAGCCGCACCTCTTCCCCGGATTTGGTGACGATCAAGCGGCCCAGATCGATGCGCAAGGCTCCGGCCTCGATCACCTCGCCGCCGGCGTCCTTGGACTGGCGGGGGCGCAGGATAGCGCGCACACGGGCCATCAGCTCGGCAATGCCAAAGGGCTTGACCACATAATCGTTGGCGCCCCGGTCCAGGGCCTCGACCTTGTCCATCTCGCTGGAGCGGACCGACAGCACGATGATGGGAACCTCGGACACCTCGCGCACAGCCGAGATGACATCCTGACCATCCATATCGGGCAGGCCGAGATCGAGGATGATCAGATCGGGCTTGCAGTGCCCGGCTTGTGCCACCCCTTCGGCGGCATTGGCGGCTTCGGCCACGTCATAACCATTGGCCCCAAGCGAGATGCGCAGGAACTTGCGGATTTGCTGTTCGTCGTCGATGACCAGGATGGTGGGGCTCATGATCTCAAGCTTCGCCTTCGTGCCGGGTCAGGTCAAGGGCCGGCGGCAGCGGCAGGCGGATGACGATGGCGGTGCCGGCCCCGTTCAGGCCAGCCTCCGCCGCGATCTGGCCGCCATGGGCCTCGACGATTCCCCGGCAGATCGCCAAGCCTAGGCCGGTTCCCGCCGGTTGGCTGTCGGCCAGATTGACGCGATAGAACATGTCGAACACCTTTTCCCGATCCTCGGCCGGGATGCCCGGGCCCTGGTCGGTGACTTCGACGGCGATATGGTCGTCGCGCTTCTTGGCCCAAATCTTCACCTGGGTGCCCTTGGGGGCGTATTTGCAGGCATTGTCCAACAGATTGAAGAACATCTGCTCCATCAGAACGGGGTCGAGGCAGAGCAGCGGCATGGCCGGATCGATCTCGATCTTCAGCTCATGTTTGCGGGCCAGAGTCTTGGCCCGATGCGCCGCCGCCCCCACCACGTCGCGTAGGTCCACCCAGTCGGCGCGGGGCTTCAAAGCGCCCGAGCCCAGCTTGGTCATGTCCAGCAGGTTCTGGACGAAGCGGTTCAGCCGTTCGGCCTCGTCCTGAATGGTCTGGGCCAGCTCCTTGCGGGCGGCGGAGTCCAGGGCCTCGTCATAGGAAATCAGGCTGCTGGCGGCCCCCATGATCGAAACCAATGGTGTACGCAGATCGTGGGACAGCGACGAGAGCAGAGCCGAGCGCAGCCGTTCCCGCTCGGTCGCCACGCGGGCGATCTCGATATCGGCGACCAGGGTGGTGCGCTCGATGGCCACCGCCGCCTGATCGGCCAGGGTCTCCAGCAGGCGCATCTGCTCGGGGCTGGGCAGATCGGCATCCTCGCTCATCTGCACTCCCAGCACGCCGACCGAGGACCGGGCCGTCTTTAAGGGCAGGAACAGCCAGAGCGAAGCCGGCAGGGTGGGCGAGCCGCGTCCCGCCAGCTTGCCATGGGCCCAGGCCCATTCGGCGGCGGCGGCGGATTTGTCGTCCAGCTGATCCTCGGGCGGATAGCCGGCGGCCAGGGTCAGCCCCTGCTCGGCGGGCAGCATCACCAGCGACTTGCCCTGGATGGTGGCGGCAACGTGATGCACCACCGCCCAGAGCACATCGTCCTGAGTGGCGGCGGCGGTGACCTTGCGGCCGAAGTCATAGAGATTGGTGGTGCGCCGGGCACTTTCCCTTGTGGCCTGAACCTGGGTCCGCAGGCGGCTGGCCATGTTGGAAACGATCACCGCCGCGATCAGGAAGAACACCAGGGTCAGGATGTTCTGGGTGTCCGAGACGGCGAAGCTCCAGCGCGGTTCGGTGAAGAAGAAGTTGAAGGCGAAGAAGCTGGTGATCGAGGTCAGGATGGCCGGCTGCAAGCCCACCCGCATGGCCACCACCATCACGCCCAGCAGATAGGCCACCGAGATCGAGGCGACGGGCAGCCAGAGATCGATGACGAATCCCAGCCCGGTGGCGAAGGCGGTGACCAGCAGGGCGAAGGCGTTGCCGATCCAGTCGGTCGAGATGGAGCGCTTGACCTTGGCAAGCATCGGCTTCTTCGGAGCCTCGCCGCCCACCACCAGCACGGCGATCTCGCCAGCTTCGCGGATCAGTTGGTCGCAGAGTGCCGCCCCCTTGCCGGCGCGGCCCACCACCAATTGGGTGACGTTACGCTCCTTGGCTGTGGAGAGCAGGGTTTCTGCCACCTTCTCGCCTTGCAGGGTGACGGTTTCGCCGCCCAACTGCGCCGCCAGACGCATGGCGGCGGCGATGCGGTCCTGCTGCTCGTCGGTCAGGCGGATCGAGGCGGTGGTTTCGACCGCCACCGCCATCCAGGCGGCGCTGCGGCGCTCGGCGGTGCGCTTGGTGACCCGCACCAGCTTTTCGGCGTCGCTATGCTCGTCGATGCAGACCATCAGCCGGTCGCGGGCTGGCCAGGGACCGTCGATGGCGTGCGCCCGCATGTAATCGACCATCTGCCGGTCGACCCGCTCGGCGGCATGGCGCAGAGCCATCTCGCGCAGAGCGGTCAGATTACCGGGCGAGAAGAAGCTGTCGATGGCGCGTCGCGCCTGCTCGGGCACATAGACCTTGCCTTCCTTCAGGCGCTTGATCAGATCTTCGGGCGGCAGATCGATCAGTTCGATCTCGTCGGCTCCGGCCAGCACGCCGTCGGGCAGGGTTTCGCGCACCTTGACGCCGGAAATCTGTTCGACCACGTCGTTCAGGGATTCCAGATGCTGGATGTTCAGCGTGGCATAGACATCGATGCCGGCGGCCAGGATTTCTTCGACATCCTGCCAGCGTTTGACATGGCGCGAACCGGGGACGTTGGTGTGCGCCAGCTCGTCCACCAGCGCCAGTTTGGGCTTACGGGCCAGCAGCGCGTCGATATCCATCTCGCGGAATTCGCGGCCGCGATAATCGGTCAGGCGATAGGGGATCAGCTCCAGGTTCCGCACCTGGGCTTCGGTATCGCGGCGGCTATGGGTCTCGATCACCCCGGCGACCACGTCGATGCCGTCGCGCAGGCGGTCGTTGCCGGCCTGCAGCATGGCATAGGTCTTTCCCACCCCGGGCGAAGCGCCGAGGAAGATCTTCAGACGACCGCGCCCTTCCCGCCGGACTTCGGCGAGAAGGGCTTCGGGCGACGGGCGTGGGCTGTCGTCACTCATGGAGATCAGTTCACGACATCGGCCATTGCGCGTCCAGCGTCATATTGAGTTTCAGCACATTGACCCTCGGCTCGCCCAAGATACCCAGCATGCGCCCTTGGGTCTGGTCGGCGATCAGCTTGCGCAAGGCTTCCTCGGTGACATGGCGGGCGGCGGCAACCCGCTTGGCCTGCCACAAGGCTGCTTCGGGCGAGATATCGGGGTCGAGACCCGAACCGGAAGCCGTCAGCAAATCCGCCGGGATCGGGGCGGTCTGATCGGGATTGGCCTGCTTCAGGGCATCGGCGCGGACGTTCACCGTATCCACCAGAGCCTTGGCGCTGGGGGCGGCATTGCTGGCGCCCGAGTTCTGGGCATTGTAGGGGGCATCTACGCTCTTGCTGGAGTCATTGGGGTCTGGGGCGGTGGTGGCCGACGGGCGGCTCCAGAAATAGCCGGGCTGGCTGAATTGCTGGCCGATCAGGGCCGAGCCGATCACCTGGCCGTTCTTCTCGATCAGACTGCCATTGGCCTGCCAGGGGAAGACGGCCTTGGCCGCACCGGTGACCGCCAGCGGATAGGCGATGCCGGTCAGCAGGGTCATCACCAGCAGCAGCATCAGCGAGGGACGGAGTTCTTTCAACATTTGGGGATGCTCCTCTTAGGCCAGACCGAGGGCAGCGACCAGCAGGTCGATGGCCTTGATGCCGATGAAGGGGGCGACGATGCCGCCCAGGCCGTAGACCAGCAGGTTGCGCTTCAGCAGAACCTCGGCGGGGGCCGGGCGATAGCGGACACCCTTCAGGGCCAGCGGGATCAGGGCGATGATGATCAGGGCGTTGAAGATGATCGCGGACAAAATGGCCGATTGCGGGCTGGCGAGGTTCATCACATTCAGCGCCTGAAGCTGGGGATAGCTGACCAGGAACAGCGCCGGGATGATGGCGAAATATTTCGCCACATCGTTGGCGATGGAGAAGGTGGTCAGGGCGCCGCGGCTCATCAGCAGCTGTTTGCCGATCATCACGATCTCGATCAGCTTGGTGGGATCGCTTTCCAGATCGACCATGTTGCCGGCCTCGCGCGCCGCCTGGGTGCCGGTGTTCATCGCCACCCCCACGTCAGCTTGCGCCAGGGCAGGGGCGTCGTTCGAGCCGTCGCCGCACATGGCGACCAGACGCCCGCCCTGCTGCTGTTCGCGGATCAGCTCCAG
>Ga0318572_10000408_pt1 | contig 16009 bp, 14 predicted proteins | sample GRESIP089b5f20_FD_202528 | JGI IMG/M metagenome (GOLD analysis project Ga0318572, IMG submission 202528) | Tropical soil microbial communities from Luquillo Experimental Forest, Puerto Rico - GRE.SIPMG.089b5f20 | ecosystem: Environmental > Terrestrial > Soil > Tropical forest > Bulk soil...
CCCCTCGAGGCACGAGTTCTTCCAGATGTGGCCGCCCTGCCCGAAGACCGGGTCGTTCGCGGTGTTGAGCTCCCACTCGACGCCGTGGTCGCCCATCCAGTCGACGCACTCCGGGCCCTTCGTCGCGAGCGCGCGCAGCAGCAGCTTGTCCGCCGTGTACTGGTACGCGGGCATCACCAGCTCGACCAGCGCGTCGGGGTCGTACGGGAACTTGGGGATCGCCCACTTGATCGCGTTCTGGTAGCGGGTTCCGCCGAAGGTGAAGAAGAGCGCGCTCTCCTTGGTGCCGCCGCCGGGCTCGGAGAGCTTCTCGACGGTGATGACCTTGAGCCCCTTCTCCGCTGCCCGCACGGACGCCGCGAGGCCGCCACCCCCGGTCCCGACGACGACGACGTCCGCCTCCTTGTCCCACTTGGAAGGCGGGCCGATCGGCGGGACCGGCCGGGCGCCCTGGGGGTCGGCGGAGCGCTCGGGCGTGGCCGTCGCCGCGAGCGCGCTCGGCGCTCCGGCGAGCAGTCCGGCCCCCTGGGCGATCGCCGCGCCGGCCGCCGCGCCCTTCAGGAATCCGCGGCGCGACAGCCCCGAGGGCCTCGCGTCTCCCGTCGGCTCGTCACTCCCGCCCTCGACCTTCCGCCCCGATCCGGTCTTCTTCATGTCTGGTCTCCTGAACGAGCGTGGTTCACCCCGCCCGGGTGATTCGACGTTGAGTCAAGGCAGGTGCGCACGCGTATCGTACGTGCGGCATGTCGTCAACGTGCGCACCGATCGCGATCGCTCCGCGGCGGCGAATGCCGAGGGTTTCCGCGGGGATCCATCCGGCCGGTTGCAAACGCCACTTTAGTTGCCATAGCGTCGAGACGGACTCGCCGAGAGACCTCGAACGCCATGGCCCGCCGTCACGGGCGATACGCCGCAGAACCCCTCACGCGCGGCCTGCGCCCCGGTGGACGGAGCGCCCGGGTGGTCGAGGTCGTGCTCGCGGCGACGCGCGCCGAGCTCGCGCGCGCCGGGTACTCCCGGCTCTCGGTCGAGGCCGTCGCGGAGAGGGCGCACGTCAACAAGACGACGGTCTACCGGCGCTGGCCCACCAAGGCTTCGCTCGTGGTCGCTGCGGTAACCGCGGTGCTCGTCGTCGAGGACGGGCCGCAGCGAGAGTCGCTCAGGGACGATCTCCTGTTTCTCGCCCGGTGGCTCGCGGCGTGGATGGAGACGCCCGAGGGCTGGGGCGTGACGCGAGCGCTCTTCGCCGAGACGGATGAAGCTGAGGTCCAAGTGCTGAGCCGCACCGCTCGCCTGAAGGTGCGTGAGCGGTGGGAAGCCGCGGTGCGACGGTCCATGGCGCGCGGCGAGGTCCCCGCGGACACCGACGTGTCACTCGTCGTCGAGGTCACGATGGCGGCGGTGCTCGACGCGTTCGTTCACGTCACGCACGTCGTGGACGAGCGGTTCCTCGAGGCCGTCGTCCGGCTCGTGGTGACCGGTGCGCTCCACGGCGGCGCCGTCCCGCCGAGATGAGTCGGGATGGGGCTGCGGTGGCGTCGGGAAGCTCCCTCGGGAGCGCCCGTCAGGCGTTCCTGGTCCGGCGGGACGACCTCCGTGCGCGCCGGGCGATCGCGCCGTCCCGCGCCCCGTCGCCTGCGCTGGCGGTCGCGCGCTCCCGACGCCCGGGTGAACGTCCCCGCAGCCCGCCGCCGAGCCCCACCGTGAGGAGGTGGCCCATCTTGTCCCGCTTCGTGAGGAGGTACGCGCGGTTCAGGCGGGTCGGGACCGTCTCGATCGGCACCCGCTCCACGACCTCGATCCCGTACCCCACGAGCCCGACGATCTTCTTCGGGTTGTTCGTGAGCAGGCGCATCCGGCGAACGCCCAGGCTCCTAAGGATCTGCGCGCCGACCCCGTAGTCCCGGAGGTCAGGCTCGAAGCCGAGCCGCACGTTGGCCTCCGCGGTGTCGAGCCCCTGGTCCTGGAGACGGTACGCCCTGAGCTTGTTCACGAGGCCGATCCCGCGGCCCTCCTGGTCGAGGTACAGGAGCACGCCCTTCCCAGCCTCCTGGATCTGCCGGAGCGCCGCCTGGAGCTGCGGCCCGCAGTCGCAGCGCTCGGACCCGAACACCTCGCCTGTGAGACACCTCGAGTGAACGCGCACGAGCACCGGCTCGTCGGGGCGCCACGTCCCCTTCACCAGAGCCACGTCCTGGGAGCGGTTGACGTCGTTCTCGAAAGCGATGGCGGTGAACTCCCCGTGGGACGTGGGGAGCGGCGCGGCGGACGCGCGGCGGACGAGAACGTCCTTCAGCAGCCGGTACGCGATGAGATCCTCGACCGAGACGATCGGGAGGTGGTGGGCGGCCGCCAGCGCCTCCAGCTGCGGGCGGCGCGCCATCGTGCCATCGTCGTTCATCACCTCGCAGATGACACCAGCCGGCTTCAAGCCGGCCAGGCGAGCGAGGTCGACCGAGCCCTCGGTCTGGCCCGCGCGCACCAGCACCCCGCCGTCCCTGGCCCGGAGCGGGAAGACGTGCCCTGGGCGGGCGAGGTCCTCCGGGCTCGCGGCGTCGTCCACCGCGCACAGGATGGTGCGAGCCCGATCGCTCGCGCTGATGCCGGTCGTCACCCCTTGCCTCGCCTCGATCGAGACCGTGAACGCCGTCCCGAAGGACGAGGTGTTTGCCCCCTCGTCGACCATGAGGGGCAGGCGGAGCTGGGACACCTTCTCGGCGGTGAGCGACAGGCAGATGAGGCCGCGCCCGTGCATCGCCATGAAGTTCACCGCCTGCGGCGTGACCTTCTCGGCGGCCATGCAGAGGTCGCCCTCGTTCTCCCGGCCCTCGTCGTCGACGAGGATCACGATCCGGCCGGCACGGATCTCCTCCAGCGCCCGCTCGACGCGCTCCACCGATCTCGCGACGTCCTCCATGGCGACGCTCCCGTCTCAGGCCCGCGCGGTCGCCGCGCCCGGCCGGTGCGAGCGGAGGACCTCGAACAGCTCGAGGGCGCTCGACGCCGCGAGCTCTGTCCCGATCCCGTGCCCGCCCGCCTCGCCCGACGCGAAGTACAGCCCCTTCACCGGGCTCACCACGGAGGGACGGCGCTCGTGCACCTGATCGACCGTCTGGCCAACGCCGATTATGGCCCCGTCTTCGCCGGCGAAGCCGTTCACGAGCGCCGGCGTGTCGAACCACACCTTCTCGACCTTGCCCCTCGCCTCCGGGAAGACCCTGAAGCACGAGCGGAGCAGTGCCTCGCGCCACTCGTCCGCGCGCGCCGCCATGTCCGGCGGGCACCCGTGCAGCGAGGTCAGGAGCTGCTTCCCGTCCGGCGCCATCGACGGATCGAAGTTCGTCGGGGATCCGAAACAACCCGCGACGAGCTCGGGGACCTCGCCCCGCCACATCTCTGGGGTGACGTCGAGCGGCGCCGAGCGCTCGTCGGGGATGTAGATCACCACCTGCTTGTCAGTGACCTTCTCCGAGACCAGCACGCGCAGCATGACGCCGGGGATCGAGTACGTGAGACTCTGGACCCTCTTCACGTAGTCTTCCGGGAAGTGCTCGGGGCCGGCGAGCTTCAGGACCGTCGCCCGCAGGTCGGCGTTGCTGACGATCACCGGAGCGCGGAGCTCCGTTCCGTCCGAGAGGACGACCCCGACCGCCGCCCCGCCGTTCACCAGGATCCGCGCCACCTCCGCGCGAGTCCTGATCTCGCCCCCGTGCTTCTCGACGGCGGCCAGGTATGCGCCGGGGACGGAGGCGTTGCCGCCGCTCGGATACGCCGTGGCGCGCTTCGACATGACATCCCGGAACGCGCGGATGAACTCCGCCGTGCTCGCGACCGTCGAGGGGACGCAGAAGTACTGCGAGACGAAGCTCTCGATGATCGTGTGCGCCATCCGGTCCTTCGTGAACCGGTCGACCCACTCCCACACCGGGACGTACCAGAGCCGCTCCAGCTCGGCGTCCGGGGTCTCGAAGACGTACTGGAAGAGCCGCTCGAACCCCGCGCGCTCCGCGGGCGGGACCGCCTCGAACATCGCCGCCTTCGAGTACTTCTTCACGACGTCGCCGATCTGCAGGAAGGACCGGCTCCCCACGTTGTTCCAAGGGATCCGAGGCGCGCCGACCCGGGTGGCGATCTCCTGGAGCGGCCCCTTCTCGCCCAGGCAGTAGAAGTGCCAGCCCAGATCGATCGCGCAGCCCGACCGCTCGTAGGTGATGCACCGCCCGCCGAGCAGCTCGTTCCTCTCGAGGACGGCGACCTTCCAGCCGGCGTGGGCGAGGAGCGCGGCGACGCCGGCCCCACCGACCCCGCTGCCGATGATGATCGCGTCGAACCGTCGCTGCATCGGCGACCTCCCCTGAGAGAAGGGACGAGGCGGGAGGCGCTCCGCGCTCGTTAGTACCGATGCGTACCGTACACGTTAGCACCGTTTCGCGCAAGCGGCCGCGCCTCGCCGGGCCCTGGCAAGGCGGCTAAGCGGCCGACGCGGACCTCGCGATCCCGAGGCGGAGCTGCCCGAGCACGGCGCAGCCGAGCGCCCCGACGAACTGCGGGAGGTCCCCCTCGGGCACGTTCACCTCGGTCCCCAGCGCCTCGCGGATCGCCGTGGCGATCCGACCCCAGCGGAGGATGCCGCCCACGACCGTGACCTCGCGCTCGAACCGCGCTCGCTTGAGGAGCTGCACGGAGCGCTCGGTCAGCGACATGGTCGCGCCGAGCATGATGTTCTCCGGCGGCACCCCGTTGCTGAGGTGGTTGATGACCTCGGACTCGGCGAAGACGGTACACACGCCGGAGACCGACGCGGCCTCCTTCGCCCGGTTCAGGAGCCCCTCGATGTCCTCGGTCTTGAACCCCATGTAGCGGACGGTCTTCTCGAGGAACATCCCCGTGCCGGAGGCGCACTTGTCGTTCAGCCGGAAGGAGGTGACCTTGCGGCGCTCGTCGACGCGGCTCACCTTCACGGTCTGGCCGCCCACGTCGAGGACGGTGCGAGTCCCCGAGAAGAGGAAGGCCGCGCCCCGGGCGGCGGCCGTCAGGTCGGTCACCTGGATGTCCCGGTCCGGCAGCTGGTGGCGTCCGAAGCCGGTGGTGATGCAGTAGCTCACGTCGCCGCGGGTGAGGCCCGCCGCGCCGATGGTGTCGTTCATCACGGCGGTGGCCGCCTCGCGGAGCCGGCCTCCGCTCTGCCGCATGGCGCGGCCGACGACCCGCCCGCTCCCGTCGAGGATGAGGCCCTTCGTGTAGGTCGAGCCGATGTCGAGGCCGATCGCGTAGCTCATGTCGCCGTCTCCTCAGACGCCCGCCGCGGCGGTCGCCGCGGGGCGCGACCCCTCGCCCGCCATCACGTGGTCCCGCGCGAAGAGCGCGGCGCCGAGGGCGCCGGCGAAGTGGCTCTCCTCGCTCACGCTCACCTTCTTCCCGAGCAGCTCCTCGAGCGCCTTCACCATCCCGACGTTGCGCGACACGCCGCCCGTGAAGGTGATCTGGTCCACGATCCCGACCCGGCGCAGGAGCCCGTACGACCGGAACGCGATCGACCTGTGGACGCCGGCGAGGATGTCCTCGATGGGCTTGCTGCGGCCGAGCCAGGACAGGACCTCGGACTCCGCAAACACCGTGCAGGTCGTGCTGATCTTGACTGCGGTCTTCGCCTGCAGCGACAGCGGCCCGATCTCGTCGAGCTCGAGCCCGAGGACGTTCGCGGCCGCGCCCAGGAACCGGCCGGTCCCGGCGGCGCACTTGTCGTTCATGCAGAAGTCGATGATCTCGCCGTCCGGCCGGATCCGGATCGCCTTCGAGTCCTGGCCGCCCATGTCTAGGACGGTCCCGGTGTCCGGGAACATGTGAGCCGCGCCGCGGCCGTGGCAGCTGATCTCGGTGACCTGCTTGTTCCCGAAGGTCACCTTGTAACGCCCGTACCCGGTCCCGATCACGTACTTCACCGCGCTCGCCTCGATGCGCCCGGCGGCGAGGGCGGTCTGAAAGGCGTTCTCGGCGGCGCGCACCACGTTCGCGCCCGTGTCCACGAGGGCCCGGGCGGCGATCCGCCCGTGCTCGTCGAGCACGACCGCCTTCGTCTGCGTGGATCCGACGTCGACACCCGCTGTGTACGTCATGGTCTCTCCCGGCTACTGGAACATGACGTTCTCCACGAACGTCTCCATCTGCAGGACGATGTCCTCGAACGTCGTCTGGTTCTCCTCGAACTCGCTGACGAAGTACGGGATCTTGTGGGCGTCGAGCGCCTTCGCGTACGCGACCTGCTCGTCGAGGCCGGGCTCGCACATCTTCGCGGCGGCGAGGATGACCGCCTCGGCCTCCGCCGCCTTCACGCGCTCGAGGAGCATCTTCTCCTTGGGCTTCTTCGCGTCGTGCTGCACGGCGCTGTAGCTGGACTGGTGGACATAGGCACAGGCGAGGGCCTCGAACGGATCGCCGCCGGTGGGCACGTCCTCGACGATCCAGCGCAGGCCGATGAAGAGGTCGTCATCGACGACGTAGCAGGCCCGGGAGATCGCCTGGAGGAGGTCGAACGGGGGCGTCTCGCAGAACCCGCCCTCGAAGACCACCCGCATCCGGTCCTGCCGGCTCGCCGGCCGGTCGCGCAGCATCGGCAGCACCGCCTCGAGCAGCGCGATCCACTCCTCGCGAGGCAGGAAGCCCGCCATCCCCACGAGCGCCATCGACTCGTCCGCCGAGAGCTTCCAGGGCGTGTCGCGGCGGATCCGGTAGACGTCGCGCATCAGCGCGCGCGACCGGTTGTAGAGGACGAGCGAGGCGCGCAGCGCGTCCTCGGTGACGCGCGCCCCACCCACGCGCTCGACGTCCTGGGCGAGCCGCCGGTACTCTTCTGCGAGGAATGGCACCGCCGCCTTCGTGTTCGGGTTCTGCGGCAGGTGCAGCAGCTGCGACTTGTACGGGAAGTTCCTGCCCCAGATACCCGCCATGTTGCGCGCCCCGTCGCAGATCGGGTGCGTGACGAACATGTCGAGCTCGAGGTTCTTCGAGAGCGCGATGTCGACGGACGTCTTGATGATCGAGCAGAGGTAGGAGCCGAAGTGCTGGCTCACCGCCACGCCGTCGGTCTGTCCGCCGCGGACCTTCACCGGAAGCAGCCCGCCGGCGTGGGCGATCTCCTCGGGGAAGTAGACCTGGAAGTGCCCCGCGACCTTGCCGCCTTGGGTGCGCCAGGCCTTCACCGTCGGGTAGGTGGGATCCTCCACCAGCTCGCGGCACGTCGCGAGGATCTCCTCGAGCCCCTTGCCGCGCCAGCCATCGAACACCGCCGTCTTCGGGGTCATCGTGTCGTCTCCGTGTGAGGGACAGGACGCGGCGCTACCCGTGCGCGCGCTGGCGCTGCTGGCGCGAGATGAGCCCCTCGAAGAAGGCATCGACCCGGTTCTTCATCTGGGCCTTCGAGACGGCGCGCGGGTCGATGAGGTCCGACTCGAGGAGCAGGATCGGGAGCCCCTCCTCGCCGGAGTGGAAGCGGCGGTCGGCGAGACAGGCGGTGGAGGTCCGGCAGCTCTTGATGCCGTGGTAGACGACGCCGTCGAGGTTGAACGACGAGTCGCGGCCCTCGACGTCCGGCATGTCGAAGAGCACACCGGTCTGGACCTCGCGTATCTGGCGGAGGATGCCCTCCGCGTAGCTCTCGATGGGGTTCGCGAGGTCGTGCTCGTGCCGGACGGACATCCCGCCCGACGCCAGGGTCAGGTAGCTCGAGACGACGAAGATGCCGCCCCAGTCAGAGAACATCTCATTGAAGCCGCGGATGATCGGGTAGCAGGGGACGCCGCGGAAGCCGAGCCGGAAGCGCTGCTCGAGCTGCACGTCCTTCCCGTTCACACGGGTGAGCGCGCCGATGCCGACGCGCGAGCGGTACTCCATCTCCTCGTACAGCTCTCTGAAGTAGGTCGCGCCCTCCTTCGTGCCACGGAAGCAGTTGACCATGCCGAGGTAGGCGAGCCCGTCGGTCACGACGTTGAACACGGCCGGGGTCCTCGCGTTGAGCGCGAGGACCTTGCCGTAGTACGCGTTCATCTCGTCGGTGTTGCGCAGGTGCTCGCGGAACCGGTCGATGTCGAACCTCTTCCCGGTCTGCGCCTCGAGGTGCTCGATGAGCTCCTTCACCTGGCCGACGACGTAGGCGAGCTCGTACGCATACTGGTGGTCGCCGCGCTGGCTCTGGGTGCGATCGGCGCGCTCGCCGGGCACGTCGATGGTCACGACGGGCGCCTGGTGTAGCCGCTCCCAGATCTCCGCCCACTTGAAGTAGGTGTTGCAGGCGTTCGTGGTGATCCCGATGGCCGCCTTCGGCATCTTGCCCATGGGGTGCTCGCCGCCGCGCAGGAACATCGCGACGTCCGCCTTCACGTAGCCGCAGATGTCCGGGGAGAAGCCGTAGTCCTCGGCGAGCTTCAGGTACTCCTCGGAGGTGCCGCGAACCGCGGTCTGCAGCGCCGTGACTTCGGGGAACACGATAGGGAAGTCGAAGGCCATGAGGACCTCCGTCATGCTCCCCATCACGAAGACGTAGGCGGCGCCCTGGCCGCGCTGCGCGGCCTCGGTGAGCGACGTGAACCAGCTCCGGGTGAGGCGGGCGGCCTCGCGCGCGCCGCGGCCGACGATCCCCGGATCCGCGGGCTGCTGCTCTGCCGTCGTTTGCATGGGCTTCCTCTCGGTTCGGTGCCAGGGCCTGGCGGCTAGGTGACCAGTTAGTCACCTTCTCGACTAGCACCACCGTCCTGCGCCTGTCAACATGGGCATCCGATGCCGGCCCCATGAGGTGACTCACGGGTCACCTCATCGGTCGCCCGATGCAAGGGGCACGACGCACGCGCGTCACCGGGTCCCCGTCGGGCGCCCCTCTTCCGCGCCCACCGCGCTCCGCCGGAAGATCATCGTGTTCCCGTCGAGGGTGAGGACGGTCTCGTCCCGCTGGTTCAGCACCTCGTACCGGATCAGCACGATCCCGAGCTGCGGTCGGCTCCTCATCGGCCGGGCCTGGAGGGACCGCATCCGCACCCGCAGCGTGTCGCCGGGGCGCACCGGCTTCAGCCAGCGGACCTCCTCGATCCCCGGCGAGCCCGCCGTCGCGGTATCGAGAAGGAAGGCGTCGCACGCCATCTTCGTGACGAGGGCGCAGGTCTGCCAGCCGCTCGCGACCAGACCGCCGAAGGTGGAGCGGCGCGCCGCGTCCTCGTCGATGTGGAACGGCTGAGGATCGTACTGCCGGGCGAACGCGAGGATCTCCTCGCGCGTGAGCGTGATCCCCCCGAACTCGCGGACGCTCCCCGTCGGGAAGTCCTCGTACCACCAGCGCTTGCCCTCGGTGTGGCCCATCGACTCCTCCTTTTCTCGGGATCGCGTCGTCGCGATCGCGGTCGCTTGCCTGGCGCCCGCGCCCGGCGCGCGCGCCACCCTCGCGAGGGTCGCCTGGGAAGGCGTTGACGCGTATTCGTAAGCAAGCGTACCGTGTCTGTCACAACCTTCACAGGGATGATCATGGTCAGACAAGCCATCGAGCTGAGCGTCGTCGACGGGCTCGCCCGCGTCGTGCTGAACCGGCCCGAGGTCGGCAACCCGATCGACGGGATCTTCTGCAGCGAGCTCCGCGACGTCGCGAACGGGCTCGCCGGCGACCCCGGCGTCCGGGCCGTGCTCCTCGAGGCACGCGGCAGGTTCTTCAGCGTGGGCGGGGACCTCAACGCCTTCGCCGCCGCCCGCGAGTGGCTCCCCGACCGCATCCGCGAGTGGACCGGCGCCATCCACGTGGCCATCGCGCGCCTCGCGCGCCTCGATGCGCCGCTCGTCGCCGCCGTTCACGGCACCGCGATGGGCGGCGCGGTCGCCCTCGCCGCGCACTGCGACGTCGTCTACTGCGCGCGCTCGGCGAAGCTCGGCTCCGCGTTCTCGCAGATCGGCTTCAGCTGCGACTGCGGGACCTCGGCCGCCCTGGCCGCGCGGATGGGGCCGGCCCGGGCGCGCCGCTACGTCCTCCTCGCCGAGACACTCACGGCCGACCAGGCCGCCGCCGCCGGTCTCGTGGACTTCGTCGTGGACGACGACAAGGTCCTTGCGGAGGCCGAGCAGGCAGCGCTCCGACTCGCCCGCGGCCCCACGCGCGCCTATGGCGAGATCCGACGGCTCTTCGCCCGCGCCCTCACGCAGCCGTTCGAGGCGCAGCTCGAGGACGAGGCGCAGGCGCTCACCCGCGTCGCGGCGACCGAGGACGCACACGAGGGAATCCGATCCTTCGCCGACAAGCGGAAGCCCTCGTTCCTCGGCCGCTAGGACGGCGGAGCATCCTGACGTCCGTGGGCTCGACCGCGTCCACGGTTGACACCGCGTTCCAGCTGCGGAGATCGTAGGCGGGTGAGCCCACGACGAAAGCCTGGGACGACGAAGGCCCCGCATCCGGAGATGCCGCCGGACGAGGCAGAGCGCGGGGAGTCGACCGTCCCCGAGAAGCGCAGGGCGCAGATCGTCGAGACGGCCGTCCGGCTCTTCGCCGAAAGCGGTTACCACCAGACGACCATCGACGACATCGCCCACGAGGCGGACATCAGCAAGGGGCTCGTCTACAAGTACTTCAAGGACAAGAACGACGTCCTGTTCTTCGTCCTCTGCCACGTCCTCGCGAAGTACGACAGTCAGGGCGTCTTGCGCCGCGCCGCGGCCACGGGCCCGCTCGCGGCGCTCCGGACGCTCCTGCGGAACCACTGCGAGGTCGCGAACGGCCACATCCGCGAGGTGCTGCTCGCCTACCGCTCGACCAAGGACCTCACCCGCGATCAGCAGCGACAGGTGAAGGTGATCGAGTCCCGGGACGTCCGCGTCATCAAGCAGTGCCTCGAGGCCTGCATCCACCGCGGCCTGATGCAACCGGTCAACACCGACATCCTGGCGTACCAGTTCATCATGTTCGGACAGACCTGGGCGCTGAAGCACTGGGCGTACGGGAACCGCTTCACCGTCGACGAGTACCTCGCCGAGGGGGAGAAGATCCTCATCTGGTCGCTCCTAACGGAGCGCGGCCGGACCGAGCTCGAGACGCTCCGCGCCGCGGGCGGCGAGTGACCCCGCGGCTCAGCGAACGCCGGCCCGCTACCGCGCCTTCTTCAGCAGCTCGGGCATCGTCGCCCGGTGGAAGCCCTCGAACGGCGCGCTGCGATCGTGCGGCTCGAGCGTCCAGGAGCCGCGTGCGTTGGGCGTCCCGCCGTCCACCCGGACGCAGGACCCGGTGATGTAGGCGGCTGCCGGCGAGAGAAGGAACACGATCGCGGCCGAGATTTCCGCCTCGGTGCCGTAGCGGCCGAGCGGAACCTGCTTCGGGTAGGCGAGCACCTTCGCCTGCGCCTCGGGCGGATAGGTGTCGAAGCCGCTCGAGGCGATGCCGCCGGGCGCGACCGCGTTCACGCGGACCCCCGAGGAGGCCCACTCGCAGGCCGCGCTCTCGGTGAGGTTGAGCATCCCCGCGCGCGCCGCGCCGGAGTGGGCGAAGTCGGGCCACCCGTTCCACATGTCCGCGATGATGTTCACGATCGCGCCGCCGTGGGCTTCCATCCAGCGCGCATACACCTCGCGCATGAAGATGTACCCGCCGATGAGGTTGTTCCGGACCACCGCCTCGAACCCGCGCGGCGAGATCTTCTTGATCGGCGCCCGGAACTGGCCGCCCGCGTTGTTCACGAGGCCGTCGATGCGCCCCTGGTCCTTCACGACCGCCTCGATAGCGGTGACGACCTGCGCCTCCTCCCGGATGTCGCAGGCGACCGCGCTCGCGCGGCCGCCGTCCTCCTCGATCTCGGCCTTCACCCGCTCGAGCTTCTCCATCGTGCGCCCGAGGATCGCGACTCGGGCGCCGAGGGACGCGAGCTCATGGGCGGTGCAGCGGCCGATGCCGCTCCCGCCGCCGGTGACGATGAACACCTGGCCGTCGAAGAGGCCCGGCCTGAACACGGAACGGTAGCTCACGGTGTGCTCCTCCTCGCGGTGCGTGCCGCGGTCATCGGCTCTTCGTCCGGAGCCCAACGAGCGGATCGGGCACGTCCGACCGCCCTCCGCGCGGGTCCCGGAATCTCTAGGGCGCGGCGCTCGATGATCCGGTTGCGGTCGTCGACGCGGACGACCACCGGTACGTGCTGCGCGACCTCGGCCTGGTCGAACTCCGCGAAGGTCGCCAGGATCACCACGTCGCCGGGGAGGTTCAGGTGCGCCGCCGCGCCGTTGATGCAGATGGTGCCGGAGCCGGCAGGGCCCTCGATGGCGTACGTCGTGAGGCGCGTCCCGCGGGTCACGTTCCAGATGTGGACCGCCTCGAAGCTCGAGATGTCCGCGGCGGCCATGAGCGTCTCGTCGATGGTCACCGACCCCTCGTAGTGGAGGTCGGCCTGCGTGACGGTCGCCCGGTGGATCTTCGACTTGAACAGGGATCGCCTCATGCTCTCGCCCTCAGCACGGTGCTGGCCACGCCGCACGCCCCGGGAAGCGGGATCGGGATCCGCCCGATCCCGAGGGCGATGAGGTCGATCTCGGTCACGACGTCCTCGCCCCCGGCGCGACCAGGGCGGCGGCCGCGACCTCCGCGACGTCCAGGACGCGGACCGCGTCCTCGCGGCCCGCCTCCGCGACGCCATCCTTCAGCATCGTCACGCAAAACGGACACGCCGCGGCGATCGTTCCGCGACCGTCGAGGGTCGCCATCGCCTCGTCCACCCGCGTCCGGTTCACCCGCGTCCCGAGCTTCTCCTCGAGCCACATCCGCCCTCCGCCGGCGCCGCAACAGAACCCGGTCCGGCCGCTCCGGGGCATCTCGGTGACGGACACCCCGGACGCCGCGAGGACCGCCCTCGGCGCGTCGACGACGCCGTTGTGCCGGGCGAGGTAGCAAGGGTCATGGAAGGTCACGTTCCCATGCGCCACCCGAGCGTCGGCGAGCGCGAGCCGCCCTTCGCCGACGAGCCGCTCGAGGAGCTGCGCGTGGTGGACCACCTCGTACGTGCCGCCGAACTGCGGGAGCTCATTCTTGAGCGTGTTCAGGCAGTGGGGGCACTGGACGAGGATCTTCTTCACGCCGTACCCGTCGAGCGTCTCGACCAGCGAGCTCGCCTGCATCTGGAACAGGTACTCGTTGCCCAGGCGCCGGGCGGCGTCGCCGGTGCAGGTCTCCTCCTCGCCGAGGATCGCGAACGAGACCTTGGCCTCGCGCAGGAGCTTGACGATCGCCCGCGACACCTTCTTCTGCCGGTCGTCGTAAGCTCCCGCGCAACCCACGAAGAACAGCCACTCGAATCCGCCGTCCGCCGCCCGCGGAACGTCGAGGTCAGCGCACCACTCCGCGCGCTTGTTCGACCCGATCCCCCAGGGGTTCCCTTGGTTCTCGATGTTCTTGAACACGCGCGCGGCCTCGTCTGGCACCGCCGCCTCCACCAGCACCTGCTGGCGCCGGAGGTCGACGATCCGCGGGATGTTCTCGATGAAGACCGGGCAGGCGGTCTCGCACCAGCCACAGGTCGTGCACGCCCATATGGTGTCCGGAGAGATCACCTCGCCGACGAGGGGTGACGGCGCGCTGGAGGTGGGCGCGTCGGTCCCCTGGCCCCGCGCCAGACGCTGCAGTACCGGCGCCTCGGCGACGAGGTGGTGCTTCAGGGCCAGATTGAGCTCCTTCACCGAGAGCGGCTTCCCCGTGACGTGGGTCGGGCAGCGCGTCTGGCAGCGGCCGCACTCGGTGCAGCTGTAGAGATCGAGCCCCTCCTTCCACGAGAGGTCGGCGATCGTCGCCGTCCCGAAGCTCGCGCCCTCGCTCTCGAGGTCGAGCTTCCGCAGGGCGCTCGACGCCGGCGGCAGCGCTCGCAGGAACACGTTGGGCAGGGCGGTGAGGACGTGGAAGTGCTTCCCGTGCGGGAGGAAGTTGAGGAAGACGAGAACCACCGCGAGGTGGAGCCAGAACGCCGCGACGCCGACGCCGTGGGCTGCGCCCGGCGGGAGGCCGCCGAGGGCGAGCGCGCCGAGAGATCCGGCCGGCGCCGCCGCCTCGAACCCCGCCAGGCCCGCGCGGAGCCGCTCGGCGCCGTCGAAGGCGATCTCCGTCACCATCAGCGCGAGGATGAAGCCGAGGACGAGGGTCCCCTCCCACGTGAGCGTCAGGCGCGCGGGGCGCGTGACCAAGCGCCGCCAAAGGAGCCCGGCCGCGGCGACGGTCGCAGCGAGCACGACCACGTCCTTCACGAGCAGGTACGCCCGCCCGGCCGCGCCGGTCGGCGCAAGCCCGGGCAGGTGGAAGCCCTCGGCGATCCCCATCCCGAAGAGCGTGACGGTCCGGAGGGCGAGGACGAGGAACGCCGCGAAGAGTGCCGCGTGGAGGGCGCCGGGGAGGAGCTCCTCACGGTCGAGGACCCTGCGCTGCCCGAAGCCGAACCGGAGCAGCGCCGCGAAGCGCTCGGCGAGCCGGTCGAGGCGATCCTCTCGACGCAGCACCCGGAGCGGCGCCAGCCGCCGAGCGAGGGTCCACCCGAAGAGGCCGAGGCCGGTCGCGAGCAGGATGAGGGTCAGGGGCGCGTTCATGTTCTCTCCGTCGTGCGCGCGGACCGGCGCGCCGGCTCACTTCTTCTTCGCATACTGGACGGCGGCCTTCCCGACGCGCTCGCGCGCGACGATGAGCTTCATGATCCCGGCGGTGCCGTCGCCGATCTGGAGACCCATCACGTCGCGCATCCGCTGCTGGTGCGGCGTGTCCTTCGAGAAGCCGTAGTGGCCGAAGGTGAGCAGGGACTGGTGGATGGCCTCGAACGCGGTCTTCGGCCCGAGCCACTTCACCATCGCCGCCTCGGCGGTGTGCGGCAGCTTCGCGTCGCGGAGCTCCAGCGAGTGGTAGGAGAGCTCGCGCACCGCGGCGAGCTGGGTCTCCTGCTCGACGAGGGGGAAGGTGACGCCCTGGAACTGCGCGATCGGACCGCCGAACGCCTGCCGCTCCCTGGTGTAGGCCCACGCCTCGTCGAGAGAGGCCTGCGCCGCGCCGATGCACTGCAGGGCGATGAGCGCGCGGCTGTAGTCGAATCCCTGCATCACCTGGGAGAACCCCTTGCCCTCCTCTCCCAGCCGGTTCGTCACCGGGATCTTCACGTCCTCGAAGAAGACCGAGCCGCGGCCGATGATGATGCTGCCGACGTCGTCGAAGCGAGTCCGCGCGAGCCCGTGGGCGTCGGACGGCACGAGGACCGCCGAGACTCCCCCTGCGCCGTCTTCGGGCTTCCCCGTGCGGACGAAGACGACGAACGCGTCGGCGGAGTCGGCGAAGGTGATCGAGGTCTTCTCGCCGTTGATCACGTAGTGGTCGCCCTCGCGCCGGCACCGGACGCTCAGGTTCGCGGCGTCGGAGCCGACGCTCGGCTCCGTGAGGCAGACGCCGACGATCTTCTCGCCGGTGACCATCTTCGGGACCCACGCCTGGGCCAGCTCGCGGTGCGCGTTGCGCGTGATGATGGCGCCCGTCAGCGAGACGTTCAGGGCGACGTTCGACATGTTGAAGTCGCCGTAGCCCAGCTCCTCGATGACCGTCCCGACGGTGACCCCGCTGGCGCCGAGGCCGCCGTACTCCTCGCCGAGGTCCAGGCCGAGCAGGCCGAGGCGCCCCATCTCGACCACGAGCGCACGGTCGAGCTTCCCGACCTTCTCGCGCTTCTGGTAGTCGGGCAGAAGCCTCTCGCGGGCGAAGCGGCGCGCGAGATCGCGAAGGGCCGCCTGGTCTTCGGTCGGGATCATGTTCGCGTGTCTCCGGAGTGTCGGGCTGGGGCGCTAAACGCCCTGGCGGCCGAGGATGGCGACCGCGCTCACGTTCTGGTGCGGGTGGCCGCCGAGGTTGTGGGTGAGCGCCAGATCGACGTGGCGGAGCTGCCGCTCGCCAGCCCGGCCGTGGATCTGCTGGTAGGCCTCGTAGACCATGCGGATCCCCGAGGCGCCGATGGGGTGGCCGAAGCACTTGAGGCCACCGTCGGGCACGACG
>Ga0318572_10000409_pt1 | contig 16008 bp, 16 predicted proteins | sample GRESIP089b5f20_FD_202528 | JGI IMG/M metagenome (GOLD analysis project Ga0318572, IMG submission 202528) | Tropical soil microbial communities from Luquillo Experimental Forest, Puerto Rico - GRE.SIPMG.089b5f20 | ecosystem: Environmental > Terrestrial > Soil > Tropical forest > Bulk soil...
CCCCTCGATCCCGGGCAAGTGCGCAATTCCGGTCAGGACCGGCGGTGCGCTTCCCGGCAAAGTGGCACCTGATTGAGGAGGTGTCATGACGGCGGAAAAACCCGGCAGCAAGCGCAACCCGAGCGGAACCTACGCCCGGCGGTTCCAGAAGGTGTTCGACTACATCCACACCCATCTGGACGAGGAATTGTCGGTGGAGACCCTGAGCCGGGTCGCCCATTTTTCCAAGTTCCATTTCCACCGCCAGTTCTTCCTGTTCGTCGGCCTCAATGCCGCCCGTTACATCCAGTTGCTGCGGCTCAAACGGGCGTCCTATCGCCTGGTGTTTGAGCCCAAGGTACGGGCCTTGCAGGCCGGCTTTGAAAACCCGGAATCCTTTTCCCGGGCCTTCAAGGCCGTTATCGGCCAGACGCCTTCTCAATTCCGCAAAGGTCCGGCCTGGCAGCCGTGGACCGAGCGGTTCCAGATACCTACTATTGAGAGGACCGAAGCCATGGAAGTAAAAATTGTTGATTTCCCCGCCACAGCCATCGCCGTGCTGGAACACCGGGGCGCCCCAGCCCTGGTGTACGACAGCGTGCAGCGCTTCATCGACTGGCGCAAGACCACCGGCCTGTCACCGGTGAACAGCAGCCGCCATTTCGGCATTGCCTACGACGACCCGGCCACCACGCCCCCTGAGCAGTTCCGTTTCGACCTGGGGGGCTCGATCACCGCACCGGTGCCGGAGAATGCCTGGGGCGTGGTGAACAAGTCCATCCTCGCCGGTCGTTGCGCCGTGGTGCGCCACTTGGGCTCCCGGGACGGCGACAACCTGGGCCGCAGTATCTATCCCCTCTATCGGGAATGGCTACCCAGTAGCGGCGAGGAACTCCGCGACTTTCCCCTGTTCTTCGAGTACCTGAACCTGATTCCCCAAGTCGAGGAACATGAACTGGTGACAGATATCTTCCTGCCCCTGAAGTAAGCACTGCTGCGGGAGGGGTTTCGCCTACTTGGGTAGGGACAGTGAGAGGGGGTAAGTCTCCAAGGGGTGGCACCCGTGTTGCCCCAAATTTCGCCATCCCCGCCCTGGGGGCGGGGAGTGCGGGGCAGGCCATCACCTTGCACCGGGCGCGGTGTTACAGGGCAAGCCAGAAACTGGCTTAGCCTGTAAAATCGCGCCTTTACGCAATCTCCTCCGGTTTTCTCCCCCCATGAGTTCGACCAAACCCACTTTCCAGGACCTGATCCTGCGCCTGCAAACCTATTGGGCTGCCCAGGGCTGCGCCCTGCTGCAACCCTACGACATGGAAGTGGGCGCCGGCACCAGCCACACCGCCACTTTCCTGCGCGCCCTCGGCCCCGAGCCCTGGAAGGCCGGCTACGTGCAGCCCAGCCGTCGTCCCAAGGATGGCCGCTACGGCGAGAACCCCAACCGTTTGCAGCACTATTACCAGTACCAGGTGGTGCTGAAGCCCGCACCGGAAAACATCCTCGAGCTGTATCTGGGTTCTCTTGAAGCCTTGGGCTTCGACCTGAAGAAGAACGACGTCCGCTTTGTCGAAGACGACTGGGAAAACCCCACCCTGGGCGCCTGGGGTCTGGGCTGGGAGGTCTGGATGAACGGCATGGAAGTGACTCAGTTCACCTACTTCCAGCAAGTGGGCGGTATTGACTGCAAGCCCATCACCGGCGAAATCACCTACGGTCTGGAACGCCTGGCCATGTACCTGCAGGGCGTAGAGAATGTTTACGACCTGGTATGGACCGAAGGCCTGACTTACGGCGACGTCTATCACCAGAACGAAGTGGAGCAATCCACCTACAACTTCGAACACAGCAATGTGGATTTCCTGCTCAAGGCTTTCGATGCCCACGAAGGCAACGCCAAGCACCTGATGAGCGAGGAAGTGGCCCTGGCCCTGCCCGCCTACGAGCAGGTGCTGAAAGCCGCCCACACCTTCAACCTGCTGGACGCCCGGGGCGCCATCTCCGTCACCGAGCGGGCTGCCTATATCGGCCGCATCCGCAACCTGGCCCGGGCTGTGGCCCAGAGCTACCTGGACAGCCGCGCCCGCCTCGGCTTCCCCATGGCGCCCAAGGCCCACGCCGAAGAAGTGCTGGCCCAGATCAACGCAAAGAAGGCTGCTTAAGAAATGAGCAACACAAAGAATCTGCTGGTCGAACTCTTCGTTGAAGAACTGCCCCCCAAGGCCCTGAACAAGCTGGGCAACACCTTTGCCGAAGCCCTGCTCAAGTCCCTGCAAAGCCAGGGCCTGGCTGCCGCCGATGCCGTGGTGACGGCGTATGCCTCGCCCCGCCGCTTGGCCGCCCACATCACTGCTGTTGCCAACCAGGCTGCCGACAAGCCCGTGGCCCAGAAGCTGATGCCCGTGGCCGTGGGCCTGGATGCCAGCGGCAACACCACCCCCGCGCTGGTGAAGAAGCTGGCCGCCCTGGGTGCCGACGCTTCTGTGGTGCCCCAACTGCGTCGCGAGAATGACGGCAAGGCTGACGTGTTGTTCTTCGACAGCGTGGCCAAGGGCGCGACCCTGGCCGACGGCCTGCAAAAGGCGATTGAAGCCGCCCTGGCTGCCCTGCCCATTCCCAAGGTCATGACCTACCAACTGACCGACGGCTGGACTACGGTGAACTTCGTTCGCCCCGCCCACGGCCTGGTGGCGCTCCATGGCGCCGACGTGGTGCCCCTGTCCATTCTCGGCCTGCAGGCCGGCCGCAATACCCATGGCCACCGCTTTGAGGCCAGTGTCGATCCCGTCGCCATTGTCGATGCCGACAGCTACGCCGCCACTTTGGAAAAAGACGGTGCCGTGATCCCCGGCTTCGCCGCCCGTCGTGCCGAGATCGCCAAGCAACTGGCGGAAGCCGCTGCCAAGGCCGGTCACAACCTAGTGCCCATCCACGACGAAGCCCTGCTGGATGAAGTGACCGCCCTCGTGGAACGGCCCAATGTGTTGATCGGCCAGTTCGAAGAAGCCTTCCTGGCCGTGCCCCAGGAATGCCTGATTCTCACCATGAAGGCCAACCAGAAGTATTTCCCCCTGCTCGACGCCCAGGGCAAGTTGACCAACAAGTTCCTCATCGTCAGCAACATCCGTCCCGCCGATGCCGGCAATGTCGTTGGTGGCAACGAGCGGGTGGTGCGTCCCCGTCTGGCCGACGCCAAGTTCTTCTTCGATCAGGACCGCAAGAAAACCCTGGCCGACCGTACTGCCGGGCTGGCCAAAGTGGTCTATCACAACAAGCTGGGTACCCAGGGTGAGCGCGTGGCCCGGGTGGCCGCCATTGCCACCGCCATCGGCCAACAACTGGACGGCGAGGAACTGGCCGTTCAATCCAAGCAAGCCGCCGAACTGGCCAAGGCCGACCTACTCACTGACATGGTGGGCGAGTTCCCCGAACTGCAAGGCATCATGGGTCGCTACTACGCCCAGCACGACGGTCTGGATGCCGAAGTGGCCGATGCCATCGAAGATCACTACAAACCCCGTTTCGCCGGCGACACCTTGCCCCGGGGCAAGGTGGGCACTGTAGTAGCCCTGGCTGACAAGCTGGAAACTCTGGTGGGCCTGTTCGGCATCGGCCAAATTCCCAGCGGCGACAAAGACCCCTTCGCCCTGCGCCGTCATGCCCTGGGTGTGATCCGCATGTTGAGCGAAGGCGATCTGCCGCTGACCCTGGACCAACTGTTGAACCTGGCGTTCGCCCAGTTCAACAAGGTTGAGAACTTTCAGTTGAACAGCAACGCCCTGACGGATTTCATCTACGACCGCCTCGCCGGCACCCTCCGCGACCAGGGCTACTCTGCTCAGGAAGTGGACGCCGTGGTGAGTCAACGGCCCCAGCGTCTGGGCGATATTCCCAAGCGCCTCGCCGCCGTGCGCGCCTTTGCCGCCCTACCCGAAGCTCCCGCCCTGGCCGCTGCCAACAAGCGAGTGGGCAACATCCTGAAGAAGGTGGAAGGCACCGTGGCTGCCCAGGTGAACGAAGGCCTGTTGCAGGAAGCCGCCGAGAAGAACCTCAACGCCGCTCTGGAACAGGTGGCCTACGCCGCCAATGCGGCCTTCGACAGCGGCGACTACACCGCTTCCCTGCAAGCCCTGGCCGCCCTCAAGGCGCCGGTGGATGCCTTCTTCGACGACGTGATGGTGAATGCCGAGGACGAGAAGCTGCGCAACAACCGCCTGGGCCTGCTGGCGACCCTGCACGGGGCCATGAACCGCGTGGCCGACTTGTCCAAACTGTCTGCCTGATCCAAGCGCCCGGAGAAGGCCCGGTTTGTGCCGGGTGTTCTGCGGGCGGGCGGCGACCATCCTGATCACAATGGCCTAATGAAACTCGTCATCCTCGACCGCGACGGCGTCATCAACTTCGACTCGGACCAGTACATCAAGTCCCCGGACGAGTGGAAGCCCATTCCCGGCAGCCCGGAGGCTATTGCCCGGCTGAACCGGGCGGGTTATCGCGTGGTTGTGGCCACCAACCAGTCCGGCGTGGGGCGCGGTTTGTTCGAGATGGATACCCTCAACGCCATCCACGAAAAGATGCTGCGCACCGTGGCCCAGGTAGGGGGGCGTATCGACGCCATCTTCTTCTGTCCCCACACCAGCGAAGACAAGTGCAATTGCCGCAAGCCCAAGCCGGGCATGCTGGAAGAAATCGCCGCCCGCTACAACACGGTGCTGTCCGAGGTGCCGGTGGTGGGCGATTCCCTGCGTGATCTGCAGGCCGCCGTGGCCGTGGGCGCCCAGCCTATTCTGGTGCTGACCGGTAAGGGTCAGAAAACCAAGGTCGATCCGCAACTGCCGGCCATTACCCCCGTCTACCCCGATCTCGCCGCTGCGGTGGATGCACTGCTCAAGCGCAACAACTGACATGGCCCTGCTGCGTTCCCTGCTGTATTACGTTTTCCAATTGGTGTTTACGCCGCTGTTCGTCAGCAGCTTCTTGTTGCTGTTCTGGCTGCCCTTGCGTCAGCGCCATCTGTATTGCCGCGGTTGGGTGTGGACGGCCCTGTGGGTGATTCGCCACGTGCTGGGCATCCGCTATGAAGTGAAGGGGGCGGAGAATATTCCCGAGGGTGCCTTCATCATCATGTCCAAGCACCAGTCGGCTTGGGAAACCATCGGTTTGCAGAAGGTGTTTCCCGGCTCCATCTTCGTGTTGAAGAAGGAACTGCACTGGATTCCCTTCTTCGGCTGGGCTCTGGCCCTGAATCCCATGATCGCCATCGACCGCTCCGCCAAGCGCGATGCTTTGCGCCAGGTGGTCACCCTCGGCACGGCCCGACTCAAAGCCGGCTACCGGGTCATCATCTACCCCGAAGGCACCCGAGTTCCTCCCGGCGTGCATGGCGAATACAAGCGCGGCGGTGCCGTGCTGGCCCATCATTCCGGCTTTCCCGTGGTGCCCGTGGCCCACAACGCCGGCGAACTGTGGGCACGCAACGCTGTCATCAAAAAGCCCGGATTGGTCACCGTCAGTATCGGCCCAGTGATCGACCCGAGCGGACTCAAGTCCGAACAAGTTTTGCGTCAGGCCGAGGAGTGGATCGAAGGGGAAATGCGCTGCATCAGTCCCCATCGCTATCCCGCCAGTCCAACAGCAAGTTAACGCGAGGTCACCCCCATGAAGCCACGCAATCCCCAACTGTCGCTGCGTCTTGACCTAGGTAATGTCGCCGAGCCCACCGATCCCTGGGCCGAAGGCGCTCCCCTGGCCTTTCTCGGCAGCCACGTCAGCCTGACCCTGGATACCGCCCACAAACAGGCCACCCTGGACGGCGCCATCCTGCACCTGCCGCTGCCCCCCGAGGCGACACCGCGCCAGATTCAGGACGCCGCCGAAGCCTGGTTGCGCAACGAGGCCAAGAACCTGTTGTCCGAGGCCATCCACCGCCACGCTGCCCGCCAATGTCGTACACCGCCCAAGCTGGCCCTGTCCTTTGCTGTCCGCAGCCACTGGGTGCACGTGGAGTCGGACTGCCTGCGCTGCAATTGGCGCCTGGTGGAGCAACCCATGGAAGTCATCGACCAGGTCATCAGCCGGGCCGTGGCCAGCCTGCCCCTGCCGGTGGTGGAAGGCGATCTTTTCGCGGCGTTTGCGTGAAGGAACGGCATTTCCAACGCAAAGGTCGCCGCGATGCGGACCCCACCGGAAAGAAGCTGGGTATCGGTTTCCTGCGGGACATTCCCCGCTGCGCCCTGGCATTGATGGAAGGCGGCTTGTCCTTGTCGGCCGCCGAGCAACTCCCCCTGTTTCGTTTGCCTCCGGCCCAGGCGCCGGCCAAGGTGCACCACGTGCAATTGGGGAGCCGCATCGTTAGCTACACGGTGCGCCCCGCCCGCCGTCGCATGAGCCTCAACATCGACGAGCGCGGCCTGCGGGTCGGTCTACCCCGGGGCATGGCCCTCAGCGAGGTGGAAACCTTCATCCGTCGCCATGGCGAATGGGTGCTGACCAAGCTTGACGAATACGGCAGCCGCGAAACGCGACGCCAAATCCTGCTCCATGATGGCCAGCGCCTGCCCCTGTTGGGGGGCGAAGTGGTGCTGCGCATCGGTGCCGGCAACAACCGTTTTCGTTGGTACGACAGCCTGTTGGAATTGCAGGCGCGGCCCCAGGCCAGTATCGACGCCCTGACCCGGCGCGCCCTCCAGACCAAGGCCCTGGAAGTCTTCGCCCAGCGCCTGGCGTATTTCGCCGAGTTGGGTGGTTATGAATTGCCCGCCCTGTCCCTGAGCAGTGCCCGTACCCGCTGGGGTAGTTGCAGCAGCGAGTCGGGCATACGCCTCAACTGGCGCCTGATCCACCTGTCCCTGGACCTGATCGACTACGTGGTCTGCCACGAGCTGGCCCACCTGCGGCAAATGAACCATAGTCCCCGTTTCTGGTCGGAAGTAGCCAAGCTCTGTCCCGATTGGCAGGACCGGCGGCAGACCCTGAAACAGGAAGGCCTCAGCCTTCCGCTGCTTTGAGAGAACCCCATGCGACTCCTCCACACCATGATCCGCGTCGGCAACCTGGAAAAGTCCATTGCCTTCTATACCGAAGTCCTCGGCATGAAGCTGCTGCGCCAGCACGACTATCCCGAGGGCAAGTTCACCCTGGCCTTCGTCGGCTACGGCGATGAAGCCAGCAATGCCGTGATTGAACTGACCTACAACTACGGCGTGGATAAGTACGAACAGGGCAACGCCTTCGGCCACATCGCCCTGGCCGTGCCCGATGCGGCCGCAGCCTGTGACGCCATCCGCCAGCGGGGCGGCAAGGTGGTGCGGGAAGCCGGCCCCATGAAGCACGGCTCCACCATCATCGCCTTCGTCGAAGACCCCGACGGCTACAAGATCGAACTGATCCAGCACTGAGCCCGGTGTTGCCCACGCCCTCGATGCCATGAGGGAACTGATCCGCCTGGCCTGGCCGGTGTTCATCGCCCAGGTCGCCATCATCGCCAACGGCATGGTGGATACGGTGATGGCCGGCCGTTTGTCCTCCGCTGACCTGGCCGCCATCGGCATCGGCTCGGCTATTTTCGCCTCCGTTTTCATCACCGCCACCGGCGTGCTGCTGGCCCTGACGCCAGCCGTGGCCCATCGCTATGGTGCCGGCCAGCGGGACGCCATTGGCGAGGAAGTGCGACAAGCCGCCTGGTTGGCCTTGGGACTCGCATTGGTGGTGGAGTTGCTGTTCCTCTTCCCCGACCCCCTGCTGGCCCTGTCCCGTCTCACGCCGGACATGGAAGTGCGGGTGCGTGCTTACCTGGGGGCCTTGGCCTGGTACGTGCCGGCGGGCATGTTGCTGCGCCTGTTCCACGCTGCGTCTTCGGGCCTCGGCCTGCCCCGGCCCGCCATGATCTTGAGTCTGCTGACCCTGGCCCTGAAGGTGCCCCTTAACTGGGTGTTCATGTACGGCTCGTTCAGTCAGTTCGGCCTGCCCGCCCTGGGCGCCACGGGCTGCGGCGTGGCCAGCGCCGTGGCCGGTTGGCTGGTGGCCGGCGTGGCTTGTTGGTGGTGGGCCACTTGGGAAGCCTACCGACCCTACGGCATGTTCCAGCGCTTCAGCCTGCCCTGTTGGTCGGATCTGGCGGCCCTGCTCAAGCTGGGCCTACCCATCGGCGCCACCTTCCTGGTGGACGTGACCGCCTTCACCTTCATGGCCCTGTTCATCGCCCGCCTGGGCGCTACTGCTTCGGCGGCCCATCAGATTGCGGCCAACCTCTCGGTGCTGTGTTTCATGCTGCCTACCGCCATCGGCCACGCCGCCGGTGTCCTCGCCGGTCAGTCTTTGGGAGCCCAGCAACCGGCCCAGGCGCGGCGGGCGTGCTTGCAGGGCTACGGCCTGGGCATGGCCTGCACCCTGGTGTTGGCCGCTTCATTGGCCTTGGGGCGGGAGTCCTTGGCCGGTTTCTATACCGCTGACCCGGCAGTGCAGACCCTGGCCGCCAGCCTGATTCTCTGGGTGGCGGGCTACCACCTGGCAGACGGTTTGCAGACGGTGGCGGTCAATGTGCTACGGGGCTACAAGCGCGCCACGGCGCCCATGGTGATCTACGCCGTGGCCCTGTGGGGCGTCGGCCTGGCCGGCGGTGTGGCCATGGGTTTGTATGACTGGCTGGGCCCGCCCCGGGGTGCGGCGGGTTTCTGGCAGGCGGGTACCGTGGCCTTGGCCTTGGCGGGCTTGGCGGTGACGGCTTACTGGTGGCGGGTATCCACCGCCGCGCTTCACCCTGACACTCACACTATTCCCGCGGCGAACAGCACCACGCCATAGCGGGCTGTTTTGCCCAGGGCGATCCAGATCAGGCAAGGCAGCAGGGGCAGGCGCAACCAGCCGGCGGCTAAACACAGGGCATCACCGACCAAGGGCAGCCAGGAAAACACCAGGGCAGGGCTGCCCCAGTGACGCAGCCAATCCAGGCTGCGGGGAGACAGTTTGTGGAGGGTCCGTTCCGGCAACAGTCGGGCCAGGCCGTAGGTGCTGAGGCCGCCCAGGGTGTTGCCCAGGCTGGCCAGGAGCAGGGCCGGCAGCATTTGCTGGGGGTGGAGCTTCACCAGGGCGAACAGTAGGGCTTCGGAGCCGCCGGGGAGGACGGTGGCGGAAAGAAAGGAGCCCAGGAACAGACCGATCAAGCCCGCTTCGGGCGTAATCCACGATGCTAAGAAATCCATGGGGGGATAATAGCGTCTGACCGATGTTTCCATTCCTGGGCGGGGCGATTTCCATGAGCCAAACTTCTTTGCTGCGACGTCTTTTCACCCTGGTACGTCGCCGGGGCCTGCGGGCCGCCGGCAAGCTGGTGGGGCCGCCTTCCTCGCCGCCACCGACGGACTACGCCCCTCTGCCGCCCATCGCCGGCCTGGCGTCCCTGGTGCCGGCCCGGGAAGGCAGCGTCTTGTGCGCCAGCCCCGCCGGTCTGCACCACATGCGTTACGTGGAGTGGGGCGATCTCGACAATCCTCGGGTATTGATCTGCGTCCATGGCCTGACCCGTAACGCCCGGGATTTCGACTTCATTGCCCGGGCCCTGGCCAAGGACTACCGGGTTGTCTGTCCCGACGTGGTGGGTCGGGGTCGCAGCGACTGGTTGCGGGACAAGGCTCTGTACTCCATTCCCCAATACGTGTCGGACATGGTGACTCTGATCGCCCGCCTCGGCGTGGAACAGGTGGACTGGATCGGCACCTCCATGGGTGGGCTGATCGGCATGACCCTGGCGGCCCAGCAGGGCAGTCCCATTCGCCGCCTGGTGTTGAACGATGTGGGTCCGCTGCTGGCGGCCAGCGCCCTGCAGCGCATTGCCACCTACGTGGGGCGGCACCATCACTTTTCCACGCTGGCAGCGGCCGAGGTTCACATCCGCAAGGTGCACGCACCCTTCGGCCTGCTCACCGACGAGCAATGGCAGCACCTGACCCGCTGGTCGGTGAAGCCTGCACCGGAAAGCGAGGGGGGCGGTTTCGTCTACCACTACGATTCGGGTATCGGCGATGTCTTCCGTGGCGCACCGATGTTGATGGACGTGAATCTTTGGCCCATCTTCGAGCAAATCGCCTGTCCCGTGCTAGCCCTGCGCGGCGGCGATTCGGACCTGATCACCCATGCCACCCTGGAAGAAATGACCCGGCGCGGCCCCAAGGCGCAGATCATCGAATTCCCCGGCATCGGCCATGCGCCGACCCTCATGAGCGATGCCCAGATCACGCCCGTAAGGGACTTTTTGGCTGCACCCTGATACCCTTTTGTCTTTGTTTCCGCGCACTGCACTGCGCCTCCTTCGGTACCCCTGCTGTGAAATCCTCTGCCAAACCCGCCGCTAAATCCGCTGCAACCAAGTCTTCCGCCACGAAAACCGCTTCCGCCGCCAAGCCCATCGACTACCTGGAGAAGATTCTCAATGCCCGCGTCTACGACGCCGCCATTGAGACCCCCTTGGACCTGGCCCCGAGCCTTTCCGCCCGTAGCGGCAACCGGATTTTCTTCAAGCGGGAAGACATGCAGCCGGTGTTCTCCTTCAAGCTGCGCGGTGCCTATAACAAGATGGCCTCCCTGACGCCGGCCCAACGCAAGCGCGGCGTGATCTGTGCCTCCGCCGGCAACCACGCCCAGGGCGTGGCCCTGTCGGCGAAGAAAATGGGTTGCCGCGCCGTGATCGTGATGCCCACCACCACGCCGGCCATCAAGGTGAATGCAGTGAAGGCTCGTGGCGGCCAAGTGGTACTGGCCGGCGAGTCCTACGACGACGCCTACGCCCACGCCAAGACCCTGGAAAAGAAGGAAGGCCTGACCTTCGTTCATCCCTACGACGATCCCGAAGTGATCGCCGGCCAGGGCACCATCGGCATGGAAATCCTGCGCCAGCACCCCGACCCCATCGATGCCGTGTTCGTCTCCATCGGTGGCGGCGGCCTGGCGGCCGGTGTGGCGGCCTATATCAAGCGGGTGCGGCCCACCACCAAGGTGATCGGCGTGGAAACCTTCGACGCCGACGCCATGGCCCGTTCCATCAAGGCCGGTAAGCGGGTCAAGCTGGATACCGTGGGCCTCTTCGCCGATGGTACCGCCGTGAAGCTGGTGGGCGAGGAGACCTTCCGCCTCTGCCGCGAACTGCTGGATGACATCGTGCTGGTGGACACCGATGCCATCTGCGCCGCCATCAAGGACGTGTTCGAAGACACCCGTTCCATCCTGGAGCCCTCCGGTGCCCTGGCCATTGCCGGTGCCAAGGAATACGCCAAGAAGAAGCGCCTCAAGGACAAGACCCTGGTGGCCGTGGCCTCCGGCGCCAACACCAACTTCGACCGCCTGCACTTCGTTGCCGAACGGGCCGAAGTGGGCGAGCAGCGGGAAGCCATCCTGGCCGTGACCCTGCCGGAGAAACCCGGTGCCTACAAGAAGTTCGTCAGCCTGATCGGCAAGCGCAACATCACCGAGTTCAACTACCGCTACAACGACCCCAAGCAGGCCCATGTGTTTGTCGGCATGCAGGTAGCCAACCGCGAAGAAGCCCGCAAACTGGTGGACAGCCTCAAGCGCCACGACTTGCCCACCATCGACCTCACCGACGACGAAATGGCCAAGAACCACGTGCGCCATTTGGTGGGCGGCCACGCACCGGGCCTGACGGATGAGCTGCTCTATCGCTTTGAATTCCCCGAGCGTCCCGGCGCCTTGATGAATTTCCTCGAGCACATGAGCAAGGGCTGGAACATCAGCCTCTTCCACTACCGCAACCACGGCGCCGACTACGGTCGCGTGCTGGTGGGTATGCAGGTACCCAAGGGCGAGATGAAGGCTTTCAAGGGCTTCCTCGATGCGCTTGGCTACCAGTGGTGGGATGAGACGAAGAACCCTGCGTACAAGCTGTTTCTTTCTTAGCCACGCGCCAACCCCGCCATGCTGCAGATCGGCAACCTGAGACGGCAGACATGGATATGGGCCGTGGTTGCCGCCTTGCTGGCTACGGGGCTGACCGAGGGCTTGCAGCGGGGCGGTCTGGTGGATCGCCTGGAGCATTTTTATTCGGACTTCTGGCACCGCTTGGCAGGGGTGCGCTCGACGCCCAGCCAGGTTGCCTTGGTAATGCTGGATGATCCGACCCTCAACGAACACCCCGACGAACCCTTGGTGTTCTGGACGCCCCATTTCGCCAAAGCCGTCGGCACGCTGAGGGCCGCCGGCGTCAAGCTGGTGGCCATTGATTTTCTGTTTACCGGCAGTCCGGAGCGCTGGTTGGCAAAGGTCGGCCTCAACAGCAGTTTGGCGGGGCGGAATTTCGACCAGGCCTTTCGCCAGCAGATCAACCGGGGACAGGTATTACTGACGGCTTTCCGAGTGGGCAAGGGAGAGCGCTACGACGATTTCATTCTGCCCAGCCCCGATTATTTGTTGGCCCTGCCCAAAATGGACATGACGGCCAATATCGGATTGGCCAACTTGACCTCCGACGATGACGGCACGGTCAGGATGTTCAACCTCGGTGAGGCTGATACGCCTTTTGCCCAGCACGAAGGGCTGCCCACCCTTTCGTTGGGAGCAGCGGCGGCCATTGTCGCTACCGATCAAGACCCCCATGCTCCGCACTGGCAGTTTCATGGGCGCGACTGGACCCCGGACAAAAATCTGAAAATCCGCTGGGCCGGGCCACCGGGGACCTTCCACCATATTTCCTTCCGTACCTTGCTTGCTGATGATGCGGCAACCTTGCCGGAAGTCCAGGCGCTGAAAGGCAAGGTGGTGGTGATCGGTGCGGGCTATGCCGGCATGAACGATGTGCATCCGACCCCCTATTCCAGCAGCGTGCTGGGGGCCAATGCCTTGATGGCGGGACCGGAAATCCAGGCGAACATCATCGAAACCCTTCTGTCCGGACATCTCATCAGCGAAATGCCGGGTGTGGCGCGAGGGTGGGCAACATTCGGCTTATTGCTGGCCCTGGCCGTATTTTTCGTCCGCGCTCCCCACTGGCAGGGGACCTTCCTGATCATCGGTCTGGGCGTCCTGTTGGCATTCCTGGGCTATGTGCTTTTCTGTCGGGATGTATTGCTCCCCGTGGCCCATTTCCAATTGGGCATGGTGTTGGTGCTGATTTTCATGACCCTGTTCCGGTTGACGAAAGAAGAGCGGGAGCGACATCGTATCGGCGCGGTGTTTGGTCGCTATCTTTCCAGCCAGGTGGTCTCGACGCTGATGAATTCCGCGACCTTGCCCGAGTTGGGCGGGCAGTCGCGGTGCATTACCGTGCTGTTTTCCGATATTCGCAACTTCACCACCCTGAGCGAACAACTCACGGCCAAAGAAGTGGTGGAAGTGTTGAATACCTATTTTGAACAGGCTTGTGCAGCCCTGCAGGCCGAAGGCGCCAGTATCGACAAGTTCATCGGCGATGCCGTGATGGCGGAGTTCGGGGCGCCCATGGACCAAGCGGACCATGCCCTGCGCGCCCTGCGGGCTGCCCTGGCACTCCGGAAAGCGGCCCTGGCGAATCGCCTATGGATGCAGCAACGGTTTGCCGGGCGGCCTTTGCCGGATTTCGACATCGGCATCGGCCTGCATACGGGGGAGGCGGTGGTGGGTAATATCGGTTCCTCGGCGCGGATGGAATACACGGCCATCGGCGACACCGTCAACACGGCTTCCCGGCTGGAGGGGATGACCAAGGTGGTGGGATGCGCCATTTTGGCGAGCAAGGCAACCATTGAAGCGGCCGGGCCCGGAATCCCGACAGGGGAAATGCATACATTGGTGGTGAAGGGGCGTCACGAGCCGGTGGAGGCCTACGAGGTGACGGCATGAGCGATGGAGGACGGAGCATGAAACGATTTTTCAGTCTTTTGCTGGTCACAGTGGGAATGCTTCCTCTGGCGGTGCTTGCCGCCTCCGAAGTGGCATTGGTGACTTCGGTGGAGGGGAAGGTGAACGGTGCGACAGGCCCCTTGAGCGCCTTTGCCAAACTTTTCCAGGGAGAAACGCTGACCTTGTCGTCGAATGCCAAGGTCGCATTGGTTTTTCTGGCGAATGGTCGCCAGGAAAACTGGGCTGGCAAGGGGCGTCTCGAAATCAAGGAAGAGGGCGGTCATTCAAGCAATCTTCCTCCCCCGACAAGCCAACAACTTCCCCTCATCATGGTCAAGCAACTGGCCAGAACGCCGGGCCTCGACAGCCAGGAACGGGCCGGCGCTCTGCGCCTGCGTTCGGCTTCCGTCGTGGACGCCGTGGCGCGGGTGGATGCCACCTACCGGCAAGCCAGGGAAGTCAGTCCCGCCAGCGATAGAACTCCCGAGCTGTATTTACTCTCTGGATTGTTCGAACTCCGGCAGTACAACCGGGTTGCAGAGGTGTTGCAGGGGCTGAGGGAAAAATACCCGGACAGCATGGAGGTTCAGCAATTATCCTCCCGCTACTTAAAAGCCCTGCAAGCCGCCAAACAGGATGAAGAGTCCGGGCAATAGCGCCATGAATTTCGATTTTGACACCCCCATAGACCGTCGCGATAGCGACTCCATGAAATGGTCCCGCTACGCGGGCAAGGATGTGATTCCCCTCTGGGTGGCGGACATGGATTTCGCTGCCCCGCCGGCAGTCCTGGCCGCCATTCACAAGCGTATCGACCACGGCGTGTTCGGTTACGCCAAGCCTTGGCCTTCCCTGACCAAGGCGGTGCAGGATCACCTGCAACGGGAATACGCCTGGAAGGTGGAAGCGCCCTGGATCGTCTGGATTCCCGGCGTGGTGGCCGCCTTCAACGTGGCGTGTCGTACTGTGGGCGGCACCGGGGCTGGCGTCTTCACGACCACGCCCGTTTATCCGCCTTTTCTCACCGCTCCGGAAAACTCCGGTCGTCATCTGGTGACCTTGCCTTTGGTGGAAACAGAAGGTCGTTGGGGATGGGATTTTGCCGCCGCGGACAAGGCCCTGGCGGAAAGCCGCGCCCGGCTCTGGTTGCTGTGTCATCCCCACAACCCCGTGGGGCGGGCTTGGGACGAGGCCGAACTGCGGGAGATCGCCCGTCTGGCCGAGAAGCACGATGTGGTGGTGTGCTCCGATGAAATCCATTGCGGGCTAGTCCTCGACCCGGCACGCAAGCACGTGCCCTTGGCGGCCCTGTCGCCGGAGATCGCCCGACGCACCATTACCTTGATGGCGCCCTCCAAGACCTTCAACATCCCGGCTCTTTACAGCGCCTTTGCCGTGATTCCCGACCCGGCGCTACGGCGGGCCTTTACCCGGGTGATGGAAGGCGTCATGCCCCACATCAACACCCTCGGTTTGGTAGCCACGGAATCGGCCTACCGGGACTGCGAGGATTGGCACAAAGCCTTGATCGACTATTTGCGGGGCAATGCCCGCCGGGTGGAAGAAGCCGTCGCGGCGATGCCCTATTTGCGCACGACGCCGGTGGAAGCGACCTACCTGGCCTGGATCGACTGCCGTGCTCTGTGTGAAGCCAAGGGTATCGCCAATGCCCAGAAATTCTTCGAAGCAGCGGGCGTGGGCCTGTCCGACGGCAAGGACTTTGGTCTGCCGGGTTTTGTCCGCCTCAACTTCGGTTGCCCTCGGGCAACCCTGGACGAAGCCCTGAAACGCATGGCGGCCGCCCTATGATTCCTTCCCTGCCCCGGCCCGACTGTGCCGTCGATGCGGAAGGTTGCATCGACTGGGTGTTTCTCAGTGTCGGTGAGTTTCTGAAGAACGGCTACACCATGGCCCTGCTGGTCCTGGTCCTGGTAGCGCTATTGCGGGTTCGGGCCAAGGAAAAGCAGAAGCTGCTGGACCGCCACGCGGAATCGATGCTGGGTTTCGATGAACGGCGCCAGACGCGTCATCACCACGGCGCCCCCTCCTGGAGTTTGCAGGAGGGCAATGTGAGCGACGGGGAAAAACGCTCCCAGCAGTAAGCGGGAGCGTGGCAGGCGACGGAGGAGCCCCCGTCGCCAAAGCTGCTTAGACGTTGAACAGGAAGTTCAGTACGTCGCCGTCCTTGACCACGTATTCCTTGCCTTCCGC
>Ga0318572_10000412_pt1 | contig 15987 bp, 10 predicted proteins | sample GRESIP089b5f20_FD_202528 | JGI IMG/M metagenome (GOLD analysis project Ga0318572, IMG submission 202528) | Tropical soil microbial communities from Luquillo Experimental Forest, Puerto Rico - GRE.SIPMG.089b5f20 | ecosystem: Environmental > Terrestrial > Soil > Tropical forest > Bulk soil...
GTACAATCCCGTACCAAAGGCGTGGGTATGCTCACGCGTGAGCAGGCGCGCGCCATGGGCGCAGTCGGCCCGCTGGCACGCGCCTCCGGCATTACGCAGGACATCCGCAAAGCCGCTCCCTACGCGGCCTACGCGAAGTTCAACTTCGAGGCTCCAGTGGAGACCGCGGGCGATGTGCGTGCGCGACTGATTGTCCACGCGAAGGAGATGATCGAGAGCTGTAAGATTCTGCGGCAGGCGCTGGACACATTGCCCGAAGGCCCCGTCCACACCCCACCGCCGACTGCCGCGAAGTTCAAGGTCCCTGCAGGCACGGCGATCAGCCGCGTGGAAGCACCGCGTGGCGAAGTCATTTACCAGATGACAGCAAATGGCGGCGAGATGCCCGAGCGCGTGAAGGTCCGCACGCCGACCTTCATGAACATGGCCACCGTGCGCCAGACAGTGATTAACGCGGAGCTAGCCGACTCCCCGCTGATTCAGGCCTCGTGCGATCCGTGCTACTCGTGTACCGATCGGTAGCACGCTGAGAACCGCCACAACAAAAGGAGCGACCTCACAAGAGGCCGCTCCTTTTTCGCTATGGATACTCGCGGAAGGAGCGCGCTAATACCCGGATTCAGCGGAGACAGCGGTTTCGTGGCGCAGGTCAGTGTGGAAGCGGGCCGCGAGCTTCCAACTCAGCGACGCCAGCGAGGAGTACAGATCCTCATTGTGAACGAAGATGCGCTCAGGCACGCGAAGGCGAACCGGTGCGAAGTTCCAGATGGCCTGGATACCCGCATCCACCATACGATCGGCGACGGATTGTGCATGCTCTGCCGGCGCAGTGAGGATGCCGAGGTGGACTCCCATGCGCTCGGCTAGCTCGGGCAGCTTTTCAAGCGGCAACACCGCCTTGTCGTGAATCCACGTGCCGACCTTTGCCGGGTCCGTATCGAATGCGGCAACGATTCTCAGGCCGAAGCGCGAGAACCGCTCATGCCCCAGAAGTGCCGTGCCCAGATTGCCCGCGCCAACCAGAAACGCCTCGTTGACGTTATTCCATCCAAGGAACGACTCAATTGACTGAATCAACTCGGTGACTTCGTAGCCGGTCTTTGGCTTGCCAACGATGCCCGTGTACTGCAGATCCTTGCGCACCTGCACGGGTACAAGGTTGAGCTCGCGGCCGATCAGGCTGGTGGAAACACGCGAGATACCTTTCGCCTGCAGCTCAACGAGATAGTGGTGGTATTGGGGCAAGCGGCGGAGGCTTGCTTGAGGAATGTCGCCGCCGGGCAGCCGTCTCGCATTTCTCATACCCGATAAAGATATATCGATTGACACATTGTGAGAATATTCCGTGACGCTGCCGCGCACGGTGATTCAAATCACTCCATTGCATTCCTTCACGGACGCAATGGTGCGCAAGCCGCCGCTGTATTTACGGGGTTGCACCGGGCGACGGCATTATCGGGCAGCGCGACGGCGTAGTGACTGGGCCAGCGAGCAGGCTCACTGGCTGGATAGTCGGTGGAGAGCAGCTGCGCGCCAGAGGACATCATGGCATCGCGGGTGCGCGTGTCGTTGCTTCGCGCCTCGGTGGTGTTTGCGTCGGTACGCGCGCGGACCAGGTAGCCCTTCTGCACCAGCGACCTAATCTCGCTGACAGGTCCCTCGTTGCGCTCGATGAACGCTGCATCCGGATCGCCAGGGTTCGCGTTGGTGAAGAGCACACGACCGCGCAGCGCGGGGTGGCCGGCCAGGTAGATTGCGCTGATGCGCCTCTGGTCGAGAAGAAAGATGACTTTGCCACGTGCCGCGGCGAGGGTGGGCCATCGGCCTGCGAGCACGGCCTCGTTAAGCGTTCCATAGCTGCCACGCACATCGTCCGGCGTGATGATCTCCGCCGGTGAGAAGACCGACCGGATCTCGGCATCAAGTGCGTCGAACGTAGCCGCAGCGTACGGCTCTGGCTGGGTGAAGTGCAGCCCATTCTGGTCGGGGATGACTTCGTCCTTGGTCTCGACAAGGATGAAGATCGGAATGTGCTCTGGATGCGCGTGCGACCAGTTGCGCACCTCGGTGAGGCAGGCGGCGAACGGCTCGCAGGTGCTGCGGTAATCCACATCCTGCACGTGCAGCACCTTGAACCCCGGCTTGAGCATCGCGCCGTTGGGGTCGAAGGGCGGATCAGCGGGAAGTTGTGCGGCGGCGACAAGTTGCGGACCCAACGGATGCGCAAAACGTCCGCCCTCCGTATCAGCAAAGATGTCGAGCTCGATCTGGCGCACGCCGGAATCAAGCTGCGCAGTAAGTGGCTGATGCGCGTAGTCGAGACCAGCGAGGTCTCGCGGTGCCTTTGCCTGCATCAGCTTCGCCTCGCTCGGCGCAATACCGGCGTGGTAGCTGTTATGAGTGCCGATCACCTGAATCTGATTGAGCTTCAGGTCGCTATCAGAAGAAGCAGCCTGCGCGCAGGCAATAGCCGCAGCGCAGGCCAGAAAAGCCGCTGGAACGAGTGTTCGCGTCATATGTGTTTCTGCCGTCAGCTAGACCGCATGGTAGGGCTTGCTGTAGTGAGTGGACCACTCCACCAGATCCGCGTTGAGAAAGCGCCAGCTGCCGCGATCGGGATCTATCTCAAGCAGCATATATGCATTGGGATCGTACCGTGTGGCGGCCATGATGTAGTGCTGCGGGCCGTAGGTATGCGCAAAGTCGATCCACTTGTGGACGTGGCCGGTGACGACGAGTTGAATCGTGTCCTGATACTTGCGCAGGAGCGGATGCAAGCCGTAATTGCGGAACTCCGTCGCCTGAATCGACATCAGTGGGTAATGCACGAAGACGAAGGTCGGCTTGCGCTCGGCAAGCTGCGCCTCGAACCAATGCAGTTGCTCTTCGCCGAGCGATCCGTTGCCCGGGTTGAAGTCCGCAGACTGGTTGTCCTGCGTGGAGCCGAGAAAGTTATTCAGGTGAACGAACTTGTATCCCTTGTAATCGAGCACCCAGTAGGGATCGGTGTTGAACTTGGCCTTGAAGAGTCGATGACTCATCTCGCGCGGCACACGCTTCACGTCGTAATCGTGATTGCCGAAGCCTATGTGCACTGGCATGCGAAAACCGTCGGTGATGGCCTTGGCGTTGTCGAGCCGGGTCTTGTTCTTGAAGTAGAAGTCGTAGTCGGTGGATGGGTAGTTGTGGAAGTAGTCGCCAAGCAGGAACACCTGCTCGATGGCGGGCGAGAGCGAGTTGATGAGGTCGCGCGCAGCGATGAGGCGCGGAGTAGTAACCAGGATGCTCTCGTTATCCTCGACACCGTTCTCGCTGCCCTTCACGTAGAAGTCATCGATGATGTGCGTGTCTGCAATGAGAGCAATGTAAAAGCGGCGGCCGCCAGTGTGCGCCGCCACCTCACGCGCCCAGAGCGAGCGCGTGAGGCTGGTGGTGAGGGCGGCTGCAGTAAGTGCACCAAAGCTGCGGCGAGTAATGTCCGTCATGAGAATGCTCCCCTGACTAGAAGGTTAACTTGCCCGCCACCTGCAACTGACGCGGCGGGAAAGCCGAGGTGATGGAGCCGAAGCTGCCTGAGCTACGGTTCGACGTTGGCGCCATGTAGTTGACCTTGTTGAGCGCATTGAAGGCCTCGCCGCGCAGATCGAACGTCGACCGTTCGTTCCACAGACGGAAGCTCTTGTGCAGGCCAAGGTCAAGCTGGTTGAACGTCATGTCGCGCAGCGAGTTGCGCCCGGCATTGCCATAAGCCTGCGCAGCGCTCGTGGGGTTGGTCACGTTGGTCGTGCTCAGATAACCGGTAAGTGCCGTGCTCGTCTTCACCCAGCTGCTCTTGGGGTTGATGGGATTGCCTGAGACGTTCGGACGCTGCGTGAGCAGCGAACTCAACGTATAAGCAGCCGACGGGCTGTAAGTAAGATTCACAGGTTGACCGCTCGTGTCGGTATTGATCGCAGTGAGCTGCCAGCCACCAAGCAGCGTGTCCACTGCCAGCGGAAGGTGGTTCGCAAAGCGGCGGCCGTTGCCGAAAGGCAGATCCCACACCACGCTCAGCGTTTCGTTGATGGGCTGGTTATAGGCCGACTGGCCGCGCTCGCCGTTGAGGTTTGCCAGGTTCACACGCGAGTTGTCGCCGTTGGGCGTGTCAAGATGCCCCGATGCGTTGTCGATCGCGTTCGACCAGGTGAACGAATTCAGCAGGTAGATACCGCCAGAGAAACGGTGCTCGAGCTTTGCCTGCAAGCCGTTGTAGCTCAGAAAACCTGCTGGGATGGACTCTTCGATGGTGGTGAAAGTGGCGATGGGTCGGCGGGCCTGCACGCTGAGCGTGCCACCTGCAACGTTTGCCGCAGCCTGATTCAAGTCGGCGAGAACCCAGATGTGCACGCCGTGTTCACCGATGTACGAAGCAGTGAGAACGGTGTTCTTGGTGAGTTCGCGCTGCACATCAAGATGCCACGACTGCACGTAGCCCGTGGGAATGTTCTTGGGAATGTAGCGGGTCTGCGCCAACAGCGTGCTGAAGTGACTGGCATCGACGAATGTCGTGGGATAGCCCTGCATCACAGTGCGGAAGCAGCCGCTGTAGTTGTCGTCGGTGCAAAGCGGCTGTTTTGTGCCGGACCAAGCGTATGGCGCCACCTGGTTAACCGATGAATTGATGATGTACGGTCCGTTGTAAGCGAGGAGGTTTTCGCCACCTTCACGATTGAACTGATCGAAGCTCAGGCCGTACGCAGTGCGAATGACCGTCTTGGCATCCACCTGATACGCGAGTCCGAAGCGCGGCGCGAAGTCGAGCTTCGGCGTGTGCACCAGTGCGCGGTTGAAAAGCGAACCAGACGAAGCCTGGATCAGCGTGTTCGTCGACGGGTCGAAGTTGGCCAGGTGGTTGCCGTCAGTGAATTGCGGCGTGACCAGTTCATAGCGCAAGCCCATGTTGACGGTCAGCGACGGCAGCAACTTCCAGTCGTCCTGGAAGTAGAAGTAATCCATGTACTGATGGTAGTTAACGATGCGGTAGTTATTGAGCTGGTAGCTGTCACGTGCGCCGGTAAGGAAGTCTGTCAGATACGCAGCCTCTCCCGCGCCGGTGTCGCTCGTACCGCCGCCATACTGGCTAAAGCCCTGGCTAAACGTCTCACCTCCGTAGACCGGATTGAAGTCATCGACCTCGGTGTTGATGGCGAGATACTCCCAGCCAAGCTTCATGCTGTGGCGATTCTTCAGGAACGAGTAGTTGATCTTCGGATTGATGACAAACGGATTCTGGAACTGCGGGTTCGAGGTCTGCGCGCCCCACGTGCTGAAGTTCTTAACGCTCTCGTTGCTCAGGCGGCGCACAACAGTCTTGTCTGTGGGCAGCCCTGGGATGCCGGCCTCCACGTTGAGGCTCTCCTCGCCTGCAAGGTAGGGCATCTTGCCGCCCTGCGTCCACGTAAAGCCGACACGCGCATCTAGCGTCGAGTTTGCGCCGAACGCATGCGTAATGCCTGCTGCAATCTGCCGGTTGTATGCGTGAATCGTGCCGTTGCCGCCGTCGCCCGCATCGCCCGGGATCGACGTGGCATCGACAATGTCGCCCTTGTGCTGGCTGTAACGGCCAAAGATGGTGGTCTTCGCGCTCCAGATGTAATCCAGGCGGCCATCCCCCTTGTTGTCCACAAGGCTGGCCTTGGGGAATGACACGTAGTTATTCGAGAAACCGGAGACATTGGGCGAAGGCAGAGCGTTCATAACCAGTTTTGCCAGATCCGTCCAGTCCGATGTCGGAACAACGCCGTTGGAGTACACGGTTCCGGTGACGGGATTGCGCAGAGGAACGGCAGCACCGGCCGTGGTCTCGAAGATGCCCTGCCGCTGCAGATCGTTGGGGACTGTGGCCGCCGCGTATGTTGCCTGTACCTGGCGGTTGCCTTCGTAGTCGGCAAAGAAGAAGAGCTTATCGCGCAGAATGGGGCCGCCAAACGATCCGCCAAACTGATTGCGGATCAGCATCGACTTCTGCGCCTTGCCAGTAAGTTTGTTGATGGGTGCGGCAAACGGGCCGATGGCGTTGAGGATGGTGTTGCGGTGATACTCCCACGCCTTGCCGTGAAACTGATTCGAGCCGCCGTTGATCGAGACGTTGACGACAGCGCCGGAGGCGCGGCCAAACTCAGCCGAGTAGTTATTCGTCTCTGCGCGAAACTGGTTGATGGCGTCGGGCGAGGGTGGAATGGCCTGGTTCGAGAAGCCCTGGTTCGATGTGCCGTACGCATTATTGTCGAGACCGTCGAGCAGGAAGTTATTGAACTCCGAACGCTGGCCGTTGACGTTGTACGACGCATCACGGCTGGTCACCGACTGATTCTCGAGGTTGTTGCGGCGAATGCCTGGCGCAAGCGAGAGCAGGTCGCTATAGGCTCGGCCGTTCAACGGAAGATCGTGGACCTGCGTCTCAGAGATGACAGTGCCGGTCGATGACGTTTCACTTTCCAACTGAGTGGCCGCGCCAGAGACGGTGATCGTCTCAGACACGCTTCCGGGCTTGAGCGTAAGGTCGACGCGCTGGCGCGTATTCACGTCCACGGCAAATGGGTCCGTGACAGAATCGCTGAAGCCTGCTGCTTCGGCTGTGACCTTGTAATGCCCAACATGCACGTCAGGGAACTGGTAGTGACCTTCGCTGTCTGTTGTGGTGACGGCTGCAACGCTGGTGGCAACGTTGACGAGCGTGACTTTACCGCCTGCGACCGGCGCCCCGCTGGCATCGCGAACGAAGCCAAGGACAGCTGAAGTTTCAAATTGCGTGAAACCAAACGGCGCGCAAACAAGAAGTAGTACTGCGAGGAAGCTGATGCGTCTCACTGTATGCTCCAAAAATTGTGGTGCGTAATGCATCGGGCGCAACGGAATGCAGTCGGCCCAGGGACGATAGACGACGCGCACTTTGCGCACGCGCCCCTATCAAGGATGAAAAATCTATCGAGATGCAGTAAAGGGGTAATCACTTGAAAATAAGCGCATCCACATATCGCACCCCTGCTTCACCCCTCTGCAAATCAATCGTTTCCACAGCAGCACAGGCTCGCCGTTCACAAAGAATTCATGTACGTGCCGTACGGTGGAAACATGCAGGAGAGAACCACTGCGGCGTTAGATGAAGCGCAACTTCCTCACTCTCCGCCACAAACAAACGGCTACTCTGAGCCGCGCGACTTTGCACTTACGGACTCTGGCACAACTGCATTGGGCGAGCGCGAGGAGTGGAAACTTGCGTGCCGCATCGCAGCCAGCAAGGGCTTTCGCAAGTCGGATCTGCTTCAGCGTTTTCTGCTGGAGATATGCGAACTCAGCCTCACCGGACGCACTGCGCAAATCAGCGAACAATATATCGGAGTGCGCATATTCGGCCGATCCGAGGGCTACGATCCGGGTGAGGACAATATTGTCCGAAGCTATGCGCGCATGCTGCGCAGGCGCCTCGACGTCTACTTCGCCAATGAGGGTGCGCACGAACAGCTGCGTCTGGCTGTTCCACGCGGCGCGTATGTTCCTGCCTTCTGCATAGCGCCGGGGGCGAAAAAGCCTATCGCCATGGCAGTGCCGATCTCAATCGATCCGCCCTTGATGAACGCGACTGCAATCATTGCAACCGGCGAGGCGCTGCCAGCCTCGTTTCATCGCTGGAGGTGGGCTGCCGGTGGAGCACTCGTTGGAATGATGGCGCTCTTGTCGGTCGTTGCTGGTGCGCGCATTATCGAGCGACACCGCCACACATCGACCGCACACACGCTATGGAAGCAGTTATTTGAGAAGGACCGAACGACCCTGATTGTGCCTGCGGACAGCGGGCTGGGAATTGTAGAAAACCTGACGCGCACCCAAGCCACTGCAAACGACTACGCGAACGGAACGTACTTCGCCGGTTTACGCGCGCCAGACGGAGTGGACGCAGACAACTTCAACGACCTGCGCAGGCAACACTATACGAGCACCGTCGACTTGGGCATCAGCGCCGCGCTTGAACGGCTTCCGGAGCTCAATGCGGGACGGCCGGAGATTCGCTTCGCGCGCGATGTAGCGGTTGAGGAGATGCGCAACGCCAACGTCATCCTCTTAGGATCAGCTCACTCGAACCCCTGGGTGACACTCTTCGAGCCGCGGTTAAATTTTCAGTTCGTGTACACGCCGGAAGTGGATCGCTCGTACATCCTGAATCGTCATCCTCAGAGCGGTGAGCCTGCCACGTATGCGAACGGCGCAGCAAATGGCCGCGCCCCCACCTTCGGAACTGTGGCGTATCTGCCCGATGCCGGCGGCGCGGCTCACGTGCTGATCGTGGAAGGGCTGAACATGGCCGGCACGCAGGCTGCCGCGAACATCCTCTTCACTTCCTCCGAGATTCAGCCGGCGCTGCGCGCAGCCGCTGCACCCGGTGGGCGTCTGCGTGCATTTGAGCTTCTGGTAGAGACAACCAGCGTGAATGCCTCAGCTCCAACAGCACACATCATCGCCACACGCGTGTATCCTGAGACTTAGTGCCTGTTGCAGACAGTTCTTCTGTAGGTATGTGAGAGATCGGGCTAGGTCCAATGCTTCTTGAAATCTGTGTCGATTCACTAGAGTCTGCATGCACGGCCCAGGCGGGCGGTGCAAACCGAGTGGAGCTGTGTGCTGCACTAAGTGAAGGCGGAATCACGCCAAGCGCAGGCATGATCCGTGCGGTACGAGCTGCTGTCTCCATCGGCGTGTTTGTCATCATCCGGCCGCGCGGCGGGGACTTCTGCTACTCCGACGATGAACTGCGCGTGATGTTCGAAGACATTGCACAAGCGAAGGCGCTCGGTGCTGACGGTGTGGTGTTAGGCCTGCTGCATGCCAACGGCACGGTAGACATTGACCGCACACGCGCTCTAGTCGCCGCTGCACGTCCAATGCAGGTGACGTTTCATCGCGCGTTCGACATGGCGGCCAACTTGGACCAAGCACTAGAAGATGTCATCGCCTGTGGTGCAGACCGTATATTGACCTCGGGTGGGGCACCCGACGCTATAAGCGGAATCGCGCCGATTGCTCGGCTCGTCGAAGCGGCGCGCGGACGGATCGCGATTCTGGCTGGCGGCGGGCTGCGTGCTCATAATGTGCGCCAATTTACCCAGGCAACGGGTGTAAGCGAAGTGCATGGCTCTCTTCGAACACGAATTGCGAGCCCTGCAACGCAGTGGAACAACGCGGTAACACTGGGCACGCAGGCTGACGACCTTACACGCTATGTGCTGCGCGAGAGCGATGTTCGCCAGATGCGTGAGGCACTCGATGCGGTCACGTTCGGCACAGAAAAAGCGCTTCTGCAGTAAGCATTCAGGCGTTGAGACGAGCGCGCCATAGTGCACCGAGCACGGGGTCTGCGGGCTCCTGAATAAACGCAATTCCCGGATAGCGTTCGATCAGCTCCTGCTCCAGGGCCATGCGTTCGCGCTTGACCTTCGCCAGAATACTGCCTGCAATCGCGACCTGGGGCAATACGAAAGCCGTGCTCTCTGCCGCACTCATACGCTCGATCAGGAGCGACGCGAGGTAGGCAAGATCGCGCCCGCCCTGCTTCAGAATGCCGGCGGCAACTGGGTCGCCCTGTTCTGCCAAAGCGACGACGGAAGGCGCAAACTTTGCAGCATAGCGCGCGGCGGGTTGTGCATTCGCAAACTCGATCAGCGCATCCACTTCCGGCAGGTTCCATAGGGCGCATGCCGCGGCTAAGAGAGACGTTGGCTTCCCCTGATCGCGGGCGAGAAATCCGCGTCGCAATCCCTCCATGCCGATCCAGTGGCCTGATCCTTGATCGGCGAGCATCGGGCCCCATCCGCCTGCAGTCTGGATAGTTCCGTCCGCCATGCGCGCAGCGACATTCGAGCCAGTCCCGGCAAGAACCAGCACACCACGCTCACCATGAAATACCGCATCCAGCGCGATCTCGACATCGCCTACGATCGCGAGCACACCGGCAACGCGCCCCGCGAAGCTTTCGCGCAACCAGTCCGTGACGAGCGGAACCGTATTGCCGGATGTGCCGATACACGTCGACGCAACCTGGCTCATGCGAACACTCGTGACACGTTCAAGCTCCGTCAGAGCAGCGTCAAGATGACGCGCAGCATCGGCAGCGTCTGCGTTTACGCGCTTGATGGTGCCACAGGTGGCGCGTGCAAGCTCATGTGTTTCGTCAGCGAGAAGAAACTCAGCCTTGGTACCGCCTGAGTCGACTGCAAGAAAGTACTGCATTCCGTCTCCGGTTAGAGCGCTTTGTCTCCAAGCATTCTCGCACCTACGGCAGGGTTCCGGTGGCGAGGAATGGCCGGACTCGCGCGGACACGGCTGCAGCATCACAGTTCATGATGATGTGTGCGCAGTCGCCCTGCGAGATGTAGGTGGGCGCGCCGAGTGCTGCAGCCCAATCCAGCGCTGGCTGCGGATTCACCAGGCGATCCCTGGCGTTGACGATGATGAGAAACTTCGCCGTCACAGCGTGTGCAGCCTCGACGAGCGCGCGCTTGCCGATTGCGTCATGCGCAATCACCGCTCGCAGTTGCGACACACGATCGTTCGCATCTAGTGCGTTCGGAGCCTCGACCTCGCGTAGAAACGCATCGAAGCCCTCGCGCGTGGTGTGTGCGTTGCGAAACTCCGGCGTGATGACCGTCAAGTTGCCGAACAGGTTCGCCAGCTTCAACGGCGGCTCAGTAGCGTAGTGCCCGCCCTTGAAGTCTGGATCGATGAGAATGGTGCCGAGCTGCGCCTGCTTTACTTCGAGGTCATAGGGCGTGAGGCGCGGCGTGCCCACAATCGATACTGCAAGGTCCAAGAAGCCCGGATAAGCCACGGACCATACGAATGCCTGTTCACCGCCCATGGAGAGTCCAGCGACCGCATGCAGATGTTTGAGGCCCAGCACCTCAGTGGCCACGCGGTACTCAGTATGAACCATGTCGTGCGTGGTAAACAGCGGAAAGTTCGGGCCGTGTTGCGTTGTGCTGTTCGAAGGCGACGAAGACACGCCGTCGCCAAGCGCATCGATGGCGATGCCGAAGAAGCGCGTGGTATCAACGAGATGCTCAGGCTTCGACCCGTCCCCGAAGAGCGGCACCAGATCAGCAGAGGTGCCGAAGAGCCAGGTTGGCATTAGCACGGCGTTGTCGTGCGCCGCATTGAGATGACCGAAGGTGCGATAACCGACGCGGCAATGTTCGATGATCTGGCCGTTCTCAAGTGTGCATCGGCCAAGATCGGCAAACTGCTGTGATCCCTCGGCAGGCTGCAACTGTGCAAGGGATGCAGTGGTAAGTATGAACAACGCAAGCGCCAGCGCTGCGCAGCGCACGGTGTAATTGATGTGCATGGAATGAATGTAAATCCTGCGGCTGCGGCGCGCAGGCGAGGCCGGAGTAAGCGGCGGTACGCTATTGCATACCGCCGCTCAGGTTTACCGCAAGCCCTCAGTTGCCCACGCAAAGCCCGTGTCGGGCGAGTGCATCGGGTCGGCATCAACATTCGGCGCAACAGCAACGCCCTTGAACGACGCAGGCTGTACCGTTGTGTTCCAGCCGTCGACGGTTACAAGCGCGTCCTCGCCGTTGAACTGATCGAGTGCTGCCTCGAGCGTGACTGTACGCGACTGGTGCGGCGCGAGCGAAATGTAGTTGTCGCTCGCATAGGCCGGCAGCACGCGATCGCCCGTGCGCGCACGACGAAGCTGAAGATGCGTTAGCACGGCGACCTGCGCAGTGGGGTTCTCAATCGTGACGGTGATGACGCGGCGGCTCTCATCATCCTTCCGGTTGGCCGTTACCTTGAGCGCCACAGGTGGCAGCTTTTCGAGATCGGTCAGGTCGTCAGGATGCGCTGCGGTTCCGCGCCAGTAGAAGTTTGTTGAAACCACCCTACCGTTTGCATCCACCAGCTCGAGCTGCACAAACTGTGTGGCCGAAGCCGCAAAGTCGAGCAGGCCTGCGCTGGTGACTGCGGACGGAGCCGCGTTTACAGGTGACTCGTGCTGATAGGCAACAGTGCCGTCGAGTGCATACACGTGAATACGCGCGATGAGGCCGGACTGCGGCGCAGGCAGGTTGTTGATGACCTGCACCTCGCCCGTGGCCTCGTTCAGTTGGATATGCAGCATCTCCGAGGCGTGCATCACCGCGTAGAGCGAAGCCATCGGCTCGAAGTCATAGTGGTAGAGTTGCCACACGAAACTCGGCTGTGCCGGGTTGCTCATCCAGGTGATGACAGCCGTCGTGGGATGGAACATCTTTGCATTGCGGCCTTCGTACATGGCGCGATAGGCCTCGTAGTTGGCCATCTGCGACTTGCGCACGAAGTCGGCCAAGTTGCGGAAGCGGCCATAGCGTTCGGCGATCTGCGCGGGATACTTCTCACTGCCGGAGTTACCCTTGGCAAAGTCGTGCTCTGCCCAGTCGTCGTTGATGGAGTGCAGATCCTTCTCCGGCATCATGCTCTTGATGGATTCGAGCGTAGGCACGGAAACGGAACCGGTCTCTGTCTTGAAGTAGTCGTCCGTGATGTTGTAGAACTCGCGCGGAGTGCGCCACCAGTACGGGCCGCCAGAGCGGACGCCGTTGCCGTCTGTCGAGCTGGGTTGATAGCGGCGGGTCGGCTCAAGCTCCGCCATCAGCTTGCGCAGCAGCGCATCGATCTCCTCCGGCGGATAGCCCTCGTTGCGCGCGCACCACAGCGCAATCGACGGATGATTGCGGTAGCGCAGAATTTTGTCGCGAACGTTGGCGATATAGGTCTCAATGTCTGTCGGATTGGGGCCGTCGCCTGGGTTGGGCTGGAAGAACTCATCCCACAGCAGGAGGCCGTATTTGTCGCAGAGCTCGTAGAAGTCTTCGTTGGTGCTCTGGCCCACCCAGTTGCGGATCAGGTTCAGGTTGGCAAGCTTGTGCAGACGAATCTGCGCTTCGAGCCGCTCGCGCGGAATGCGCTTGAGCCCTTCATCGAGGCCCCAGTCACCACCGCGAATGAAGATCGGCACGCCATTCACAGAGATGGTGAGCACATCTGTACCGGGCACGGAGTAGGCGATCTTGCGAACGCCAAAGCTCACGTCGTGCGCATCAGAAGATTGCTTGCCGACGGCGAAGTTCAGGTGAAGGCTGTAGAGGTTTTGCGGGCCGTAGCCATTGGGCCACCATAGGCGCGGATTGGCGACGTGCAGCGCGGGAGTACTCGCCGAATCGAAACGAACCTTCTGCGTTGAGTGTGGAGCAACCTCGACTTCACGCTCGAAGCGAATGGACTCGATGGTTCCGGAGAGTGTTCCCTTCACCGGCTGGTCGGTCACATTCTCGACGGTGGCCTCCACGGCAATGTCAGCCGAATCGGTCTTGGGCAGCGGCAGATCGGTGGTGACGAGCGGGTCCTTCACGAGCACCGGGCCGGATGCGGAGAGAAAGACCTGGCGCCAGATGCCGGTCTCGCGATCGCGGATCGCGGGCAGCCAGTCCCAGCCGATGGCGCAGAGGAATGTTGGCCCGTCGATGGCGGATTCACCGCCATTAAGCCCTATACCGTCGCGAATGGTGTGCTCGTGCGAGACGCCGGGATGTGGCTGCGGCGAGATATGAACGGCAACGATGGCCGTCTTGCCCGGCTTGACCACAGACGTGATGTCGAACTTGCCTCGGATGAAAGCGCCGCGCGTGGTGCCCACCTGCGTGCCGTTCACCCAGATTTCAGATGAGTAGTTGATGCCGTCGAAGTTGAGCCAGACACGGCGCCCCTTGTAGGCCTTGGGAACCTGGACGACGACGCGATACCAGTAGGTGCCGCGCGCCAGGCTCTCGGGAATGCGCTCGGGGCGATTGTTCTCGCCGTAGAGAGGCTCGGGATAGACACGGTTGTTTACCAGCGTAGTGAGCACCGTGCCCGGGACAGTTGCGAAGTACCAGCCCCGTGGGCGGAAGGCGCCAGTGGAGAGCTGCGCTCCGGCTTCGCTGACCTTCGCGGCATCCTGTAGCTGCCAGCCACTGGAGATCACAACCGGAACTGGTGGAGCAGAGGATTGCATGGCAAATCCGAAGGCTGATGATGCGGTGAAGACTAAAAGAAGGGAGAAAATGAAGCCGACTACTTTCTGCACGGATCACTCCAAGACGACGGGACCAGCCCGCGTGGATCACAGAAGCCAAACTTCGCATACCGGCTAAAAACCCGGTGCGATATCGTTACCATAGAGCGCAAAAACGCCCCCGCAAATCGAGGCCGGCTCCAGCACACCCATTCTCGCTCGTTCCACGGCAGTTTGTCCCGCGCTTTCCGAAAACAAATTGTGCGAAGCGCGTTGAGCTAACTAACCGTCTTCTTTGAGCGCGCTCCTCGCCAATAGAGCGCAAGGCCGATGAGCACGGTAACCAGCGTTCCGCCGACCAGGCGCAGCTCGAAGAAGAGCTTGTTGGCCGAGTCACCCGGCGGCACCAGCGAGACGAGAATGCCCACCAGCACGACCAGAAAGCCAAGCCCCCCGCAGATCCAGACACCGGCGCGGCCGCCTGGCACCAGCACGGCATGCGGATTCTCGGTGCGGTCTTTGCGGTGGGCCAGCTTGATGATGGCGGCGAACATGTAGAGGAAGGGGATGAAGTAGAGGATGATCGCCGCGTCGACCACGAGCTGGTAAGCCTCGATCACGTTCTTGCTCTTGATCTGGCTGGCGAGCAGAATGGCCCCGGACAGGCCCGCCTGCACCAGGATCGAAACCCACGGCGTCTTCCAGCGCGGATGAATCTTGCCGAAGGCCGATGGCAGGTAGCGGTCAATGCCAACAACGAACGGCACACGCGCAATGCCCGCCACCGTGCTGCCTACACCACCCGCATTGCCTGCCGTAACAAGGATGGCGGCAGCGATGCCGAGGAAGCCGATGCCCAGTGCGGCTGAGCCAACCGAAATCGCATGGAAGACGCCGCTCTGCGGATCGATATCCGAAGCTGGCGCAAGCGAGAGGATGGCAAACGTGCCCATGATGTACATCAGAGCGATGAGCGCACCGGAGCCAAATACAGCACGCGGCAGCGTGTGCTGCGGATCGCGCACCTCCTCGCTCATGGCGGAGACAAGCTCAAGCCCGGTGAACGCGAAGGCAATCTGCGACCAGAAGTTGACCGTGTCCCAGTTCCACGTCGGCATCATGTTGTGCAGCGTGAAGTGTGTGGCTGATCCGTGATGCACATAGAGAACCGCGGCCACGCCGAGCAAAATGACCAGTGGCGCGTAGGTGCCGACGCCGCCCGCGTTTTGCAGCCACTTGCCGATATTGAGACCGATGATATTGAGCACGACCGCGACGCCGAGCAGCCCTAGAGAAACAGCCAGCAGGAAGGGCCGATTCTGCGCCAGTGCCGAGCCGTGGCTGCCGAGAATGTACGCGCTCATGGATGCGCTGGCGAGCAGAAGACCCGGAAAGTAGAAGACCGTGTAGATCCAGTAGGTCCAGCCTGCTACGAAGCCGTGAAAGTCGCCAAAGGCCTCGCGCGACCAGACGTAGAGTCCACCCTCATGCGGAAAGCGCGAAGACAGCTCGTTGATGACCAGCGCACCAGGCACGAAAAAGAACACCGCCGCAAGAACCCAGAGGCTGATCGACGACGTGCCGTTGTGTCCCGCGGCGGCGATCCAGCGCGGCCCGAGCACGGTGGCGATATTGAACAGCAGCACGTCCCAGAAACCCATAGTCTTGCGCAGTTGTGTTCTGGAGTCGGCGGAAGGCGGTGGCGGCATACTCATTGACTGGTCCCCGGCGCGCAGCGCAGATTACACACGGCGCGCACCCGAAACAGCATACTCGAGCGCGCTGGGAACGGTCGTGCTCCGCCGCACAGCAGAAGGGCGTGAGGCTGGCCCGCCTCACGCCCTTCTGTTGTGCGAAATACTGCCGGATTTACGCGTCCGCGAGAGCCGCGATGTCGTTTACGAAGTATGCGCGAATCG
>Ga0318572_10000415_pt1 | contig 15882 bp, 14 predicted proteins | sample GRESIP089b5f20_FD_202528 | JGI IMG/M metagenome (GOLD analysis project Ga0318572, IMG submission 202528) | Tropical soil microbial communities from Luquillo Experimental Forest, Puerto Rico - GRE.SIPMG.089b5f20 | ecosystem: Environmental > Terrestrial > Soil > Tropical forest > Bulk soil...
TTCCTGCTCGGCGTCCGCGGCCTCGTCCCCGAATTCGACGTGGTTCCCGGGCCGCTCGAGTCCTCGACTGTCCCCGGGCCCCTCGCGACGGCGACGAAGGACTCGCTCGTGGCGCGCGCGCTCGAGCGGCGGCCCGACGTGGTCGCGGCGCGGCGCCAGGCGGAGCGCTCCGGGATCGCCGTCTCGCTCGCCTCCCGGCAGCGAATCCCGGACGTGACCCTCTCGTTCGACTACGCGCAGCAAGGGACCACCCCGAGCGCGATCACCCCGCCGACGTTCATCGTCGGGCTCTCGGTCCCCATCCCGCTCTTCTACCAGCAGCAGGGGGAGATCCAGCGCGCCGAGGCCGACCGGCGCACGCAGTCGATCGCGGTCGCGCGCGCCGAGGCGACGGCGGCATCGGACGTCGAGACCGCGTGGGGCACCTACGTCGCGGCCCGCGCGCGCGTGCAGCGCATGGAGGGCGGGCTGCTCGAGCGCGCGCGGACCGCGCGCGACCTCGTCACCATCCAGTACCAGAAGGGCGCGGCGTCGCTCCTCGACCTGCTCGACGCGCAGCGCACGTTCATCGCCACCCGCGTCGAGTACCTGCAGGACCTCGGCGCGTACTGGACCGCCATCTTCAGGCTGGAGCAGGCGGCGGGGGTCACGCTCCGATGAGAACGCTGCTGCTCGCGATCCTCGTGGTGATCGCCTCGCCGCTCGGGTGCGCGCGGGGCAGCCGCGGTCCGGCGGACCCGCCCGAGGACCAGGTGTGGCTCGAGCCCGCGGCCCTCGAGCGGGGCGGCGTGCGTGTCGATCGCGCCGCCGTGCAGGACCTTCCCCAGCACGTCACGGCCTCGGGCCGGATCGACTTCGACGACCTGCACGTCACGCACGTCTTCTCCCCGGTCACCGGCCGCATCTCGCGGGTGCTCGCCCAGCCCGGCCAGAAGATCCGGAAGGGCTCGCCGCTGGTCCGGATCCTCTCCCCGGACGTCGGCGCGGCGTTCAGCGACGTCGTGAAGGCGCACGCGGACCTCCTCGCCGCCGAGGCGGACTTCGACCGGCAGCGGCGCCTCGCGGCGGTCCAGGCCAACACCCAGCGCGACGTCGAGGCGGCGGAGGACACCTACCGGAAGGCGGAGGCCGAGTACAACCGGGCCCGCGAGAAGGCGAGGCTGCTCCACTCGGGCGACGGCCAGGGCGTGACCCAGGAGTACACCCTCGTCTCCTACCTCGACGGCGAGGTGATCGCGCGGAACGTGAACCCGGGGCAGGAGGTCCAGGGGCAGTACTCCGGCGGGCAGTCGGTCGAGCTGTTCACCGTGGGCGACATCGGGCGCGTCTGGATCATGGCCGACGTCGCGGCGGAGGATCTGCCCAAGGTCCGGCTCGGCGCTGAGCTCTGCGCGCGCGTGATCGCCTATCCGGACCGCGTTTTCCACGGGAAGGTGGAGTGGATCTCGGACACGCTCGACCCGGCGCTCCGCACGGCGAAGGTGCGCGCCTCGGTCGACAACCCGGGCGACGCGCTCAAGCCGGGCATGTACGCGCAGGTCGAGATCGACACGGGCTCGCGCCGGGCGGTCGCGGTCCCGAAGGGCGCGGTGACACGCATCGCGGGCCAGACGTTCGTGTGGGTGCGGGCGGGCTCCCGACCGGAGGGGCAGACCGTCTTCCAGCGTCGGCTGGTGCGCGCGCGCGGCGACGCGGGCGACTCGACGGAGATCGACGATGGCGTCGCGGCGGGCGACGAGGTCGTGGTCGAGGGGAGCGTCTCCGCGGACGCGGCGATCGGCGAGGCGGTGCTCGACCTGCGCGTCACGCACGTGTTCTCGCCGGTGACCGGCCGGGTGACGCGCGTGCTCGCCCGGCCGGGCGAGCGCGTCCGGCGAGGCGCGCCGCTCGCCGCGATCGTGTCGCCCGACCTCGGCGCCGCGCTGTCGGACGTGGTCAAGGCCGAGTCGGACGTCGCGCAGGCCGAGCACGAGTTCCGGCGCCAGAAGGAGCTCTTCGAGGCGCGCGCCGCCGCGCGGAAGGACCTCGAGGCGGCCGAGAGCACCTACAAGAAGGCGCGGGCCGAGCTGGAGCGCGCCCGCGCGAAGACGCGCCTCCTGCGCGAGGGCCAGGTGGACCGCGTCGCGCAGGAGTTCGTCCTGACCGCGCCCATCGACGGGGAGATCGTCGCGCGCGCCGTGTCGCCGGGCATGGAAGTCCAGGGCCAGTACTCGGGCGCGTCGAACGCCGTGGAGCTCTTCACGATCGGCGATACGTCGAAGCTCTGGGTGCTGGCCGACGCCTACGAGGTGGACGTCCCCCGGATCCACGAGGGGGATCCGGTCGAGATCCGCGTCCCCGCCTTGCCCGGCCGGACGCTGCGCGGCACCATCGACTGGATCAGCGACGTGCTCGACCCGCAGCTCCGCACCGTGAAGGTCCGGTGCGAGATCGAGAACGCGGACCGGCAGCTCAAGCCGGAGATGTACCAGTCAGTGACCGTGCAGGTCGCCGGACGCGAGGTCGTGACCGTGCCCCGGTCGGCGCTGCTCCGCGTCGGCGACCAGAACGTCGTGCTCGTCGCGAAGGCCGAGCGGCCCGACGGGCGGGTGGCGTTCGAGCGGCGCGTGGTGGTGGCCGACGAAGGGCGCGCCCACGGTCCCATCACGGTGCAGAGCGGCGTCGCCCCGGGCGAGCGGGTGGTCGTGCGCGGCGCGATCCTCGTCCTGGGAGCGTTCTAGGAGCGTCCGTCCATGGTCCAGCGCATCGTCCAGTTCGCGCTCCGTTACCGCGCCCTCGTCTTCGTGCTCACGGGCGCGCTGATCATCGGCGGCCTGCTCGCGTTCCGGGCGCTGCCGATCGAGTCCTACCCGAACCCGGTCCCGCCGCTCGTCGAGGTGATCGTCCAGCCCCCGGGCTGGAGCGCGGAGGAGGTCGAGCGCTACCTCACGATCCCGCTCGAGATCGGCCTCGCCGGCATGCCCGGGCTCGATCACGTGCGGAGCCAGTCGCTCTACGGCCTCGGCGACGTGAAGTGCTACTTCAAGTGGGGCATCGACTACACCGAGGCGCGCCAGGAGGTGATCAACCGCCTCCAGTTCATCCAGCTGCCGCAGGGGCTCCAGGCCCAGATCTCCCCCTGGAACGCCATCGGCGAGGTCTTCCGGTACCGGCTGAAGGGGAAGGGCTACTCGCTCCAGGAGCTCAAGACCGCGGCCGACTGGATCCTCGAGAAGCAGTTCAAGCAGGTGCCTGGCGTGGTCGACGTGGTGACGTTCGGCGGGGAGACCCGCCAGTACCACGTCGAGGTCGATCCGGTCCGCCTCCGCGCGCGCGGCGTCACGCTCGCGCAGGTCACGCAGGCGATCGCGAACGGCAACCAGAACGTCGGCGGGCAGCGCGTCACGCTCGGCGACCAGGCCTACACGATCCGCGGCGTGGGGCTCATCGGCTCGCTCGAGGACGTCCGCCAGATCGTGGTCCTCGAGCAGAAGGGCGTGCCGATCCGCGTCCGCGACGTGGCGGAGGTGTCGATCGGTCACGCCCCGCGGCTCGGCATGGTCGGGCTGAACGAGGACGACGACGTGGTCCAGGGGACCGTCCTCATGCGCTACGGCGGAGAGACGCACGCCACGCTCGAGGGCGTCTACAAGCGGCTCGACTACATCCGGCGCAATCACCTGCTCCCGCCGGGCATGGAGATCGCCCCCTACTACGATCGCTCCCAGCTCATCTCGCTCACCACCCGGACGGTGATGGAGAACCTGCTCGCCGGGATGGTGCTCGTGACGCTCGTGCTGCTCGCGTTCCTCGGGAGCGTGCGCGCGGCGCTCGTCACCGCCGTGAACATCCCGCTGGCGCTGCTCGTCGCGTTCATCGGGATGGTGGCGACCGGGACGCCGGCGAACCTCATCTCGCTCGGCGCGGTGGACTTCGGGATCGTCATCGACTCGACCGTGATCATGGTCGAGAACCTGTTCCGGCACCTCGGCAGCCACGGGCGCGGCTCGATCTACACGCGCATCCGGGCGGCCGCGGCGGAGGTCGGGCGGCCGATGGCCTTCTCGACGCTGATCATCGGCGTCGCCTTCCTGCCGCTCTTCACCATGCGCGGCGTCTCGGGAGTGATCTTCGGCCCGATGGCGCTCACCTACGCGTTCGCGATCGCGGGCGCCATCACCCTCGCGCTCACGCTCACCCCGGCGCTCGCCTCACGCTTCATCCCCGCGGAGGAGGAGGAGAAGGAGACCTTCCTCATGCGGGCGCTGTCGCGCCTCTACGATCCGCTGTTCGACGCGGCGCTCAAGCGGCCGCGGCTCGCGCCGATCGTGCCGGCCGTCTTCATCGTGCTCACCGTGGCCCTCTTCCCGCTGCTCGGCTCGGAGTACATGCCCAAGCTCGAGGAGGGGAACTTCTGGATCCGCGCCACGCTGCCGCGATCCATCTCGCTCGAGGAGACCGCGCGCCACGTCGGCCGGCTGCGCGCCATCCTCCGCGCGCATCCGGAGGTCCTGAACGTCGTCTCGCAGCTCGGGCGCCCGGACGACGGCACGGACGTGGCCGGCTTCAACAACGTCGAGCTCTTCGCGCCGCTCAAGCCTTACGGCGAGTGGCCCCGCGGGCTGACGAAGGAGAAGCTCACCGACCACCTCGCCGAGGAGTTCGAGGAGGCGCTGCCCGGCGCGGTCTTCAACTTCTCGCAGTACCTCTCCGACAACGTCGAGGAGGCCCTCTCGGGCGTGAAGGGCGAGAACAGCGTCAAGGTGGTCGGCCCGGACCTCGTGAAGAACGAGGCGACCGCGAACGCGATCGTCGACGTGATGTCGCGCGTGAAGGGGGTGAAGGACCTCGGCCTCTACAGCTCGATGGGGCAGCCGTCGATCCGGATCGTCCCGGACCGCGACCTCTGCGCGCGGTACGGCCTCAACACCGGCGACATCGAGGCGGTCGTCCAGGCGGCGATCGGGGGGCAGGCGGTCACCCAGGTCTACGAGGGCGAGAAGAGCTTTGCGCTGACCGTCCGCTGGCTCCCGCAGTACCGCGACAGCACCGAGGCGATCCGCCGGATCACGGTCGCGACCGCGAGCGGCAGCCAGATCCCGCTCGCCCAGCTCGCCTCGCTCACGGAGGAGGAGGGCCCCTCGGTGGTGTTCCGCGAGGACGCGAGCCGGTACGCGCCGGTGAAGTTCTCCGTGCGCGGGCGCGATCTCGGCTCGACCATCGAGGACGCCTCCCGGCAGATCGCCTCCAAGGTGCGGCTGCCGCCCGAGACCCACCTCGAGTGGGCCGGGCAGATCAACGAGCTGCGCGACGCGATGGGGCGGCTCGCCTGGATCATCCCGCTCTCGCTGCTCGTGATCGGGTTCCTCGTCTACGCGGCGGTGAAGACCGGGGTCGACACCCTGCTCGTGCTGCTCTCGATCCCGATCGCCTGCACCGGCGGCCTCCTCGCGCTCCTCGTCGCCCGCGAGCCGTTCTCGGTCTCGGCGGCCATGGGCTTCGTGTCGATCTTCGGCATCGCCATCCAGGACGCGATCCTGGTCGTGACCTACGCCCAGCGGAAGTGGGCGGAGGGGCTCGACGTGCTCGACGGCGCGCGCGCCGCCGCGAAGCAGCGCTTCCGCGCGGGGCTCATGACGACGCTCGTCGCCATGCTCGGCCTGCTCCCGGCGGCGCTCTCGACGGGCATCGGCGCGCAGGCGCAGAAGCCGCTCGCGATCGTGGTCATCGGCGGCGCGCTCGCGCTGGCGCTCCTCACCCGGCTCGTGATGCCGCCGCTCCTCGTCATCGCGCACCAGCGGCGGGGCGTCGCGCACTTCGTGGAGCACCGATGACGGCCGCCGCTCGCGGGGGGCGTCTCGGCGAAGGGCCGGCCGCTCGCGCGCGCGTTTTGGCTGGCGGCGGCCGGGCCTGTGGTATATCGGGCCCCGCCGGACGCAGTCGGCCGTCTGGGCCCCGTAGCTCAGCTGGATAGAGCGGCGGTTTCCTAAACCGTAGGCCGTGGGTTCGAGTCCCGCCGGGGCCACAAAAACCAGCCGGGAACGTGGGGCGGATGTGCCAGGGGCAACACCGACGCCGGAAGCGGGAACGCTTCTGGAACAGGAGCCCCCGTGGAAACCTGGGAAGGCGGGTTCATCCGCCGCGACCGCCGTGGCCGCGCCGTCTACGTCCTTTACAAGCAGGTCTGCGGACGACGCTGGAAGAAGACGCTGCCATCGAGCACGCTCCTCGACGCCCTGGTAGAGCTTCGCCGGTTCGATGCTGACCCAGCCGCGTACTGCGACGCTGGCGGGGCTCCCACAGCGCCCGTGCGGCTCGACTCTGCGTTGATCGACGCGTACCTCGCATCGGTCCAGAACACGGCGAAGTGGGCGGCGTACAAACGGCGGCTCCTGCTCTGGTGGGCGGCCAAGCTTGGCGGCCGAGAGCTCGCGCGTGTGCGGCTCGCCAGCGACGTGTTGCCAGCCCTGGAAGGCGTGCGCGGCGCTCGTCATCGGCGCGAGGCCATCAAGGCGCTCTACTCCTGGCTCCGGAAGACCGGCCGCGTGACGCTTGCGCAGGATCCCGTCGCCTCGTTGCCTGTGGGGAAGGGCGGGGTGGCCCAGCTCACGCGGTCGAAGGTCGTCGTTCGCGAGGATGTCGTCGCCGTTGCGGACCACCTGGAGGAGCCGCTTCGGGCACGCCCTGGTCGTCCAGGCGGGGACGGGCTGGCACACGACCGAGGTCGTCCGCTTCGCTGCCGCAGGGACTATCATCGACCCCGTCCCCGCACACCTGGCGCAGCCCGGTGTTGACGCCATCCTTGTCACGCCTATCGCGAAGAACGGCAGGCGGCATTATGCGAAGGTGACCGAGCGAGTGGCGTTCGCGGCGCGTCTGCTGGTCGGGGCGGGCATCAGCGAGCGCCACTACTACGCGGCCGTGAAGCGTGCCTGCCGTGCGCTGAGCGTTCCCGTCTTCTCGCCCGCGTGGATGCGACACACGAACGCGACGCACGCCCTCCAGGCGGGCGCGACCGAGAGGGAGGCTGCGGGATTTCTCGGTCACGCACCCGACGGTCGCATGGTGAGGGAGGTTTACGGCCTAGGAGCCGTTCCGCCCAAGGTGCCGACGATCCTGTGACCCGGATCTGATCACGCCGCCCTCTCGCTCGCCCTGCGTCGCCAGGGCCGGCTCGTTCGCCGCCACGAGCGGCCACCGGCGGGCGGATCGGCGGCGGTAGCCGCTGGCGGGGTAGCCGGCGTCGCGGTCGTCGACCTCGTCAGCGGTCATCGGGCGCATCAGCCGCAGCAGTTCGCCGTCGCACCGCGGCGTCCGCAGCGGCTGATTCCTCTTCGCGCGACCTTCCTTCATCTTCGACCCCGTTCTCCTCGGCGTTGGCTCGACCGCTTCCTGTCGTATGCAGATCGACTCCGGGTCCTCAGGAAGCTGCGCCCAAGGATCGACGCCGCCCCTGCGCCTCTGCGCCGCCTCCCCGGGCCCGTCGGTGCCGGTCGCGTGCGCGCGTGACCGTCATGCGCGGCTGGCGTCGCCACCCGCTTCGCGCCTAGCTCACCGCGGCCATATTTCGCCGCGCCGCGGAGCTTGTTCAGGAGGTCGCGCTCCTCCCATGGCGGCTGGCACGTCGCGTTCCACGCGCGCATGAGATCGAGCGCGTCGTCCTGGGGCAGCGCGAAGTCCACGACGAGGACGGTCGCTACCTTGTACGTATGGTCGTCGCCGTGCTGGCCCTCGACGGCCGGCCCAATGGCCGCGATGTAAGCCGCGGCGCGCTCGCGAACTTTGCGGGGGGAGACAGCGTCAGTGCAGATGGGCATGAGCCCTCGTTCGCGCGGCTCTCGCGGAGCAGCGCGGGTAACGGGGCCTCGACGGAGCCGTGTCTCCCGCCATCATCCGGGTCAGCGACTCACGCTGTTGCCCGGCTTCTCGCCGTATGTCGGTCCAGACCCAAGCTCGGCTGATGAGCCCGCAGATGGTTTGCCCTCATGCCGCCAGGACACCGCGTCTGCGTGGAACGGGATCTAGCAGGGTGGTCCGACTGCTTCCAGGCGGGGGAACCTCGCGAGTCGAAAGCAGAAGATCGGCGCCGCGAAGAACAAGATTCGACACGGTGTCTGCTTCCCGGACGCAGGGTACGAGTCCTAACGGCACAGGAAATCAAGGTGTTGGCGACGCTGCGAAGGGGCGATCCGTAAGTAGGGAGAGCGACGCTACTAGCTGTCCGCTCCGCGTCGTCGGCAAGGAGCCGAGCGCGCCACGGCCGCCCGCGCGACTCGACCCGCTGTAGCTCTCACCTGCTTCACGTCCTGCCCCCTCCCCTGGGAACTAAGGCGAGGTGCGTCCTGCGCCCTCGCGCAGCCGTGCATCCGTCCGCGACCAACGGGCTTCCGAGCGTGGCGTCCCGCCACGTTCCGGCCCGCCAGGAACAGACCACATGACACCGTACATCCAGTGCCCCAGCTACCAGAGCTGCGCGTGCAACGACTGCCCGCTCGACCCCGACGCCGGTCTCCATGGCGGCCCCCACCGCGCTGTCCACGGCGAGGACGAGTGCCGAGCGACGCGCCAGACGCGCGAGCGCCTCGCGTCCGCGCACGGCCTCCCGACCTCCTGGGCGCTCCTGCCGTGCGAGGTCGAGCACGACCGCCGCAGCGCGACCTGGGCCCGGCTCACCCCGGAACAGCGGGCGCGTAGGACGGCCGGGCTCTGGAGAGGCCTTGGAACGCGCCTGGAGGTCGCTGGTGACGGGCCTACAGCATCGAGGGCCGCTGCGTAGGGGTGGAGTAGCGGCTCGCCGTGGTCGCTGCTGGAAGCCCGTCAGATGACGTTCGCAACCCGGCGATCTCCCATGGGGAAGGTACTGCCCCATGCTCATGGGGTATGGGCCGTCGCCGGCTTCGACTACACCGCGAGCATGACCGCCCCGACTAGCCCCCGCCGCGCAGGCATCTATCTCCGCGTCTCGACGGACCGGCAGACGTCGGACAACCAGCTGGCCGACGTGCGCCAGTTGGCGCTCGCGCGAGGCTTCGAGCCCGTCGTCTACGAAGAGGTCGAGAGCGCCGCGAAGGCGCGCCCCGTTCTCGATCGGATGCTCGCGGACGTGCGGGCTGGCCGCCTGGACGCGGTCGCGGTCTGGGCTCTGGACAGGTTGCACCGCTCGATGACCGGCGCGATCAACACGGTCCTCGAGCTGGACCGCCTGGCGTGCCCGTCCTCTCGGTCCGCGAGGGCTGGCTAGACACGAGCGGCCCCGTGCGCCCGCTGCTCGTCGCGATCTTCGGCTGGGTCGCGGAGCAGGAGAGGACGAGGCTCATCGAGCGGACGAAGGCGGGGCTGGAGCGCGCCCGGCGCGAAGGCAAGCGGCTTGGGCGAATCCCGGCCTCGCCCGTGAAGGTCGCGGCGGCCCTTCAGCGGATCAGGGAGGGAGCTTCCATCCGCGAGGCCGCGAAGGCGGTCGGGCTGAACCGCGAGACGGTCAGGCGCGTCGGCGCTGCGGCCCGCGTGGCAGTCTGACACCAAGACCCCTCTCGCGCGGCGGCGCCGGATCGCACGCCCGCGAGCATGCCGCCGGGTGACAGCGGGACGGTCGTCTTGCGGTCAAGGCAGGGGCCGCCACGCTCTACCCCTGCGCGCTCGCTGGCCCATGGTCGCCCTCCTCCTCGCCTGCGGCGGCTCGCCCTGAGTCCCACCTGGCATCCGCGGCGCCCCTCGGTAGGTGACACGACTCGCCCGCGATCTCACCTCAGGGATTGAGGACGGACGAAGAACGTCCTGTGTGCGCGTACATCAGCGAGGCCGGCGCGTGCGAGAAGCGCGCGGTCGTGCACTTGTTGGGGCAGTTCTACTGCGCCCGCCACGTGCTCGACGTGCAGACCGCGGAGCGGGAGAAGCCGCAGTCGGCGCCGAAGGCGGGCGATGCGCGCCGCCGGGTCACCGACCCGCCACCCATCGATCGAGCGAGCCGCCAGAGCAGCCCGACGACGTAGCCGGGCGCCCAACCCGGTAGGCGAGATGGAGGATCTCCTCGTTTGCGGCTGCAACGGTCCAGCGTGCCGATCGACTGCTGCGGCCCGATATTCGGGTCGGCTGCCGTTGGACCACGGGTAGTGGACGGCAAGCAGACAAGGGAGCGGGCTTTTGGTTAACCCGCGGAGGAGAGAAGCCGATGTTCACGAGGAAGCTTGGGCGTGCCGTTGCAGTTGCCGTGCTGGTCGTCTCAGCAGTGGTCGCACCCGCAGTCGGAGCGGCCCAAGGCGGCACCGGGTCGAGCAGTCCGAACACGCAAAATCCGAAGATGCCGCCTACGCCTTACCGCATGTACAAGACGGACCCGATGCAGATGTACAAGATGATGGACAAAGACAATAAGGGGTATGTGACGAAGGAAGAGTTCATGAAGTTTCAGGAGCAGCTGTTCGACATGTGGGACAAGGACAAGCAGGGCCGCCTGACCGAGCCGCAGTTCACCGACCACGGGTGATGGAAGCCTGCCCGGCGCGGCGGCCGCTCGCGCGGGACGGGCGGGATTCCTGAGACGAGCTGCTGGCCGCCGTCGATGTCGAAGGTCGCCCCGGTGACCGCCGTGTTCGTCATGAGGTGGACGGTCAGTGCGGCGATGAAGAGCGACTAGCTCTCCGCCGCGGCGACATTGAACGCCGGCACGCCGCGCAGGGCTTCCGGCCGCCCCCCCCCGCTTTCTCCGCGCGGGGCCCACGGAAACAGAGCTTCTCGCGGGTCATAGCGGGGGACGACGCTGGCTCGGCTTCGCGGCTCCCGCCGGCGGGTCGCCGGGCGTCGTCGGGAAAGGCCCCTGCTGTCGCGCCCTGACCGGCTGCTGGCAAGGGTGTCCGCAGACATTCGGTTCTGAGACCGCCGCGACTAGGAGCAGCCTCGGCATGAGGAACGAGATGGGCCCGGAGTGGTGAATCGGCTGGTTACCGCCGCGAACCGATGACGCGAGCAGGGAACTCGGTCCTCACCTCTTCCACCCACAGCTCCTTTGGTCCGCACGCGAGCATTAGGTCTTTCAGCGTCGCGAACTTGACCTCTGGGCGCACCTTTATGAGGACGGCGCGCGACGGTGGCGTCCTCGCGTCCAGCGCCTTTCTCACTTGCTGCCGGATCCTCTGGTCGAGCAGTAGTGCAGTTCGCCACTCGCGGACGTACGTGCCCTTCGCGGTTTCGAGGACGATCCGCGCATCACCCGCCCCGTCGCAGTACAGCCAAAAGATCAGAGCGTCCTTGGGGGCACGCTCGGCATCTTTCCGCGACCGCTCCTTGGCGGGTCCGGCTTCCTGGGCCAGGCTCCACGAGGGCGCGGCCGCGATGAGAAGGAAGAGCAGGACCACCGGCCGCACCTTGATCATTCTCATCGCCGATCCCCAGACGAGCCGACTCTAGCACTCAGAGCATCGCCCCCGGCCTCGATCCGCGCGGGTCCCATCTGGCGGTGGACCTACGAGCCCGTCGCCGGGCCGCGCGCCGGGATGCGATCCCCCCGGACCAAGATCGCGCAGGGGCCCACCTCGACAGGATGTCCGCGAGCCCGTCGCCGGGCGACGCGCGAGCGCCCCCGGACTTCGCGAACGTGGGACTCCAACGCGTCGGGCAGAGCTTCCTCCCCGTCTAGTGCGCCAGACCAGCTAGGAAGAGCGGCGCGCGGTGCCCTTACCTCATGCGCGAGCGGCTTGAGCCGGGTCCTCGACCGAGCGGCGAAGCTTCCGACCCCATGCGGCGATGATGGGGCTCCACGGAAGCATGACGTATCGTGAAAGTGCCAGCGCGGTCGAATGTTTCCGCGTGGAGAAACAGGCGAGCGCCAGGAACCCCGTCGCGTGCAGTGACACGCGGGTGCCCTCACATTCACGCACCGTGTTGCTCACGGCGTGCCGCGTGCGCTTGCACGAAAAGAGGACGCACATCGGTTCGGTTCAGACGCGAGTTGGCGCATTCCACATGCTTTTGGAGGGGGTCCATGCACCGGTCCGGACGGGTAGTCGCCGGCACCGTGATCGTGATCACGGGTGTCTTGTCCATCCACTGCGGCGGTACCGAGAGCACTGCGAACAATACAGAACCACGGTTGCAGAATCAGCAAGCGCGGGTTGAGAAGGTCCGAGTGTGCCACGCCGGCAGCGACGTGGAACCACACTTCGTCGAGATCGATGTCCCTCAGCAGGCGGCCGACGCCCATCTGAGCGAGCACGCGAACGACTTCATCATCATCAGCGATACCCTCACGCCTTGCCCGCCGCCGGCGGCGCCGTCGTTCCTCAGGATCTGCAAGGCCGCTGGCCCGGCCATCGTGGCGGCGGGAACCCAATTCACGTTCACGGTGACGGGTCCAGCCGTCACGACCGAAACGGTCACGCTCGCAGCCGGAGCACAACCTACTGGCAACTGTACCACCCTCCCGTTCCGGGCCGGGACCCGGCTCGCAGTGCAGGAGACCGTGCCGTCGAACCTCTTTCTGTTCTCGCTCGACGTTTCACCCTTGGTCGCGGGCACGACCAGTCTCGCGACAGCGACGGCGAACGTCACGGTTGTTGTCGGCGGGACCACGGCGACGTTCACGGACTTTCGCCTTGCCCCGCTGACGCTCTGCAAGGTCGCAGGTCCGGGTATCACGATGGGAACCCCATTCACCTTCACATTCGAAGGACATCAGGTCACCGTTGCCGCCGGCGCCGCGCCTAGGGGTAACTGCGCGTCGCCGGTGATGGTCAAAATCGCCACGAACTTCACGATCACAGAGACGGGCCCCGTGCCGTTCCACATCGTTGATGTCAATCATGCTTTCTGCGCGTCTAGCGGCTCCTTTGATCCGACAGGGTCGATCACTGTGGGATTGCTCGCGCCCATTCCTTGCACCCTCGTAGTCACGAACGCGGCGGGGACGCAGTAGTGCTGCCAGCCCTGGGCTGACGACGTGCGCAGTTGGACGACTAGGGGGCGTTGTGTTCCGGTTCGACCGGAATGCGACGCCCCCGCTCCAGAGCGGCGTGATGCCACCTGAGCCCGCGCCGGGGGCGTTTCTTCTGACGGGGGCCCACCTCGACGGTGTCCTCGCAGCCCGTCGCCGGTAGGGCTCCGCCGTTCGCGGCCGCGCTCCGCCGAAGCCGAAGCGGCGGCCGACGAGCAGGACGCTTGTCGCGCGCTCATGCGTTCGCCGCAGGAGCGATCTACGATGCGGCGGATGACGCTCAACGAGCTGATGGAGCCGCTCCCGTGGGGGCTTCACGATGCGTACCTCGAGTCGCTCTCGCTCGACTGGCCGCGCGCGACGGCATCCCTGACGGTGCGGCTCGTGATGTCGGAGTCCCAGGACGAGGAGCGCCGGGCGCGCATCGATCTCACCGGCCTCGTGTTCTGCTCCGTGGACGCGCCAGAGATCGCGCCGGAGCGCGGGTACACGCCGACGGCACCCAACGGACTGTGGCTCTCGGACGGCGAGGGAGCCGCGCCCGGGTCGGAAGCCGTGCTGCCCAAGCTCCCGGAAGGCTGCTTCCTCCACTGGCTCTACGTGAAGGACTGGAATCGAGCCAGGTGAGGGACGCGTCGCGGGCGCAGGCGTGGACGGGCGAGAGATCGCGACCCTCGACGACTTGCTGTTCCCGAGGGGACAGAAGCAGAAGGTCGCCTCCGACGCGAAGACCGCGGCGAAGTAGCCGTGACGGGCGGCGGGCATCGTCTCGATCGTCGTCGCGCTCGCCGTCATCGTCGCCCGCAACTAACAGAAGGGGCGCAGGTGAAACGAGTCCTAATTGCGCGGCCCGATGTCTCGGTGTCGTTGCCGGTCGCCGCGATGTTCGCGGCTGGCGCGCTCGGCTCGATCGCGTCGTGTGCGTGGCTGCTCGTGAGCTTGCGACGCGGCGACGAGGCCTCGGCCCGGAAGACCCTGCTGGCCCTAGCGGTGAACTGGATGCTCATCGCACCTCTGCCCTGGGCGTTGCGCAAGGCCTTCCCCCGCGGGAAGAGAACCGCAGTCGTGTTCGTCGCTTGCGCCGTGCTCGTCGGCGCCATCTCGGTTTGGAAGCAGTAGGCGCGTCGCCTCTGAGTCCGCGAGCGACTTCAGGGCCGCTACCACGTCCTTCGGCGCACGTTCTGCTCGATGCTCGCGGCGAAGGGCAACCTGCGCCTCGGCCACGCCTGCAGCGTCAGCAGCACCCGCCCGGCCAGACCTCACGCCGGACGACTTCGACCCCCCGCGCCCGCCGAAGCGTCACTAGGACGCGCCGCCCGGCCAGACCTCCCGCCGCAACACCCAGAGTGATCGAGTGATCACTCTGGGTCGGTTCATCGGCCCCCGTCACCCGCCCGCGCAGCCGCCATAATGGACTTCACCTCCTCGGGCTCGAGGTGAATCGTCCGGGCCTTCCAGTTCTCCTCCAGGTGTTCAGGCCGGCTGGTGCCGGGGATGGGGAGCATGACCGGCGAGCGGGCGAGGAGCCACGCCAGGCTGATCTGCGCGGGGGTGACCCGATGACGCTCGGCCGCCGCCGCGAGGGCAGCGCTCGGCTTCGCGTGTGCGCCGACACCGAGCGGGAAGAACGGCATGAACGCGATGCCGTGCTTGGTGCAGAGCTCGAGCACCTCCTCGGGAGCCTCGACCAGGGCGTGCGTCGTCCGGGCGAGGACGCCACCTCCCCCCGAGACGCTGTACATGTTCTGCACGGAGACGATGGGCGTGCGCGTGAGCGCGAGCTCGAGCTCCGCGGGCCCGACGTTGGAGAGCGCGAGGTGACGGATCTTCCCTTCCTTCTTGAGGGCGATCATCGCGTCGAGCAGCTCCGGAAACGGCACCGGTGAGCCCTTGCCCCCGTATCGCAGGTGCACGACGTCGAGCGCCTCGCGGCGCAGCTCGCGCAGGTCGGTCTCGCATCCCTCGCGCAGCTCCTCGGGGCGCCTGACCTGCGCCCATCCCTTGTCGGGGAGGCGCCTTCCCCCGAGCTTGGAGGCGATGACCAGGTCCTTCGGGTACGGGTAGAGGGTCTCGGCGATGAGCCGGTTCGCGACGTGGGGACCGTAGAACCAGGCCGAGTCGATGAGGTTCATCCCGAGGGCAACGACGCGCCTGAGGACCTCGCGGGCCCGGGCTGGATCTTCGGGCTCGCCCCAGACATCCGGGCCGGGAAGGCGCATGGCGCCGAACCCGAGTCGAACGACCTCGAGGTCGCCGAGGCGGATCGTGGAGGGGCTGTGAGCGAACGCGGGGGGCTGGCGGGTCTCCATGAGCTTCGTCTCCTGCGGCGATGTTTTGGCCTTCATAAGCGGAACGACCCGACCGATCCGCACCTGCTTCTCGACCGACCGCGTGGCGGTGTGCGTGGACGCGGAGTGGACGCTGACTTTCCGAAGCTCGCGTCCTGCCTCGCCAACGAGCTGCCGAGGGGACGTCCGCAGCGGGCAGAGTCGCCGTGTGGTACACATGGCGCATGTCCGCGAACCGGCTGACCGCCGTACCTCCGACCGTCCGGACGGCCCATGGAAGTTGAGATTTGCCGGATGTGCGGCGGCGACGGGCGCGTCGGCAACGCGCTCGGGGGCAGCTCGGCGACATGCCCGAGCTGTCACGGGTCCGGTCGTCGCGCGGAAGCGGAGGCGCGCTTCCATGACGTGACGAAGACGAAGGCATCGCATTACCGCCCCGCGCCCCAGGCTCCCGTGGGCCCCAAGGTCCCGGTGACCGCCGAGGGCGCGATGCTCGCTCGCGAGGTGGACGCCAGCACTGCGCTCTCGCGGGACGCGAAGGCGCGCCTCGTCGCGGAGATCGTCAACCACGAGAGCACGCACGGCCGCTGTACGAAGACCTTCATCAAGAAGTTGAGGAAGCAGACGCGGCCGGCCGCGGAGTAGGGTGACGGCTCGCGGTGCGAGGCAGGACGAGCGCTCAGCCGACGC
>Ga0318572_10000430_pt1 | contig 15763 bp, 15 predicted proteins | sample GRESIP089b5f20_FD_202528 | JGI IMG/M metagenome (GOLD analysis project Ga0318572, IMG submission 202528) | Tropical soil microbial communities from Luquillo Experimental Forest, Puerto Rico - GRE.SIPMG.089b5f20 | ecosystem: Environmental > Terrestrial > Soil > Tropical forest > Bulk soil...
CCGGCGGCGCTGCCGGACAGCCAGCGCACCGACGACGCCTGGGCGTATACCGGACTGCACGAGGGCCTGCCGAGCAACGTCAAAGCCCTCACCTGGATCCAGCTCGACAAGCTGTCGCACAAGCTCGGCAAGGCGCGCGACTGCGACTCCTGCCACTGCGATCGCGCGACCGGCGCGCAGATCCAGAAGGTGACGTGGGACTACGAAGATCCCGGCGCCGAGCCCTTCTCCGGCGAGCACACGGTCGTTGCGTCGCGCACGGGCCTCCGGATCGAAGGCATCAAGGCCCGCGAACCCATCGTCGCGGAGAAGGGTTACCAGGTCTCGGCGTTCGCGCCGTGGGTGTACCTCGACGTCTGGGAAGTCCCCGGCGACTTCTCTGTCCCCGTGCCGAGGGACGCGAAGGCGTACGACGAGGCGAAGCTCGACCTCCGCCGCGCGCGCGCGATGAACGTCGTCCACTGATCCGCGTTTCCCGCTCGTCTTAACCCGTCGAAGGGCGAACGCGACGGTACGTCGCGTTTCGGGGAACATCGTGTAACGGCCGCGAAACAGAACGTCTCGGGCCGCATCCCGGACGAAGAGTCGAACCACCTGATCTCGCTCGCAAAGCGACAGGCACGCTGCCTGCACCTTTGTGTGACGCGGGCCGCAGGCCCCCATCACCGAACGACGAGAGGACACCGGATGCGTAAAGCCCTTCGAGCACTGATGGCAGGCGTGGCGGCGGTTAGCTTGGCGCTCCCCTTCTACGCGCCGGCCGAGGAACAGAACGCCCAGAACAAGGACCAGGACGTCCAGAAGAAGGTGGACGAGCTCGCCAAGCAGGTCGAGGCGCTGAAGAAGCAGGTCAAGAGGACCGAGGACAAGTCCCTCGGCCGCTGGCTGAGCATCGGCGGCGACTACCGGTTCCGTCTCGACTCGCTGAAGGGCGGGGTGCCGGATTACTACCAGTTCATGGGCCCGGCGACCGCGCCGGTGCTCACGCCTCACTACTACCCACAGCAGGACACGCTCATGACGAATCGCTTCGGCCTCAACATCAAGGCCAAGGCGACCGAAGACGTGACCTTCACCGCGCGGCTGCTCATGTACAAGACGTTCGGGATGCAGACCGCCCAGGCGACCAACGCCGGGTTCTTCGCCGACCGGACGTTCGTGCTCGACGGCAACATCGGTCACATCCCGCTCGACAACACGCTGCGCGTCGACCAGGTGTACGCCACCTGGAACAACATCGCCGGCCAGCCGATCTGGTTCTCCGTCGGGCGCCGTCCATCCACCGGCGGTTCGCCCACCCACGTCCGCCAGAACGGTGAGCGCCCCGGCGTCGGCGGCGTCCCCGGGCTCCTCGTCGACTACGCGTTCGACGGGATGACCCTGGGCGTCGCGCCCGAGATCAGCGCGCTGCCGGGCATGTTCGCGAAGCTCTGCTACGGCCGCGGCTTCGACTCCGGGTACAACATCTCGCCCGCCTTCGGCAACCGCAACAACCTCACCAACACCGATATGGTCGGCGTGAACGTGGTGTGGATCGACACCGATCCGTTCCGTTTCGATACGCAGTGGAACCGCGGGTTCAACATCTTCGACAACCCCAACAACGTCGGCAACCAGCTCGGCAACATGGACTGGTATGGCGCCGACATCCTCAGCACGATCAAGGACTTCGGCCCTGGCAACCTCACCTGGTTCGCCAGCGGTGGCGTGAGCATCACCCACCCGAACGGCAACCATGCGCTGCTCGCCGGCCCCGGCTCGCCCGACTCCGGCGCCGGCCTCCTCGTCAACGGGACCGACACGAGCAGTCACACCGGATGGGCGGCCTACGCCGGCCTGCGCTACGACCTGCCGTTCGGGACGAAGATCGGCGGCGAGTACAACCACGGGTCCCAGTACTGGACGCCCTTCAGTCCCGCCGCCGACGACATGTGGACGAGCAAGCTCGGCACGCGCGGCGACGTGTACGAGGCCTACCTCATCCAGGAGCTCCCGCTCGCTCCGATCGCGTCCTTCGTGAGCAAGACGTTCTTCCGAGTCGGCTACCAGTACTACGACTTCACCTACACCGGCAGCAACAACTGGATCGGCGCCCCGGTCAAGATGACCGATCTGACGGCGAGCCCGATGAACGCCCAGATGTTCGCGCCGGTCCGGTGGGCGCACGACATCTACGCGACCTTCGAGGTCAGGCTGTAGCAGCGCGGCTGGGGCCCGTGGCGCGAGCCACGGGCCACCCCGGCCAGGCATTCGTCCGAAGGTGTCCAGCCGAGCAGTGCAAAGCAGTAGGGCCCGCGGGCCGAGGAGTCCGACATGAAGAGAGCCGCTGCCACGTTGCTCGTCGTGCTGCGCCTGGCGCTGGGGATCCTGGCGCTCGGAGGCGGCGTCGCCCTGGCCGACGAGCTGAAAATGGTGGGCGTCATCACCCACCTCGACATCTCGGGCCCCGACGCCAAGACCGCCACCGCCACCCTCAAGGACAACAAGTCCGAGAAGGAGGTGGACATCACGGTCAACGACAAGCTCACCCTCGACAAGTTCAAGGACCACCGCATCGTCGAGGGCGACGAGATCAAGTGCAGGTACGAGTTTAAGGCCGGGAAGAACCTCAGCACCTACTTCCGGAAGACCGCGGGCTGCTGACCGCGGCGACGCTCCGCGAGCGGCGCCGGGGCCCCGACCGTCCCTCCTCTCCAGGCGGTCGGGGCCTTTTTGGCGCCGTACCTGCCCCGCGGGCGCGAGAGGTCCGGCGGGCAGGGGAGCGGGCCGGCCGTCGACGGGCGCCGGCTTTGACCGGCGCGAACCGGAGGCGGCAGAATCGGCTCACCGACATGGCGCGCGGCGAACAGTGCGACGCGAAGCAGGTCGCGTTCGAGGCGGTATCGGCGGCCTTCGGCTCGCTCGGGCGCGTCTGCCTCGCGCTCGACGGTGAGTACCGCATCCGGCACGTCTCGCCGCGCCTCGACGCGCTGCTCGGCCCCGGCGCGGTGCAGCGCTACAGCGGCCGGCCCGTGACGGAGCTCCTCGGCGAGGAGCTGTTCGGGGCGGCCGGCCCCATGCGGCAGGCGCTCGCGGGGGGGGAGCGCCGCGAGGGGTGGCGCGCGTTCCTCCCGGCCGAGCCCGCCGGCTCGCGGCTCGTCTCCGTCTCCGCCGCACCGCTCGAGCACGTGGTCGACGCGTGCGACGAGGAGGCGCGCTTCCTCGTGGTGCTGCGGCCCGCGGAGGAGGACGAGGCGACGCGCAGCGGGGCGCCGACCGCCTTCGCCGGCGTGATCGCCAGGTCCCGGCCCATGCTCCGCGTCATGAAGCTCGCGGAGAGCCTGCAGCACTCCGAGGTGACGGTGCTCATCACCGGGGAGAGCGGCGTCGGGAAGGGCGTCATCGCGCAGGCCGTCCACGCCAGCTCCGCCCGGCGCCAGGGTCCGTTCGTGGCCCTCAACTGCGCCGCGCTCCCCGAGGCGCTGCTCGAGTCCGAGCTGTTCGGCCACGTGCGCGGGGCGTTCACCGGCGCGATGCGGGACCGGGTGGGGCGATTCGAGCTCGCCACCGGGGGGACCATCTTCCTCGACGAGATCGGCGATCTCCCGCCGCACCTCCAGGCGAAGCTCCTGCGCGTCATCCAGGAGCGGGCGTTCGAGCGGGTCGGCGACAGCCGCTCGGTGTCGGCCGACGTGCGCGTGATCGCGGCGACGCACCGCGACCTGCGCCGCGGCGTGGCCGAGGGGCGCTTCCGCGAGGACCTCTACTACCGGCTCCGCGTCTTCCCCATCCACATCCCGCCGCTCCGCGAGCGCCGCGAGGACATCGAGCCCCTGGCGCGGTACCTGATCGCGCAGATCGGCCACCGGAGCGGGCGCGCGCTGCGCTTCGCGCCGGACGCGCTGCGCGTCCTCCTCTCCTACCGTTGGCCCGGCAACGTGCGCGAGCTCGAGAACGCGCTCGAGTACGCGAGCACCGTGGCGCAGGGGCAGACGCTCCAGCCGGAGGACCTCCCGCCCGAGGTGCGCGGCGAGGCGGAGGCGCCGGCGGCGAGCGCCGCCGCCGAGCCCGCCCCGGCGCCGCCCGCAACGCGGGATGCGGCGGCGGCGCGCGGCCAGCGCGGCCCCGATCGCGCCGCGATCGTGGCGGCGCTGAACGCGCACCGCTGGCGGATGGCCGAGGCGTCGCGCGCGCTCGGCGTCTCGCGCACGACGCTCTGGCGCTGGATGCGCGAGCTCGACCTGGCGCCGCGCCGCCCCTCGCAGGACTGATCGCGACCTCAGCCGCGGCGGGCCCCGATCGTGAGGCTCAGCACGAGCCGGCCGTGCTCCTCGTAAGGCGCGGTCCGCTGGAGGAGCGTCGTGCGTTCGAACCCGGCGCCGTGGACGAGCTCCAGGTACTCTGCCTCCGACAGCGCGTCGGCGGCGCGCGCTCGGCGGTAGGCGCCGTGGCGCGCCGGGTGCAGGGCGACGAGCTCGGAGGCGACGAGGCGCCCGCCGGGCCTCAGCACGCGGTGCAGCTCGCGGAGCATGGCCGGCCGGTCCGCGCGGGCGGTGGTGGAGCAGTTCGAGATCACCACGTCGGCGATGGCGGAGCGCAGCCCGGTCGCGGCGACGTCGCCGCGCACGACCAACGGCCGGGTCGGTCCTGCGGGGACCGCGCCGAAGTCGAGCTCCTCGTCGCGCGTCAGCACGATGACGACACGCCCCCCCGGCGCTACCCGCGCCGCCACCGCGGCGGCCTCGCGGCACCCGCCGCAGCCGAGGCCTACCACCACCTCGCCCGGCCCGGGCGCGGCGACGTCGACGAGCGCGCTTCGCGAGAGCGGCGAGCAGCCGCCCGCCGGCGCAAGCCCCTGGATGCGGTGACCCCAGCCTTCCATGGCCCTTCCCGGGGCCGAGTGAAGCACGAGTCGGGCCGGCAGCCGCGGCCGCCCCAGTTGGTGTGCATGGAATGTCACGGTGGTGCGTCTGGAACGTCACGTCGCAACATTTCGCGACGTCCGGTTGCGATGTCGCGAAACGCTGCGTTCCGCCCGGAGCCCCACGTCGCACTTCGAATCGCTGCGCGCGAGGCGTCCCACAGGGCCGCGGTCGACGGTGGCGCGCCTGCGGCGGCTCGGTATCGATGTTGCAAACTAGCGACATAGAAATGCCGCTATGTCGAGCGCCAGAGTGCGTCGCTCGAGATCGGCGCAAGGGAGAAAGCACATGCAGGGAATGAAGAAGCTCGTCGGTGCGCTCGCTCTGCTGGCGGCGCTGGTGATCACGGGTCCGGCCCGCGCCGAGGAGAAGATGCTCGGTACCGTGACCGACATCGAGATGTCGAACCCGAAGCTCGCCGTCGCCACGCTCGCCGACCGCGCCAGCGGGCAGCCCGTCCAGATCACCGTCGTCGACGAGTTGACGCTCGACAAGTTCAAGGACAAGCGGATCAGCGTCGGCGACGAGATCAAGTGCAAGTACGAGAAGAAGGACGGCAAGAACGTCGCCACGTTCTTCAAGAAGGCGGGCGGCTGCTAGCCGCTGGCTCCCCCCCTCACGCTCAGGTGAACTGATGACCCTCTCCCCGATCGTGCCGCTGCTTGCGGCGCTCGCCGCCGCCGCGCCCGCCGCCTCGGCGCCAGCCGCCGCGGAGGCGCCCGCCGCAGCGGCCACCTCCGCCAAGCCGGCGAAGAAGCCGGCCCACCCCGACAACGACTACATCAAAGAGCATGGCTACGAGGGTCCGAAGACGTGCGAGGTCTGCCACCCGGGCACGGCCAAGGCGTTCCTCCAGACAGTGCACTGGAAGCACTCCTCGAAGGTCACCAACGTGAAGGGCATCGACCCCAAGCAGGAATGGGGGATGAAGGACCGCATCTACACGTTCTGCAACGGCAACGACATCGTCAACAACCTGAAGGAGATCCCGGTGAACGCGGCCGGGAAGACCAAGATCACCGGCTGCAACTCCTGCCACCCCGGGAACCACCTCTCCGACGTCGGCTCGACCGGCGCCGAGGCCGAGCAGGCCGTCGACTGCCTCATCTGCCACTCGTCGAAGTACGACTACTCGAAGCGCAAGCCCTCGAAGACGCCCGAGGGCAAGATCGTGATGGGCCAGGACCGCAGCGTCGAGGCGGCGCTGGCAGTGGGGAAGCCGCGCATCAAGAGCTGCATGACCTGCCACGAGTCGGCGGGCGGCGGGCAGCTCATCAAGCGCGGCTTCGCCTTCGACGCAGACCACGACGTCCACGCGAAGAAGGGCATGGTGTGCGTCGATTGCCACACGGCGAAGGATCACAAGATCCCGACCGGCTTCGACCCGAACAATTGGGCCAACGACGGCGTGCGGCTCGCCTGTGGCGACTGCCACGGCGACAAGCCGCACAACGATCGCGACTACGACGCCCACACCGCGAAGATCGCCTGCCAGACGTGCCACATCCCGACCACGGGCGGCGCGGTGGCCAAGGACTTCACGAAGTGGACGAAGCTGGAGACGGGCTTCTACGAGCCGTCGACGATCAAGCGCGCCCCGGCGGACACGAAGCCGGTCTACGCGTGGTTCAACGGCACGGTTGAGGCGAAGCCGCACCTCATCGCGCCCGTCGGGAGCCGCACGGACCGGAAGAGCAAGATCTACCCATTCAAGATCTACCAGGGGAAGGCGTTCTACGACCGCCGCACCGGGCAGCTCCTCTCGATGGACTTCGCCCAGCCGACGGCGAACGGTGACGCGCTCGCCGGCGTCGCCTCCGCGGCGAAGACGCTCGGGCTCGGCAAGGTCGATCCGGTGCCGGGTTGGCAGACGATCTACTTCGCCAACAGCCACCTCGTGACGAAGGAGAAGGCGCTCACCTGCGACCGTTGCCACACTCAGACGGGCGTCCTCGACTTCCAGGCCCTCGGCTACTCGAAGACTGAGATCGCGAAGCGCGGCCTCCAGAGCGCGCAGCTGTGGTTCGACAAGCTCCTCGCGAAGGAGCTCAAGAAGGAAGAGTGACCCAGGGGCTGGGGCGGCCGCGCTTCGCGCGCCGCCCCGGCTTCCTTCCGCCAGCCGGCGCGAGGTAGAACGTGAGCGTGGGGGCGAAGCGTCTAGCAAAGCAGGCCCTGTCCCAGGACCCCGAGCGCGCCCGGCGCGTGTCCGAGGTTCTGAAGGCCGTCGCGCATCCGCTGCGGATCCGGATCGTGGCCCTGCTGGCCGAGGGCGACGAGAACGTCACCGCCCTCTCGGAGAAGCTCGAGGCGCCGCAGGCCATCGTCTCGCAGCAGCTCCGCATCCTCCGCAGCCAGGCGCTGGTGGACGCCGTGCGCGAAAACGGCTTCGCGCGCTACCGGCTCGTCGAGTCGAGCCTGCGCACGCTGGTCTCCTGCATGGAGAGCTGCGGTCGCTGACCGGCCGCCTCGGACGCGGCCGCGCTCGACGGCAGGACGCATCCGCCGCGCGTTCGCCCTTCCGTTCGCCCTGAGCGTAGCGGCACCGCTGCAGGGGATGAACCGGAGCACGCTTGGCGCCGGATGCGGGCGGCCGGGCCCGTGTGAGGTGACACGTTTCGTCGCGAGGTGAAACACGAGGGTGCGTTGGCGTGATGCACCCTGTCGGGCCTTCTAGCGTACCATATTTGATTAACTAACGATTTCGTCCGGCACGCCCCGCGCATGTCAACGCTGCACGTCGGGATGGCACTGCCGCGCTCCTCCGAAGCTGCGCGGGAGCGCGCATCCCGGCGGGGGGTGCCATGGCGCGATACACGAGACGGCAGTTCATCCAGATCGGCGCGGCGGCGGGCGGCGCGATGGCGGCCTCCGGGCTCGCCACGCGCTGGTGGGGGCTCGACGCGGCACGCGCCGAGGACCCGGCCACCGACGGCGACCAGGTCGTGCCCACGTTCTGCGAGCTCTGCTTCTGGAACTGCGGCGTGCTCGCGCACGTGAAGGGCGGCCGGGTGACGAAGCTCACCGGGAACCCCGAGCACCCGCTCTCGCGCGGGCGGCTCTGCCCGCGCGGCGCCGGTGGCACGGGTCTCCTCTACGATCCGGATCGCCTCAAGAAGCCGCTCATCCGGGCCTCGAAGCGCGGGGAGGACGTCTTCCAGGAGGCGAGCTGGGACGCGGCGCTGAACAAGGTGGGCGAGGAGCTCGTCAAGGTGCGCGAGCGCCACGGGCCCGAGGCGGTGGCGCTCTTCACCCACGGCTTCGGCGGCTCCTGGTGGAAGCACTTCATGAAGGTGTGGGGCTCGCCCAACATCGGCGCCCCCTCCTACGCCCAGTGCCGCGGGCCTCGCGAGGCGGCCTTCACGCTCACCTACGGCGAAGGGCTCGGCTCGCCCGAGCCCATCGACATCGCCAACGCGCGCGTCATCACGCTCATCGGCAGCCACCTGGGCGAGAACATGCACAACACCCAGGTGCAGGAGCTGGCCGAGGCGGTGGGGAAGGGCGCCCAGCTGGTGGTGGTCGACCCGCGCTTCTCGGTCGCGGCCGGCAAGGCCCGGTACTGGCTCCCCGTGAAGCCCGGCACCGACATCGCGCTGCTGCTCGCGTGGATGAACGTCATCCTGACCGAGAAGCGCCACGACGCGGAGTACCTGGCGAAGTACGCCACCGGCCTCGACGAGCTCACCGCCCACGTCGCGACGAAGACGCCCGAGTGGGCGAGCGCCATCACCGGCGTCCGGCCCGAGCTCATCCGCGAGTCGGCGCGGCTCATCGCGAGCGCACGGCCTGCGTCGCTCATCCACCCCGGCCGCCACACCACCTGGTACGGCGACGACACGCAGCGGCTGCGGGCGACGGCCATCCTGGCGGCCCTCCTCGGTAGCTGGGGTCGGCGCGGCGGTTACCTCGTCACCGACAAGTTCAGGCTCGCCGGCTACCCGCTGCCGAAGCCGCCGCCTCATCCGGGCGCGCGCTCGAAGGACGACATGCCGAAAGGGGGCGGCTTTCCGGTCGCCGACGAGGTGCTCGCCTCGGGCCTGTGCGACGCCACGAAGCCCGGCCGCGCGCTGTACGACCTCAAGGCCTGGATCGTCTACGGGACGAACCTGATGCAGAGCCTGCCGGCGCCCCAGGAGACCGCCGCCGCGATCCAGAACCTCGACTTCATCGCCGCGATCGACGTGCTCCCGGCCGAGATCTGCGGTTTCGCCGACGTGGTGCTCCCCGAGTGCACCTACCTCGAGCGCGACGACGACCTCGCCGCGCCCGCCTACAAGCAGCCCTTCGTGGCCATCCGGCAGGCGGCGGTCCCGCCCATGTACGAGTCGAGGCCCGGCTCGTGGATCGCGAAGGAGCTCGCGAACAAGCTCGGGATGGGTGACCAGTTCCCCTGGGCCGACGCGCGCGAGTTCGTCGAGACGCGGCTCGCGGCTTCGAAGGTCGACTCGGCCGAGATACGGCGGAAGGGGGTCGTGGTCGGAAAGCCCATCCCGACCTGCGAGGAGGAGGGCGCGACGCCGAACATCACGACCAGCGACGGCAAGATCAAGCTCTACAGCGTGGAGCTACAGCAGCTCGGGTTCGAGCCGATCCCCGACTTCCACCCGCAGGAGGAGGCGCCGCCGGGCATGTTCCGCATGCTGTCCGGCCGCGCCCCGACCCACACCTTCGGGCGCACCACCAACAACCGGCTCCTCGCTGAGCCCTTCCCCGAGAACGAGGTGTGGGTGAACGCCGACGCGGCGCGGGCGCTGCCGTTCCCGCTCGCCAGCGGCGACCGCGTGGTGCTCGTCAACCAGGACGGCGTGCGGAGCGACCCGGTGCGCGCCCGCGTCACGCAGCGCATCCGCGGCGATTGCGTCTACCTCGTCCACGGCTTCGGCCACACCGCCAAGGGTCTCCGCCAGGCCCGCGGCCGCGGCGCGTCCGACAGCGCCCTCACCAGCCGTTACAAGGTCGACCCGATCATGGGCGGCACCGGCGTCAACGTGAACTTCGTCCGGCTCGAGCCGGCCGGGAGCCTGGCATGAAGAGGCGCTACGCCATGGCGGTCGACACCCGGCGCTGCGTGGCCTGCAGCGCCTGTGTCATCGCCTGCAAGACGGAGAACCGCGTCCCGAACGGCGGGTTCCGCTGCTGGACCGTGCAGGAGACGAGCGGGACCTTCCCCGACCTCGCCCTGGAGCCGCGCAGCGAGCGCTGCAACCACTGCGCCGATGCGCCGTGCGTCTCGGCGTGCCCGACCGGCGCCTCCTTCGTGGCGGAGGGCGGGATCGTGGCGGTGGACCGGCGCAAGTGCACCGGCTGCAAGGCCTGCATCGCCTCGTGCCCCTACGGCGCGCGCTTCGTGCACGCCGACGGGCACGTCGACAAGTGCACCTTCTGCCTGCACCGGGTCGCGAAGGGGGGCCAGCCGGCCTGCGTCGAGACCTGCCCGACGAAGGCGCTCACGTTCGGCGATCTGTCCGATCCGTCGAGCCCGGTGGCGGAGCTCGCCCGGCGCAGCCGAGTGAAGACGCTCAAGCCCGAGGCTGGCACGCGGCCGCAGGTGTTCTTCCTCACGTAGGACCGACCATGGCCACCCGAGACCCGGCCCGCTTCTGGAACCCCTACCTCGCCGGCGTGGCGCTCGGGCTCGTGCTCCTCGCCTCCTTCGTGGTGATGGGGAACGGCCTCGGCGCCTCCGGCGCGTCGCTCCGGTTCGGGGTGGCCGTGTTCGAGGCGGTCGCCCCGCGCGTCGTCGAGGCCTCGCCTGCGCTGCGGCGCGCCGACGCCGGTGGGCACCCACTCGACTTCTGGCTCGTGTTCGAGATCGCCGGCCTCATGCTGGGCGGCTTCGTCGCGGCCTACACCTCGGGCCGCCTCCGGCTCGAGGTGCTGAAGGGGCCGACCTGCCGCACCGCGGCGCGGCTCGGGTTGGCGCTCCTGGGCGGCATCGTCATGGGCGCGGCGGCGCGGGCGACGCGCGGGTGCACCTCGGGCCAGGCGCTCTCGGGCGGCGCGCTGCTCAGCGCCGGCAGCTGGGCCTTCATGCTGTCGGTCTTCGGCGGCGGGTACGCGCTGGCCTGGCTCGTGAGGAGGCAGTGGCGATGACCCTGCCCATCTGGTCGCTCTCCGGCGGGCAACACGAGCTCGGCCTGCTCGTCGGGGTCGCCATCGGCTTCGGCTTCGGCTTCGTCCTCGAGCGGGCCGGCTTCGGGCGGGCGCAGAAGCTGTCGGCGCAGTTCGACGGGTACGACATGACCGTGTTCAAGGTCATGTTCACCGCCGTCGTGACCGCGATGCTGGGCACGATCGTCCTCGGCGGCCTGGGCGTCCTCGACTACCGCGCGCTCGTCGAGCACGCCGCCAGCGAGACCTTCCTCTGGCCCATGATCCTGGGCGGCCTCGCGCTGGGCGCCGGGTTCGTCGTGTCCGGCTACTGCCCGGGGACGAGCTACGTGGCGGCCGCCTCGGGCAAGGTGGACGGGATGGTGACCGTCCTCGGCGTGGTGGCCGGGCAGCTCGCCTACGCCGGCCTCGAGCACCGCGGTTGGCTGGCGCGCTTCCACGCGAGCGGGGCCCACGGGCGGCTCTTTCTCTACGACCTCCTCCACCTGCCCGCGCGGGCCGGCGCGCCCATGGTGGGCCTGGCCGTCACCGCGATGGCGTTGGGTTGCTTCATCGGTGCCGAGAAGCTCGAGTCGCTGCTCGCCGGTCGGGCCCCGGCGCCGGCGTCCCCGGGCGGGCGCGCGGGCCGCCTCGTCTTCGGTGGCATGACCGCCTTCGCCGCGGTCGCGCTCGCCGCGGCCGCGCTCCCGATCGACAGCGGCGTCCGCCCGGTCGCGCCGGGGCGGCTCGGCGCCGAGGCGCTGGCCCGGCGCGTCCTCGAGCGGCCGTGGGCGACGCGGGTCATCGACGTCCGCCCCGCCGCCGACTGCGCCGCGCGCCGCGTCCCCGGCGCGGAGTGCGTCGCCCTCGACCAGCTCGCCGCCCTCGGGCTCGCCGACGAGAGCGGCGCGAGGGATCTCGTGCTGGTGGGGGAGGGCGACCTCGACGCCGTCCCGCCCGCCGCGAGCGCATACCCCGGCCACGTGCTCGCGCTCGAGGGCGGCTGGAAGGCGTGGGAGTCCTACGCGCTCACGCCCCCGGCGCCGCTCGCGCCCGGCGCCGCTCCTTCGGAGCTCGAGCAGTACCAGCTGCGGGTCGGCCTCGCCTCGGCGCTCGCCGGGATGAAGGCGGCCCCGCTGCCGCCCGCCGCATCGGCCGCGGCGCCGGGTCCGCGCAAGGGCGGCGGTGGCGGCGGCTGCAGCGGATAGATGGGAGATAGCCATGCACGAGATCGACGTCGCTCGCCACGCCCCGCTCCTCGACCCCGCGCTGCACGTGTGGGGCTGGGAGATCCCCGTCTACCTGTTCCTGGGTGGACTCGCCGCCGGCACGATGATCGTGGGCTCGCTGCTGGCGGCGCGGCCCGGCGCTCGCTCCGCCGCGGCCCGCTGGCTGTCGTTCGCGCCCGCCGCGATGCTCTCGCTGGGCATGCTGGCGCTCTTCCTCGACCTGTCGCGCAAGGCGCACGTGTGGCGCTTCTACCTCGCGCTCCGACCCGCCTCGCCCATGAGCTGGGGCGCCTGGATCCTCCTCCTCGTCTACCCGGTGTCGCTGCTCGCCGCGCTAGGCGGCCTCGACGACGGGCAGGCGCGCGGCGTCGAGGCGTTCCTCTCTCGCGTGGGGCTCGGCAGCGCGGTGCGCGCCGGGCGAGCCTGGGCGCTCCCGCGGGCGGAGGCCCTGCGCCGCGCCAACCTCGCCCTGGGCGTGGGGCTCGGCGTCTACACCGGCATCCTGCTCTCCACCCTCGGCGCGCGCGCCCTGTGGTCGAGCGCGCTGCTCGGGCCGCTGTTCCTCGTGTCCGGCTTCTCGACGGGCGCCGCCTTCCTGCTCCTCTTCGGCCTCTCGCCCGAGGAGCGGCACGCGCTGGAGCGGTGGGACCGGGTGGCCATCGGCGTCGAGCTGGCGGTGCTGGCGCTCTTCATCGTCGGGCTCTTCACGAGCGGTGAGGCCTCGCGCCAGGCGGCGGCCCTGCTCCTGGGAGGTCCCTTCACCGCCCAGTTCTGGACGTTGGTGGTGGTCGGTGGGCTGCTCGCGCCAGTCCTGCTCGGGCTGCTTCAGGGCCGGCTCGCCCTGCCGACGACCGCCGTGGCGCCGGCGCTGGTCCTGGCCGGCGGCTTCGCGCTGCGCTGGATCCTGGTCGCGGCCGGTCAGGCTTGAGGCGGGAGCGGCCGCGAACCTTTCGTGGCTGGTCCGGCTCTCACTGCGGTGGGGGCCACCGCCCCGACCTGCCCCCGAACGACCATGCCCCTCTACGAGTACGCCTGCGCCTGTGGACACAGCTTCGAGGAGCTCATCGTCCGCCGGTCCGACGAGGACGAGGTGCGCTGCCCGCGCTGCCAGGGTCGCGACGTCCATCGGCTCATGTCGCGCCCCGCCGCCTCGCGCTCCTCCGGCGGCGGCTCCTCGTCCTCCTCCTCCTGCGGTCCGGTGGGTTGAGGCTTCTAGCGTCGCCCGGTCCGGGTGACGAAGCGATGGTCCAGAAGGCCGCGCTGCGGTAAGTCCTCAGCATGCCGACGAACGACACCGAGCTCCTGGCCGCCGCGCGCGCCGGGGACCGCGCCGCGCTGGAGCGCCTGCTCGAGCGGCACCAGAACCGCGTCTTCCGCTTCGGCATGAAGATGTGCGGCGAGGAGGACGACGCCAAGGATGTTCTGCAGGAGACGCTGCTCGCGGCAGCGCGGAACATCAGCGACTTCCGCGGCGCGTCCGCCGTGTCGACCTGGCTCTACACCATCGCGCGCAGCTTCTGCATCAAGAAGAGGCGCACGAGCAAATTCGCGCCCGAGCGCGTCGAGTCGCTCGACGCGGTGGGCGGGGAGGCGCACGCCGTCCCCGACGCGGCGCGCGGCCCCGAGGAGGAGCTGGCCGGCCGGCAGGTCCAGACCGCGCTGCAGGATGCGATCTCCGAGCTCGAGCCCATGTACCGCGAGGTGTTGGTGCTCCGCGACGTGGAGGGACTGTCGGCGCCGGAGGTGGCGCAGATCCTCGAGCTCTCGGTCGAAGCTGTGAAGAGCCGGCTCCACCGCGCCCGCGTGGCGGTGCGCGAACGCGTCGCGCCGGTGCTCGGGGCGGTGCCGGCGCCGGACGCCGGCTGCCCGGACGTCGTCGAGCTCTTCTCGAAGCACCTCGAGGGCGAGATCAGCGGGGACGTCTGCGCCAGCTTGGAGCAGCACCTCGCCACGTGCGCGCGCTGCCGCGCGCGCTGCGACTCGCTCAGAGCCACGCTCTCGCTGTGCCGCAGTTCGGGCGAGCAGGTGCCCCCGCGCGTCGAGCGGTCGGTGCGCGACGCGCTCAGGCGGTTTCTGGAGAGCCACCCGGCCTGACGGGGCGGTGGGGCGCGACCGGCGCTCGAGCGGGCCGTCACCGCTCGAGCGGGCCGCCCAGGCCGACGAGTGGCTGGGGCGCCTCGTGGGGCGAGGCGATCCTGACCTCGCTGCGCGCGTTCCAGGCGAGCATCGACCAGCGCAGCACCCATGGCTCGTAGCCGAGCGCGACCAGCCCTCCCAGCGCCATCGAGGCGGTGTGGCCGGTGCGGCAGACGAGCAGGATGGGCTTGCCGCCGGGCGGCGGGAGCAGGGCCAGCGAATCCGCCGCGAAGAGCCGGTCGACTGGGATGTTCAGCGCCCCCGGGATGTGGCCCTGCGCGTAGTCCTTGGCAGGACGCACGTCGAGGATGAAGTACTTCCCCTCGGCGAGGCTCGCCTTCGCCTCGGAGGCCATCACCGTGCGTTCACCCTGCGTCGCGCCGAAGAAGGTGGCGAGCCGGGCCGCGGCGCCGCCCGGGGCGGCGGCCCCGTAGGAGGGCGGGGTGGACGGTGCGCCAGCCCGGTGGGCGGCGCATGCGACGAAGAGGACCAGGCCAGCGACGGCGATCTTGCGCATAGGATCTCCCTCGGCGTGGGCGGGCTCTTTCGCGCTGTGGCCGCCGTCGCGCCAGCTCAGCCCGCCACGGCGGTCTCGACGTGGAAGGCGGGTGAGAGGATTTCTTCACAGGATCTCATGTCACGCGCGCCACCACGCGCTCGAGTCGCTCCCTCACCTGCTCCGCCACGGCACGCACCTGCGGGTTGGCGGCCGCCATGGTCTGCATCGGGTCGATTGCCATCACGACCGCTTTCCCATCGTCGCCCTCGTACACGACCACGTTGCACGGCAGCATCGCGCCGACCTCGAGGTCGGCCGAGAGCGCCTGGTGCGCGAAGCGCGGGTTGCAGGCGCCGAGGATCCGATACCGCCGGAAGTCGACGCCGATCTTCTGCTTCAACGTCTCCTTCACGTCGATCTGGGTCAGGACGCCGAAGCCCTCCGCCTGGAGCAGCTCGGGCAGACGCGCCAGCACGTCCTCGAAGCGGAGTTCCGTCTTCTTCTGCAGCGTGAAACCGGGCATGTCACCTCCGCGACGCTGATCGCGCGTCGTGCGGGGGTGAGAGTCGCACCACGCAGCATCCGGTTCACGGCCCTGGTGGGGCGATCAGCGCACCACGCCGCGCAGCACCCCGCTCGCGAGCAGGTTCGCGACGCCACCCAGCGCCAGCATGAGCGTCGGGTTCACCCGAAAACGCGTGAGGGTGAGCCCCACCGCCGCGGCGATGGCGATCTCGCGCGGCCCGCTCAGACCGCTCGCCAGCGTGATGGCCGCCGCGGCGATCGTCCCCACCACGGCAGGGGTGAGTCCGCGCAGCGCGGCGCGCACCATGCGCCGCGAGCGGTAGCGCGCGAGCCAGCGGCCGAGCGCGACGGTGAGGACGAGCGGCGCGGCGAAGATGGCCGCG
>Ga0318572_10000437_pt1 | contig 15582 bp, 14 predicted proteins | sample GRESIP089b5f20_FD_202528 | JGI IMG/M metagenome (GOLD analysis project Ga0318572, IMG submission 202528) | Tropical soil microbial communities from Luquillo Experimental Forest, Puerto Rico - GRE.SIPMG.089b5f20 | ecosystem: Environmental > Terrestrial > Soil > Tropical forest > Bulk soil...
CGTTCGCCAGGAAACGGACAGCCTCGGAGCCGTCGAAGTCCCCGCCGACAAGCTCTGGGGCGCGCAGACCCAGCGCTCCCTCGAGCACTTCAGCATCGGCAGGGAGCTCATCCCGCGCGAGATGATCACCGCCTACGCGATCCTCAAGAAGGCGGCGGCGAACGCGAACCTCGCGGCGGGTCGCCTGAGGCCGGAGGCGCACGCCCTCATCGTGCGCGTCTGCGACGAGATCATCGCGGGCCAGCATCACGAGATGTTTCCCCTCCACGTCTGGATGACCGGCAGCGGCACGCAGTTCAACATGAACGTGAACGAGGTCATCTCGAACCGCTGCTCCCAGCTCGCGGGGACGCCGCTCGGCAGCAAGAAGCCCGTCCATCCCAACGACGACGTGAACATGTCGCAGTCGTCGAACGATTCGTTCCCCTCGGCGATGTACATGGCCGCCGCCATCCACACGAAGCAGCGCCTCATGCCTGCGGTGAAGCAACTGCGAGACGCCATCGCGGCGCATGCGGACGAGTGGAAGGACATCGTCAAGATCGGGCGGACCCACATGCAGGACGCGACGCCGCTCACGCTCGGGCAGGAGTGGTCGGGCTACGTCGGGATGCTCGACGACGACCTCGAGCGCCTCGACGACGCGCTCAAGGGCGTCTATCGCCTCGCCCTCGGCGGGACGGCGGTCGGGACGGGCCTCAACAGCTCGCCCGAGTTCGCGGCGGCGGCCGCAAAGGAGATCGCGAAGCTCACGGGCCTGCCGTTCGTCAGCGCCCCGAACAAGTTCACGGTCCAGGGCGCCCACGACGCGCTCGTCCAGCTCTCCGGAACGTTCCGGACGCTGGCCGTCTCGCTGTTCAAGATCGCGAACGACATCCGGCTGATGTCCTGCGGACCGCGCGCCGGGTTCGCGGAGCTGATCATCCCGGCGAACGAGCCGGGCTCGTCGATCATGCCGGGCAAGGTCAACCCCACGCAGGCCGAGGCGCTCGCCATGATCTCCGCGCAGGTGATGGCCCACGACGCGGCGGTCGGGTTCGGAGGGGCGAGCGGCTACCTCGAGATGAACGTCTACAAGCCCCTCATCATCTACAACCTCACCGACGCGATCACGCTCCTCGCCGAGGGCTGCACGAACTTCCGCAGGTTCCTCGTGGAGGGGACGAAGCCCAATCGCAAGAAGATCGAAGAGTACGTCGAGCGCTCGCTCATGCTCGTGACGGCGCTCTCCCCCGTCATCGGGTACGACAAGGCCTCGAAGATCGCGCACTACGCGCTCGACAACGACCTCTCGCTGAAGGAGGCGGCGCTCAAGCTCGGGTTCGTGAGCGAGGCCGAGTTCGACCGGGTCGTCGATCCGGCGAAGATGGTTCATCCCTACGTGGCCGAACAGCCCGCGGTCCACTGAGCGGCGCGCGGCGAAGAGCGAGCGATGACCGGCGAGGTCGACCCGCACGCGCCTTCCGCCTCGGCCGGGACCGGGCCGCTGACGTCTCCGTCGCTGCGCGAGACGCTGGACCTCGTCCTCGAGGCCACCAGCGTCCTCTTCGCCAACGGCGAGACGACGGAGCGGACGATCGCCGCGGGGCAGCGCATCGCCGGAGCACAAGGTTATCGCGCCGAGGTGGTCGCGCGCTGGGACGGGCTCACGGTCCGACTCGAGGACGACGCGGGGGCGCGCCACGACATCGTCCCGGTGACGCCCACCGGGATCGACATGCACAAGGTCACGGAGGCCGAGCGAGCCGTCGACGCGATCTGCGACCACGCGTTGAAGCCGGAGGAGTCGTCGTTGGTATTTGAGCGAACCGCCGCCCTTCCTCCGGTGTCGGTCGCGAGGTTCACTCTGGCCGCCGCGGTCGGCGCCGCCGCGCTGAGCATCGTCTTCGGCGCCGAGCACCCCGTGAGCGTAGGCCTCATCGCCTTCAGCGCCGGGCTGGGTGCGCTCATCCGACGTGGTCTCGCGCGCGTCAGCCGCAACCCGTTCGTCCAGCCGTTCGCCGCTGCGCTGCTCGCGGGGTTGATCGGTGGGCTCGCTCTGCGGAACCAGCTCAGCTCGCCTCTGGCGCTCGTCGCGCTGTGTCCATGCATGGTGCTCGTCCCCGGCCCGCATTTCCTGAACGGGCTCGGCGACGTCCTCCACTCCCGGGTCGCGCTCGGCGCTGCAAGGCTCGCCTTTGCGCTCCTGGTCGTCGCTGCCATCTCGACGGGACTGCTGGTCGGCCTGTGGAGCGTGGGCTCGACGCTGCCGCTCTCGCCCCCGTCGCGCACCATCCCGCTGCCGATCGACGTCGTCGCTGCGGGGTTCGCGGTCTCTGCGTACTCGAGCTTCTACTCGATGCCCTGGCGCCAGCTTCCGCTCCCGATCCTCACGGGGATGTCGGCTCATGCGCTGCGCTGGTCGGCGCTCGCGTTTGGGGCGAGCGCCTACGCGGCCGCGTTCTTCGCCTGCCTGCTCGCGGGGATCGTGACCACTCGCCTCGGCGACCGGTTGCGGCTCCCGTTCGCGTCGCTCAGCTTCGCCGCCGTCGTCGCGCTCATCCCGGGAGTGTTCCTGTTCAGGATGGCCGCGGCTCTCGTCCAGATCGCGGGCCTCGGCGAGAGGACCCCAGCAGCCCTCGTCTCCATCGCCCTCGGCGACGGAGCGACGGCCACGTTGATCCTCATCGCGATGGGGCTGGGCCTGCTCGCTCCGAAGCTGCTTGCGGAGCGGTTCGGCCCTGCGCCCCTGCCGGCGACGAACGGAGGAGGTCCGGCGCATGGCCACGTTCATTGAACGCCGATCCGAACCGCGTGTCGGCGCGCGAGCTTTTCCACGCGGGGACCTCACCCTGCTGGTCCTCCTCAGCCTCGTCGCCGGAGTCGTCGACGTGACCGGATTCGTGAGGCTCGATCACGTCTTCACCGCTCACATCACCGGGAACCTCGTCCTGCTGGCCGACCAGATCGTGAACGGCGGACCACCGCACGTGCCTCAGCTGCTCGCGATCCCGGTGTTCGCCGGCGCCGTGGTGCTGGCGTACTTCCTCGCGAGGGGCGGGCGTACGAGGGGCGGCGGGCGGGTATTGCTCGTCGTCCAGTCGCTTCTCCTCTTCGTCGTCCTCGCGATCGCGTTGCGGGCGCCGCGCCGCGACCTCCTCGCCCATGGCGGTGTGCCCGCCGCGATGTTTGCCGTCGCGGCGATGGCGTTCCAGAACACGTACCTACGGGTAGTCGCCCGCGAGAGCGCGACGACCACGGTGATGACCGGGAACGTGGCGAGCTCGATCATCGCCGCGCTCTCCCTGACCTGGCCTGGCGCCCTCACCCCGGCGGACGCCGCGCAGAGGCTCCGGCGAACGCTGCCGCTCGTGATCGGCTTCTTCCTGGGCTGCGCGGTGGGCGCGGCGGGCGCCGCCCGCCTGGGCCCGTGGGCGTGGGCGACTCCCGCGCTGCTCTCGCTGCTCGCGCTTCCGCTGGCCTCACGCGCCCGAACCGCCCGGGACACCCTCCCCGATGGCGCGCACGCGGCGAGGTGAAGGAGGTCACTTCACCCTCGCGCTCGGGCTCCACGATAAGGCGCCGCCTCCCGCACCGGCGACCACGCCCGAGCGCGCGCGTCGGCCCGTCACGGATCCGGCAGCGGCATCCCGAAGTCCGGACGCGGGCGCCCCGCCGCGCTCCGCCCGATGCCCGCGCGCGCGCGGCCATCGGGCGGAGCGCGGCGGGATCCGCTGCGAGCCGGGCGAGGACGTCCCTCATGCGCGTTCACGCGCGAGGTGGAGCGGATCCTCCAGGATCCCCTCCTCGCGCACCGGCTCGGCGCGGCGGGGCGAAGGCTCGTGGAGCGCCGCTACTCTTGGGACGAAGCGGCGGCGCGCCTCGAGCGGTTCTTCGGCGAGGTGATCGCGGCGGGTGCGGTGGTCCAGCCGACGCCACGGAGCATCGGCGCCGGGCTGACCTAGCGGCGACCTGGCGCTGACGATCCGCCGAGCACCTCGCGCGTCACATCGGTGAACGCGCGCGCCGCCTCCGAGGCGTGCTCGCCGCGGCGCCGGATGAGCGCGAGATTCCAGCCGATGGTCGGGTCGACGAGCCGCACGGTCCGGACCGCGCGGTCGAGGCCGCGGCACACGGTGCGCGGCAGGAGCGCCGCGCCCATGTTCACGGCCACCATCGCCGCGAGGAAGTCCCACTGCCCGCTCTCGCTGGCGATCCGCGGCGCGAACCCCTGCGCGCGGCACGCCTCGAGGATGCGCGCGTGGAGCACGAAGTCGCGGGTATAGAGCACGAGCGGCGTCGTCTGGAGCTCGCCGAGCCGGACCTGGCGCGCGCGGGCGAGCGGGTGGGATGGGTGGACCACGGCCGCGAGCTCGTCGCGCACGAACGGGAACGCCTCGAACCGCTCCGCGTCGGTTGGGAGGAGCGTCACGCCGACGTCGAGGGCGCGCTCGCTCACCGCCTGCTCGATCTCCCGAGCGCCCTGCTCGCGCAGCTCGAGCGAGATCCCAGGATAGCGCTCGCGGAATGCGCGGAGCACGGCCGGGAAGAACGCCGCGCCCACCATCGGCGGCAGCCCGACGCGCACCCGCCCGCGCCGGAGCGCGGTCACGTCGGCCACCTCCTCCTCGAGCGCGCGCACCGCTCCGATCACCGCCTCGGCCCGCGCGCACACGACCCGGCCCGCCTCGGTGAGCTCGACGCGCCGACCGGTCCGCACGAGCAGCCGCGCGCCGACCTCGTCCTCGAGCGCGCGCACCGCCTTGCTCACCGCCGACTGCGAGAGGTGCAGCACCGCCCCGGCGCGCGTGAAGCCGCGTTGTCGAACGACCTCGAGCAGCACCTCCATGTTCCGCAGCTCCATGCACGCTCCCGGCATGAATTCCATACCGAGATGGCATCCATGCGCAACATTCATTTGATTCATGCATCGAGCGTCCGTACCTTCCTCCGCGTGATTGCTTCCATCCGCACCGCGCTCCAGATCGCGGCGCTCACCGCGCTTTCGCTGGGCGGCAGCGCCCTCTCGGCGCGCCTCCACCTTTCCGTCCCGGGCCCCGTCCTCGGCATGGCGATCCTCCTCGTCGCGCTCCAGCTCCGCATCGTGCGCGCCGAGTGGCTCGACGCCGGCGCGGGGTTCCTCTTCCGGCACATGCTCCTCCTGTTCGTCCCGTCCGCGGTCGGCGCGGTCGAGCACCCGGAGCTGTTCGGCGCCGAGGGCGCCCGCGTGCTCGCGGTCGTCGCCGCGAGCACGGTGCTCGTGATGATCGCGACGGGGCTCGTCGTCGAGTGGGCGATCCGCAGGCGCCGGGAGGAGACATGATTGCGCTCGTCTGGATCGTCGCGACCGTCGCGCTCTACGCCGCCTCGCGCGCGCTCGCGCGCCGGTTCCTCTCGCCCTGGCTGTCGCCGCTCCTCGTCGTCCCCGGCGTGCTCGTCGTGCTGCTCCTCGCGACCCGGACGCCGTACCCGACGTACCTCCGCGGAGGCCGGTGGCTCCTCGCCCTCCTCGGCCCCACGACGGTGGCGTTCGCCGTCCCGCTCCATCGGCACCGCGACCTCATCCGCCGGTACGCCGTCGAGCTCGTCGCCGGGATCGCCACCGGCTCGGCCGTCGCCGTGGTGAGCTCCGCGGTGCTGTCGCGCGCCCTCGGCCTCCCGCGGGCCGAGACCGTGAGCATGCTCCCGCGCTCGATCACGACGCCCTTCGCCATGCAGGTGGCGACGACGCTCGGCGGATCGCCGGTGCTCGCGGCGGTGTTCGTGATCGTGACCGCGCTCGTCGGCGTCGTCTCGGGCCGGGCGCTGGTGGGGCGGCTCCCGCTCCGGTCGCCGATCGCGCGCGGCGCGCTGCTCGGCATGGGCGCACACGGCGCCGGGACGGCGCTCGCGCTCGAGCTCGGCGCCGTCGAGGGCGCGGTCAGCGGCCTCGTCATGATCGGCGCAGGGCTGCTCCTCCTGTTCGGAGCGCCCGTCCTGCAACTCGCGCTCGGCGCGGCGTGACGGAACGCAACACATCCCCGCTCGGCCGCCCGGCTCGGGTGCGGGTTTCTCGGAGCCGACACGGACGCTCTCCGACGTCCGCCGGCCTGGACCTCTTCGCGTTGCCCCGTTCGAGCACGCGAAGCCGCAGGGCCGCGGCGGTAAAGGAGAGAGAGAGGAATGATCGCATGAGATCCAGCGACACGGATCGCGAGCTGACCCTCGCGCTCTCGCGCGACGCTTCGCTCCAGCGTCGCTTCATGGTGGTGGACGCGCCGCTGAAGGGCAACCTGCGCTTCGGCCTCCTCCTCGAGGTCCTCGACAAGCTGGCCGAGGAGACCGCCCTCGCGTACGTGCGCGGCACCTACCCCGAGGCTCGTGTCGTGACGGCGGCGGTGGACAACATCCTCGTGCGCCACCCCGCCGACGTGACGCGCGACGTCCAGCTCCTCGCGCGCATCAACCACGTCGGGCGGAGCTCGGTGGAGGTCGGGATCCGGGTCTCGCAGCCCGGGGACCCGCCCCTGCACGTGGCCTCGTGCTACTTCACGATGGTCGCTCGCCTGGGCGCGGGCGACGACGCGCGTAGCGTGCCGCTCCCTCCCCTCTCCTACGACGGCACGGAGGGGGAGATGCGCGCTCGGCGCGCGGAGGAGCGGCGAGCGGAGTACCGCGCCCAGGTCGCCGCCGCGCAGGCGCCCCCGACGCTCGAGGAGTTCGAGCTGCTGGCGCGGCTCCACCGCGTCCAGGAGGAGCCCGGGTTCGCGGGGCTCCTCGCGGGGCGGCTGGTGACCGAGGCGTGGGAGCGGATGTTCCCGGAGCAGGAGAACGTGCCGCAGAAGATCTTCGGTGGGTACTTGATGCGAAGGGCGTACGAGCTCTCGTCGATCTGCGCGGAGCTGGCCGCGCCCGATCGGCCCGTGCTCGCGGCGGTGAACCGCGTGAACTTCCTCAATCCGGTCCGCCTCGGGGACACGCTCCACTACACGAGCAGGGTCGTCGACACGGATGGCAGCCTCGTCTCGGTCGAGGCCAACATCGAGCGCCGCAGCCGGGACCGGAGCGTCCGCGCCATCTCGAACTCGTGCCTGTTCACGTTCGTGAACGTGGACGCCGAGATGCGCCCTTGCGACGCGCTCCCGGTCTATCCGACCACGTACGCGGAGGACGCGCGCCTGCTCGCGGCGAGGCGGCAGCACGCGGCGCTGCTCCGACACTCGGGTCGCGGCTGGATCGCGGCGGCGCCTTGACCTTCTCCGCTCCTGCGTCAACCCGGGGGTCGCTTCTCGTCCGGCCTTTCGCGGATCGCGGCGGCGGCGATCGCCACGACAGCGCCGACCAGAACCACCGGAAGGGCCGGTGCAAAGGACGGCGTGACCCGCAGCAGCAGCGAGCCGACGATGGCGCCGCACAGCAGCGCCGCCAACCTCGCAACGCCACCCGCGGTGGCAGCGAACCGGCGTCCCTCGCCGGCGAGGGTGCGCGCGACGTCCGTCAGCGTGCCAGTCAGGTACGTCGTCGAGGCGCCTCGCACCCCGGAGCCGATCGTGATCGCGCTCTGGACTCCCATCGCCGCGGCCGCGAACGCGAGCAGCAGCCAGGAGATGGTCGCGTCTGGCTGCCCGCTGGTAGCCAGCCACCCCGCTGCCACCAAGGCCAGCATCACCAGCTCGCCCCCCGCGATCCGCGTCGTCTGGCGGCGCCAGCCCGCAGGGCGATCGCGCAGCCGCGTCGTGGCGCCGGCGACGCCGAGGGCGTAGGAGGCGACCGCCGTCGTCGCGCTCACCGCCAGCCGGCCGTCCAGAGCCGCGATGGCGCGACCGAGGTGGACGAGGTTGCCGGTGATGACGCTGGCGAACGCGCCGCCGAGCCGAGTCACGCACACGACGTCCACGCATCCCGCCGCCGCAGCGAGCACGAGGAGGAGACGGCCGACCAGATGCTCGGGCAGCGCTCCGCCCTCCTCCCCCGAGGCGCCGGCGCGTGTCGTCCGCACGAGCCCCATTGCAACAACCTCTATATCTTCCCGGCCGTGGGCCTGGCGAGTTCTGGCGATTGTGGCGATTGTCGCGACCTTCGCGATTTTGGCGATTGTCGCCCCCGGGCCGCGGGACCGTCGCGCTCGACGCGGCCGGCGCGCCTGGCGCATGCTCGTCCGACGCGGGTATGCTGAGGGTCGCGTCGACCTCGGGTCCCACTCCCCAGGCTCGCCGGGGTGGGCAAAACCGGGGACGAGGCGCGCAGGGTCGCCATGACGCTACGCACGAAGCTCACCGCGCTCGTCGCCCTGAACACGCTGCTCGTCCTGGGGCTCCTCATCGCCGCCTCCTCGTATGTGATCAGCGCGGTGGCCTTCGACGAGACCGGCGAGCGCGCCCTGGCCGTCGCCCGATCGGTCGCGGCGTTGCCGGCCCTCGTCGACGCGTTCGACCAGCCGAACCCGGCCGCCACCATCCAGCCCCTCGTCGACACCATCCGGAAGACCACTCAGGCGGAGTTCATCGTCGTGGGGAACATGGATCTCATCCGGTACAGCCACCCCAACCCCACCGAGATCGGCAAGCACATGGTCGGGAAGGACGACGACGAGGTCCTGCGGGGCCACGAGAGCGTCACGCGGGCGAGGGGCACGCTCGGTCCGTCCGTGCGTGGCAAGGCCCCCGTCTTCGACCGGAACCACCGCCAGATCGGCGTCGTCTCCACCGGCTTCCTGGTCCAGGGCATCCGGCAGCGCGTCTACCGGCTCGTGATCGACGTCGCGCTGGCGTGCGTCGTCGCGCTGCTCGTCGGCCTCGTCGGCGCCTACCTCCTGTCCGGCCACTTCAAGCGACAGACCCTCGGGATGGAGCCCGCCGAGATCGCCTTCGCCACCCGGGAGCAGGCCGCCATCCTGGAGTCGATCCGGGAGGGTGTGCTCGCGGTCAACGCGGAAGGCCGGGTCGTGAGCTGTAACCACGAGGCCAAGAAGATCATGGGCGTGGTCGACCAGGACGTCGTCGGCCAGAAGATCACCGCGCTGCTCCCCGCGAGCCGGTTGCCCGAGGTGCTGGCGAGCGGGGTCCCGCAGTTCGATCAGCCGACGGTCATCGGCAAGTCGCTCGTCCAGACGAACCGCGTGCCCGTACACCTGGACGGCCAGGTGATCGGCGCGGTCGCCACCTTCCGCGACCGGCTCCAGCTCGACGAGATCGAGAGCCGCCTGGCCGACGTCGGGCGCTACGTGGACGATCTTCGCAGCCAGCGCCACGAGTTCATGAACAAGCTGCACGTCATCCTGGGCCTCATCCACACCTCGGACTACGACGCCGCCCAGGCTGTGATCGAGCGGATGAACGACGAGTACCAGAAGGCGCTCGACTTCTACATGGCCCGCATCCAGGATCCGGCCGTCGTCGGGATCCTGGTCGGCAAGACGCACCACGCGCGAGAGCTCGGCATCCAGCTCGTCGTTTCGCCCGACTCCTTCGTCTCCCGGACCTCCCCGCACAGCGAGGCCGTGGTCACCATCGTCGGCAACGCCGTCGCGAACGCGGTCGAGGCCCTCCAGGTCATGCCGGCGCCCAGGGCTCGGCCCGAGGTCCGCGTGCTGGTGCGGGAGGAGCGGGAGCAGGTGCTCATCGAGGTGAGCGACAACGGCCCCGGGTTCGATCCCGCGAGCCGCGAGCGCCTGTTCGACGCCGGCTTCACCACGAAGGGAGATGGACGCGGGCTCGGGCTCGCGATCGTCGCCCGGGTGGTGGGCGCAGCGCGAGGCGAGCTGGACTTCGAGAACACCGGCGAGGGAGCCCGGCTCCGGGTCACGCTCCCGAAGGAGTTCGCGGCATGAGCGAGGACCGCACCCGAGTCCTGGTCGTCGACGACGACTTCATGATCGCCCAGCTCCACGCACGGTGCGTCGAGCAGGAGCAGGGCTTCCAGCTCGTCGGCGTGGCCCACAGCTGCAAGCAGGCCCTGTCGATGACGAAGCAGCTCAAGCCGAACCTGGTGGTGCTGGACGTCTACCTGCCCGATCGGCCGGGCCTGGAGGTCGCGAGAGGGGCCCGCGCCGCCAACATCCCCTGCGACTTCATCCTCATCACCGCGGCGAAGGAGGTCCGGGTCATCGAGGAGGCGTTCCAGCTCGGCATCTTCGAGTACCTCATCAAGCCCTTTCGGCTGGACCTGCTGGGCGAGACCCTCCGCCGGTACCTGGAGTTCCGCAAGCATCTGCGTTCGTCCAGGGAGCCCGACCAGGCGTTCGTCGAGGGGCTGAAGAGCCTCCGCGCCTCCCCGACGGCGTCGCTCCAACCCCAGGGCCCGAAGGGGATCGACGCCCGGACGCTGGAGCGCATCGGCCAGATCCTGAGGTCCGCCCTGCGGCCCAGCAGTGCGGAGCAGGTCGCCCAGCAGGCCGGCGTCAGCCGCTCCACCGCGCGGGCCTACCTCTCCCACCTCGTCAAGCAAGGGGCGGCCGACGAGTTCCTTCAGTACGGAACCGTCGGCCGCCCCCAGGTCCTCTTCAGCGCGAAGCGTTAGCTCGCGGCACCTGGGCTGACGGTGGGCTCGGCCCTGCGGCGGTAGAAATAGAGCGTCGCCGACAGACCGCAGAGCGCGGCGAAGCTCATCCAGTAGCCCGGGGCGGCCTTGTCGTCGGTCGTGTGGATGAGCCAGGTCGAGATGGCCAGGGAGGAGCCGCCGAGCGTGGTCGCCAGGCTGTAGGCCAGCGAGAAGCCCGCCGTCCGCACCGTGGCCGGCACGACCTCGGTGAGCGCCACCACCATGGCGCCGTTGTAGCTGCCGTAGATGAGCGACAGCCAGAGCTCGACCGCCAGCATCTTGCCGAAGGTCGGCTCCTTCACCAGCCAGACGAGCGCCGGATACGCGGTGAGCAACGCCAGGACGGTGAAGCTGATCAGGATCGGCCTGCGGCCGATCCGGTCGGAGAGCGCCCCCGAGAGCGGCAGCCACATGAAGTTCGACAGCCCTACGGCGACGGTGACCAGCAGGCTGTCTGTCTCGGTGAGCTTCAGGACGTTCTTGCCGAAGGACGGCGTGTAGACGGTGATGAGGTAGAAGGACACGGTCGTCATGACGACCATGGCCATGCCGCCCAGGACCACGTTCCAGTTGGCCGTGAGCGTGCGGGTGATCTCGCCCAGGCTCGGGTGATGCGTGCGGCGCTGGAACTCCTCGGTCTCCTGCAGCGACCTGCGGATCAGGAAGATGAACGGAACGATGAAGCAGCCGATCCAGAACGGGATCCGCCAGCCCCACTGCGCGACGCCCGCCGGCGTCATGAGCTTGTTGATGGCGAAGCCGAGGAGCGCCGCGACGACGATGGCGCACTGCTGGCTGGCCGACTGCCAGCTCACGTAGAAGCCCTTGCGGCCGGGCGTCGCCATCTCCGAGAGGTAGACCGAGACGCCGCCCAGCTCGACCCCCGCCGAGAATCCCTGGAGGAGCCGACCGCTGAGCACGAGCAACGGCGCCGCGATCCCGATGGAGGCGTACCCGGGAACGAAGGCGATCAGGGCCGTGCCCATCGCCATGATGCTCAGGGTGATGATCAGCCCCTTGCGCCGGCCGACCCGGTCGATGAAGGCCCCCAGGACGATCGCGCCGATGGGCCGCACCAGGAAGCCCGCCGCGAAGCTCATGAACGTCGCCATCAGCGAGACGAACTCGTTCGCGTTCGGGAAGAAGGTCTTCGCGATGTGGTTCGCGTAGATCCCGAACAAGAAGAAGTCGAACATCTCGAGGAAGTTGCCGCTGGTGACCCGCAGCACTGTCTTGATCTTCTCGCTTCGAGTATTGGCGTTCGCCATATCGGTCTTTCCCGTGCGTTACGTCGTCGACTGCTGAACCTGGGTCCGTGGTGCGCGATCGGCCCCCTGATCGCGCACCACGGTCTGGGGTCGAGGGAACGGTCAGCTCACGACGTCACGATCAGAAGATGACCCGCAGGCCGGCGGCGATCTCGGTCTGGTTCGCGTACCAGCCCGTGGGGTTGGCGGCGGTCCCGGACGCACCGAGCTTGCCCGCGACGCCCCCGCTCGTCCGGTAACCGTCGCTCACCTTGGCATAGTCGGCCGCGAGGTAGATCTGGGTGAGCGAGTTGAAGTGGTAGATCGCCGATCCGTAGATGGTCTTCTTGGCGCCGGTGCCCGCGGTCGTCGCGGAGGACGTGTCGGCGAACTGGTTGATGATCTTGTCGCTGGAGTTGTACGCGGCGTGGTTCACGTTGATGCGCTGGTACCCCAGATCGAACTCGTACTCGGCGGTCGGCGCAACCTTGGCGGACAAGGTGTAGGCGTCGTCCTTCCGGCGACCCAGGGACCCCTGATCGGCCTCGTAGTGGAAGTAGCCGGCGTTCAGGCGCGCGATGCCGACCTGGTAGTTGCCGCCGACCGACATCGAGCGCTGATCGTTGCCGTGGTTGTTCGCCTCGTTGTAGTAGCCGGACACGTTGACGGGGGCGTAGTTGATCGCGAGGGCGACCGCGCGGGTGCTGTTCTGTGAGAACGATCCCGCGACGCCGCCGAACTGGTAGCCCAGGCCCGCCACGATGTGATCACCGAACTTCTTCTTCCACACGACGCCGTCGTCGTAGCGAGTGCCGGTCACGCTCCCGGCGAAGAAGATGAGCTGCTTGAAGTTGTTGACGTTGGTCCAGCCTCCCTCCTCGAGCGTCACGCCCGCGGAACCGTAGGCGTCTCCGTAGTTCTGGGAGAAGTCACGGGGCAGCGTGTTCTGGCGGCCGAACGTGATCTTGCCGAGCTCGCCTTCGAGCCCGGCCCAGGCGTCCCGGTTGAACAGGACACCCGGGGTGTCCATGTTCCCCGTGGGCAGCTCGAACTCGCTCTCCAGCTTGAAGATGGCCTTGAGGCCGTTGTCCCGCACCAGCCCCTGGCTGCCGGTGATGCCCCAGCGGTTCCCGCTGAACCAGGACACCTGGTAGCCGGTCTGTCGCTGCCCGCTGGCGTTGGCGTGGTCGACGGTGCTGAGGGTCGGCTCGAGAATGCCGTAAAGCGCGACGGTGGTCCTGGGAGTCTTGTACCTCAGGCCGACGCCCTGCTCGTACCCGATCGCGGGCGTGGCCGGCGCGGCGGCCGGAGCTGCGGCGGAGACAGCGGGCGCCGTGGCGGGGACGGCCGCGGGCGCCGCGGGCGCAGTGGTGGGCGTAGCCGCGGGCGCAGCAGCCGGCGCCATGGCGGGCGCAGCCGGCCCGTTCTGCGACGCCCCCTCCGAGGGCGGCGTCTGGGCTCGCGCCGTGGATGCAAGAAGGGCGGCGGTGACGATGGCAGCGGCTCTCATGGGACTCCTCGCTTGGATTGGCCAGGTCTGCTGACGCGCTCGATCGGCTCCGGGTCGCTGCGGCCCTCGGCAACGGCCCATCACCCGCGCCAGCACAACCCGGAGCGAGGAGGTTCATCAAGATGCAATCGGATTGCAGCAGATGAAAGACTTGTGGCGTCATCGACAATTTTGTGGATTGTGTCGACGCGGACGCGTTCGATGGCCCCCGAAGAACCCGAAGACGCGTCGGCTCCTCTTCGCGCTGCTCCGGCACGCCGCCAAGGAGCCGAGGGCGGCGGCGGGCGCGGCGTCATCGTCGTGCCGGTGCCGGCGCGATCATTCCTGTGGCCGGCGTCCGAGGAGTCCCCGGCGTCCCCGCCGGAGGAAACCCGAAACCCCGATCAGAGTGTCAGCGATGTCTTGACTGGTCCCCGCCGACTTGCATGTCGCTCATGCCCTGACGTGGCACCAGAGCGACGGCGGCATCGTGGACAGCGTACCGCCTCGCGCGCGTCGCCGCGTCGGCGCCACGCGAGGGAGATGATGCGCGCAGCAGTCGGCACCGTACCTGTTCTCGCAGGCGGACCCGTCGCGAACACGTTCCAGAGCACCGACTACGCCGACGCGGTCGCATCCAGTCTACAGCCCGGTGCCAGACGCGCTGTGCGCCGAGAGGTACACTGTATCCCCCCGCTGGCGCCTGGGAATGCTCGCCGTACTTGAAGTATGGTGCCGCGTCATCGACATGGGTCTCCTGTATGTCGCTCGGGAATGGGACTGAGTGTGACTGAAAGAACTCTCGACTGCCTCGGCGAAGCGTGTCCGGTTCCGCTCATCCGGACGCAGCGGGCGCTCCAGGAGCTGGCGATCGGGGACGTGCTCATCGTCCAGATCGACCACTCCTGCGCCATGAAGAACTTGCCCGAGTGGGCGGAGAAGGCCGGGCACAACTTCGAGATCGAGGAAGTCGGCGACGGTCAGTGGGACATCGTGATCGAGAAGGCGTGCTGACGATGCAGCTCGACCACGCCCTCCGCGATCGGGAGCCGGCCGACGCTCCGACCACCGCCGCGACGGCCGCGCGCGTCCGCTGGCGCGACCACGAGACCTTCAAGACGCTGTTCGTCAACCCCTGGACCTACACCACGGGCGCCGTCGTCCTCGCGCTCCTCAACGTCGCCCTCATGGCCGCCACGGGCAAGGCCTGGGGCGTCACCACGTCGGTGACGTACTGGGGTGCGTGGATCTGGCGCAGCCTGAGCGGCGATCCTCACGCTTGGCCCTACTTCGCCGAGGTGAAGCCTGCGTTCAACGCCCCCGGCTTCAGCTTCTGGAATGACGCGGGCTCGCTCACCAACCTGGGCATGGTCGTGGGCGCGTTGCTCGCCGCGCTCGGCGCGAACCAGTTCCGCGTGAAGAAGCTCAAGTCGCGGCGCCAGATCGGTGCCGCCATGCTGGGGGGCCTCTTGATGGGCTTCGGGGCCCGCCTCGCCTTCGGCTGCAACATCGGCGACCTGTTCTCCGGGCTGCCTGCGCTGTCTCTGCACGGCTGGGTATTCCTGGTCTCCATCTTCCTTGGCGCGGCCGCGGGCTCGAAGCTGCTCGTCCGCTACTTCATCTGAAGGGACACACGATGGCCGCCTCCGGGGAGCCTCAGCGCACACTCCGACGCATCCCGCGCACCCCCGTGGTCAAGAAGGAGAGGAAGAACCAGCTCCCGTACGCGCTCGCGGTGGTCGGCCTCGTCGTCGCGATCGGCTACTACCTCGCCGCGGGGCTCGGGGCGCCGAAGTCCGCGTTCGTCTGGATCGTCGGGGTCGCCCTCGGCCTGACTCTGCAGCGGTCGCGCTTCTGCTTCACCGCCTCGATGAGAGACCCGGTGCTCACCGGCGGTACCAACCTCACCAAGGCCGTCGTCGTCGGCCTCGCCGTGAGCACCGTCGGGTTCTCGGCCCTCCAGCTCGGCGCCTACTTCAAGGCGGGCCAGCTCGCCGACGCGATGAAGCTGAGCTCCCTCGATCCGGTCGGGCTGCACACGGTCGTCGGCGGCGTGCTCTTCGGGATCGGCGCCGTGATCGCCGGCGGGTGCGCCTCGGGGACGCTGATGCGCATGGGCGAAGGCTTCCTCCAGCAGTGGATCGTCCTTCCCTTCTTCGTGGCAGGCTCGCTCATCGGCGCCGCGACGTGGCCGCTGTGGAAGGTGGCGCTGCTCGTCCGCACGGACAGCGGCGTGTACCTGCCGAAGGCGCTCGGCGGGTTCGTCCCGGCGCTCCTCGTCCAGTTCGGGATGCTCCTCGCGCTCTGGGTCGCGGCGGACTGGTGGGGGAAGCGCGGCCGCACCTGACG
>Ga0318572_10000438_pt1 | contig 15578 bp, 15 predicted proteins | sample GRESIP089b5f20_FD_202528 | JGI IMG/M metagenome (GOLD analysis project Ga0318572, IMG submission 202528) | Tropical soil microbial communities from Luquillo Experimental Forest, Puerto Rico - GRE.SIPMG.089b5f20 | ecosystem: Environmental > Terrestrial > Soil > Tropical forest > Bulk soil...
TGTTTTCCGCGCAACCGGAAACTACGGGACGAAGACCTTCAACCGTACCTGCCACTTGGTGTTGGCGCCGGGCGCCAGAGTCACCATGCCGGTGTTCAGGCCGTTCCACTCCTTGCCAAAGGGATCGGCAAAGTTGAACTGGTGCTCGATAGCGGCGAAGGCCTGCGTGGGCGGTGCGTACATCTGCACGGTGGTGATCTCCGGGGAAACGCCCTGGATCGCCACGCCGTAGTTGGCCTTGGGGTCGATGACCTTCACCACCACGGCGCCATTGGTGCGCGCCAGGCGGCTCCAGTTGTCGTCGTAGAAGTTCTGGCCGAGGGCCACGCCGCCCGCTTTGCGCAGGTCGTACTGCGTGCCGTCCACCGGAGCGAACTTGCCGGTCGGGAAGACGTTGTCGTAGTTGTCCACGGGGGCGATCTGCGCGCCCGGAATCTCGATGCGCGCCTGCGTGCGGTCGCCGGAGGGGAACGCAAAGTAGGGGTGCCAGCCGATGGCGATCGGCTCGGCTTCCTTGCCCACGTTGCGCGCCACCACGGTGGCCTCAACGGAGTCGCCCGTCAGCTTGATGGTGATCTCGAGGTCGGTCTTCGAGAGCCAGTGGCCACCGAAGTCGCCCGCATGGATGACGCCAACAACCTGCTGGCCGTCCTTGATGTCGGAGACCTTCACGTTCTCGGCCTTGGCCTTCAGAATCAGGCCGTGCATGGCGTGCTTCTCTGCTGTGGGCAGCTTGCCGCTGTTGTTAGCGGGCAGCGTGATGGTGTGGCCCTGCCACGAGGTGGTCAGCGTCTTGCCATCGGCAGAGAGCGTGCCGCGGATGCGGTTGGGGTAGGGGACGAGGAAGGCCGAGCCGAGCCGATAGCTCAGATCGCCGAAGTCGTCGTCCTTTACGTCCAACATCTCTTTCGCGCCTGCCAGGTCGGGCGATGCCAGCACGTTCACGTCGCCTTTGCCGGGAAAGTTCGCCGTGACCTGGATCAGTTCCATGCCGCGGCCGGGCGCGAGGGTCACGCTGGTGAATTCGGGCTTGGTGGTGCTGACTGCCTTGCGCGTGAGCACCACAATCTTTTCGCCGCCAATCTCGGTCACAGCCTGCGCCGGGCAGCTCGGAGCCATCAGGGTAGCCATCGCCAGTGCGATGGGAGCAGCAATACGTGCACAAACTCGTGCGTTCATCTCTATTCAAACCTCGGGCGAACGATTTTGTTCCGGAGCTGCGCGGTATCCCCGTTCGTGTGAATACGGCGCTGGAAAGCGCTTTCCAGAAGCGGCCTAATTCTAGCAGTCTCCCCGAGTTTCATGTGTGACGCCGGAGAAAACTCGCGCCCGGTGTTTCCTCGCCAGGGCGGTAGTGCCAGCCGGGATGCGATGATGGATGGCGACAATTATTTATGACGACACCTACCGTCAAACTTCCGCAGATCGTCTTCATCGTCGACGACGATCCTGCCATCCGCGAAAGTCTCTGTGACCTGCTCGACGCCGCCGGTCTGCGCGCGCAGGCCTTTGCTTCGGCAGAGGAGTTCTTCGAGTACTGGTCGCCGGAGATACCCGGGTGCCTTGTGCTCGATGTGCGGCTGCCCGGCATGAGCGGCATGGAGCTGCAGGCGCAGCTCTCTGAGGCGGGCCGCGCCATCCCGATCATCATCATGACGGCGCACGGCGATATGCCGATGGTGCGCAAGGCGCTTAAGGCTGGCGCTGTCGAATTTCTCATCAAGCCGTTCCAGGACGATGAGCTGTTGCAGGCCGTGGAGCAGGCATTCGAGCGCGACCGCTCGGCACGCCACGCCGAGACACTGGTGCAGTCTATTCAGGCACGCGCTGCCACGCTCACCGATCGCGAACGGCAGGTGATGGACCTCGTGATCACCGGCATGACCAACAAAGAGATTGCCGAGAAGCTCTACCTGAGCATTGTGACCATCAAGCTTTACCGCGGCCAGGTGATGCGCAAGATGCAGGCCGAGTCGCTGGCAGATCTGGTGCGCATGGGTGATCGTTTGCATGCACTTGGCAGCTCCTCGCACGCCTGATTTGCGCTCCATATGAGGAACTCATGGAGATTGCATCAGGAACCCATGAAGAACCACGAGAACTATACCAAGGCATAGTTGTGTGCCATCGAACCCGCCCCTAGTCTCATAACAACAACGGTCAAGACAACGGCATCTTGAGAGCGTTCTCCCCATCTGGCGTGCGCACAGGATTCGTGTCTCTGCCCACAGCGACACCGCAGTTCGCGCAGTTCCGGTGCACGCTGCTGCATTTGGCACACATCTCAACTCGTTTGGAAGGAGCGACACGATGAAGTCCATTGTGCGTCGTAGGGACTCTTTGTCTTTTGCACAGAAACTTACGCGTCTATCAGAGCGCATGCAGCAGCCGGAATGGCGCAAGTACGGTGTGACCGTTCTGACGGGCAAGCTGGCTGGCGTTGGTCTCTCGCTGTTCATCATGGCAGCCGTCACCGGTGTCTTCTTCGCGCACGCCTATGCGGCCGACAGCACGTTGAAGGCCGCCGACATCGTCAACCCCGTCAACACGGCGTGGACGCTCATCGCCGCCTTCCTCGTCTTCGGCATGCAGGTCGGCTTCACCATGCTCGAGGCGGGCTTCTGCCGCTCGCGCGAAACGGTCAACGTGCTGATGGAATGTATCGTTGACACCTGTCTCTGCGGTATTTTGTTTTACGCCATCGGCTTTGCCTTCATGTTCTCTCACGGCAACGGCTTCATCGGCTACCACTGGTTCTTCCTCCAGGGCGCGCCTGAAACCTACGAGTCCACTGGCGTCGCCTTCCTCGCCGTCTGGATCTTCCAGTTCGCCTTTGCCGACACCTGCTCCACCATCACCTCCGGCGCCATGATCGGCCGTACCGGCTTCATCGGCGACCTGATCTACTCGCTCGGTGTCTCGGGCTTCATCTACCCGATCATCGGCCACTGGGCGTGGGGTCCTGATGGCTTCCTGGCCACCATGGGCTCGACTGGCTACTTCCTGCCCACCCTCGGCACCAGCTTCCACGACTTCGCAGGTTCCACCGTGGTTCACACCATCGGCGGCTTCATCGCCCTGGCGGGCTCCATCGTTCTGGGACCGCGCCTCGGCCGCAAGTTCAAGCGTGACGGCGGCGCTCCCATGCTGCCGCACGATCTCACCATCGCGGCATCCGGCGGCCTGATTCTCTGGTTCGGCTGGTACGGCTTCAACCCCGGCTCCACGCTCTCGGCTATGGACATCGCCGGTATCGGCCGCGTCTCGGCCAACACCACGCTGGCCGCCTGCGCCGCTGGTCTCACGGCCATGATGTTCGCTTACTTCCAGACGAAGAAGTGGGACGTGGGCTTCACGGTCAACGGCTTCCTCGCCGGCCTGGTCGCCATCACCTGCCCCTGCTACTGGGTCAGCCCGACGGGCGCCATCATCCTCGGCGGCATCGCCGGTGTAATTGTCTGCCTCGGCGTCGAACTGCTCGAGTACCTGCGCATCGACGATCCCATCGGTGCGGTTCCGGTGCACGGCATCTGCGGCATTTGGGGAACGCTCTCGCTCGGTCTCTTCGCCAGCGGCCAGTTTGGCGCCACCGGCCCCACCGGCCCTGACAACTCGGCCCCGCTCACGGGCCTGTTCTACGGCGGCGGATTCACAGTGCTCAAGGCACAGTTCATCGGCAGCGCCATCATCACGTTGTCCACCTTCGCGGTTGCTCTGCTGCTGATGTACCTTGTCAATCTCACGGGCACGCTCCGCGTCTCTGAAGAGGGAGAACTCTACGGTCTCGATCTTCACGAGCACGGCATCTCCGCTTATCCGGAGTACGTCATCTCTTCGCTTGCCGCTCCCAGCGGTATGCCCAAGGACCTGACCGGACACAATTCCTGATCGCACGCGGCGGGCGGTGTCGCTTACCGCCCGCGTCTTCACAACTGTGACTGAGAAATCGAGGAGCGTATGACCAAGATCGAAGCCATTGTGCGGCCTAACAAGTTTGAAGCTGTAAAGGATGCCCTCATCAAGCTGGGCGTCGAGGGCATGACCGTCTCCGAAGTCCGCGGCTACGGCCGCCAGAAGGGACACACGGAAGTCTTCCGCGGGCGCGAGTATGACGTGGACCTGCTGCCCAAGGTCAAGCTCGAGCTCGTCCTGAAAGACGATGTGGTCGAGCAGGCCATTACCGCCATTCTCGACAGCGCGTACACCGGCAAGATCGGTGACGGCAAGATCTTCCTCTACAAGGTCGATGGCGCCGTTCGCATCCGCAGCAAAGAGCGCGGTGAAATCGCAATCTAGTGCGTTTTTCGATTCACTCGCTGACGTCTGAGGCATCGTGCATGGTGGCTTTTTCGTGAGGAGGAAGCCACTCTGCATTTAGCAGAATCGAAAACGCTGTAGCCGTGCGCTGGCAGCATGCTCGCAGGAGGGTATCGCATGTCGCTGGTTTCGCCCCTCGCCACCGGTTCCTGGCATGAGCATTCATGGCGGGCACCAGAGAAGGGGAGCCTTCTTCGCCGGTTGCTGCAAGCGGGACGCTTTCTTGGCTCCGTTCGCGACCAGTTGCGATTCGGAGAACTCAGTCGAGCGCCTCTGCAGCTGATCCGCTTCCACATGGAGGGCGACACGGTAGAGTGCGACTGGATTGCCCGGGGGCAGGATCCCTGGGACCGGCATGTTTCCAGGCGCGTGCAACTGCGCCACTCAACCCTGCAAACGCTGGCGGATGCCATCCGCGTGCGGGCGCTGGTGTTCAATGCAATTCCAGGCGCGGAGACGGCGTACTTCCGCGTCTACCGCGAGGTTGCTGACCGTGCTCCGGAGCTGATTCTGACCGGATGCGCACAGCGAAACGACAATCTGGCGCGCGAAGTCCACTCGCTGGTGATGCGCGCCAAGGTGCTCGGCTTTCAGTTTCGCCTCGAAGGCGACACGCTCAGCCGCATCTGACAAGTTTTTTGCTGCTCCCTGCAAAGGTGCAGCATTCTCCTGGAGCAGCAAGGCACTCTGCCAGCGCCTTGCTGCCCTCTTTTTCCCGCCGGCCTTGATATACTCCTACTGTTGGGCGGGAGTAGTTCAGTGGTAGAACGTCAGCTTCCCAAGCTGAATGTCGCCGGTTCGATCCCGGTCTCCCGCTCCAATCTCTAAGACCCCAATTTCTGACAACGCAGGATGCATGCGCCGGATGGATTCCGTTTGGAGCCTTTTGTGCAGCGCGTCTACGCAAGCGGTTCGCGGATCACGAGCTCGATGCCGGCTTCTGCGAACATCGATCGCGTGATGGCAAAGCTCTCCACCCAGCGTTCGTTGTTGTTCTCGTAAGTGACTACGCGCTTGATGCCTGCCTGCACGATCACCGATGCGCAGTTGGAGCAGGGCATGAACGGGACCACGTAGAGTGTGCAGCCGTCGAGCGGCTGGCGCGCGGAGAGAATCGCGTTAAGCTCTGCGTGGATGATGGTGCGGTACTTCATCTCGCGGTCGTGCAGGCGAGCGTCAGAGTCGGCGATGCCCGCCGGGTGCCCGTTAAACCCGAGCGACACCACAAATTTGCCGCGCGTAATCACAGCGCCGACTTGAGTGCTGGGGTCTTTGCTCCACGTCGCCACCAGAGCTGCCATCTGAAGAAACCGCGCGTCCCAATCGCTCATTCCTGTCCTTTGCAGGCCGGCTGCCTTGCACAGCCAGATTACCCTGTCGGCCGCTCCGTGGTGCAGGGCGAAGTTGAGGCCCAGCTGCCAGCCTTGAGCCGGTTCTCCGGTCCTTGTTGCGGCAGTTCACCGTTGGAGCGGCTATGATTTCGCGTCAGGTAGATCGTGTCAGAGTGTCGAGTGGGTGCCGTCGCACAGCGGCTTTTGAGCGGTATGTTTGCAGCCGCAAAAGTAGACGGTCTTCGTCTCTGTCGCCTCATACTTCACTGGAGTGAAGTCGCTGCCTTTGTGGCTGCCATCGCAGAACGGCTGTTTGCTGCTCTTTCCACAGGCACACCAGAAGTAGGTCTTCGATGCTTCCACTTGAACGGGGAAAGGGCCCTTCTGGTAAATGGTCGGTTCGGACATGTCGGCTCCTCCGTGTTACGCAATCGACTCGTTGGATCAACAGAAGTCTACAGCCGGGCGGGGCGTATCGACATGCGGAAATCTCCGTCTTACGAAGACGAGGCATCCCGCTTCGCCTTGCGCCGCGAGACGAGAAAGACTGCCAGACCCAGCCCGACCATTGCCGCAGTGCCACCGACCACCTTCACCACCGCCAGCGGCTTGTTGGGTTCGTCGTCCGCAGGAATCACGGAGAGCAGGATCGTCGCTGAGGTGCTAAGGATGCCGACCGCGCCCAGCAGCCAGGCCACGGGCTTGCCGCCCGGCACGCGCCGCACTTCGGGCCCTGCCGGTTGCGACTGGAGGCGGATCATGGCAGCAAAGAGATAGAGATAGGGAAGGAAATAGGTGAGGATGGCCATGCTGACCAGCACCTCGTATGCGCCGCGCACAGTAGTTCCGGCCTGACCGAGCAGCGCCACCAGGATTCCTGCGAGGCCGTAGACGCCGATGGCGACCCACGGTGTGCGATAGCGCGGGTGAATGCGGCTGAAGACTGGAGGCAGGCAGTTGTGAATTCCCGCAACGAACGGCAGGCGCGAGGTGGACGATAGAAACGCCGCAGCGCTGCCCACCGCGTTCAGGCCCACAAACAGCGCCACCGGCGCCAGCAGCCAGCCAATTCCGAGCCGCGTGCTCAACATGCGGAAACCATTGATGAAGCCATCCGGTCCGCCGACGGCGTCGCTGGGCAGTGCGACCAGCAGCGCACCTGTACCGGCAATGTAGCCAATCGTCATCACGCTGCCGCCCAGAAGGATCGCCCACGGGATGATGCGCCGGGGATTCTCGATCTCGTCGCCCATTGAACTGCCTGCCTCCACACCTCCGAAGGCGAAGAACACACTCGACCAGAAAAGTGCATTCTGGAAACTCAGGTGGGGAGTAAGGGCTGCAAGGTTGAAGTGCGTCGCCGAACCGTTGCGCAACCACGAGAGCAAGGCAAGCACGACGAGCACGCTTAGCGGCGCCAGGCTGCCGAGCGAGCTGACGTTGTTCAGCCACTTGCCCAGGTCCACGCCGCGGATATTGACCAGCGTGATGATCACCAGCCACCCCGCAGCGAATGTCATGAAGTATCCAGGACTCTTCGCCATCCCCTGCGCCTCGGGTCCAAAGGCAAACAGCACGCTCGCCGCGCCGAAGTAGAGCACGCCGGGAAAGAACGGCAGATTGCTCATCCAGTAGGTCCACGCAGCCAGAAAGCCCGGGAACTCGCCGAAGGCCTCGCGAGTCCACAGGTAGAGCCCGCCCTCGCCCGGATACCGCGAAGAGAGCTCGGAGACGCTCGCGGCAAGCGGCACGAAGAAGCACAGCAGCGCGGCGATCCAGACCACGAGGATGCTTGGGCCTGCCGAAGCAGCCATCGCCGTCCAGCGCACGTTCAGGCCGCTGACAATGTAGAACAGCACAAGGTCGCGAAACCGGATACCGCGTTTCAGCGAGGTGGGCGTGTCCATGCGCCCGCAGCATACCAAAGCAATGGAGCGGCTTTGAACCACTTTTCGTCGTCTTGCCGGGCCGCGCGGTTTCCCTTTCAGGTCATACAATGGGCTGCACAGTCAGCGCAGGGCGGTTCGGCGCGAAGAGCGAGAGGCTGAAATGAGCAGAAAGATCACGGTGCTGGGCGCGGGACGTGTGGGCAAGGTGATTGCCGCGGATCTATCGAGGGACTTCGAAGTAACCGCAGCCGACCTGAGCCAGGCAGCGTTGGCCGCACTGGCCGCGCGTTTTCCGGTTGCTACGCGAGTCACCGATCTGTCCAGCGCCGACGCCATCGGTCAGGCGATCCGCGATGTAGACCTGGTGGTTTGTGCCGTGCCGGGCTTTATGGGATTCCAAACCCTCAAGACCATCATCGAGTGCGGAAAGAACGTCGTCGATATCTCCTTCTTCCCCGAAGACGCGCTGGAGCTGGATGCGCTGGCGCGCGAGAAGAACGTGATTGCCGCGGTCGACTGTGGCCTGGCGCCGGGCAACTCCGACTTCGTCGCAGGTTACTGGGCACCCCGCATGCGCATCGACGATTTCGAATTCCTCGTCGGCGGGCTGCACTTCGGCCGCACCGGGCCCAACGGCTATCTGCCTACCTTCTCTCCGCCCGATGTGTGGGAGGAGTACACGCGGCCCGCCCGCTACGTGCGAAACGGCGAACTGGTGACTATGCCTGCGTTGAGCGAGCCCGAAATCGTGGAGTTCGACGTCGCCGGTCACCACCTCGTGCTCGAGGCGTTCAACACCGACGGACTGCGCTCACTCATCGACACCATGAATGGCCGCATCCCGAACATGAAGGAGAAGACTCTCCGCTACCCGGGACACATCGCCTACATTCAGGAGTTGCAGCGGAGTGGCAAGCCGTGGATTCCCGACACGTGGAAACCGGGCGACGACGAGCTGGAGTACACGTTGCTCGAAATCCGGCTCAAGGGCGAGATAGATGGCGCGCAGAAGAGCATAGCGTACACACTCTTTGCTACGTACGACACCGCAAACCGGTTCAGCTCGATGACGCGTACAACCGGCAACACCTGCACCGGAGTTGCGCGCTGCGTGCTCAGCGGACTCTACACGCGAAAGGGAATTTCGCCGCCATCGTACATAGGCGAGGCCCCCGGATGCCTCGAAAGTATCCTCGCGCACCTGCGCGATCGTGGGATCGTCTTCGACATTCGCGAAGCGTAACGCGCCGCTGCGCCGATGATGAACGGCGGCCAGCCTGAAAGGGAATCGGGCCGTTGATCTGCAGCGGGTGCATATTGCAGAGATGGTTGCTCGCGTTCCGCGAGTTACGCGTTACTGCAGTGGTGCCGCGTTATGCAGGTCGAGTGTGATCGAGTTCGCCCCGGTATTGAGCTGCACGGCCTGCCCCCACACGTACGGTTGTTTGTTGTACAGCGCGGAGATCATCAAATAGTAAGTGCCAGGCGGAACCCCAGGGAACGTGCCTTTGCCGCTTGCGTCGGCACGCACGGCAGAGGCTACGCCGGTGTTCATGGCAGCCTTGATCTTGCCGCAGTCTGGTGAGCCCGTGCTACAGGCTGCGCCCGCGTACTTATATGGCGAGACACCAGCGGGCACTACCACCCCGGCCTGGGCCAGTGTGTCGCCGTAGCTCTTGCGCAGTAGCAGATAAGGTCTGCCCGCCAACGGATCGGGAACGCCTGGCTGTGTCGCAAAGCCTGATGCCACGGTAAGCGTCGCATTGCCCAAGGGAGCCTGTGGTGTTGAGAGCGTGACTGGATTTGTCGCCGGAGCCGATCCCTGCCTCATGCCTGCCGCCATGCTGACTGGCGATCCGCCCGCTGCGGGGATGGATGCGCTTGGCGCAAGTACTGCAAGCGCACAGGCCTGCTCATTCGGAATGAACGCATAGCCGCTGTCGCCGCCCTGGCCAACGATCAAGCGCCCATGCACCTGATACGGCTCCGTACTGCCGGGGTCGAGAGTGTTGTCCGGGCGAATCGATAGCGCGAGCGGACGATCAGCGGCTTCAATCTTGACGACCGCGCCAGTCGGGCCGGCAACCACGGAGTAGGGATACGCGCGCGCAGCATCCGGCCCGCAGCCCAGGATCACCGACTCAGGAAAGAACTGCACACTGAAGCCGCTGGAGGCAGCATAGATGCCCTGCATGCGGATTCCCGGTGGTGTCGGCGGTCCTTTGTCGCCGCCAAACATCGTCTTCAGCAGGTCGGTCTGCATTGTCTGGATGCCGACGCCTGCACCCTTCGACGAGAGACTGATCGCCGGGCATGTCGCGCGCTTCGGCGCAAACGTGGTGGCTCCCGGTTGGTACTGACCGGGAACGTAAGTTGAGCTCGTGTGGGTGGTTGTTACGTCGTACATGCCGCCGCCCGCGGACTGGATGCTCTGAGTATTCGAGCTGTTCGGCTGAACTTGGTACCCGCTCATGCGCTCTGTCGTGTTGTATTGCTGCGTCTCCTGGTGTCCGGCCGTGTAGCTTCCGCCGGTGGACCCGGAGGGAACGACGCCATCAATCACCACCGGTCCGGGCGGCCCCACAATTGAGCCATCGGCGCGGAAAGTCAGGTTGAGCGGCTTTGGCCTGGTGTTGATGATGAGCGCTGTGCGATTGGCTTCGAACTTGAGGCTGTAGGTCTCTTGATTGGGAGCGAGGAAGGAGCAGTTCACCAGCACGCCGCCATCCACAAAGTCGAGTCTCCAGTTGCCTGCACCCACATACACGCCGGAGAGCACTGGTCCGGCAGGCGGTTTACTTGAATCAGTCACTGAAGGCAGCACGGACGTGATCATCTTGCTGAAGCCGCCCAGCAGTGCATTGCCCGTGCAGCTTGCGGGTAGTCTTCCCGCACTGATGCAGCGATTCATCTGCCGTTCTTCCGGGTCCTTGGGCTGCATGGATTGCATAAGCTCTGCCCGTGTCGGCATCGGGGTGCTGGCCTCGGCCTTCTTGATGTTGGCGTCGACGGTAGCCTGTTGCCGCGCCTGGAAGTTCTTTGCCGCGGCAATCTGTTGCGCTGTTGGCTGCTGGCAGGTGGGCAGCAGCGCTTTCAGCGTTCCGCGTGTCTCGTTCGTGTAGGTCGGAAAACCGTTCGGCCGCATGTGATCGGGGTGCGCAATCAGGCAGGTCGAGCTGTCAGAGAGGTCGCGTATGTTGCAATTCTCAATGTGCCATCGGTCGCCGTTACACACATACGTCAGGCCAGGTATGATGGCCGCTTCGTCTGCCTGCGCAGGCGGGCACAGCGTACAGAGAGCAGCGGCAGAACCGAGCACCCATATCAGCGGTTTCATGGCCGGTCTCTCCTTCCAATGGCGGAATCGCCCAAGGGGGTAGAGCAGCACTGAGCTGCCCGCGGCTCAATTTTCGCTACGTGCTGCGGGGAATAGGGAAGGATTGGATAGTAGCCCCGAGCCAACGCCGCAAGCAAGAAAAACTTCGGCTCAGGCTGGAGGGCTCTCACCAGTGAGCCGTATCTCGCTCAACGCGCGCACAGTTCAGCGCAGCCCCGGCGAGGCCCGCTTACGGATAGGTTCAAAACCAGAATGAAGCCATGATTTGGCGTCCCCGACGGGATTTGAACCCGTGTTATCGCCGTGAAAGGGCAATTAATGGCTTTTGCAGCGCTTTGCTGCGACTAGCAAAAGTCCTTATATGCCATGCAAATACAAGCAAAAACAGTGCGTTGGTGAAGGTGCCTGTTTTTGCCGGTTTTAGGGTGCAGTTTGCCTCACAGATGCCTCAGACTCCATGAGCCATTCTTCGTCAGTGTTCATGCGGGTTTGCGCGCTTTGTTGGAATTGTGCATAATGAAAGCACCATCGGAACTGGATGCGATGAGCGATATTTTCTGGGTGGCGCAGAACACACGCGGCACACTGCACGACGCTCCGCTCGCCTCTTCAGAGTCGAGGACAAATAGCGCCGACGGGAAGCCCAAGGCCGCAGTGGTGCGGCATCAGTCAGGGCAAAGGAACTTCGCTTTCTACCGTTAGCGTCCGATTGAAGGGAAGACCGTGCAGAGTTGTGCACGCGCCTCAACGGATTGTCCTCCAGCCGCCACTCAGCGCGGACTTGACTCTGGAGGCTCCGAATGTCCGCACAGCGAAACGCATCGCGCGCGTCAAAGCGCTCGCCCAAAAAGCCTACCGTAGCTGATCTTCTCGCCGCTCGAATTGCGCGCGAGCAGCGACTCGTCCCGAAAACCACTACTGCACCCGTCGTTACCGAGCGCTTGATCCACATCGGCATCGCTGCCGAGCGGCTCGGCGTTTCCGTGTGGACGCTGCGGCACTGGGCTTGCGAGGCCCGACTGAATTATCGCCGTGTGGGCCGGCGCATCTTCGTCACCGAATCCGAAATCGCGCGGCTTGCTGGACCAGTCGTGACAGCGGTCAACGCAGCGTGACGCGACGCGCCGAAGAGCGCGAGCAAGGGGACGAAAGAAATGAAGAATGCTGCGAAGTCACAGAAGACGACACTGCGAGCATGGGCCGATGAATACTGCCGCGCGCGCGGCTTCACGTTGGAGCAGGCCGAGCGTGCGAACGCGAAACTCTTCACGGAAGCACAGGCCCGCGCTGCTGGCTATGCTCCGGCGGGAGATGGCCTGCTCTTTCAAAACGTCGATGTGAGTACAGGTGCGCTACGCGCTGGTTCGCGCTTGCGGCTTCGCGAGCCGCAGCGCACTAAGGACGGGCGTGTGATCAAGTTCGTCCAGCGGCGTGGCACCGTCGCAGACATTTACCGCGCGTGCTCGCTCGACTGGTTGAAGCTGCAGCGCGACACGCGGGCACCAATAATCGTCAGCGAAGGCGAGCCGCGCGCCCTCGCTGGTGCTGCACATAACTTGACGATACTCGCACTCGGCGGTGTTGATAGTGGGTTCGCACCGGGTACGCAGCGAGGTGCACTTGTTCCCGAGCTGCGTGACATCAAATGGAAAAGGCGCGATGTGTTTATAGCGTTCGACGCGGACGCGGCAGCAAATGCAGCCGTACGGGCAGCTGAGGATGCGCTTGCAGAGTTGCTCACGACGGCAGGCGCTCGTGTGCGCTTGGTGCGTTTGCCGAACATCACCGCAGACGGGAAAAGTGGGCTGGATGATCTTCTCGCGGGTGATGGTGGTCGCGCTACGTTTCTGCGCCTCTGCGACGCGGCACCCGTCTGGAATGCCGGACGTGCTGACGGTGGTGCAACGCTTGTGCCGACGATGCTGCGCGGCGACCAGATCGAAGACAGGCCCATCGACTACTTGTGGGACCATCGCGTGCCGCTCGGGATGCTGACTGGCCTCTGCGGCAATCCCAGTGACGGCAAGACCTGGATCGCCCTGAACGTTGCAGCAGAGGGGTCGCGCGGTCGCGAGCCATACTCGCAGCGGCGCTGCGCTGCATTTTCTACTGTGTACTGGTCCGTCGAAAGCCTTCCGGAAACACTACGGCGCAGGTTTCGAGCGATGGGCGGCGACCTGCGCCGCCTGTTCGTACTCGCGGGTGCGACAGGAGAGGAAGGCAGACACGTTGGCCTTACACTCTCCGACGTGCCGGTTATCGAGAGCGCGATGAAGACTGCGCGCGCGCGACTGCTTGTCATCGATCCTCTGCAGAGCTTCCTCGGCGCAAAAGTCGATATGCACCGCGCTAACGAGACGCGACCGCTACTTGACGGGCTATCAAGTCTGGCGCGCCGCCTCAACATCGCGGTCATCGTCGTACGTCACCTATCAAAAAATCCCGGTGCACGCACGGTTACGCGAGCACTAGGTTCTGTAGACATCACGGGTGCAATGCGAACTGAGTACATGGTAGGTACCGCGCCGGATGATGCGCGCAATCGCGCCCTCGTGCATACGAAGCCGGGAGAGATCCCTCGTGCGGAATCATTGCGCTTCGACATCGAAGGCAAGGACGCAGCCGCGCGACTGGTTTGGCATGGCGTGTCGCAACTGACGGCAGCGGACATCGCCGCACCCGAAGGCGCGCGGCGCAAGACAAAAGTCGAGCAAGCGGCTGAGTTCCTGTGGGACGCGCTTGAAGGTGGCCAACGCGCAACGGCTGATCTGCAGAAGGAGAGCGGCTTCGATCAAAAAACGCTGCAGCGTGCTGCGTTGCAGCTTCGGCTGGAGCAGACGGGCCGCAAGGATGTGCCGGGCGCGCGCATGTGGGCTCGGCCGGAGCTGAAATTCGCGCGGCAGAAGGGATGAGGGAAGGAAGAAGAAGAGTAGTAAAGAGACTTTGTCTTTTCGGGTTTTTGTCCTTTTGGGTCTTTGGGTCAAAAAGACAAAAGGACAAAAAGACATTAGTGTGCAGGGCACGATTCTGGAGGGTGCGATGCTGAAGGAACCCAACAACACACAACACGCAGCCACTCACCCCGCTGCCCACCAACGGGAAACGGCAGGTGTCGCATGAGTATGCCGTCCCGCACGCGCAACGTTGAGCCGCCTGTGAACTACTGCCGCGCCCTGGGCGTTCACCTCGACCGGGTCGGGTACGACTTTCTGTCGCACACCGGATATGTCTTCCTCTCGCGTGTCAATCAGGTGCCGACCGAATCCGCCGCGCGGCGCTTCTTCTCTTACCTCGACCCTCTCCTTGCTCGCATCTTCACCGTTCACGAAACGGGCATTCGCATCTTGTGGACGGACCCACAACTCAACAAGCAGAAAAGGAGCCACGCCGATGGAAAAGCAAACGCCCGCACCCTACTGGCTCGATCAGATGCCCGAGTATCGACCAAGCACAGAGCAGCACGCGGAGACGCCGGAGTTGCGTCCCGCCGACATTCACGACGCACCACCAAAACAGGAGGATGAACCGTGATTACCACCGCACGCGGTGTCAATTTCATCAACGCGTCATTCTGGAGCGCGATCACCTATGACCGCTCCGGCGACCCGCAGATGACGCCCGCCGCACAACGCACGCTGGACCGCGCGTTCGGCCCGCTGCCGATCCTGTACGAGCCGCCCGAGGCGTGCCGTGTGATCTATGTTGCATATCCCGACGAAGATCAGGACTGGAGAGAACAATGAGCAATGCCAACGAAGTCGCAATTCTCGAATTTGAATTGAAGCAGGCGCGCGAAGCGCAAAAGGCCACGCAACGCGCACAGAACGTGGAACGCCTCAAGAGCGTGCGAGCCAATCTCGCCGAGATGCGCGCGCATTTCGACACCCTCGCCACGGAGATCCGCACAATCGAGGCGAGGCGCGGTGAACTCAATGGCAAGGTTGAATCCGCGCAGCTCCGGCTGAGTGCGCATGCAGAACGTCGGCCCAGTGTCGCCGACATCCCCGAGTTGTGCGATGACCCCGGCGTGGTGGAGTGGCGCAGCGCGTTCGATAAGGCGAAGGCGGAGGTGGATTCACTCATCGCGGAACGCAACGCCTGCCACGTTGGAGACCGGCGCGTGCGTACAGCGGAATTGGCGCGCGACATCGACGGGCTGCTGTTCGCGGAGCGCAATCTGATGAATGCGCTCAACGGTACACTGGCCCGCCCCGAGGAGCTTGGCGGAGTCTTCTCGGTCTAGGTTCACGACGTTGGGCGCTGCGTCCCCGCGCCCGACCCGGCGGCAGGCATTCCGCCGGTATTGCGCGCGCGTTCCCTTCCACTCGCGTGTGCATACGCGGGGTAGTGGTGTTGTCTCCTTCTCCACTGCCCCGCACTTTTTAACTGATGTACTGGAGCATCTGTGATGAACGACAACAAGAACGCACACCCGGTCGTGGAGTTCACCCGCGCACTGCGAGGGCGCCACGCGCACCTGTGCTGGCCGTATCGCAGCCGCGAGCCGCGCGTGCATCGAGAGTGGCGCACACTCGCCTGCGTGTTGCAGAAGGCCCGCTTGTACGCAGCGGCTGACCTGCCCATCGAACCCGGCTTCGTATCCATGCTGCACGCAATCGAAGGCCGCGAGCGCCGAGCGTTTGCACGCTGGCTTCGAGTGAAGCACTCGCGCGCCATGCAGTACCTAACCGGCAAGCGCAAGAC
>Ga0318572_10000439_pt1 | contig 15566 bp, 11 predicted proteins | sample GRESIP089b5f20_FD_202528 | JGI IMG/M metagenome (GOLD analysis project Ga0318572, IMG submission 202528) | Tropical soil microbial communities from Luquillo Experimental Forest, Puerto Rico - GRE.SIPMG.089b5f20 | ecosystem: Environmental > Terrestrial > Soil > Tropical forest > Bulk soil...
GCCGGTCGCGCGCCTCGGGGGTGATGAAGGAGTTCGCCCCCTCGATGATGACGGGGGCGCTCGGCTTGCCATCCGCGGCCAGGAACCGCGCCCAGTTCGTGCCGTCGATGGTCTCGGGCCGGCCGCCGGCGGGGATGAAGAGGTCCGCCGGGACGGTGAAGATGAGCGCGTCGAACTTGGCGTGGAAGTCGTCGAGGGTGATCCAGTCCTCGCGGAGCCCGTCCTCGGTCATCTCCACGCGCCGGTGGAGCTCGCGGAAGCCGTCCTTTCGCTTCGTGTTCCGGAAGAGCGCGAAGCCTCCCGGCGAGAGCCGGGAGAGATCGAACGCCTCGGCGTCGGAGCGGAGGACGATGCGGCCGAGGGCCTCGCGGTCGAGCCCCTGCGGATCGAACAGGGCCGCCGTCCCGTCCACGATGAGCCGGATGCGGACCTGGGGGCAGCCGGCGAGCAGGAGCCGGATGGCGTTGCCGGCGACGTCGCCGTTCGGGCCGCCGGTGAGCTTCACCGAGAACGGGTCGGCCCCGATGTCGACGCCCCGCTCCCGCATCGCGACCCTGGCGAACGCGACGACGCCGAGCGAGGTGACGCCGTACTGCTTGTGGTTGATGCCCACCCGCTTGCTCGACATGATGCCCGAGCCCAGCACGTAGCCGCGGCGAACCGAGAGCTCGGCGATGGCCTCGATCGTCTCGTCGTGCATGTTCTCGTCGGGCCCGAGCTCGATGGGCTCGTCCTCGCCGTAGTAGTCGAGGACGCGCGCGTCGCGGGCCTTGCCGTCCCGGGTGACGAAGACGTCCAGGAAGGCGCCGGCGAGGGCGAGCTGGAACCGGCGCAGCCGGCGGTCCAGCTCCTCGCGGCTCTCCGCCTGCGGGGCGTGGAGCACGCAGGCGAGCTTCGAGCCGCCCTCGTAGATGTCCTTGTTCTTGAGGTGCTGGGTGTGGGCCAGCACCGTGCACTCGCGGAAGAGGGTGTTGGCGGCGGTGACGAAGTCGTCGCGACTCCGCGTGATGATGGTGCGCCACCCCCCGCGGGCGATGTCGGAGAAGCCGATGTGGTAGCCGAGCCCGGCGCGCGCGAAGAAGAAGGTGACGCGGAACGGCCGCTCGGGCGGGAGGTCGCCGGTGAACTCCGCGCCGAGGTCCTCCAGGTAGGCCGGGTCCAGCCGGAAGGCGAGCGCGTGCTTCTCGGCGACGAAGAAGTTCGTCTTGAGCGTCCGCTTCACGAAGATGAGCGCGGTCCTGAAGATGGACCGGCGGAAGTCGTCGAGCTGCCGGTGGCCGGTGTTGTAGGTGGCCACCTCCTGCTCCACGACCGCGAGCTCCGCGGCGTACCGCGCCTCGCGGTCCGCCTGCTCTGGATCGAAGCGGAGCTCGAAGAGCCGCACCAGCCGGAGGGCGACCTCGGGCTGCGAGTGGAACGCCCGGATCACGTCCTCGAAGGTGTAACGGTGCGGCTGGGCGTGGGCGGAGTTGGTGTGGCAGAAGCCGATGAACGCGTTGACGAGCGCGGCCTCCTCGCCGGTCATGATCCCCGGGAGGACGAAGTCCTCGTACGCCGCGGAGTGGGGCGAGAGGATCTGCGTGGTGAAGAGGAGCCGGCGCAGCTTGCGGAAGAGGTCCGAGTCCCGCTCCAGCGGCCTCCCGTTCCGGCGCTGGACGCGGAAGATGCCGAGGAAGAAGGGCCGGCTGCCGGTGGCGACGGCCAGCGCGAGGAGGCGCCGGACGCCGATGTCGAGCCCGTTGAAGACCTGGATGACCTGCGCGAGGTACTCGCGCGCGGGCGGGTTCTCCACGGCGAAGAGGACCTGGACCTCGCCCGGCGGTCCGCTCGTCGCGGGCTGCAGATCGATCGCGAAGCCGCCGCCCTCCAGGGCCTGGCGGAAGATGCGCATGGCGGCCGCGATCTCGTGCGGGCGCCCCTGATCGACGAAGGTGGGATCGTTGCTCCAGAGGACCCGGAGCAGCTCGGTCCGCACCTCGGCCGGGAAGTCCGGGTCCGCCTCGGCGAGGGCCGTGAACACCGCTCGCTGCGCCTGCTCCGGGACGGCCGCGTCCGCGGCCTGATTCCCGAGCAGCTCGGGCGTGCCGTCGAACACGTAGTGATGGAGCTCGAGCACCCGGTCGGCGCCCGGCACCGGCTCCCGGGAGTGGACGATCTCGGTGCGGGAGATCGCCCGGTTCCGGAGCTCGTTCAGCGTCTCGAAGACCGATCCGGGCGTGTCGAGCCGCGCCAGGATGAGCTCCTTCGGTCGATCCGCGAGCACGAGCTGCCGGTCGACCTGGAGCCGGTGGAGGCCCGCGGCCAGGGCCGCCACCGCCTCGCGGTCCCCGCGGAGGATGCCGGTGAAGAGGCCGGGCAGCGCCCGCTCCAGCCAGGTCGCGCCCGCCTCCGCGCGATCGAGGAGCTGCTGGGTGATCTCTCGCGCGGGCATGGGGGCCTCCCTCCTATTTCTCCGCCTGGTGTTGGTACTCGATCCGCGTCGGGGGCGCGAAGTTCTCCTTGAGCGCCCGGGGCGAGACCCAGCGGATGAGGTTCCACATCGAGCCGGCCTTGTCGTTCGTGCCGCTGGCGCGAGCGCCGCCGAAGGGCTGCTGGCCCACCACCGCCCCCGTCGGCTTGTCGTTCACGTAGAAGTTGCCGGCGGCGTCCGCGAGCGCGCGCTCGAGCTGCTGGACGGCGAGCCGGTCCTGCGCGAACACGGCGCCCGTGAGCGCGTAAGGCGAGGTCGCGTCGCAGAGGGCGACCGTCTCGGCGAGCTTCGCGTCGGGGTAGACGAAGATCGTCAGCACGGGCCCGAAGATCTCCTCCTCCATGAGCCGGTGTCGCGGGTTCGTCACCTGGACCACCGTCGGCTCGATGAAGTATCCGACGCTGTCGTCGCACTTGCCGCCGATGAGGATCTCCGCCTCGGGCGAGCTCCTCGCGAGCTCCACGTACGACGCGATGGTGTCGAACGCACCCCGATCGATGACCGCGCCCATGAAGACGCGGAAGTCCTCGACCGGGTCGCCCATCCGGATCGAGGCGGTGAGCGCGAGGAGGCGCTCCTTGACCCGAGGCCAGAGGCTCTCCGGCACGTAGGCGCGCGAGGCGGCCGAGCACTTCTGGCCCTGCGCCTCGAAGGCGCCGCGGCAGAGCGCGGTCGCGAGCGCGTCCACCTCGGCGGAGGGGTGGGCGAAGATGAAGTCCTTGCCGCCGGTCTCGCCCACGATGCGCGGGTACGACCTGTAGCGGGGCAGGTTCTCCGCCATCGTCCGCCACATCGCGTGGAACGTGGGGGTCGAGCCGGTGAAGTGGATGCCGGCGAACTCGGAGCTCGCGAGGACGGGGTCGCCGACCGTGCGGCCCGAGCCGGGCACGAAGTTGATGACCCCCGGGGGCAGCCCGGCGGCCTCGAGCAGCTTCAGGATGAAGTAGTTGGAGTAGACGGTGCTGGAGGCGGGCTTCCAGAGCACCGTGTTCCCCATGAGCGCCGGAGCGGTGGGGAGGTTGGCGGCGATCGACGTGAAGTTGAACGGCGTGACCGCGAAGACGAACCCCTCGAGCGGCCGGTACTCGACCCGGTTCCACTGGCCGGGAGAGTTGATGGGCTGCTCGCCGTAGATCCGCTCCGCGAACGCCGCGTTGAAGCGCCAGAAGTCGGCGATCTCGCAGGCCGAGTCGATCTCCGCCTGGTAGGGCGTCTTCGACTGGTTGAGCATCGTCGCGCCGTTGAGGGTGGGGCGCCAGCCGCCCGAGAGGAGATCGGCGGCCTTGAGGAAGACCGCCGCGCGCGCCGAGAACGGCAGGGCCGCCCACTCGCGACGGGCGGCGCGGGCCGCCTCGATCGCGGCCTGCACCTCGCCGGGCCCGGCCTGGTGGAAGCGCGCCAGCCGGTGGGCGTGGCGGTGCGGGCAGCGCACGTCGGCGAGCTTGCCGGTGCGCACCTCCTTGCCGCCGATGACGAGTGGGATCTCGAGCTCCTGACCGGAGAGCTCGCCGAGCCGGGCGCGGAGCGCCTTCCGCTCGGGCGTGCCCGGGGCGTAGGAGAGGACCGGCTCGTTCTGGGGGACGGGGACGCGGAACTGGCTCACGATGGTTGCTCCTCAGCAGGGCGGGAGCGGCCCGCCCGGATTGTCTAGCCGATGATGAAGTCTTCGCCCCTGGTGTCACCGCGCGCGAAGCGGTCGAGCGTGAAGCGCTCGAAGATCTCGTCCGGGGGATCGCCCGCCATCCACCCCGCCATGAGCTCCGTCACCGCCGGCGCCATCATGAAGCCGTGGCCGACGAAGCCGTTGAGCTGGAGGAAGTTGTCGAACCCGGCCGCGCCGAGGATGGGGTTGTTGTCGGGGGTGACGTCGTAGCAGCCGGCCCACTGGCGCATCACCTTGAGGCCGGCGGTCTGCGGGAGGATCTCGGTGATGGCGCGCCCGTAGCGGGCGAGGTAGCGGAGGGTGGAGCGGGTGTCGATCCCGCTCGGCTCCTCGGGATCGCTGATCCCGCCCACGATCTCGCCACGCAGGCTCTGCGAGAAGTAGAGGCCGTTGCCCAGGTTCGAGACCATGGGGCCGAGCCAGGGCTTGAGGGGCTCGGTGACGCAGATCTCGTGGCGCTGCGCCTCGTTGGGGAGCTTCACGCCGGCGAGCGCGGCGAGGTCGCGGCTCCAGGCGCCCGCCGCGTTCACCACCACCTCGGCCTCGATGCGGCCGCGATCGGTCACGACGGCGGTGAGCCGCTTGCCGGCCTGCTCGAAGCCGGTCACCTTCGTGAAGGTGAGCACCTTGGCGCCGAGCGCCTCGGCCCGCGCCGCGTAACCCCACACGTAGGGCCAGGGGAAGACCACCGCGTCGTCGGGGTTCCACGAGGCGGCGAGGAAGCGCCGCTCGTCGAGCTCGGGCACCACCTCCTTCGCCTCGGCGGGCGTGAGGATGCGCGTGCGCAGGCCTTCCCGCGCGTGCAGCTCGGCGTTCTTCTCGATGCGCTCCGCCTGCGTCCGCGTGGGTGCGAGGAAGAGGTAGCCGCCGCGGCGGAACCAGACGTTGATGCCCATCTCCGCCGCGAAGTGCTCTCCGATCTCCAGGGAGCGGCGGGCCAGCCGGATCATGGTGGGCGTGGTCCACTGGGCGCGCACGCCGCCGCCGTTGCGGCCGGAGGCGCCCGCGGTGAGGTAGCCCTTCTCGATCAGAACCACGTCGTTCACGCCGCGCCGGCACAGGTTGTAGGCGAGGCCGAGGCCCATGATGCCGCCGCCGATGATCACCACCCTGGCCCGGGCGGGCAGCGCGGCCGACGGGCGAGGTGCGGCGGGAGGCGGGACCGGCGCCGGGACGCCCGATTCGAGGGACAGGCCGGCCGGATCGAGCGCCGCCAGCGCGCCCAGCGACGTGGGCTGCAGGGGCGGGCGCACCGTGAAGGGCAGCACCTCCGCCGGGGTGGCGCCGAGCTTGAGCAGCTCGCGCGCGACGACGGCGAGGCAGGTCTTCCCCTGGCAGGGACCGGTGCCGATCCCGGTGTAGCGCTTCACCGACTCGAGGTCGCGGAAGCCCTTCTCGAAGGCGCGCCGCACGTCCTCGACGGTGGCGTCCTCGCAGCGGCAGATGAAGTTCCTAGCCATGGGACGCAGCCTCCCCGGCGCACCGGCCGGCCTCCAAGGCCTCGGCGGCGTCCAGCGGACCCGTGACCTCGCCCACTGCCCAGCAGCCGTCCGCGATGGCGCCCCCCGGCGCGGGCCGGACGCGGAAGGCACCCGTGGCCGGGTCGAGCTCGAGCGCGGCGCCGACCTCGCGCGCCAGCTCGGCGGCGGGCATGCGCGGGGTGACGACGGCGAGCGTGTCGCACCGGACGGTCCGGCCATCGACCAGCTCGATCGCGGACAACCGGCGGCCGCCCCGACCGCGGGCGACCTCGCCGCCGACGAGCTCCACCTGCATGCCGGCCGCCTGGAGGCGAGCGGCCGTCGCCTCCGCCTCCGGCCCCGCGCCGAGCACCGCGGCGCGCTCGCCCGGCACGACGCCGTCCTCGGCCAGCGCCACCAGGAGCCCCCGCGCGCCGAAGATGCCGGGCAGGTCGTTTTGCTCGAACACGGGCGGCTGGGTCCAGGTGCCGCTGGCGAAGATCACCCGCGCGGCGCGGATGAGGCGCATCCGCGGGGGCTCGCCCCGCTGCGACACCGCCGCCTGCGCCCCGCCCGCGTCGGGCCATACGCCCAGGGCGGCAGCGCCGAGCGCCACCTCGCCGCCGGCCGCGCGCACCGCCTCGGCCACCTCGCCCGCCCACGCCAGCGGCGGGTCGCCGGGAAGCTCGAGGCGACAGCGCAGCCGACCGCCGGCGACACCCTCCTTCTCGACGAGGAGCACGCGCCTCCCGGCGCGCGCCAGCGCCTCGGCCGCGCCGAGCCCGGCCGGGCCGGCGCCGACCACCAGGGCGTCGAAGCGCTCCTCGGCCACGGGGGGAAAGGCCGGCGGCACGCGCTCGGGCATCTGCCCGAGCCCGGCGAGCCGGCGCGAGGCGCTCACCGTGATCCGGCTCGCCAGCTGGCTCCACGTGCCCACGTGGTGGTGATCGATGCCACCGGGCGCGAACAGGTCGATCGCGCGCAGGAGGTCGTGCGCGGCAGTGCCGAGCGCGTTCTGCGACTCGACCGTGAGCCCCTCGCGGCACCGCGTCTCGCACGCGCGGACGTTGGGCTCCCCGTCGACGCGGACCAGGCAGGAGGCGCACGAGCCGGAGAGGCAGAAGGGACCGCGCGGCCGGTGGTACTTGGCGCTGCGCGAGACGAGCGGCTTCCCGGCGGCGAGGAGCGCGGAGGTCACGCTCTCGCCGCAGCGAGCCGGCACGCGCTCGCCGTCGACCAGGATGGCGCAGTCCGGGGCGAACCGCGGATCTGGGAGTCGAGGCATGTCAGCGGGCCCTTCCGCCCAGGTAGGCGCTCTGCACCTTGGGGTCCTCGAGGAGCGCCCGGGCTTCGCCCTCGAGCACGATCCGGCCGACCTCCATGACGTATCCGCGGTGGGCGAGCTTGAGCGCCGCGCGGGCGTTCTGCTCCACCAGCAGCACCGTGACGCCGGTGGCCTCGTTGATCTCGCGGATGGTCTGGAAGATGGCCTTCACGAGGAGCGGGGCGAGGCCGAGCGACGGCTCGTCGAGGAGCAGCACGCGCGGCTTCGCCATGAGCGCGCGGCCGATGGCGAGCATCTGCTGCTCGCCGCCGGAGAGGGTGCCGGCGAGCTGGTCGCGGCGCTTCTCCAGGATCGGGAAGAGCCGGTAGATCCAGGCCGCGGTCTCGGCGATCCCGGCCGCGTCGCTGCGGGTGAAGGCGCCGAGCCAGAGGTTCTCCCGGACCGTGAGCGTGCCGAAGATTCGGCGCCCCTCGGGCGCCTGGGCGATGCCGAGGCGGACCCGTTCGTGCGCCGGGATGGCGTGCGCCGGCCGGCCCTCGAGGCGGATCTCGCCCGCGGACGGCTTGATCAGGCCGCTGATGGCGCGCAGGGTGGTGGACTTCCCGGCGCCGTTCGCACCGAGGATCGTCACGATCTCGCCCCGGTTCACGCCGAGCGAGATGCCGTGCAGGGCCTCGACGTTGCCGTACTTGACGTGGAGGCGATCGATCTCGAGCAGGGGGGCGGCGGGCGCCATCAGACCTCCTCCGTGCCCAGGTAGGCCTCGACGACGCGGGGATCGGCCTGGATGGCCTCCGGGGAGCCCTCCGCGATCTTCTCCCCGTACTCGAGCACCACGACGTGCTCGCAGGCGCGCATGACGAGGCTCATGTCGTGCTCGATGAGGAGGATGGTGATCCCGCGCGCCTTGATCCGGGCGATGAGCTCCACGAGCTGATCCGTCTCCTGCTCGTTCATGCCGCCGGCGGGCTCGTCGAGGATGACGAGCTTCGGATCGGTGGCGAGCGCCCGCGCGATCTCGAGCCGGCGCTGGTCGCCGTAGGAGAGGTTCTTCGCGAGATCCATCGCCCGCTCGCGCAGCCCGACGAACTCGATCTCGTCGAGCGCACGCTGGAGCGCGGCGCGCTCCTCGCGGACGTGCCCGGGCAGCCGGACCATCGCCCCGAGGACCCCGGCGCGCGTCCGGCAGTGCCGGCCCGAGAGCACGTTCTCGACCGCGGTGAGCTGCTGGAAGAGGCGGATGTTCTGGAAGGTGCGCGCCACGCCGAGCTTCACGATGCGATGGGTCTTCATGCCCACCAGGGCGTGGCCGGCGAAGGTGACGGAGCCGTGGTCGGCGCGATAGTTGCCGGTGATGAGGTTGAAGGTCGTGGTCTTGCCGGCGCCGTTCGGCCCGATGAGCCCGACGATCGAGCCCTGCGGCACGTCGAACGAGACGTCGTTCACGGCGGTGAGGCCGCCGAAGCGCTTCGTGACGTCCCGGACCTCGAGCAGCGCGCTCATCGCGCCGCCTCCACTCCGCCCGCGGCGGTCTCGGACAGCGCCTCCGTGGCGCGAGCGGGGGGCAGGTCGCGCTCCCGGAACCGCGGACGGCGCAGGGGCCACAGGCCCTGCGTGCGGAAGACCATCATCACCATCATGACGAGGCCGAAGACCAGCATGCGGGCGTTGGCGAAGCCGCGGAACGCCTCCGGCAGGGCGACGACCAGCACCGCACCCAGGATGACGCCCGGGATCGAGCCAGCCCCACCCAGGATCACCATGAGGAACACCACCACCGACTCCCAGAAGCTGAAGGACTCGGGCGAGATGATGGTCATCTTGGCGGCGAAGAGCGTGCCTGCCATGCCGGCCCAGGCCGCGCCCAGCACGAACGCCGCCAGCTTGTAGCTCACGGTGTCGACGCCGCTGCCCTCGGCGGCGACCGGGTCCTCGCGGAGGTACGTGAGGGCTCGACCGAAGCGCGATCTCTCCAGGCGATGGAAGAGGAAGATCGTCACGAGCACGAACGCCCAGATGAGATAGTAGAACTCGGCCGGCGTGCGGATCCTGTGGCCGAACAGCACGGGGCGCGGGATGCCGAAGATGCCGTTCGCGCCGCCCGTGAGACCGAACACGTCGTTCACGAGCGCGATGCGCACGATCTCGCCCATCCCGATCGTGACGATGAGCAGGTAGTCCCCGCGCAGGTGGATGACCGGCCGCGCCACCAGCGCCGCGAACAGGGCCGCTGCCAGGCCGGCCAGGGGCAGCGTCCAGAGCACGGGCAGGTTCAGCCGGGTGGAGAGGATGGCCGTCGTGTACGCGCCGACCGCGTAGAACGCGGCGTGCCCCATGTTGAACAGGCCGGCGTCGCCCAGGATGACGTTGAGCGACAGGGCGAGGAGCGCGTACAGCCCGACGCTGTTCAGGACGTCGATCCAGTACGCGTCGAGCGCGAGCGGCGCGGCCGCGAGGACCGCCAGCGCCGCCACGAGCCCCAGCAGCAGGCGCGGCTTCATACCTTCTCCGCGACCCGCTCGCCGAGGAGCCCGGTCGGCCGCACGATGAGGATGAGGATGAGAACGCCGAAGGCGATGGCGTCCTTCCAGGCGACGGAGAGGTAGGCCGCGCCCAGCGCCTCGATGACGCCGAGCAGGAAGCCTCCGAGCATCGCCCCCGGGATGTTGCCGATGCCGCCCAGGATGGCGGCCGTGAATGCCTTCATCCCGTAGGTCCAGCCCATCGTGAAGTTGACCTGGCCGTAGTAGAGCCCGACGAGCAGGCCAGCCGCGCCGCCCAGCGCCGGGCCGACGAGGAAGACCAGGCTCACCACCTTGTTCACGTCGATGCCCATGAGCCGGGCCGCGCCCTGGTCGATCGCGGCCGCGCGGACGGCGGTGCCGATCTTCGTCTTCTGCACGAAGAGGTAGAGGGCGGTCATCATGACCACCGAGGCCAGCACCACCAGGATGCGCACGAGCGGCACCTGGATCCCGAACAGGCCGATCGTCGTCTGCGGGAGGAGGCCCTCCGGGTAGACCTGGAACCGGGCCCCGTAGACGAGCATCAGCATGTTCTGCAGGAAGATCGATCCGCCCAGCGCCGACACCACCGCCGAGAGGCGCGGCGACTCGCGCAGCGGGCGATAGGCGGCGCGCTCCAGCACGACGCCCATGACGCCCACGAGGCCCATCACCATGACGGTCAGGACCGCGATGGCGCCGAGCGCCCCGAGCCGGCCCTGCAGCGCGAAGGAGGTGAGCAGCGTGAGGCCGAGGTATCCGCCGTAGGTGAACAGGTCCCCGTGGGCGAAGTTGATGAGCTTCAGGACCCCGTACACCATCGTGTAGCCGAGCGCGATGAGGGCGTAGATGCCGCCCACGGCCAAGCCGTTCATGAGCTGCAGGAGGAGCTGTTCCATGGGGGCGCGCGCGGCGATGAGGGGCGGGCCCGTCTCCGGGCCCGCCCCCGCGTGGAGCGATCGCTACTTCGGCTGCAGGATGAAGTCGCCGTTCTTGTCGACCTGGTAGACGCGGTACAGCTCGCCGACGCGGTCGCCCTTCGCGTTGAAGGCGAGCTTCCCGGTCAGGCCCGGGTAGCCCTTCAGCCCGCTGACGAGGTAGTCGCGGATCTTGGCGGCGTCGGTCGACTTCGTGTCCGCGATCGCCTTCGTCACGCTGAGGAACCCGTCGGCGGCCAGCACGCCGTAGATCGAGCCCGGGACCTCGCCGTACTTCTGCTTGTACGACACGACGTAGGCCTTCGCCTCGCCCGTGTCGAGATCCTTCGGCACCGGCGGCGAGAGGAACTGGAACCCGGCGGCCGCGTCCTTGCCGGCGATCTTGACGAGGTCGGGGTTGTTGATGGCGTCACCGCCCATGAACGGTACGTTCCACCCCATCTGCTTCTTCTGCTTCAGGAGCAGGCCGGCCTCGGGGTAGTAGCCGGTGAAGAAGACGACGTCGGGGCTGGCGGCCTTGAGCTTGGTGAGGATGGCCGAGTAGTCCTGCTCCTTCGGCGTGAGCGCGTCGAAGAAGACGACGTTCTGCTTGTTGGCCTTGAGGATGCCGGTGATCTCGTCGGCGAGGCCCTTCGCGTACGCCGAGCTGTCGTGGAGGATCGCGATGCGCTTCGCGCCCATCTTCTGGATCGCGGCCGCGCCCACCTTGCCCTGCTCGTCGTCGCGCGGGCAGGTGCGGAAGAACTGCTTGAGGCCCTTCTCGGTGAGCCGGACGGCCGTGGAGCCGTTCGCGATCTGCGTGATGCCCGCCTCGTCGTAGATGGTCTGCGTCGCCTCGGTCACGGCGGAGCCGTACGTGCCGATGACCGCGACGACGCCCTTCGTGCTGAGGCGCTGCGCCGCCAGCGACGCGGTGCGGGGATCGCCGCCGTCGTCCTCGACGATGATCTCGATCTTCTTGCCGTTCAGGCCGCCCTTGGCGTTGGCCTGCTCGGCGAGGAGCTCGACGTTGCGCTTCATCTCCTGACCTTCGCTCGCCCACGAGCCGGTCAGGGGGGCCATCAGGCCGATCTTCACGTTGTCCGCGGCGAGGGCGCTGCTGAAGGAAAGGAGGCCAAGCACCAGTGCGACGGTGACTCTTCTCATGTGCTCTCCCTGGAGAGTGAGGAGGGGTGCGTCATTTTGCGCCAGGCTCGAAGCTGGATATTGTATCCAATCTTGAGTGTCAAGGAGGGGGCACGACCCGTCCAGTCTTCGTTCTTCGAGCCAGCGCCGGCGCGCCGTCCCTCCCGAGGCTCGGCGGCGGGACCCTCGGCGTCCGCGGGTCGTCTTGACGAAGAGCGAGGGGGCAGCCAAGTAAGACGTGCCCGGCATCGTCACGCCGGGTGATCGAGGCGGTCGACGGGCGCAGCCGCAGATCTTCACGTCGGGGAGCGCGAGATGAGGAAGCGTGTCACGAGCAAGCAGACGCCCATTCACCACGAGGCGATCCCGTCGAGGAAGCTTCGTCGGCAGAGCCTCCCGATCGATCTCGCTGATGAGCTGCGGGACAGTATCCTGCGGGGCGAGTTCGCGGACGGGGCGGTCCTGCGACAGGAGGCCCTGGCCGAGCGCTACGGCGTGAGCCGGCTCCCGGTCCGGGAGGCGCTGCGGCTCCTCGAGGGTGAAGGGCTGGTCACCCTCGTAGCGCACCGCGGCGCCGTCGTCGCTGCGCCCTCCCCTTCCCAGATCGACGAGCTGTACGACCTGAGGGCGATGCTGGAGAAGGACCTCATCGTCCGCGCCATCCCCAACATGCGCCCCGAGGACGCCGACCGCGCCGAGCGAGTCCTGTCACGGCTGGACGCCGCCTTCGACGGAGAGGCGATCCACACCTGGGGCGAGCTGAACTTCGAGTTTCACCGCTGCCTCTACCTCCCGTCCGGCCGCGAACGAACGCTGGCCCTGGCGCAGAGCATCAACACGTTGACCGAGCGTTACACGCGGATCATGCTCAGCCTGACCCGCGACTTCGCGACGGCTCAGGCGGAGCACCGGCAGCTCCTGCAGCTCTACCGGGCAGGCCGAGCCAAGGAGGCGGGCACGTTCGTGGCGCGCCACATCCTCAACGCGAGGGACGCGCTGATGGCGGCGATGAGAGCCCACGCCAGGCCGAGGAAGCAGGGCTCGCGCGTATAGGTACCCGCTACGGCGAGAGGCGGGACTGAAGGCGACGTAATCGTCTCGACTTCCGTTTAGCGAATCGCGGGATCTTTCGAGGACGAAGAGAGAGGCCTGCCCCCGTGAAGGAGCAGGCCTCGGTACGACCGTAGCGATCTGCTTTAGGGCGCGATGACCCGGCTGCCGTTCACCGTGATGTTGGTGAGCGTGATCGTCTGGGCATTGCCCATCCCGTCGGCGACGATCTCGAGGCCAGTCAGGTTGGCGTTGGTCACGCAGGGGAAGTACGTCGACGCGGCCGTGAACGTGTACGTGTTCCCGATCTGGGTCGGGTTGTCCAGCATGCACTGCGTGTCCCCGTACTTCAGGACGAAGCGCGGCGAGCCACCCGAGACGACGCCCGTGGTGTCGAAGCTCGCCGAGGTGAACGGCGCACCGGCAACGCCAACGATCTCCGCTCCGGCGCCGTAGGCAGTGCCCGCGATATCCGCGTCCTTGCTGAGGTGCAGGCCAGTCGCGTCCGCGGTGGCCGAGGCGCCGGTCGCGGTGGAGGTGCAGACCCAGGTCGTCGAGTCACACGCGACGGCGAACGGCGCCAGCGTCAGCGTCGTGCATGAACGTCCAAGGCAAGGTGGCGTCGAGACGACGCTGCCGTTCACCTTGATGTTCGAGATGGTGGTGGTGCCCACCACGTCGTTGACGATCTCGACGGCCGAGATCACGCCGTTCGCAGGCGGATTCTGTAGCGAACCATTGAACGCATCGGCAGCGAGGAAGGAGTGGGTCGCACCGCTGACCTGCGCGTACTCGCAAGAGTACACGTAGTAGGTGGGGTCACCCTGGAAGGTGACGTAGAAGCGAGGAGCCCCGCCACCACAGTTGCCACTCACGAGGTCAAACGAGAGAGACGTGAGGTGTTGTGGCGAAACCGCCTCTTGAGTGATGGCGATGTTAGCTGCGGTAGCTGGATCGATCTTCGTGAGCGTCACGCTGCCGTCGGCGTTCCACGTCACGTAGGAACCCGTCGTGCTGCTGTCGGGGTAAAGGTCCGTTTGTGCGCTCCAGAGAGCGCTGACGTGCACCACGAGCGAGCTCTGAGCGTGCGAGTCCGCACCGTGGCCGTCGGACACGTCGACGCTCAGCGTGCAGTCGCCGCTCGTCGCCGGCGCCGTCCACACCGGGGTGAACGAGGTGGCGTCGTCGAAACTGCCACAAGTGGACGACCACGAAGCCGTGAGCTTTTCGCCGTCCACGTCATTGGCGCTGAGCGTGATGCTGATCGCCTGGCCGACGTAAACCTGGCCATCCGTCGTGGCGACCCTGGTGATGGTCGGAGCGTGGTTGGAGCCCTGGTCGCTGCCGGTCTGCTGTTGAGACGACCCGCTGCATGCAGTGAGCGCTGCCGCGAGCACGAGCACGAACCCGTGTTTCATCCTGATGTTCCCCCGGTTGAATGCTGGGGCGCGGAATTGCGCCATCCGTCAATTACACCCAGATGGGCATTTCCTCCAAGTCATTCGATCGCGGGACGTACCGTGAGTGATGGGCGGGTTCCGACGCCGCAGAGCGACGACCACCAAGGTCCACCGCCTAGAGTCTCAAACGGCAAAAGGTCGCAGGGGGTGGACGCTACCCGAACTCGGCAATCCAACGTCCAGTGTCATCTCGGCGCGGCCCACCTTCATCGGCCGGATCCGGTGTCGCGGGGCGCGCGTTGCGGCGCCTCATCCGGATCGCGTGCGCGACCGTCCGCTCGCGCGCGATCACGCTCTGCCATCCTGACGAGGCCGATCCCGCGAACGGGCGGATCTCGATCCTCGCGCCGGTCGCGACCGCGCTGCTCGGGCTGGGCGTCGGGGACACGATCGACTGGCCGATGCCCGACGGCAAGACTGCGAGGCTGCAGATCACCTCGGTCCTCTACCAGCCCGAGACCGCCGGCGAGGTCCATCGCTGATCCGCGTCCGGAGGGCAGGTCCTCAGGCCCGCCGCCCCCTATTTCCAGGCGACGCAGAGCCGGCCTCCACAGGAAGAAGGCCATGGTGATCACGAAGAAGGACATGGAGCTGCTGCGCGCGCTCGTCGAGATTCACTCGTTCGGCGGCGACACCGAGGCGGCCGCGCGCCTCGGAGCCGACCTCGATCGGGCGTCGACAGTGCCGTCCGAGCACGTGCCGCTCGACGTCGTCACGATGAACTCGCGGGTCGTGTTCGAGGACGACACCGGCGTGCGGCGCGAGGTCCTGCTCGTCTATCCGCCGGCCGCGGACGGTTCGCGCGACCGCGTCTCCGTCCTGTCGCCCGTCGGGACAGCGCTCCTCGGGCTCGTCGTCGGCGAATCCATCGACTGGCCCGACGCAGAGGGCGCGACGCGTCGCCTGCGGATCGTGGCGGTGCTCTATCAGCCCGAGTCCATCGAGCGCGTCGCGGCGTCTCACCTGCGGACGTGAGTTGCCGGGTTCCAACCTACCCGGCGGCGGCGTGGCTCAATGCCGCAGTTGCGTGAGTAGTCACGGGGTTCCGCTCGCGGATTCCGGCGCCCTGCCCAGGCGCCGGAATCTGGCGACGCGTGACATCCGCCCATATCCCCGATCGATCACGCGGCGCCCCCGCGCGCCGAAGATCGCCCACGCCGGCCGGGGGACGGGGCGTCGTACTGCTTCAGCTTGCGCTTCAGCGTGGCGAGGCCGATGTCCAGCTCGGCGGCTGCTCGCGTGCGGTTGCCCCCAGCGGTCTCCACCGCTGCGAGGATGTACTCGCGCTCGACGTCCTCGAGCGGCCGGATCCGTCCCGCCGGGCGCGGGCGTGGCAATGCCGCCCGGAGCTCCTCCGGCAGGTCCTCGACGTCGACGCGGTTCCCGGCCGCGAGCGCGACCGCGTGCTCGACCGCGTTCTGCACCTCGCGGACGTTGCCCGGCCAGTCGTAGCGGACGACCTGGTCGGCGGCGCGCGGCGTGAACCCGGTGAGCTTCCGCCCCATCCGCTTCGCGGTCTCCGCGAGGAACACGCGCGCGAGCGGAAGGATGTCGTCCGGGCGATCCCGCAGCGGCGGGACCCGCAGCTCGATCACCCGGAGCCGATAATAG
>Ga0318572_10000442_pt1 | contig 15543 bp, 8 predicted proteins | sample GRESIP089b5f20_FD_202528 | JGI IMG/M metagenome (GOLD analysis project Ga0318572, IMG submission 202528) | Tropical soil microbial communities from Luquillo Experimental Forest, Puerto Rico - GRE.SIPMG.089b5f20 | ecosystem: Environmental > Terrestrial > Soil > Tropical forest > Bulk soil...
GTGCCGCGCAGGGCTGGCAGAGCGGCTGCCTCTTTGGACTTGAGCAAGTGCAACGCAAGTGGCTTAGGCAGTCGGCTTCCCTCCGCCGAGTGCCGGCAGAAGCCGCCCCGGTAGCGTTCGGGCGGCAACAGTGTTCAGGAGGGGATTATGGAGGCAGTATGCAGAGGTTTTGGAAACTCTTCCTCTTGTTGGCTTGCGCAGCCACGGTTTCGTGGGGGCAGGTCGATCGCGGATCGATCTCCGGGCTGGTCACTGACGCCACCGGCGCGGTGATTCCCGGCGTCGCGGTGACGGTGACCGAGACGGAGACCGGCGTGAACTACAAGGGAGACGTCAGCAACGAACAAGGAGTCTATCGCGTCCTCAACCTGCCGGTCGGCACCTACTCCCTGGTCTTCGCCAGGGATGGTTTCAAGTCGTATTCGCGCGGCGGAGTGACGGTTTCGATGTCACAGAACGTCACCCTCAACGCCAAGCTCCAGATCGGCAACCGGGTGGACAGCATTACGGTGACGGATGACGCCACCCTGCTCAACACACAGGATGCGCTGGTGGGCAGCACGGTTACCGGCGAGGTTCTGACGGATCTGCCTCTGACGGCGGATGGCGGCCGCGATGTCCGCAACTTTGGACGCGCGCTGGTTCCGACCTTCAGCACCGTAACCGGAACGCAGCTCGGCTACAACAACAGCGTCGCGGGCTCGCAGATCACGTCTATCGCAACGTCGGTGGATGGCGTGAGCGCAGACGCTGGACTCTACGGCATCGTCAACGGTCCCGGCATGGATGCGGTGAGCCAGTATCAGGTGCAGGTGAGCGGCATCAGCGCGGCGGCAGCCCAGACGGGCGGCGGCGAGCAGATGTACGAGATTAAATCGGGCACTAACACCTTCCACGGCAGCGCGTTCGGATTCCTCGCCAACGAGGTGCTGAATGCGAACACGTGGAGCAATAACTACTTCCTCTCGCAGTGCGCAGCAAGCGACGCCACCTGCAAGGCGAACTACAAGCGCCCGATGGACCGTTACAACGACTGGGGCTTCAGCGCCGGCGGCCCCATCTGGAAGAACCACACGTTCATCTTCGGTGCCTATGAGCACTATCACAAGCAGGACATGACGTACTCGCCGCAGGGCGCCACGGTGCCCACGACGAACATGCTCAACGGCGACTTCTCCGAGCTGTTCTCGACGTTCACCACCAACCCACTGACGGGCGCAGCCTGCGGTTCGCCATGCCCAACAGGGCAGAACGACGCGTCCGGCAATCCGATCTACTTCGGCGCCATCTTCAATCCGTCGAGCCCTGGCAACGTCTTCGTCAATAACCAGATTCCTTCCGGCAGCTTGAGTGCAGAGTCGCAAAAGATCATCAACATCTACAAGCAGTACTACCAGCCGGAAAACTCAAACCTGACCAACAACTACTGGGGCTATTCGACGTTCGGCTCCAACCCTATCGACACCAACTACCATCTCGACCTGAAGCTCGATCACAACTTCTCTGATCGTAACCACATCAACACCTCCTACAATCGCTACCGCGAAACGCCCATCAATCCGGGCGGGCTGTGGCAGCATGGATCGAGTGACGGCGGGCCGCTCACGCAGAGCTACCTGCAAGGCACGGATGGCTGGGAAGTTCGCGTGCAGGACTACTACACCATCAGCTCTAACCTGGTGAACTTTGCAACCGCGGGTTACAACTACTGGCTGCGCTGGGATGTGACCTCGCACTCGGTGGACAACTCCACACTGGATTTCCCATCCACCAGCTCAGGCGCGGGCAACTTCCCGGTCATCAGCTTCGGCGGCAACAATTCAGTTGGCGAGTGGTCGCTCGGTTCAGACAAGGCCGATCATTTGCCTTACTACCAGGCGCACTACAAGGACGAGCTCTCCTGGGTGCACGGCCGTCACGTTGCGAAGTTTGGCGGTGAGTTCATCGCTTACGGCGCAAACAGTACCGAAGCGGACGGCTACTTGAACTACACCTTCAACTCGAACACTGGCGAAACACTGGCAGTGAACGAGAGCACACTCTCACCCTACGTCGGTTTCGGCTTTGCATCCTTCGAACTGGGCCAGGTCGGCTCTGCGTCAAAGGCTGTTGGCGGGCATCTTCGCGGCCGCCGCAAGGCGATGAATTTCTATGCGGAAGACACCATCAAGGTGAACCCGAAGCTGACGATCAACGCCAGTCTGCGCTGGGACTTCAACACGAGCTGGAAGGAAGTGAACGGCCACTGGACCAACTTCACGCTCGATACGACGAATACCAGCTGGGCGCCGCTCTCCGGTGCGTTCCAGTTCCTTTCGAACGGCAGCCAGTCGTTTGAGAAGAACCAGTACCTGCGCCTGTTCGCTCCGCATGTGGGCGCGTCCTATCAAATCACGCCGAAGCTCGTTGCGCGCGGTTCGTGGGCGCTGTCCTACGTGCCGCTCGGCATCAATCAGTGGGGCGGCGCGCCATTCGCAGGCGAGGCCTCGTTCGGCTTCACCGGGCAGGACATCATGCCTGCCGCTGCATCGCCGGTCGAATCCATCTATCAGTGGGACAGCGGCTCGACGTACCCGGGCAACTACACGGCGCCCACACGCGATCCCAACGCAAACACGAGCTGCCCGTGGTGCGCGGTCTCTGTCGATCCTGACAAGCTGCATCTGGGGCACACCAATAACTGGAACGTCGGCGTTGAGTACGAAATCGACAAGAGCACCGTAGTAGACGTGAACTACATCGGCAACCGCGGCGGACACCTGCACGACGGTGCAGACGATCCGCGCAACTATCCCACGTGGAGTTCGTATCAGCCGATCCTGCAGCGCAACTGCGGCAGCGGCAGCTACAGTTCCTGCGCAGGACAGTGGGTCGCCAGTGAGTCCGATGCCAACTTGGCTGGCGTTACCTGGTATCCGTTTATGACGACGATGACAAATGGATGGGGTGGCTACAACGCTCCCAATGCTCTGCTGCCGTATCCGCAGACCTTCCAGGGCGGCGTGCTCTTCACGGACTCCGCCATCGGCAGCAGCCGCTACGATGCACTGGTCACCGAAGTGAAGCGCCGCACATCGAACGGCCTCAGCGCTGACCTGAGCTATACGTTCTCGCATGAAGCAGGCAACGTGAATCGCGGGAACGGCAACTTCGCCGAGAACTGGGGCGGCGGCGATCCCTACCAGGATCCGTACGCCATGGATCAGTTGAAGAATCTCATCTCTCCGAACGATGTTCGTCACGAAGTGAAGGGCTACGCCAGCTATTCATTGCCATTCGGCAACGGCCGCAAATGGCTCGCGGGGCGCAACCAGATCGTCAACCAGACCGTAAGCGGATGGTCGCTCGGCACCGAAGTGGACTATCACGCAGGTCAGCCGATGGGTGCAGTTCGGCCTAGCTTCTGGAACTATCCCAACTGGGCGAACACGTTTGCCAATGTAGTGAAGACGCCGGGTGCGCTGAAGAATCACTTCAAGCATCTGGACCTGAATAATCTGGCCGACGAGAGCAACCAGTTCGTCGATCCGGCGAGCTTTACTGACCTGTACGCCAGCGACGGCTCCGGGATGTATCTGGGCACGCTGGGCAACCAGCCCGCGTACTTCTCCAACTGGAGAGGCTGGGCCTACTACGACGAAGACCTCAGCATCCTGAAGAAGTTCTTCTTCCGCGACAATCGCTATCGCGTTACACTGCGCGCGGAGTTCTTCGACGTATTCAACCGTCACCACCTGGGCGGGCCGAACACCAGCAACATCGGGCAGTCGTACTTCGGCAACGTAACCAGCGTGAGCGGCAACCGGTATGGTCAGTTTGGCGCCAGGTTTGAGTGGTAACTCTGGCGACTACTGGATCATGTATCAACCGGAAGGGCAGCCGGGTTGCGGCTGTCCTTCCGGCCTCAAACAAGTTCTTCAGTGCATGATGCGTCTTCTTGTCAATCGGTATCAGAGGGCCAGATCACTCGGGCGTGCCTGTGCATTGCAACAGGTCGTGCGCGTAACTGTGCTTGGCGTTGTCTGCGCATTGTTGGCCGCACACAGCATTGCGCAGGCAACACAAGCTGGCGCTCCAATGAAAGACAGTTCAACAACAGCGAATGATGCGCTCGAGCGCGCACGCAGCGTATTGGCTACTCCGCAGTGGAAGGATGCCGAGGGAATGGTCCGCGACTTTCTCAAGCAGAACCCGGACTCGGCAGATGCGCACGCGCTAATGGGGCTCATCTTGTATCGTCTGCATCAGCCGCGCGCGTCCATGGCAGAGCTCGTCACCGCATCGCAGACGGCCGATCTGTCGGCGTTCGATCTGCGCATCTTTGCGTTGGACTGTGCGGCGATTCCCGATTTTCCCGAGGCAGAAAAGTGGTTGGTACGCTCCATCGCCAAGGATGACCACGACGCTGCGTCGTGGGAGGCGCTAGGGCACGTCCGCTTCGCGCAGCAGCATTATCAGGATGCAATCGACGCGCTTGAACATGCACTCGTGCTCGCGCCACATTCAGTTTCAACTGAGACGTTGATCGGGCTCTCGCAGGAGCGGCTCGCGCACCTGGACGCCGCGCAGGCCGCGTATCGCCAGGCGATCGAGTGGCAGGTTGAAAGCAAGGCAAAAGACCCGGTTCCGCTGGTCGGAATGGGGCGTGTTCTGCTGGCAAACAATCAGGCAGCGGAGGCGATCCCGTGGCTGCAGCAAGCAGCGGCCGCGCCACAGGCCTCGGCGGAGGCGCATGCGCTTCTGGGGCTCGCGTACCAGAAGACAGAGCGCCCGGCTGATGCAGTCAGAGAGTTGCAGGCCGCGATTCAACTTGATCCAGCCAATGCGCGGCTTCACCTGATGCTTGCGCGCGCGTATCGCGCGGCAGGCGATGCAGACAAGGCAGCCCACGAGCAGGCTGAGTACTCGCGGTTGAATGAGAGCGGCACGCCATGAGCGCTTTCCTCGTAGAGAGAATCGCCTGTCGTGCGAGCATGAGAGGCGCGTTTGTGCGCCTGCTTGTCGTTGCGCTCGTCGGCTGTGTGGCGAGCGTCTTCGGCGTGCAACGTGCGAATAGTCAGAGCTGTGATCAGGATGCGAGTGTGCGTTTTGTCGAGCAGGAAGAGTCGCTCGGAGTTCGATTCCATCATCAGGCGCATCACTCGTCGATGAGTTATCCGCTGGAGGTGATGGGATCGGGTGTTGCGTTGTTTGATTACGACAACGATGGCCACCTCGATATCTTCTTCGCTAATGGCGCTTCGTTTCCCGATCCCAATCCAGTGAAGCAGGAACCACACAAAAATTCACCAGCTGATTGGAATCGCCTCTTTCATCAGAAGGCGGACGGAACGTTCGAAGATGTAACGGAGAAGGCTGGTGTGAGCGGCGATGGCTACGCAACGGGCGTGGTCGTTGGCGATTATGACAACGACGGCTACGAAGACCTCTTCGTTGCAGGGTTTCCGCATAGCCACCTCTACCACAACAATGGGAACGGTACATTTACGGACGTAACGCAGCAGGCCGGAGTGAGCGGAAATGGATGGGCCACGAGCGCCGCATGGGTTGATCTCGATCAGGATGGACGGCTCGATCTGATTGTGCTGCGCTATTTCGTTTGGAACTTCGACGATCGCGATTGTCCCACACCCGATGGCAAGCGCAGCTACTGCGACCCGAAGATATTCCCGCCGATTGCTTCGCTGGTTTATCACAATGACGGCAACGGACACTTTACCGAAGTCGCACAGAAGATCGGAATGGGCAAGCCCGGTAAAGGGCTCGGACTGGCTATCGCGGACTACAACCGTGACGGCAAGATTGATGTGTTCGTCGCCAACGACGGCATGGACGAGTTTCTCTATCGCAACAAAGGCAACGGCACGTTTGAAGAGACGGGCATAGCAGCAAATGTGGCGACGGATGACAACGGGCGCGACTTTGCAGGCATGGGCGTTGTCTTTCAGGATCTGAATAACGATGGCCTGCCTGATCTGCTCATAGGCGATCTTGCGCTGCAGACCTTCTCTCTCTACCGCAATCGCGGCGATGGCAGCTTTGATTATGCGAGTGCAACAGATGGGCTGACGCGCCTGACGATGGCGCACTCAGCGTGGGGGATGGCAACCATCGACAGCGATAACCGTGGCATGCAGGATGTGGTTGCAGCACGCGGTCACGTGAACGTCGATATCCAGAAGGACAACCCACAGTTGAACTATCTTGAGCCGCCGATGCTACTCCGGAACGCAGGTCGAGGCTATCGCGATGTGTCGTCGTGTCTCGGGGCGATTGCGGCTGAAGCGTTTGCAGGGCGTGGTCTTGCTGTGGGCGACATTGACAACGACGGCCGCGAGGATGTGGTGATGACTGCCAATGACGGACGCGCGTACGTACTGCACAACGAATCGCCGGCACAAAATCACTGGATCTCGATTCAGCTTGTTGGTACTTCGTCGAATCGCGATGGCATTGGCGCAGAGGTGCGTGTGAGTACCGAGCACGGCGCGCAGACGAAGACGGTCACCACCAGTGGAAGCTATGAATCATCCGGTGACAAGCGGGTGCATTTCGGCCTGGGCGACGTAGCGACGATGCGCTCGGTTGATGTGGCATGGCCCTCGGGCAGACACGAGGCTGTCGCTCTCTCGCTCGTTGATCGGTTCTATGTCATCACAGAGGGGAAGGGAATTACCTCCACTTCCTGCGGCAATCATCCCTGTACCACCGTACCCGGCGCAAAGGCCGGCGCTTCATCTGGAGATCGCAAACAATGAACGGACCGACTGGCCGTTACAGCTCACGGCCGTATGGGGGCATGCGGCCAACGCGGCGCACTGTGCTGGCAGGCATGGCCGCAGGCGTTGCATCCGTCGCGACGGCGCGCTTTACCAGCGCGCAAACGCAGCCCATGAATCGCAACGAGATTGAGCAGTTGTTGAAGCCGCTTTTTGTGACGGACGATCCTGCGCTGTGGCGTTTCACGGTAGACGTGTACGAGCACTGCATCTTCGGGCGCATGCAGCCTGCAGAGCCGCCGCTGCGTCATGCATGGCTGGTGCCGGGAGGAATTTACGTCGGACAGTGGATATGGGATACGACATTCCTGACGGACTTGTTGGCGATCGTACCCGGGCAGGACGAGTTCATCCGCGGCATCTACGCAAATTACTGGGAGTATCAGGATCGCTGGAGCCGCGCGCAGCCTGATTATGCGCACGGCATGATCGCCAACTTTATCGCGCCTGACAGCGGCCCCGCAGGGTTCACCGGCAGGGACTGGCTCACGTTCCCTGCATACTCGCAGGCGCCATTGCTCGCGTGGGGCGTGGAGCGCGTCTACAGACGCACGCATGATCTCGAGTTGGTGCGCGCGGCGCTGCCGCATCTCGAGGCGTTTCACGATTGGTACTGGCGCGAGCGCGATCTTGAAGATGTCGGTTTGGTCACGGTTGGCGTTTACGACGGAGTGGTGCAGCACGCGCGTTACGAAACCTACGACAACGAAGTTGACCTAGACACGCTGACGCTCACGCCGCATCCGAAGCGAAGAGCAGGTGCGCAAAACGGCCCGTGGTATGGGGACATTTACATCCCTGCAAACACAGGCTACTTGTTGTTGTCAGAGCAGAGCCTGATCTGCCTGGCAGAGGCCGTAGGCGACAATGCGTTGGCCGCACGCCGCAAGCCGATTGTTGCGAAGGGTATCGATGCAATGCGAACGCACATGTGGGATGAAGAACAGGGCTGCTTCCTTGCCGTTCGTCGTGGCTCGCTGAGCAAAGTGAAACCGGCAACCATCGGCGGCATGGTCCCGTTGCAGGCGCGGATTCCGACAGACGCGCAAGCGGCGCGGATGGCACAGTCCCTTGCCAATCCACACTGGAATACGCCGGTTCCGATTCCTTCAGTTGAAGCGAAGGCCGAGGAATATCGCAGCGATGGTTTCTGGCGCGGTGATGTGTGGCCGTCGTCGGTGTATCAAACGCTCGAAGGTTTGGCGAACTATGGACATCGCGCGATTGTGAGTGAGCTGGCGGGCCGCTTGCTTGACAACGCAATCCGCGTGGGCATCAGCGAGCATTACGACTCGCAGTCGGGCGCTCCGCTGGGCGTACCCAACCTCGGCATGTCCGCTGTGCAGCTGACGATTGCGCTCGAAGGCTTGAGTGCGCGACATGTGATTCGTGTTGCAGAGAAGAAGTTGTAAGGCCGAGTACGTTGGACTACCTGATCAACGCAGAGGAAATAGGTTTGGCTAAGGAGAGTTGGGGCATGCATTTATCCCGTTGGATTCGTTCATTGACGTTTGTTGTTTTGGTTGCATTGGTCGCGGGTGTCGCTCGTGTTGCTGCGCAGGGACCTGTGCCGGATAGCCCCGCGATTGAAGAGCGGGTAAATCAGATGGTGGCCAAGCTTACGCTCGAGCAGAAGATTCGGCTCATCGGCGGTGAGGATAGTCTGTTCATTCGCGCGGAGCCGACGGTCGGCTTCACGCGGCTTAAGATGTCGGACGGTCCAGTAGGCGTGCGCGGATGGGGTCCGGTTACGGGCTTCACCGCCGGCATCGGACTTGCGGCAACATGGGACCCCGAGCTTGCGGAGCAGGTGGGCACGGCGCTTGGGCATGATGCGCGCTCGCGCGGCATTCACTTTCTGCTGGGGCCGGGTGTGAACATCTATCGCGCCCCGATGGCCGGGCGCAATTTCGAGTACTTTGGCGAAGACCCTTTCCTCGCGTCGAGGATCACGGTCGGCTACATCCGCGGCGTGCAGAGCCAGAATGTAATTGCGACAGTGAAGCACTTCGCGGCGAACAACGAAGAGTATGACCGTCACAACGTGAGCTCAGATGTGGACGAGCGTACGCTGCGCGAGATCTATCTGCCTGCGTTCGAGGCTGCTGTGAAAGAGGCAGGCGTAGGCGCGGTGATGGACTCCTACAACCTGATCAACGGCGTGCATGCCACGGAGAACAATCACCTCAACAACGAAATTCTGAAGAAGGACTGGGGCTTCAACGGCATTCTGATGTCGGACTGGGGCTCTACCTACGACGGCATTGCTGACGCCAATGGCGGCCTCGATCTCGAGATGCCCGATCCGAACTTCATGAATGCGAAGACGCTGATTCCTGCGATCAAGGATGGCAAGGTGCAGGAGTCGGTGATTGACGACAAGGTGCGCCGCATCTTCCGCACGGCAATCCGCTTTGGATTCATCGGCCACGATCAGTACGATCTCGCGTTCCCTGCGTACAGCCAGGAGAACCGCGCGGTTGCTTTGAACGAGGCGCGCGAGAGCATCGTGATGCTGAAGAATGAGCATGCGACGCTGCCGCTGGACCTGAAGAAGATGAAGACTATCGCTGTGCTTGGTCCGGATGCATGGCCAGCCGTGATTGGCGGCGGCGGCAGCTCGCAGGTAACGCCCTATTCGGCGTCGAGCCTGATGTCAGGACTGAGCGATGCCTACCTGGGTAAGGTGAAGGTACTGTATGCGCGCGGCGTGCCGTCGATGGAAGACATGCTCGACAAGACGGAGTTTCATCTGCCGACGAAGGTGGCTGCTGCGCAGCTGCCCGGCGCACAGGGCCACAATGTAATCGTCGAGCAGTTTGACAATGCAGACTTCACGGGCAGCCCAGTCTCCACGCACTTTGCCGATCACGTGGATACGATTCTGTGGCCGGAGGGACAGCAGTATCCGCAGGCCAAGGGCATCCGCTATACGGCGGAGTATCGTCCGGCGAAGGACGGCGTTTACTTGTTCCTCGTAACGGCGGGCGGCGGCGGTGCGTACAACTTCTACGTCGATGGCAAGCAGCAGATTAAACAGATTGCGCGTGAAGGCATCGAGCCGTTGTGGGTCGAACTACCGTTGAAGGCAGCAACTCCAGTGACAGTGCAGTTGGATTACATTCCTTCGTCGTGGGGCGGCACGCCGCAGGCGGGTCTCGGCGTTCGCGCGCTTGAGGATATGGTTACGCCCGAGGCGCGCAAGATCGCAGCGATGGCTGATGCAGTCATCGTCGATGCAGGCTTCGACGGCACCACAGAGTGCGAGGGCTTTGATCGCACCTATGCGCTGCCCTGGGGACAGGATGAGCTGATCGAAGCCGCGCTCGCCATCAACCCGAAGACCGTTGTGGTGTTGACGGGTGGCGGCGATGTGGATACGCATCGCTGGATCGACAAGGTGCCTGCGCTGCTTCACCAGTGGTATCCGGGGCAAGAGGGCGCGACGGCGCTGGCCGACATTCTCTCTGGCGCGCACTCGCCAGAGGGCCGCCTGCCCATCACCTTCCCGCATAGTTGGGAGGAGAATCCGACGCACGACAGCTACTACGCACCTGACGTTGCTGCCGGAGCCACGCCGCACGTGAAGTACAGCGAAGGCGTGTTCCTTGGCTATCGCTCATTTGTGACCACAGGCAAAAAGCCGCTGTACCCGTTCGGCTATGGACTGACGTACACGACCTTCGCATTCTCGAACCTGAAGGTGACGCCTTCGGTGACTGGCGGACATCCTTCGGCGGAGATTTCGTTCGACGTTGCCAACACCGGCAAGGTAGCCAGCGCTGATGTGGCGCAGGTCTACGTCGGCGACCCGTCGGCGAAGGTGTTGCGGCCACGCATCGAGCTGAAGGGCTTCAGGAAGGTGCGCCTTGCTCCGGGCGAGAAAAAACATGTCGTGATCAGCCTGGACGAGCGTTCGTTTGCGTACTGGGATGAGAAGGCAAATCAGTGGCGCTGGGATGACGGCCAGTTCACCATCGCGGTGGGCGACTCGTCGGAGTCTCTGCCGCTAAGCACAACGCTGGAGTTGAAGAAGTAGATTGCAGCAGCAGGTTGCCTGAGCACGCTTCATCGTCTGTGCGGTTGGTTGTTCCGCGCGAGCGATGGAGCGGTATCCGCCAGATTATTCGTCTTGTGCTGACCATCGAGGAGTTGAGGATCATGTTTTCGGTTTCGACCGCTCAGTTGCGTTCTTGTGTTGCGGTAGCGGTGTTTGGGTTGGTTTCATTTGCTGTTCCGGTTGTCGCACAGGATGCTGCGCCGGTTCCACGGCACACGCTTGTTCTTACTTGGAGTGATGAGTTTAACGGGCCGAACGGCAGCGCTCCGGACCCCAAGAAATGGCACGTCCTGCAAGGCGGCTCCGGCAACGGCAACGATGAGTTGCAGTACTACACGCCGCGAAGCATCAACGTGCATCAGCAGGACGGCAACCTCGTGATCACCGCGCGCAAGGAACGTTACAAAGGGCGCGACGGTGTGAGGCAGTACACGTCTGCTCGGCTGGAGAGTCTTGGTCTGTTCGCGCAGAAGTACGGGCGCATGGAAGCGCGGATGAAGCTGCCCGGCGGGCAGGGAATCTGGCCTGCTTTCTGGATGATGGGCGACGACGTGAAGAAGGTTGGATGGCCTGAGTGTGGCGAGATCGACATCATGGAGCAGGTTGGCTTTGAGCCTGCAATGGTGCACGGCACGCTGCATGCGCCGGGCTACTCCGGGCAACACGCGTGGGGCTCTCAATACACGCTGCCCGGTCAGCGCTCTGTCAGCGATGATTTTCATGTCTTTGCCGCGGAGTGGGAGCCGGGCGAAATTCGTTTCTACGTCGACGATGTGCTGTTTGCCACGCGCAGGCAGAGCGAGGTTCCCGCGAATGGGAAGTGGCCGTTCGATCACCCGTTCTTTCTTCTGCTGAATGTTGCTGTTGGCGGAGGCTGGCCCGGTGCTCCTGACCCAACCACGACATTTCCTGCAACCATGCTCGTGGACTATGTGCGCGTGTACCGGTTTGTAGACACGGTAGAGCGTGGCGGGGACGCGCAGCCTGGCAGCGGAGGAAGCCAGCGCCGCTAGCCCAGATCGCTGGCAAAGTTGAGACACCGGAACATGTGCGGCGCGGGCTGCTGACGCGAACATGCAGAGTACGCACCACCCTTGTGCGCGCCTTTGCCCGCGAATGCTATGATGCGCACATAGACCCGTTACGAGGCGATGGTAAGCGCAGCGCATCCGCGCGGGGCATCAATCCAAGCAAAACTTGATTTGCAGGTTGGAGCGGTAGACGAGCATGCGTCCTGATGCGTCGGATGGCGGTTTGGGCAAGCCCGCTGCTTTCATGACATCTGATGAAGCACGCAGCTCCTCGCCGCATGGCGCGCTTGCGGCAGAGCGCCGCGAGTTCGAACGGCTCGTCAATCATCCAGAGATCAGCCGCTCGGCAAATCTGGTCCGCTTTCTCTCCTTCATCTGCAATAAGTACTTTGATGGCGAGGCCCGCGACATCCGCGAGCAGTCGATTGCCGTTGAAGCGCTGGGCCGCAAGCAGGCCACGTTTGACTCGCACGCCGACCCGATTGTGCGCGTGACGGCGCGGACACTGCGCAAGAAGCTGCGCGAGATCTATGAGCAGGAAGGTCCAGATCATCCCGTTCAAATCGTTCTTCCGCTGGGGCACTATGTTCCGGAGTTCGTTCATGGCGCCCCTTCGCAGCGCGCGGGCGCTGGTGAAGCGGAGAAGCCGCAGCCCGGCTCGCAAGCAGCCGATGCAGGAAATGCCGAAGAGGCTAAGCCTTCGACGCCCGGCAGTCCACATCGCATTGCACATGTGGTGCGGGCATCGTGGAAGCTTGCCGCCTCGGTTCTTGTGGCCGTAGTGATCTTTGGCGGCGGATTTGTGCTGGGCAGGCGTGCCGGTCAGCCCCAGCCGCCCGCAACGGAGGCATTTCGCTGGGGCGACCCCGTGTGGAGCGACGAGTTCAACGGACCGGCGCAGCAGCTTCCGGACCGCACGAAGTGGACTTATGAGGTGGGCAACCCGGGCACCATGGGCAGCCGGAAGCTGATCTACTGTACGCCTGTCGAGGGGCGGCCGCGCGAGTGCGATCCGCGTCGTCCCAATGCATTCGAAGACGGCTCCGGCCATCTGGTGTTGCGTGCGGAGAAGACCGCGAACGGCATGTGGACCTCGGCGCGCATGACCACGCGCGGCATCAAGAACTTCGAGTACGGCCGCATTGAAGCACGGATGCGCTTGCCCGTGGCAGCTGGGCTCTGGCCTTCGTTCTGGTTGCTGGGTGCGAATCTTGATAGCGTCGGCTGGCCGCAGTCGGGCTCGGTCACGATCATGGAGAGCGTCTCCACGCTTGTCGGCGCGAACGGTCTTGGGCCGAGCATGATCCGCTCCACGCTGCACGGCCCACGCTACTTCGGCTACAACGGGCTGTGGCACGACTACAAGTTTCCCAATGGCGCGCGGGTGGATGACGAAGGATTCCACACCTACGGCGTCATCTGGTCGCCGGGCCTGATGCAGTTCTATATCGATGATCCGGCGAACGTGTTCTGTGTGCTGAGCCCGAGCGACCTGCCTGCCGGCGGCGAATGGGTCTTCGATCATCCGTTTTTCCTGGTGATGAATCTAGCGATCGGCGGCGACTGGCCGGGCGATCCTGATGCTTCGACACCGAACCCCGCCCAGGTGCTGGTGGACTGGGTGCGCGTCTACAAGATTCCGACGATCCCCGCGCCGAGCATTGAGTGGCAGCCCATCCAGGTCACGTCCGGCGCCGCTGCGGCCAGCACCATTTCGCTGCATGCGCGGGGCTACGCGGGCCGCGTTCGAATCGGCTGCACTACAGACTCGCCGGCGGTCTCCTGCTCGCTGGCAACGCCGGTGGTGAACTTCTCAGAGACGCTCTCGCAGGTGGCCACGCTGACGCTCTCCACCGATGCGTTTACGGAGAAGGGAAGAACCATCGCTCCGCCCGGGCACTACAAGGTGACCATCACTGCCACTACCATGAGCGGCGACCGCGCACAGCTTACCGTCCCCTTTGACGTGAAGAGCTAAACGTGGCTGACCTGCCCGGTGGACCTGCGCAGGTCGATAAGCCGCTGATTTTTCTGGGAAAAGATGGGGGCTGAACAGGGAGCTCGTATGAGCGTCTATAGCATTTTATGGCGGAGAGGGGGAGATTCGAACTCCCGATAGCCTTACGACTATGCCTGATTTCGAGTCAGGTGCATTCAACCGGGCTCTGCCACCTCTCCGTATACCCAAACAACCCGGCCTCTACGAGTCTAACGGCAAAGGCGGGTTGAGCGCAACGTTACCCGGCCCGGTCTGGCAGCTTGTCCGGTACACGGCTAAGTCTGCAAAGAAATAAGGGCTTACAGTTTGTCTGGAATCGGCTGCGGAAGCTGGATTTTTCCACATGAGCCAGAACTCTCAGGCAGGCGGTATGATGGTCACGCCGCATTTGCACAATCGATTGCGCAATAGGAGTAATATCCATGCTTCACTACTTGAGGATGGCCCTCCTTGCCGGATTCACGGCTGGAATGGCGCTGGTCTCGCTGCCAGCGAATGCGCAGCAGCGCATCGAGATTAACGCCGCTGCGCCGGTCACACCATTTCCGCATTTCTGGGAGCAGATGTTCGGCTCGGGCCGTGCTGTTCTGAGCCTGCGCGAGAGCTACCGTGAAGACCTGCGCGCCGTGAAGCAGGTGACCGACTTCCGCTACGTCCGCTTCCACGGCATCTTCCACGACGAGAATGGCGTTTACAACGAGGACGAGCACGGCGAGCCGGTCTACAACTTCGCTTACGTGGATCAGATCTACGACGGCCTACTCAAAAACGGCGTGAAGCCCTTCGTCGAGATCGGCTTTATGCCGAAGAAGCTCGCGTTCAACCCGGACGCGCTGCATCCGTTCTGGTACAAGCCGAACGTCTCGCCGCCGAAGGACATGGACCGCTGGGATGCGCTCGTCACGCACTTCGCGCAGCACCTGGTGGACTGCTACGGCATCGACGAGGTGGCGACATGGTACTTCGAAGTGTGGAATGAGCCGAACATCGACTTCTGGAACGGCATTCCGCGCGACGAGTCGTACTTCGATCTCTATGCACACACGGCGCGCGCGCTCAAGGGCGTGAGTCCGCGCCTGCGCGTGGGCGGCCCGGCAACGGCGGCCGCATCGTGGGTGAGCGAGTTCCTCAAGTATGACGCGGAGAATCACGTCCCCGTCGATTTTGTGTCGAGCCACGGCTATGCCGACGACACGCCGGAGAACCTCTTCGGCACGCACGACGATATCTCCATGGACGAGCGCGTCTGCCGCGCTATCGCCAAGGTGCGCGGGCAGATCAAGGCTTCAGCCACGCCGGACCTGCCGCTGATGTGGACCGAGTGGAACGTGCAGGGCATGAACGAATCACGCGACACGCTGTTCGTCGGGCCGGGGCTGGCAAACACCATTCGCCAGTGCGATGGCTCGGTGAACATGATGTCGTATTGGACATTCTCTGACGTGTTTGAAGAGGGCGGCCCGTTTCCCAAGCCGTTTGTCGGCGGATTCGGCCTGCGCGCCAAGGGCGGCATCAACAAGCCCAGCTACTACGCCTACGGCCTGCTGCACGAGCTCGGCGAGCAACGCATCGCGAACCCTGCGCAGAACGTGATTGTGACCAAAGCCGAGGATGGCTCGTTACGCATTGCTGTCTGGAACATAGTCGACCCTGACAAGCAGGGCAAGACGGACG
>Ga0318572_10000444_pt1 | contig 15519 bp, 12 predicted proteins | sample GRESIP089b5f20_FD_202528 | JGI IMG/M metagenome (GOLD analysis project Ga0318572, IMG submission 202528) | Tropical soil microbial communities from Luquillo Experimental Forest, Puerto Rico - GRE.SIPMG.089b5f20 | ecosystem: Environmental > Terrestrial > Soil > Tropical forest > Bulk soil...
GATCGCGGCGGCGCGCATCCCGCGCCGGTTCCGGTCGACGAGCCACCGCTCCCAGCGCTGGTCGATCGCCGCCGCGCCCGGGCTCATCTATTGCTGGACCAGCTCGAGGAACGGGTTCGCTCCGGTCTCCTCCTCGACGATGCGGAGGCGGGCGCTGGGCACCGCGCGTCGGCCGATGTCCACGAGCTCGGCGCGCGTGCGGTAGATGAGGTGCCAATCGAAGATGTGCTCGAGCAGGAGGCGCGATGGGTGATCGACCATGTTCGCGACGAGGAGCCTGCCGCCGGGCGCGGTCGCCGCCGCGAGGTGGCGCGTGAGCATGACCGCGGTGCGCGGCACGAGGTAGTCGTACAGGCCGCACGAGTAGATGAGGTCGAACTTCCCGAACGGCGCGAACATCTCGGGATCGCGGAGCAGGCGCTTGATGGAGTCGTGGAGGAAGGTGAAGCGCGCGCTCTTCGGGAACTTCGCGTCGACGGTCGGCTTCAGCCGGCGCCACGCGTAGGCGAGCGCGTTCTTGTCCTGCTCGAACAGCACGACCTCGAGCGGCACCGGCAGCTCGTCCGCCTCGTGGAAGACGTCGACGAGCTCCTGCGCCGGCCCCGCCGCGATCGAGAGGACGCGGAGCGGGCGGCCGAGGCTCGCGCCCGAGGCGAGCAGCTCCTGCACCTGCTGCTTCACGAGGTCCTTGCGGCTGCGGACCGCGTGCGAGCACATCGCCCCGGAGACCGCGAGGCCGATGGTGCGCGCGAACAGGTTCGGGCCCTCGAAGATGTGCGTGTAGATCGCGTTCATCACCTCGTAGTCGCCCGGGTAGCCGAACGGCTTCTCGCGCGCGTGGCGGAGCAGCGGCGAGAGGTGGATGAAGTCGAGGAGCTGCCGGAGCTCCCACTCCTTCGCCGCCTCGTTCTTGTGACCGCCGGGGAGGAGCCGGATCTCGGCGTCCATCGCCTCGGTGAGGCGCACGAACTCGGGCGCGAGCTCCTGCTGCAGCGAGGACATGAGCGCCGCGCGGGTCGCGCCATCGGGATCCTGGATCATCTTCCACGGGAGCTGCTGCTCGAGCTTCCCCACCCGGCGGCGCGCGTCCTCGAGGTACAGCCGCAGGTCCGAGACGAGGCCCTTGAACCGCTCGCCGCCGTCGAAGAGCCAGCCCCGCTCCTGAGACGCCCGCTCGCGGTCGAGCTCCCACGCGCGCAGGTTGCGGAGCTGCACGAGCTCGTGGACGTCGAGCAGGAAGTCGTCGAACGCGACGCCGACGATGGTCGCGCCGTCCTGCGCGCGCACGGAGCCGACGGTCACGCTGCCGCGGAACGGCTCGTGCGCCGTATAGGCGTCGAACTGCAGCGCGATCGCGATGCGGTCGCCGCGTACCACGGGCGCCGCGGTGGGCCACGCGAACGCGACGCCGCCGGACGACACGTTCAGCACCTCGCACTCGTGCTGCTCCCCTTCGACGAACGCGAGCACCGTCCCGCGAAGCGGCGCGAGGTCCGCCGCCGTGTAGCGATCCGGCCGGTAGAAGACGCTGCGGCCCTCCGCACCGTCGAGCTCCTCGTAGTTGCGCACGCGGCGCGCGGGGCTCGCTGCCGGAGCCTCCGCGAGGCGCTCGAGACTCACCGGCGTGATCGTGCCGTCCTTCGAAGCCTCCGTCGCCGGTCCCTCGACCAGTTTCATGACCCATCACCCTCGGTTTGGCCGGCCCCCGCCGCGGGCAAGACCACCTCGAACCGGGCCCCCCCGAGCGGCCCGTCCTTCACCTCGATCGTCCCGCGGTGCGACTCGACGACGAGCCGCGCCATGTAGAGCCCCATCCCGAGCCCGTGCTCCGCCTTCGTCGACACGAAGGGCTGGAAGAGCTTCGCGCGGAGATCCGGCGCCACGCCCGGCCCCGCGTCGTCGACCGCGAACTCCACCGCATCGGCGCCCCGCCCGCGCGCCGTGATCCGCACCTCGCCGCCCCGCTCGGTCGCGTGCAGCGCGTTCCGCACGAGGTTCAGGAGCACCTGCGTGACCTTCTGCCGGTCGGCCCGGATCGCCGGGAGCCCGGGCTCGACCTCGGACGAGACGCGGCGCATCCGGCTCTCCACGTCGAGCCGCGCGAGCGCGAGCGCATCTCGCACGACGAGCGCCGGACCCACTGCCTCGAGCTCGAGAGCGAGCGTGCCGGTGCGCGCGAAGTCGTGGAGCGTCTGAAGCGTTCGTAGCAGGTTCTCCGTCGCAGCGAGGCCTTCGGTGATGGTCTCCCGCGCGCGAGGCGGCACCGCCGCGCTCGCCGCGGCTTCGCCCTCAGCCGCCCGCAGCGCGACGATCACGTTCTTCAGGTCGTGGGTCACACCTGCGGATAGGCGGCCGACCGTGCCGATGCGCTCGAGATGGAGGGCGAGCTCCTCCCGTGCGCGCAGCTCGGCGAGCGATGCCCGAAGGGCCGCGTTGCGCTCGGCGAGCAACGCCACGAGGCGGGCAATCGTCCGGCGTTGCGCGACATCGGCGGCGCCCTGCTCGATCGACTGCTGCACGTCGGCCGGCTCCCACGGCTTTCGCAGGAACCGGAACGCTCCAGCCTCGTTGATCGCCGACTCGAGCGTGGGGAGGTCGGCGTATGCGGTGAGGACGATTCCGGCGGCGTCGTTCCCAAGCCCGCGTAGGGTCGACAAGAGCTCCACGCCGGTCATGCCCGGCATTCGATGATCCGTGAGCACTACGTCGAGTGGGGTGCTGGACGCGATCGCGAGCGCCTCCTGCCCGGAGGAAGCCTCGTGGACATGCCAGCGATCCTCGAGAAACCCGCGGAGCACGACCAGGTTCGGCCGCTCGTCGTCGACGACCAAGACGTGGCCAGTGCGCTGGTCCCCGACCCCGAGCTCGGAGATGAGCGCGGAGAGCGAGCGGACATGCGCGGCACCCTGCGACATTCCGTCATGACCCATGCAGGGTCACTATAGACCGGGAAGGTGGAAATGCCTCATCGGCGACGGGCCGACTCGGCCCTTTGTTTTCAAGGTCCGCGCGCTGGTCGAGATCGCCGGGCCTCGGTCCGGATCAACCCAGCAGGCGGTCCATCACGAGGTGGCCCGGATCCACCGTCAGGCCCGTGGCCGCGGCAGCCGCCTCGTCGTAGCGCTCGGCGCCGTTCCTCGCGATCCCCGGTCCCGCCAGGAGGAAGGGCACCGGCTCGCGCACGTGAGTCTTGAGCGCCACCGGCGTCGGGTGATCCGGCATCGCGAGGATGCGCAGGCCGCCGGCGCTCGCGAACCGGGCCGCCGCCGCGCGGACGCGCGCGACGACCTCGCGATCGATCGCCTCGATCGCGGCCACCTTGCGCACGGCATCTCCAGCGTGCCCCATCTCGTCGGGCGACTCGACGTGGATGATCACGACGTCGTGATCGGCGAGGGCGGCGAGCCCCGCCTCGGCCTGGGCCGCGTAGTCGTTGTCCGGGCCGTCGGTGACGCCGGCGACGTGAAGTCGGGTGAGGCCGCCGAGCACGGCGAGGCCGTTCAGGAGGTCCACGCCCGACGTCATCGCTGCACGGACGCCGCGCGCCTCATGGAAGGGCACCATCCCGCTCGGCGCCTTGCCCGGCCAGAAGGGCCAGATGTCCGTCGCCGGGAGCTGGCCGCGTGCCGCGCGACTCGCGTTCACGGGCGAGCGACGGAGCAGCTCCCGCGCCTTCTCCATCAGCTCGAGGAGCAATGCCGAGCCGGGGCCCTTCGGCAGGTGGGGCGCGACCGGCTTGTCCGTGATGTCGTGGGGCGGCGTGTACACCGCGTCGAGCAGCTCCGGGTGGCCCTTCACGACGAGGATGTGGCGGTATGCGACGCCAGGATAGAACGTGAAGGTCGAACTCGTGAGCGCCGGGGAGAGCTCCCCGACGATCGCGCGGGAGTCGTTGGTCGAGATGTGGCCGCACGCGTAGGACCGCATCACGCCCCCATCGACGTGGACGAGGTTCATGCGCAGCGCGACCTCGTCGGGCGCCAGGGTCACGCCCATCGACGCGGCCTCGATGGCTCCCCGGCCGACGCGATTGGCCACCGGGTCGTAGCCCAGGATCGAGGTGCAGGCCGTCGACGAGGAGGGCTCCTGGCCCTCGGGGACCGTCACGGCCAGGCCGACGGTGCCCTCGCGCGCGAGCGCGTCGAGGTGCGGAGTGCGCGCCGCGGTCAACGTCGTCTTCCCGTCCAGCTCGGCCAGGGGCCAGCCGGACGCTCCGTCGAGGATGATCACACAGTGCTTCACGGCGCACCTCCGTCGAGACGCTTCGCGGGGGCGCGATGGTAGCATGCGCGGCAATGGAAACCGACCGGTCGGCACCCGAGGCGCTCCTGTATCGCGACACCCGCGGCCAGGACCCGGCTCGCTACACGTTCCTCGACTCCGTCATCAAGGGGCTGGCGGCCGGCGGTGGACTGCTCGTCCCCGAGAGGCTGCCCTCGCTGTCGCTCGACGAGATCGTGGGCCTCGCCAGGGTGCCGTACCGGAGCCGGGCGGCGCACGTGTACCGGCGCTTCGGCGTCGACGTGCCGGGCGACCGCGTCGAGGAGCTGATGCGGGTCGCGTACGGCGCGAACTTCGACACCGAGGCGGTCGCGCCGATCGAGGAGATCGTCCCAGGGATGAACGTGCTCGAGCTCTGGCACGGGCCGACCTCTGCGTTCAAGGACATGGCCCTGCAGTGCATGCCCGTGTTCTTCTCCGAGGCGATTGAGCGGCGCATCGCCGCGGGCGTGGCGACGGACGACTTCCTCGTGCTCGTGGCGACGTCGGGAGACACGGGAAAGGCGGCGCTCGAGGGCTTCGCCGACCGCACGCACACGCGCGTGTGCGTCTTCTACCCAGCCGACGGCGTCTCCGACATCCAGCGCAAGCAGATGGTCACGCAGCGTGGGACGAACGTGTCGGTCTTCGGGATGCGCGGCAACTTCGACGACTGCCAGACAGCCGTGAAGGCGGCGTTCAACGACGCGGCGTTCAACGTCGAGCTCAAGGAACGGCATGGGCTCGCGCTCTCGAGCGCCAATTCGATCAACTGGGGCCGGCTCCTTCCGCAGATCGTCTACTACGTCTCCGCCTACGCGCAAATGACCGCCTCCGGGAGGCTGCGCCCAGGTGCGCCCCTGGACGTCTGCGTTCCGACAGGGAACTTCGGCAACATCCTCGGCGCGTTCTACGCGAAGAAGATCGGAGTGCCGCTCGGACGGCTACTGTGCGCGAGCAACGAGAACGACGTCCTGACGGACTTCATCGCGACCGGCGTGTACGACATCGCCGCGCGCGAGTTCGTGATGACGCCCAGCCCGTCGATGGACATCCTCGTCTCGAGCAACCTGGAACGGCTGCTCTTCGAGCTCGCAGGACCACAGGCGACCACGCGGTGGATGGCGGAGCTCGCGTCCGACAAGCGCTTCGCGCTTGACCCGACGACGCTGGCCAAGGTGCGAGAGCACGTCGCGGGCGATTCGGTCGGCAACGACGAGTCCCTGCGCGTGATCCGGCGCATCCACGAGCAGCATGGGTACCTGCTCGATCCGCACACTGCGGTCGCGTGGGCTGTGGGCGAGCGGCTGAAGGGCGCCGACCCGATGCTGGTGGTGTCGACCGCTCACTGGGCGAAGTTTGGCGCCGACGTCTACAAGGCCTTGCGAGGAATTCCTTACGCCGAGTCGTTGCCACGAGAGCTTTCGGCGCTCCCGGGCGTCCAGTTGCTCGCCGAGGTCCAGGCCCCGGCTCCCAACGCGTCGAGCGTGCCGCGCTCCCTCGCCGGCCTCGACGCGCTGCCGGAGCGATTCACCGACGTCGTGGACGCAGGCCGCAGCGGGGTCGAGGGAGCCGTGCGGAGCTGGCTGGGTCGCCCGAGCTAGCGAGTGCCGACTCAAGGTTCGCGAGAGCAGATAGACGCGACGCGCGACGCCGGCTCAGGCCGCTACGCGCGCCGCCGCCGGATAACGAAAGCGCATGTCGCCGACGCCGCGCTACCAGCGCAAGGCTCGAACGCTATCGCGCCTCTAGTCGCATCTACAGGTCCTGGGTCCGGACGGCGGTCCTCGTCGGACGCCAAATCCGAATCCGCGGAAGCTCACCCCATCGTGCAGCGGCGACGGTCCGGCCCCGCGACAAGACCACCGAACATGAGCAAGACGCGAGTCGAGGCGTTCAGCGACGGCGTGCTGGCGATCCTCATCACCATCATGGTCCTGGAGCTGAAGATCCCGCACGGCGACTCGATCCGAGCGCTCGCGCCGCTCGTGCCCGTCTTCCTCACGTACGTTCTCAGCTATGTGTACCTGGGCATCTACTGGAACAACCACCACCACATGCTCCACGCCACCGAGCGCATCAACGGCAGGATCCTGTGGGCGAACCTGCACCTGCTGTTCTGGCTCTCGCTCGTGCCGTTCGTGACCGGATGGATGGGGGAGAACCACTTCGCCGCGACGCCGACCGCCTTCTACGGGGGCGTGTTGCTGGCGGCAGCGATCGCGTATCTCCTGCTCCAGTCCGCGATCATCGCGGACCAGGGCCCGGCTTCGAAGCTCGCCGCGGCCGTGGGAAAGGATCTGAAGGGCAAGCTCTCAGCAATTCTGTTGGCCGTCGCCATCCCGCTGGCCTTCGTCCGCGAGTGGGCGGCAGACGCCATCTACGTCACCATTGCGCTCATGTGGTTCGTCCCCGACCGGCGCATCGAGTCGAGAGTCAGGAACTGAGGTGAGGCTCCTCTTCGGAGCGGCCCGGAACGCCGGTCAGTCACACGCGGCACAGGTCCGCTTGAAGACGTGAACGCCCTTCAGCTCGACGTCTGGGGCCAGGAAGCCCGGCTTGGCGGGCTCGTCCCCCATCAGATCCGTGCTGAGGTACTTCTTGTTGTCGTCCGCGAAGACGGTGACGACGACGGAGTCCCGCCCCAGCTTCTCCTGAACCATCAGCGCTCCGAGCAGGTTCGCTCCGCTGGAGATCCCCACGCCCAGGCCGAGCTGGCGAGCCAGCTTCTGGGCCATGAGGATGGCGTCGCCGTCGTCGGCACTCACGATTTCATCGAGTTGCTCGAGCTTGACGATCTGCGGAATGAACTCGTCGGAGATGCCCTGGATCCGGTGCTTCCCCACCTTGTAGCCCGTGTGGAGCGTGGGCGAGTTGGCCGGCTCCAGGGGGTATAGTTTCACTGCCGGATGAACCGACCTGAGATAGCGACCCACGCCCATGATGGTGCCGCCGGTGCCCACCCCGGCCACGAAGGCGTCGGGCATGAGCTGCTGCTGCCGTAGCTGCCACCAGATCTCGGGACCAGTGGTGGCGGCGTGGGCCTCCACGTTCTCGTCGTTCGAGAACTGGCGCGGCAGAAAACACCCGCGGGTCCGCTCCGCGAACTCCTCCGAGAGCCGGATGCTTCCCAGGAAGCCGCCCTCCTCGCGACTCACCAGCCGGATGTCGGCGCCCAGGCTGCGGATCAGATCCTTGCGTTCCTTGCTCATCCAGTCCGGCATGAAGATCGTGACCGGATGGCCGAGCGCCCGCCCCAGCGCCGCGAAGGAGATGCCGGTGTTGCCGCTGGTGGCCTCGGCGATGGGCGCACCGGGCTCGAGCTGCCCGCACTGGTAGGCCCGGCGCAGAATGGCGAGGGCCATCCGGTCCTTGATGCTGCCGGTCATGTTCAGGTTCTCTGCCTTGGCGTAGAGGCGCCGCGGCTCTCCCCGGAACAGGAGGTCGATGGCCAGGAGCGGAGTGTTGCCCACGAAGTTCCGCAGGCTCTCGATGCGGCGAGCGATCTCGTGGCTGTTCACGAGCGCCAACCGCGGCCCGGCGTCGGCGCCGCCGGAACGGGCGAGGTGGTCGGGCTGTTCGGGGTGGGGTTCGACCGCTATCGTATCGAAAGCGGTAGCGCTATCGTGGCCGCTCATGGAGAACGATAGCAGCTTGAGCGCTCCCGTTAAAGGGGGGCGCGTCGGCGTTGACGGCTGAAGGGCGCCTTCAGGCGTCCGCGTAGAGCTTCTTCAGCTCCTACACCCGATCCGCGAGCGCGCTTCGCGCCTCGGCGGGCGACTCGCTGCGTCACCGAGTAAGCGCCGCTGGCCCCCGCCGAGCCTCGACACGTCCTGGGTCGCTGGCCACAAGAATCCCCTGTGCACTAGACGGCCAGCACGCCGGCTGGCCGGCAGGTGGCAAGGATGGGGCTTGGCGATGAGTTCTGAGAGTCCTCCTGGTGGTCCACTGACTCCTGGCGTGGTCTTCGAGAACCTGAGCGCCTTTCAGCGTACCTTCGCCCTGAAGGCGGCTATCGAGTTGGACGTGTTCCGCGCCGTCGGGGAAGGTCCTGGTGACGTGGCTTCGATCGCTCGTCACGCATCGGCCTCCGAGCGAGGCATACGCATCCTCTGCGACTTTCTCGTCGTCTCCGGACTCCTCGAAAAGGTAGATGGTCGCTACCGGCACACGCCGTCCAGTGGCGCTTTCCTCGACCCCCGTTCGCCAATGTGTTTGGCATCGATCGCTCGTTTCCTGACACTCCCGGCGCTGCGCGAACCCTATGAACATCTCGCCGACATCGTGCGCGCTGGCCGGACCGTGCTGCCGGGCGAAGGCTCGGTGGAACCTGAGAACCCGATCTGGGTCGAGTTCGCGCAAAGCATGGGCCCGATGATGGCTCCGATGGCCGGACCGCTGGGGGCCGTTGTGCTGGAAGGCCGTATCGGGCCGATGAAGGTGCTGGACATCGCAGCCGGCCACGGATTGTTCGGCATCGAAATCGCGAAACAGAACCCGGAAGCTCATGTGACCGGCCTGGACTGGGCACCGGTGTTGCGGGTCGCGCTGGAGAACGCGCGCAAGGTTGGCGTCCAGGACCGCTACGACATGTTGCCGGGAAGTGCATTTGAAGTGGAATTTGGCGGCCCCTACGACGCGGTGCTGCTCACCAATTTCCTCCATCACTTCGACGTGCAGACCTGCATCTGGTTGTTGAAGAAGGTGCGTAGTTCGCTCAAGCCCGGCGGATGCGCCGCGACCTTGGAATTCGTGCCCAATGAGGACCGTGTCTCTCCGCCGATACCTGCGGCCTTCGCCATGACCATGCTGACGTCAACCGCAGCCGGTGACGCCTACACCTTCCGGGAATTGTCTGAAATGCACGCGCAGGCCGGTTTCGGGGCGGTGACCGCACATCCCATCCCCAGGAGTCCACACACAGTCGTCATGGGGCGAACATAGGCAGAGAGCCCGAACAGCGCCGACGGCGAATGGTGGCTGGCCAGGTCTCGACGGGTGAAGAGCGCCTCTACGTGTCCGCGTAGAGCTTCTTCAGCTCCTCCACCCGATCGGCGAGCGCACCTCGCGCTTCGGCGGGCGCCTCGATCTCGGCCTGCCCGCCGTAGCCGAGCACCCAGCCGTACAGGTAGTTGCCGGGGGTGATGCGAGCGGTGACCGTCGCGCTGCCGTCCTCGTTCCGCGACGCCTGCTCCGGCCACTGCTCGAGCACCTGCGCCGCGCTCGGTCCGGTGAAGCGGACCTTCACCTCGCGCTCGCCGCCGGACTGGAAATAGAGGTGCTTCGTCCGGTAGCGCTCGAGCGGCGGCCCCTTGTGCTCGCCGAACACGCGCGTCCCGAGGACGACCGAGGTGATGCGGTCGAGCCGGTAGAGGTGCTCCTCGCCCTTCTCGACGTTCCAGGCGGCGAGATACCAGTGCCCGTCCTGGTGGAACATGACCCGTGGTTCGAGCGTCCTCTGCCCGGCCGTGCCGACGTTCTCGGCGCGGTACTCGATCGTCAACTCCCGCCGGAGATCGATGGCCTCGGCGAGCGAGTCGGCCCAGGTTCCGGGCGGGTCGATCTGGAAGTCCATCGTGCGCGAGAGCTGATCGGCTGTCTGGCGAATGGGCTCCGGCACCGCCCGGGCGAGCTTCCGCAGCGCCGCGGCGACGGCCTTGCCGCCACCCGCCTTGCCGCGCCCGTCCGCGAAGGGCCTCAGGGCAGCCGTGAGCGCCGCGCCCTCGCGCAGGGAGAGCGCCGGGGGCGAGACGAGGTGCAGGCCGCGGTCGACGACGACCCGATCGCCGACGATGCTGACTGAGAGGAAGTCCTCCGGCATCGACGGTCCCAGCTCGAAAGAGCCGACCGAGGCCACGAGCTCCTCGATCTCCCCGGTGCTGCGCGCACCCGTGACCTTGACGGCCTTGTCGAGGGGGAGGCCGTCCGGTCCCGCCTTCCACGCGGCCGGGATGAGGAGCAGCATGCGCCGGAGCGCGGTCACCGGTCCGGTCGTGGCCTTGCGTGGCCTCGCCTTCGGCGAGCCCATCACTTCACCTCCGGCGTGAGCCGCGCCGCGAGCTCGTCCAGGAGCTGGCGTGCCATCCGGCGCGCCTCCGGCGGCTCGATCACCTCCGCCTCCGATCCCCACGCCAGCGCCTGCCGCACGAGGCCACGGAGGTTGCGCACCACGACCCGCGCCACGCGCGCGTTGTCCGGCTCGGTCGTCACCTCGGCCGCTGGCACGAGCTGCTGGGCGATCTTCGCCAGCGAGCGGCGGAAGCGAACCCGCGCCTCACGCGGCTCGTGGACGAGGTAGTCCCACGGCTCCTGCCGCGACCAGGCGCGGATGTCGAAGTCGTCCGGGATCTCGTAGTCGCGCTTCTTCTTCTGGTCGGGCGCGAGCGCGAGCGACTGGACGCGCTCGAGCATGAACACCCGGATCGAATTGCGCAGGTGGCAATGCCCCACGAAGATCCAGTGGCCCCGCCGCCACGCGTAGCCGTACACGTCGACGTGGCGCTCGCTGGTGTCCCCCCACGGCTTCCGGTAGGTGAGCTCGAGCCGCTTCCGCCGCTCGACCGCCTCCGTCAGCACGTCCAGCCATGCCCGCACCTGCTCCCGCTCGAGCACGGTCCCGTCCGTCTCGAGAGGCGCCGCTCGCGGCGGCAGGCCCTTCGCGCCGAGGGCGAGCTTGCGGAGCGCCAGCTCGAGGTCGTCGTGGAGTGGGTGGTCGTGCGTGCGGAGCGCGGCCTGTCCCGCCATCCACAGCACGGCCGCTTCGTCCGGAGCGAACTCGAGCTTCGGCAGCGTGCAGGAGGTGGGGTCGACGACATAGACCCCCTTCTCGCCCTCCTCCTCGGCGAAGCGGATCGGGATCCCGAGCTTGTTCAGGTCGCGCTTGTCGCGCGTCCACTTCTTCTCGTTGGCAGCCGCGTCGCTGGCGTAGTCGCGGGAGAACTCCGCGTAGATCTCCTCGCGCGTGGCCTCGCCCTTCTTCACGAGCCAGGTCGCGAGGCGAAGCAGTCTCCGGCGGGGGTCCTTCTTCTCCGCGCGGGGTGCCGGCATGAGCGCCGAGTGTAGCCCAGCGCCGCCGTCGGTCGAGGATAGACCCTCAACCTTGAACAAGGGACGGACACGGCGCGGCCGCGCGCCACCGTGTCCGTCCCCCGCGCACGCTGGGGCGCATGAAAACGACCGCCCGCCCCACCTACGAGAAGATCCGGTTCGACGCCCCGAAGGAGCTGCACCTCGCCGTCGAGCTCCGCGCCCCCAGCATCGACTGGCAGAAGCGCCGGCCGGCGTTGTGCGTGCTCCCGGTCATCGACGTCTCCGGGTCGATGCAGGGAGCGAAGCTCCACTACGCGAAGCAGTCGGTCATGAAGCTCGTCGACCACCTGGCGCCCGGCGACTTCTGCGGGGTCGTCACGTTCACGGACGACGTCGCCACCCTCGCTCCGCCCGCCGAGATGACGCAGCCCAGGAAGGTCGCGCTCAAGGCCGCGGTGGGCCAGCTCGAGCCGCAGGGCTCGACGAACTTCGCGGGCGGCCTGCTCACCGGCCTCGAGCACCTGAACCGGCTACAGCTCCCGGCCGGGATGGTGAAGCGGGTGATCATGTTCACGGACGGGCTCGCGAACGTCGGGGTCGCGACGAAGGGTCCCGACCTCCTTCGCCTCCTCGACGCGAACCCGGGCGACGCGTCCGTCTCGGCGTTCGGCTATGGCGAGGACGCCGATCAGGAGCTGCTGCGCGATCTCGCCAACAAGGGGAAGGGCAACTACGCCTTCGTCCAGACCCCGGAGGACGCGCTCACCGCCTTCGCGCGCGAGCTGGGCGGCCTCCTCTCGACCTACGCGCGCGACGTCGAGGTCGTGGTGCGGCCCGCGCCCGGCGTGACGTTGACCGACGTCGTGTCCGACGTGGACGCGGCCGAGGACGCGGGCACGGTCCGGATCCGCATCCCCGACCTCCTGTCCGAGGAGGTCCGGAACCTGGTGCTCGCGCTGCGCATCGACGCCGGCGCCGCGCCCGGCCGCGCGCCGGTCGCGCTGGTGCAGGTGCGCTACTCCGTCGTGGATCCGGACTCCCCCGGCGCGCGGGAGATCCGGTTCGAGGAGCCGGTGGAGGTTGAGCGCGTCCCGGCGGGAGAGGAGCAGCGCGAGCCGACCCGCGCGGTGGACGAGGCAGTCGCGCTGGCGCAGCTCGTCCGGGCCCAGATCGAGGCCGAGCGGCAGGCGGCCCGCGGAGACTTCGGGGCGGCGCAGCGCGTCCTGCACCAGCTCTTCCTGTCGCTGCGCTCCCGCCGTCTCGACGGCGCGGCGGTCGCCTGCGAGCGGGTCATGGGCACCTTCGCCGATCGCGCTGCCTACGACGAGAGCGCGGCGTTCCGGACCAGCATGAAGGCGGGCGCCACGCGCGGCGCGCGCGGCTCGAAGCACGCAGAGGCGGTCAGCGTGCTCCACCAGGCCGGGGTGCAGCTCTCGACGCGTGCGCAGGACGCGATGGCCGAGCGGTTCGAGGAGAAGAAGACGCGTCCCGACTCCCTCGCCCCGCGAAGCGGGGAGCGGGCAGGAGAGTTCGAAGAGAAGAAGATGGGTCCCAACACCCTCGCCCCGCGAAGCGGGGAGAGGGCAGGGGAGAGGGGTGAGGGACGCAGCGGGAAGCCGGCGGCGGCGCCGCAAAACCCGCGGTCCGCACCTGCGCTCACTCGGGCGCGTTCGAAGCGGTGGTGAAGGTGTTGTGAGGGGGGATCGGCGCGTCGCGGGGGGCGTGCCGATCCCTTCGGTTCCACGCTTCTGATTCGCCGTGGGCAGAGAGGCGCGAAATGCGGTCGTCCTTCGACTACGCGCCCGGCGCTACGCTCAGGACGGCGGACTTACTCGCGCGTCATCGCAATGTGGCTGCCGCCTCGTCGTGAAGACGAGCCGCGGGTGGTGACGTCTCAGGCGCCCGGAGGGGTGGCCCGTCCGTTGATGAGCGCCCACGCGCGGGACACGGCCGAGAGCGGCAGTGCCGGGAGGCCGAGAAGGACCGGTAGCTGCGCCCACGCGGCGATGTCCTCGGCACGCTCGGCGATCTTGCCGTTCGGCGTGTACCGCGTCTGGTCCCCGTCGCGGAAGACGAGCACCTCGTCCTCGCTGCTGCGGATGAAGACGATCGTGTTCGTGACCCACGTCTCGCGGGCGCGGTGATGGCGCTGGTAGGCGATGTCGCGGTCCGCCGGGGACTGCGGCCGGAGCAGGTAGCGACAGTACGGCTTCCAGCCACTCTCCAGCGCGCGCTCCTGGACCCAAACAGCTGTGTCGGCGGGGTCGGCCCGGAACCGGTAGCCCAGGCCCGCCCGCCGGATCTCGTACGGGCGGTCGAGCGGGATTGGCTCAAAGAACGGGGCGCCGTTCCCGACATCGACGAGCCAGCGCGCGCCGCCTATGTCGACGAGGAGCGCTTGGTGCGAGCCCGGAAAGGAGATCTCCCCGGCGATGGGAAGGATGGGGTAGCCCAGCGCGCCGAGGAGCCGCCCGAACATCTCTGTGTGCTCGAAGCAGACGCCGCCGGCGCTGCGCGCCTCCCAGGCCGCGAGCAGCGCTTCGGAGTCGAGCGGCGGTACCGGGTCGGTCCCTGCCGCGAGGCGCCGCAGGAGGGAGCCCGAGTTCTCGAAGGGTACCGTCGCCACATGGGCGCGAATCAACCGCCCAAGCCCGTCGAGGCTCGGGGCCTCGCGATCGATGCCGATGAGCGCGAGGTAACGCTTCACCCACTCCGAGGCGGCCGTGCTCACCGCGCGGACCCCCCCGCACCGCCCGCGAGCGAGCCTGGGTTCGCGAATGCCATGCGCACGCTTAACTCGCACGGGCGGAGCCGGTCAAACGGTCGCTCGGGCCAGACGGGGCGTCAGGACCGGCGCGGCCGCAGCCGCTCGCGCGCCTCGGCCACCACCGCGCGGGTGAGGCGCTCCACCGCTGCCGGCGCGAGCAGGGCGTGGTGCCAGTGCAGCGGCACCTCGAGCGCGGTGCCGCGGACGAGCTCCACGAGCCGCCCGGCCGCGATGTGCGGCCGCACGAGCGGCTCGGGGTTCATGCCCCACGCGACGCCGGCGAGCGCCGCGTCGAGGAAGGCCTGTGCCGTGGGGAGGCCGTGCGTCGGCGGCTCCACGTCCTTGTGGCAGATCCTCCGGAGCCAGCGCCGCTGAAGCTCGTCCTTGCGGCTGAGCTGAAGCGTGGGCGCGCGCGCCAATGTCGCTGCGTCCACGCCGTCCGCGAAGTGGCGGGCGACGAAGGCGGGACTCGCGGTCGCGAGATAGCGGAGCCCGCCGAGCGGCACGCTCCGGCAGCCGGGCGACGGCTTCGCGCGCGCGGCGACCGCCGCAAGCACCTGCCCGGTGCGAAGCCACTCGGCCGTGTGCGCCTCGTCATCGAGCGCGACGTCGATGAGCGTGTCGTCGCTGGCTGCGAAGCGCGCCATCGCCCCCGGGAACCAAGTGGCGAGGCTGTCGGCGTTGATCGCGACGCGCAACACCGCCGCGCGGCTCGGGCCAGCGTCGGCCGTGACCGCCGGGAGCAGGCCGTGCAGGTCGCGCTCGAGCAGGCCCACCTGCTCCACGTGCCGGCAGAGGTGGCGGCCGGCGGGCGTCACCGTGCAGGGCCTCCCACGCACGACGAGCGGGGTCCCCACACGCTCCTCGAGGAGCTTCACGCGCTGCGAGATCGCCGAGGGTGTCACGTGGAGCGCGCGAGCGGCGCCCTCGAAGCTGCCCTCGCGGTCCACCGCGGCGACAGCCTCGAGCAGCGGGTAGTCGAGCATCGGGGCCTCACAGTTCTGAGACCGGCCGCTGCCGCAAGGCGGCGCGCGGTCAGAGGCATCATTCAGAAACGCTTCACCGCGTGAAGGAACTTTCACTGTAGCTGAACCAGCCCGCCGAACATACTCCCCGCCACGATGAGCGTCCTCCTCGCCGCGCTGTCCGCCCTTTGCTACGGCGCCGGCGACTTCGCGGGCGGCTTCGCCGCGCGGCGGAGCCCGCTCGTGCCCCTCCTCGTCACCTCGCAAGCCGCCGGCGCCCTGCTCGCCCTCGCGTTCGTCCTCGCGAGCGGCGAGGTCGTACCGGCGGGTCGCGCTCTCGCGTGGGGCGCCGCGGCCGGTGTCGCCGGCGCGGCCGGGCTCGCGCTCCTCTACCGCGGCATCGCCGGCGGCCTCGTCGCCATCGTCTCGCCGACGGCGGCCCTCGTCGGCGCCGCGATCCCGGTGGCGTTCGGTATCCTCTCAGGCGAGCGTCCCAGC